>OOIG01000803.1_pt1 | contig 25274 bp, 15 predicted proteins | sample 1692091 | NCBI WGS metagenome assembly OOIG01 (sample SAMN06348188, study PRJEB24527) | human gut metagenome | biome: human gut; feature: ankylosing spondylitis patient; material: feces | host: Homo sapiens | place: China | collected 2015-10 | reverse complement strand
GCCTAAGTGACTGGAGTTCAGACGTGTGCTCTTCCGATCTTCCCCAAGGGGCAGTTCTGCGAGCTGAAGTTCAAGGTCCTGAAGGCTGGCGAATATCACTTCCAGCTGACCAACATCGTCATTTCGGATTATAAGGGCGACGCCATCATGAATGTTGCCACTGCTCCCGGCTCCGTGGACGTGGCTGCAACGGAAGCTCCCGCCTTCGTCGGCTACGCAGTTTCCGCTTCCGAGGACAAGACTGTCACCGTCGGCGAGAGCGCCGAGGTCAAGATCAATGTTTCCAACAGCGACAGCATCATCACCACCTACAACGCCTATGATCTGACCCTGACCTATGACACCGACAAGCTGACCTACAATTCCTGCACCGCCGCCGACGCTCTGGCAGTCGTGAAGGAAGACGTTCCCGGCACCATCCGTGTGATCGGCTTCGGCGGCGACAAGACCCTGGACACCGCCGCCGCTACCCTGACCTTCCAGGCAAAGGGCGTGGGTGATGCGGAGGTGAAGCTCACCGCCGCCAAGGTGGATATCGGCTCTCAGGCCGTCGGTAACGACGCCCCTGCGGCTTTCCTCCTGGACGACACCACCGTGATCAAGGTGACCGGCTACACCGTCACTCTGGGCGAGGGTCTGACCGGTGCATCCACCGTGGCTCCCGGCGCGGACTACACCTTCACCGCTACCGACGCGGACAACTACGACTACGTCATCTCCGCCACCATGGGCGGCGAGACCGTTACCCCCAAGGATAACGGCAACGGTACCTACACCATCCCGGGTGTCACCGGAAATCTGGTGATCAATGCCGCCATGACGCCCAAGAGCTACAATGTCACCGTGGAAGGCACCGGCGCAGGCGATGTGACCGCTGCCGATAAGGCCACTTACAACACCGACTATACCTTCACCGTAACCGAGGACGGCAACTATACCTATAACACCACCGTAACCGTGGGCGGCAAGACCTATTCTCTGGGCGCTCCCGAGAACGGTAAGTACACCATCCCCGGCACCGATATCAAGGGCGACATCGTGATCACCGTCACAAAGACCGTGAAGCCCTCCTCCGTGGTTTCCGTCACCAAGCCCGATTACGTAAAGGGCAACGACACCGCCACCAAGGGTCAGGATTACACCTTCACCGTCGATAAGGAAGAAGGCTACGACTACTCCGAGCCTACCGTCAAGGTCGGCGATGTGGATGTGACCGACAAGGTGGTCAAGAACGGCGATGGCAGCTACACCATCCCCGGCTCCACCATCACCGGCAACATCACCATCGAAGTGACCAAGACCGCAGCCGTCACCGTGGACGTTACCGAGTACATCACTCTGAACGGCAAGGTCATGTACCTGGTGACCGCTTCCGGCAACTTCGCCGAGGGTCAGGTTGCCAAGTACGACGGCGTGAGCATGTTCTGGTCCGAGAAGTACAACGCATACGCTTATCTGGTTATCTCTGCGGATAATCTGGAAGCTGTAAAGGCGGAAGCCGCCGGGAAGGTCAAGGTCGCGGAAGGCACCGCCGCCGGAACCGTGGATTACACCGGCGACGTGAACGGCACCAAGGTGATCGACGTCAACGACGCTCAGCTGACCTACGATATGTACAACACCAAGTACAGCAGCTTCGATGTTGTCTCCATGCTGAAGTTCCTGAATGCCGATGTGAGCGGCGACAAGAAGGTTAACGTCACCGACGCTACCGCTATCGTGAACCTCATCAAGTAATTCCCCAAACCAAACGCCTCCCCCGCTTCACGGCGGGGGAGGCCAACCCGCAAAATTCGGAGGCTCACAGGTGTTCCCGTGGGAAATGGAAACAGCTGTGAATTTCCGACACCTTTGCCGTAGGATGTGAGCTTATGAAAAAAAGAATTTTGTCCATGCTGCTTGCATGTTTAATGCTTTTGTCTGCTCTCCCTCTGGGAGGATATGCCGCGCAGGCGTCGCCCCGCTATACCGTTTCCGCGTCCCGGGATCAAACCACGGATGTGGGGAAGACCGTGAGCATGACCGTGTCCGCTGCGGGGGGCAGCTATAATGCCTACGATCTGGCACTGACCTATGACACCGCGCGGCTGACCTATGTGTCCGGCCGGACGGCGGACAGGGACGCATCGGTGACCGAGAAGGGCGGGAGCATCCGTGTCATCGGCTACGGCGCGGACAAGGCCGTTTCCACAGCGGTGGTAACGCTGACATTCAAGACAAAAGCGGCAGGGACGGCGGAGGTCAAGATTTCCTCGGCGAAAATCGATTCCAGCAAAAACGCCCAGACCCGGAACGCGCCGCTGGCCGTGATCAAGAACAGCACCACCCGATTTACCATCCAGCAGGGTTACACCGTGACGCTGGAGGATGGCCTGACCGCCGACAGCCTGAGCGCGGCGGCGGGAGAGGATTACACCTTCCGGGCGACAGACCCGCTTCACTATGACTACAAGCCCTCGGCGAAAGTAGGCGGCAAGGACGTCACGGTGAAGGACAACGGCGACGGAACCTACACCATCCCCGGCGACAAAATCACCGGAAATATCACGGTCAAGGCAAACAGAACCCCCAAGAGCTATAAGGTCACATTCAAGGGGGAAGACCTGTCCGGCGAAAATTCCGCGACCTACAACACGCCCTACCATTTCAAGCTGGGTAGGAAGGCCGGATACAGCTACGTTCTGCGTGTGACCATCGGCGGAAAATCTTACACCGGCTACAAGGCCGAGAATGGCGGCTATGTAATCCCGGGCGCGGACATTACGGGCGATATCGTCATCACCGCCCTGAAAAACAAGATCAACTCCGGAAGCGGCGGCAGCAGCGGCGGAAGCTCTGCCAAATATGTGTCGGTGAGCTTCATCGGCTCCGGCGCGGGAGACGCATCGGGAAAGACAAGCACCCGCCGGGGCGCGGAGTACACATTCCGCGTAAGCCGCAAGGACGGTACCCTTTATGACGTATCCGCCAGCGTCAACGGCGTTACCGTCAAATGCACCTACGACAGCAAAAAGGACATTTACCGCATTCCCGGCAGCGCGGTCACGGGAGATATCACCGTCACCGTCACAAAGGGCGCTCCGGTGGAGGTCAGCACATACGTCACGCTGGACAATCAGAGCATGTACCTTGTGATTTACACCGGCAATGTGGAGGACGGGCATGTCCCCATGTACGACGGACAGAACATGTACTGGTCGAAGGTATACAACGCCTACGCCTGGCTGGTGATCTCCTCCGCCGACGAAAAAGAGATCGTGGAGACTGCCCGGAACAGTATCACCATCGGAGAAGGGAAGGCGGCCGCCTCCGTTGATTACTCCGGCAACGTGGATCTCAGCGGGCATATGGACGTGGATGACGTGCATCTTGTCCACGATGTGTACAACGCAAGATACACGCTGGTAAGCCTGATGATGCACAAATTCCTGAACGGCGACGTCAACGGTGACCGGAAGGTGGACATCAGAGATTCGGTGTGGATTGTTAACCGCATTCTCCGGGAAAAGTAAGGAGCGTGACATATGAAGAAGATCATCAGCATTGTTTTGGCTGTCGCGCTGATATTCGCGCAGGCTGTGACGGCGATGGCGGCGGAGATCGCGGAATGCACCGTGTCCGCCGATTCCGTGACGGCGGGGAAGACCGTGACCGTACCCGTCAGGATCACCGGGAACCGGGGCTTTACCAATTTCGGCATTGCCCTGGATTACGACCGGGCGCAGCTGGAGCTGCTGAGCATCCAGACGGCGGCGGGAGAAACACCCTACCTCTGCGGCGCTGTGGCCGCCGGGAATACCCAGTGGGCAGGCGCGGACGGGAAGACCTATGGCTATGTGACGGCTGCTTTGGAAGATGCCGTGACGGAGGACGGAATCTTGTTCACGGCCACGTTCCGGGTCAGTGAGGACTTTTCCGGCACTGCGGCGGTACAGCCGGTGGTGCAGTATATGCGCAGCAACAAACGGCTGCTGTCCGTGTTTGACGCCATCCCCGTTACGACCGTGAGCGGAACCGTATCGACGGCGCTGGTGGGCGATTACGACCGAAACGGGAAGGTAAGCGTGGCTGACGTCATGGGACTGTTCAGCGCGATCATGAACGGAAAGTCTTTCTCGGCAGACGATTATAGCCGGGTGGATGTCAATCAGGACGGCAGGATCAACGTGGCCGATGTGATGGCGATTTACACAATTGTAATGAACGGTCGGTGACGACCAACCCCATAAAAAAGGAGCGAACTATGATGAAAAGAGTGCTGGCTTGCTTACTTACCGTGATGCTTTTCCTGACCTGTGTTCCCGCGGCTCTGGCGGCGGACAACTCCCGGGACTTTTTCTTCCAGCTGTCCGTGGACGGCAGTGACAAGAAGGAGGTTCAGCCCGGGGATATCATTCAGGTGGACTTTAACCTGAACAGAACCGACAGCGCGGACGCCTACACCATGTACGGTATGCAGAACGAAATCCGCTACGACAGCAATTTCTTCCAGCTGGTGGAGGGCAGCGCCCTGCTGAGCAACGGAATTTCCACCACGGATATCGGCCTGCGGGACAATTACCGGGAATTTTACATGAATTTTGTGTCCCTGTCCGGCGGCGAAACGTGGGAAGCCAAGCGCCTGGTTGGCTCCTTCAAGCTGAAGGTGATCGCCACGTCCGGCGTGTCCAAGATCACAAATCAGGACTATCTGGTCTCTACCAAAGACGGAACCGGGGAATATAAGGCCTCCCGTCAGAACGTGACCGTCATCATTTCCACCGACTGCACAGTTACCTTCGAGCCGAACGGCGGCACGGCGGTTCCCAGTCAGACCGTCCGGTACGGCGAGACCGTGGAGCGGCCGGACAATCCCACCCGGGAGGGCTACCACCTGGTGGGCTGGTATTCGGATATTGATCTGCAAAATCCCTGGGATTTTGACGCCGATACCGTTCAGGGCAATATGACCCTGTACGCAAGATGGGAGAAGGGCGACGCACCTGAGACGGACGGCGACGGTACCGGCAGCGGCCTGTGGTGGCTGCTGGGTCTGGGCTTGCCCGGTCTGCTGCTTCTGCTCCTGCTGCTTCTACTGCTGGGCAGAAAGACGGTTCACTTCGAGACCGGCTGTGACAGCAAGGTGAAGGATCAGAAGGTGAAGAAGGGCAGTCTGGTGACACGTCCCGAGCAGCCGGTTCGCCCCGGCAGAGCCTTCGCCGGATGGTACGCAGATGAGAGCTGCACCAAGCGCTGGGATTTTGATAACGACAAGGTTGAAGATAATATGACACTCTACGCAAAGTGGCTATAAGTTCATGCGTCCCCACCCGGATTTTTCCGGGTGGGGCACACGTGCATTCTGCGGCGGCACGTGAATTGGGGCAAATTCCGAAGACAAAAGGAATGGCAGTATGGATTGGAATTCATTATTTCACAGCAAATATCTGCGGGGCGGCCTGTGCGCAGTGCTGATCGCCGCGATCCTGCTGGGACTGTGGCTTCCGGGAACGGGGCTGAAGGAAGCCCAACCGGACGACCCCCTGCAAGGGGAGAGCGTCCGGGAAATCACGGCTCTGAAGCTGGGGGAAAACGAGCAGCTGAATACCGTTTCGGTTCCCGACGGCGGGCAGTCAGGCTCCGCGGAACCCCGTCCGGAAGAGCCCCGGCCTGATTCTGCCCCGGACGACGGAGACGACGGTCAGGAGAACGGAAATCAGGGCGCCGACGGCGGGGAAGTTTCTCCCTCGGAGCTGTCGCTGGTTTTGACCTGGAACGCAAAGAGCGTTGCCTGCGCCGCGGGCAATACGCAGGCGTTTTCCGTAAGCAGCTATGAGCTGAACGAGGACTTGTTCCGGTTTCGCGTAAGCCTGACCGGAACACAGGCGCAGGATGCAAAGATCGTGAATGGCATCTCCATTACGGAATCCACCCAGACGGCAAGAGAACTGAAGTGGCCCAGCGACTCATTGATCATGAATCCGGCAGCGGGAACGGACAAAGAAGTTTACAATTTTTCATTTACGGTCAGGACTGCGGAACGGGATGTGTTTTTTCGGTATAAAATTACGTACCAGAGGCTCCCGGATGTGCAGCTTTCTTTTACATGGCGGGGAACTGGGAATCACAAAGGCACGCTGCTTTGTATGCCCAGCGGCAGCGTTGCGGATAAAATCAAGAACAATCAGCTGGCGGGGGGCGGGATACGCTACGAGATGAAGTTGGTCGGCGCGGACGCCGAGAGCGCGGGCGCGAGAATTATGAGCGCCAGCTATACCTCCGATGCGGCCTCCGGGAGCGGCGAGCTGAATTGGCGGGACGGACAAGGTCCGTTGGAGGTGAAGATGCCGGAGGGGGAAACCTCCAATACCTATCGGATTTCGGTTTCCGCCCTTGCAAACGGGCATACGGCTCACTTTGAAGTCATTCTGCATTTTGGAAATGATGTAACGCTGCAAATGCGCTATATCCTCGATGACGGCAGTGAAAGAAAGGTTTTCTGCCAGAATAAGCAGTCGAAAACGGCGGATACCGTGTATGACGACCAGCTGACCGGGGGGAATCTGCCATACGAAATGTCAATTGTCGGCTCCGATGCCGACAGCGCTAAGATCACCTCCGTCAAATGTACACAAACCGGCAATGACAACAGACCCCGGACCCTGGAAGCATCGGACACGGTTCCGCTTTCCCTGAATGACGGAAAAACCGGACAGAACAATTTTACGGTCGAAGCAAAGGACGACTCGGGAAATCAGTATACCTTCAAAATCAACGTTCCCTACAAGCATAAGGGAACGAACAGCATAGAAATCCTTTTGAACCTCAAGGACCAGGATGAAATTCCCAACGAAGTCATAACCAATCTTTTGGTTACCGCGCAAGGAAAAGACATGGCAGGGAATACGGTCAGCATTCCGGCGAAGGGAACGAATGAATTTATCCTAGTTACGCTGGATGAAATTGAGGTTACAAATCCTACCTCTTCCGGTGACGGCTGGGAGTACGGCCTGTTTCCCTTCAACCCAGAGACCGGGGATAGAAATGAACATACCCTTTACGTCTATGCCGAGGACGCTTACGGCAACTGGGGGAAAGCGGAGCTGACGCTGAATGGTTTCCGTGTCGAACCCGGGCAGAAGATCGGGGACGCGACGATTTATGTGGACATGACGGTGCTGGGGGTCGGTGTTGTCGGCCCTATCCCTTATGAGGTTCTGGCGGATGAGCCGATTTCCTATGTGGTCGCCAAGGCGATCATGGGAAAGGACACCGGCGAGCCCTTCGGCGCGGCAACAAAAGGGACGCTTCACTGGCGGGGCGACTATGGCGGGACGCTGGACACTGGTTTCTATCTGCGGAGTTTGAATACCGACTATCACGCAGATGCACTGGAAGATGCGGTCTGGCCGGGAAGCACGGAAGAGGAAGTGCTGGATGCCATCGACGCCCGGTTCGGCGCGGGGACTGGTCTTGCAGTTTTGTGGCGCTGCCTGTACCGCAACGGACTGAACAAAAGCGCCGGCTCCGGCAGCACCTTCGGCGAGTTCGATTATACCAGCGGCTCCGGGTGGATGTACTCGATAGGCGGCAGCTATTACCCGGGTCAGTCCATGTCTGCGGTGCGTCTGAAGGACGGAGATGTGCTGACGCTGCGCTACACTCTGGCCTACGGGTGGGACATCGGCGGCGGCAGCGACAATTACGGCAATATTGTGGGCTACTGTGTTACGGCAATCAATGGTGACATCACTCCCAGACATCAGATGGAAGAGGTGGAAGACCCGGACGGCTCCGTTCGCTACGTGTGCCGCTGCTGCGGCATGGTTCAGGACTGCCCCCACGCGCATATGACCTACAAGAATTTGGAGGACGGAACCCATATTCTGCTCTGCGAGGATTGTCAGGCGGCCATCGGCGACCCGCTCCCCCACAACTGGACATACGCCGCCGGGGACACGGAGGACAACCACGTCTGCGCGGAGTGCGGCGCGACGGAGCAGCATTTCTGGAAGGAAGTGGAAGGCACCAACACCGCCACCTGCACCGAGCCGGGGGTCAGAATCGTCAAGTGCAGCATCTGCGGCATGGAAAAGGAAGAAGAAGCCGAAGCGAAGGGGCACACGCTGGACAATCGCTGGAACCACACAGCATCGGAGCATTATCAGAAATGCTCGACCTGCGGCGAGGAATTTGACCGCGGAAATCATGAGTACACATATAGTGAGGACTGGGACGATTATGAGTGCCGTATCTGCCATGTGCTCCACGAAGAAATCTGCGGCGGCGCCCTGACGATTCAGGAAGCCACCTGCCAGAAAATCGTGTACCACTGTGACAGCTGCGGCTATGACATGACGAAGCCCGGAACCTTCGACGAATACCATAACTACGTGGACGCCATATGCCAATACTGCGGCGCAGAAGACCCCAATCATGTGCCGCATGAACACGCCTACCACGAGACGCAACGGGTTGACCCAACCTGCACGGAGGACGGCTACATCCAGCACACCTGCGACTGCGGGGACTCCTACAGGGAACCCCTCCCGGCCACCGGCCACACCTGGGGCGAATGGTCGCCTGCGGGAGACGGGAAGGAAGTCCGCTATTGCGATGCCTGCGGCGCGGAGGACTATCGGACAAGCGAAGAGGATACATACAGCGTACAGATGCTCTTTTTGCACTGGCTTTTCCCAAGAATGCATTAAAAATAGGGGGAATCACAATGAATGAGAAAATTCCTGAAATCCTACAGCAGATCGAAACGGTGGTTGTGGGCAAAAACGAAATTGTCGAGAAAATCCTGATGGCGATCCTGGCAGGCGGCCATGTGCTGATGGAGGACGTCCCCGGCGTGGGCAAGACCACCACGGCCATGACCTTTGCCAAGGTGCTGGGACTGGACACGAAGCGTGTTCAGTTCACCTCCGACACCGTCCCCTCGGATATCATCGGCTACTCGGTCTACGACAAGGAAAGCGGGAGCTTCGTCTATAAGCCCGGCGCGGTGATGACCAATCTGCTCCTGGCCGACGAGATCAACCGTACCTCCAGCAAGACCCAGTCCGCGCTGCTGGAAGCCATGGAGGAGCTGCATGTGACGGTGGACGGTCAGACCTATGATTTGCCCCAGCCCTTTGTGGTGCTGGCTACCGAAAACCCTGTGGGTTCCGCGGGAACGCAGCTGCTGCCGCCCTCCCAGCTGGATCGGTTCATGATCAAGATCAGCATGGGCTACCCCGATTTTGAAAGCCAGATCAGCATTTTAAGGGACAGGCACACGGAAAACCCCCTGAACCGGGTGACGCCGGTGATCGACCGGGAGCAGCTGCAAGCGCTGATTCGGGAGGCGGCGAAGGCGGAAATTCAGGACGCCGTTTATGAATACGTCACCCGCTTGACCCAGGCCAGCCGGGAGCATCCCATGGTGCAGCTGGGCGTCAGCCCCCGGGGCGCGCTGGCAGTGTGCCGGATGGCGAAGGCCTACGCTTACTTAAACGGCCGGGACTTTGTCATCCCGGAGGATGTGGCCGCCGTGTTCCCGGATGTGTGCTGCCACCGTCTGGTGCTGACCACCAAGGCAAGAATGATGGAGGAACGGCCGGAGACGGTTATCGCCGCTATCCTGGATTCCGTGAAGATGCCGGTGGTGAAACAATAAACGGAAGCAGGTACTGCTTATGATCGCAATGAAATTGGGCTGGGCGGTGCTGGAGGGCATCTGCGTCTGGCTTACCCTGTATTATGGGAGCGGCGGGGCGTTGGCTCTGGGGGCGATGCTGCTGATTCTGCCCCTGGGCAGCCTCCCGGTTCACCTTTGCCTGAGAAAACGCCTTCGGGTTCGGGTGGAAGCGCCCGCCGTGGCGCGGAAAGGGGACGAGGGCAGCGTCACGGTCTGGCTGGAAAACCCCACGCTGCTGCCCGCCCTGCGGATCCGCTGCCGGGTGACCGCCCGGAACCAGCTGAACGGCGAGAGCTGCACCCAACATGTCATGACCTGGGCGTTCCCGAAAGGGAAGCGGCGCGCGTCCCTTCACTTGGGAAGCGAATACTGCGGGCGCATCCGGATTTCCGTGGAGCAGGTGAAGCTCTATGACTGCTTCGGCCTGATCGGCGTTCCCTGCGGCTGTACCGGAGAAGCCCATATGACGGTGCAGCCGGATACCTTCCCCATTCGGGTGAATCTGATTCCCAACCCCGACAGCCAGGAGGACAGCGACAGCTATTCTCAGGAGCGACCCGGCGCCGACCTGACGGAGACCTTCCAGATCCGGGAATACGTCCCCGGCGACAGCATCCGGCAGATCCACTGGAAGCTCAGCGGCAAATTTGACCGGCTGATCGTCCGGGATCCGGCGCTGCCCATCACCCGCAATGTGCTGGTGTTCTGGGAGAGAACGGGGCAGTCCGGCAATGTCAGACGCATTGACGCTCAGGCGGAAGCGGTGGTGTCCCTGTGCCGGAGCCTGGCGGACGGCGGCGTCCAGTTCATGCTGGGATGGAACGATACGGAGGGCAACGTCTGTGTTCTGCATGAGATCTGCGCCATGGAGGATTTGGTCGGCGTCATCCCCAGTCTGCTGCGTGCCGCAGGACGGAGCAGTGGCGTGGGCGGCGCGTCCCTTCTGGTGCAGACCCGGCCGGACGCCCTGTGCGGGCATATGGTGTACATCGGGGAGGAACCCTGCGCCGATGTATTGCAGATGCAGCGGCTGGGACATGTCACCGCGCTGCTCTGCGGGGAGTCACCCTTGGAGGGGAGCATTCCCTTCGACGTGGGGCGGTATCGGGAGCAATTAGGAGAAATTGACGTGTAAGGGAGGCGAAAGCCTTGACCTCAAAAATAAAACAGGGGATGCGCCTGCGCCAACCTGAGAGTTCGTCGGACGGCGGATGGGTGCTCCGGATGCTGGCGGCGATGCTGGCCTGCGGGGCGCTGCTGTTTGCCCTTGCGGCGGTGGCGGGATTCCGGACGGGAAACCTCCTGCCCATCCTGCTGACGGCGGGCGGGTACGTGTGCATCGCTTACGGCGTGACGATCCGGTTCCGGAAGCAGCGATGGTTTTTCCCGGCGGCGTTGGCCATTCTGTTTCTGCTGGTTATGATTTTCAGGCAGCAGGTGCTGGAGGGCTATCGCCTGTTCTGGAATCAGATGCGCAATACCTATACCGCCGGAACGGGCTGGGTGCTTCCCAAGTGGGAGACGCAGCTTCCTGAGGAAAAAAGCGGGCTGTGCCTGACGTTGTTTGCCGTGACGGCGGCCAGCGCCGCCGCGCTGATTTGCTGCCGGCTGAGCAGCTATGCCCCGGTCGCGCTGGCGGCGGTGCTGCCCGCCGCCGCTTTGGCGGGGATGACGGTTTTCAAGACAAATCAGGTGCTTCCCGGATTGGCCGCGTTGGCGGCGGCTGCGCTGATTCTCATCTACAGCGGATGGCAGAGCCGGAAAGCGGCGTTTCCGGTCACAGCCGGTTGGGTTCTCTGCGGAATCGCGGCGGGACTGCTGCTGTTAGGCGCGTCGGTTCCCGGCGTGCAAGGCTGGACGCAGAAGATCGGCGAAAACAGCCGCAAGGCGATTCACACTTACCGCTATGAAACGGAAAATTCCGTACTGCCCGAGGGAGACTTCACGGATTATCGGAAGCCGGAGGGTACCCGGCCGGGGCTGGAAGTGACCATGTCGAACCCGGAGACCCTGTATCTCCGGGGATTCACCGGGGCTGCGCTGGAGGGCGACACCTGGAAAACGGTGGATTCCGCCGTTTTGGCGCAAAATCAGGAACTTTTATACTGGCTGAACGAAAACGCCTTCCACCCGGCGGCGCAGTATGCGTCGGCCGCTGCCGGAACGGACGGAAAAACGGGCAGCGTTTTGATTGAAAATATCGGCGCGTGCAGCGCTTACCAATATGTTCCCTTTTCCCTGCGGGACACGGGAAATCTGTCGGCGGAAAATCTGAAAGAGGACAGCCTTTCCTCCGATGGAGAGAGGACGTACCGGTACTCCGTGACGACCGGCGGCGGGGATGGAATCGAACAGACCCTGGCGTATCTGCAAACCTCCGATGATGCCCAAGTTCTGCAATTCCGGAAGGCGGAAAGCGCCTACAGAAGCTTTGTGTACCGCAATTATCTTCAGGTTCCGGAAAGCGTGACCCAGCTGCTGGGGGCGTATTGGGACGAAACTGCGGCGGACTACGGCTCCCGGGAAAACCTGACCCTGCTTCAGGCACAGACATGCACGCTGAACTTCCTGAACCGGTGCTTCCCGGAGGAGGGGACGCCGGAGGATATGGAGCTGCCCCTGACCGCGGCGAAGGGAACGCGCTTCCAGTATGCCACGGTGGCAGTTATGACCCTGCGCCATTTTGGAATCCCGGCACGGTACGCCGAAGGGTACGTTATTTCGAAAGAAATGGCCGCCGCTGCCAAGGCGAACGAGCCGCTGACCGTGGACAGCAGCTGCGCCCGGGGGTGGGCGGAGGTCTATCAGGACGGAATCGGCTGGATTCCCATGGAGCTGACCCCCGGACTGGGGGAAGTGCCGGAACAGAAGCCGGAGGAAACCCCAAATGAGGGGGATTCGGACAGTGCCGAATCGGAGACCCAGCCGGAGGAGACGACTCCGGGGGAGGATCCCTCCGAGAACCCCGAGCCGGACGGCGGCACCGTGACAAAAATTACCAAAACCGTGCTGCTGGGCGCACTTTGGGTGCTTCTGGCTGTGCTACTGCTGCTCCTGCTTCTGATCTTCAGAAGAAAGCTGCTTCGCAAGCGCAGGGAGCGGAAATATCAGCTGGAAAACATAAACGAAGCCGTTTCCTGGATTTTCGCGGATACGGCGGCGCTGCTGGGAAAGCTGGGTCTGCGCAGAGGAAACGGCTCCATGCGGGCGCTGCTGGAACCGGCGAAACGGCGGTTTGGCGACGATTACGCGTCGGCGCTGGAGGAAGCCATCCGCCTGAATGACCTTGCCCTGTTCAGCAGCCACGCGCTCACCCAGGCGCAAAGAGCGTCGGCGCTGAAATTCTACGCCGATACCCGGGGGAGCCTGAAAAAGAATGTAAAATGGTACCGCCGGGTGTGGATGAAATGGGTTCAGTGCCTGTACTAGGAGGAAAAGGAATGAAACAGAATTTGAAAAAGCGCCTTGCGTGCCTGCTGCTTTCCGCGCTGCTGCTCATCGGCTGTCTGCCGGTGACGGCTCTCGCGGCGGAAAACGGATTTATTCTCGTGGCGGAGGCCGGGGGAAAGCTGGTCATCGCGCCGGAGTACGTTTCCTATACGGCGGGACAGACCGCTGCCCAGGCGCTGAGCGCCAGCGGACACACCTTCACGGGGCTGGATACCGGCATGATCTCCGCCATCGACGGCGTAACGGGCAACTATACCCGCAGCGACGAAAACGGCAATTACGATCTGTCCGTCAGCGCATCATCCATTGGGTATCTGCGGTTCAGCGAGGACACAAGCAGCAAGCCCGGCGACGGGCTGAAGCAGCTGATGCGCGCCATGGCGGACTACAAGAAAAAGGACAGCGACGTCCAGGCGGCCGCCAAAAAGGAATCCGGTACCGCCCGGGATTTGTTCGTGGGCATCAACGGCGAGTCCGCCAAGACCCTTGCGGCAAGCTTGAATGACGCGGTCAAAAACTATGAAAATTCTCTCAACGGTCAGCGTTACCCGGTTCGCTTCACAGACGGTTCGGCGGCGTACTCCGACGCCAACTACCCCGGCGTGTCTATTACGGCGGAAAATGCCTACGGAAAGCAGTGGACGGACGACGGCGACGGCGTTCTGGAGCTGCCCAAGGGCGACTACACCTTCCGCGTCGAGCAGGCGGGACTGCGGTTCGGGGGCAAAATCACGGTCAGCGCCGCCGGGGCGGTGTCGGGGAAATTGCCTCAGTCGGAATGGCTGATTACCGACACCTTCCGCCTTTCCGGAAGCTACGGCGGGGAGACCAACAAGGACAACAGGTTCACGGATGAAGAATGGCAGCTGGGGCAGTGGTCTGACAGGGAAGTGACCGTTCCGGTGCTGGACACCTTTACCGGCTCGGTCTACACCTACGCGGAGTATGATACCGGTCTGCTGGCAGAGGTTCCGACTCTGACCGCCATTTATACCCTGGCAAGCACCGGCGAGCGGATGGAAAAGGCGCTTGCGTTTGCGTCCCTGACCAGCGGCGCTTACAGCGTGCTGGCGCGGGGCGCGGTGGGCAATACCGTGATCTACCGGCTCAGCAGTAAGAGTGAGGACGGCTATACCTATTCTCAGGACTACACGGTGAACTTCGCCCGTGTTCCCACGCTGGCGTCCATCCGGGTCGAAGATCAGATCGGCGTAGATCAGGCGGCTTCCATTCCCTTCGCACCGGATACCATGGAATATACCTATAAGGTTCTGGACACGGTCACGGCAGTGACGATCACGGGGCAGCCGCTGGAAAACGGCTACACCGTAACGGTCAATGGTAAGAACGCGGCAAACGGCGTGACGGTGGATGTTTCCGGCGAGACGGTCATCCCTGTGACGGTTTCCGCCAACGGCTATTCCAGCACCTACACCCTGACCATTCAGCCGGGGAAGGGTAAGAGCCTATCCTTCCTGTCGGAGCGTTCCGTGACCGTTGAGGTGGTCAACAGCAACGGCGTGGTGATGCCCTACGTGACCCACCGGGAGTCCGCGACCCAGAATCGATACCGGTACACCCTGGTTCCCGGAGAGACCTACCGCTATGTTGCGACCCGGGGTACGTATTACCACATTACGGACGATTTTTCCCTTGAGGAAGTGGCCGACAGCACCATCACCGTGGATTTCAGCTCCATGAGCGATTGGCTGACAAGTCTGGCCTACGGAAAAAAGGCCGCTGCGGCCTCCAAAAATTCCCTGAAAACCGACGCTTCCTTCACCCCGGAGAATCACAGCTACAGGGTTTCCTATGAGGATACGGAGCATATGGTCTACGCCTGGGCGGCGACCGGGGAGAAAAATGTCAGCATTCAGGCAATTTATAATCAGGTATTCAGCGGCAGCCTGTACCACGGGAAGGAAAAAACCGTTGATCTACTCTCCGGCGCAGCTTCCGGCACCCAGCTGAACCGCCTGCTGATGAAGGAAAACCCCGTTTCGGGTACGGTCACCCTTCGGTTGACAAAGGTAGAAAACGGTATTACGTTTTACCAGGACTATCTGACAAAATTCACCCGGACGCTGACGCTGAAGGACATAACCGCCAGCTGCGACGGCGCGGCCGCGACCCTGACGAGGGAGGACGGAACCACAGGCTTCGCCCCCGGCGTCAAATCCTATTCCGTGACGGTCTCCATGGCGGCGCAGAATCTGGAGCTGGGGCTTTCCCGCTATGCGGATAACACCTGCTACGGCGAAGAGGATGTGGGCTACCGCGTCAAGGTGGACGGCGTGGATGTGACCGCCGAAGGCATCGCGGTCATCCCTCTGGACGGTACCATCAACACCCAGACCGTCAGGGTCACGGTGGAAAATGACAAGGCTCCGGACGGTACCGGAACCTATACCCTGAACATTCTGAAATCTCCCCCGGTGGAAGTGACCTTCACTACCGAACCGGCGGATGCGCTGCTGCACATACGCAGCGTTCTCACCGGCGAGCAGCAGCTGCCGGAGGACGGGGGGCATTATCTTCTCTGCGAGGGCAGCAGCTACAGCTACGCGCTGACAAAATACGGCTACGAGGCCGTGTCCGGCACCCTGACCGTGACCCGGGACGATGCCGGGGCGCTGGTGATTTCCAACGGTACGGAGGTTTACCCCGTCACCGAAACGGAGGACGGCGGCGCGGCCGCCATCGCCTGGTCGCTGAATCAGGCGGCGTCCAATCCCGCCATCGACCCGTACATCCCGGCTCAGTGGGCGGATTTCCGCGGCTCGGATACCAACAACGGCGTCACCGATGCCCCGATTCCCACGGCGGCGCAGGACGGTACCCTGTACTGGGCAAACCAGCTGGGCGTGGGATTTGACTCGGACGCCGTGGGCAGTCCGATTCTGGTGGACGGAGATATCATCACCTACGCCGGCGACAAAATCTACCGCATTGACACCGTAAGCGGCGAAATTAAGGCAAAGGCGGACATGGATCACAAATCCAGCTTCTCCATCACCCCGCCGGTTTACGCGGACGGCATGGTCTTCGTGGCGCTGTCCGGCGGCACGGTGCAGGCCTTCAACGCATCCACGCTGGAATCCCTCTGGATTTACACGGACAAGCTTGGCGGACAGCCAAACTGCCCGCTGACGGTGAAAAACGGCTATCTCTACACCGGCTTCTGGAACAGCGAGACCGGCAACGCAAACTTCGTCTGCCTGTCCGTCACCGATGAAGACCCGGCGCAGTCCGGGGAAAGCAAGTGCGCCTCCTGGTACTATACCGGCAAGGGCGGCTTCTACTGGGCAGGCGCTTATGTGTCCGACGATTTTCTGCTGGTGGGAACGGACGACGGCGGAAACGGCTACACCAGCCAGACCTCCCGGCTGCTGCTCCTGGACCCCGCGACGGGCGAGCTGCTGGACAGCTGGAACAATCTGAACGCGGATATCCGCAGTACGGTGGTTTACGACGATGAGACGGACGCTTACTACTTTACCTCCAAGGGCGGCACCTTCTATTCCGTTCAGGTATCCGGCGACCGGAAGCTGATGAATAAATGGAGCGTGAATCTGGCAAACGGCGTTGGCGGCGTTCCCATGAGTACGTCCACCCCCGTGGTCTATGGCGGCAGAGCCTACCTGGGCGTTTCCGGCGCGGGACAGTTTAGCTCGTACTCCGGCCACAACATTACGGTGATCGACGTCGGCGCAAGGAGCATTGTCTATCGTGTCGATACCCAGGGCTACCCCCAGACCAGCGGCCTGCTGACCACGGCCTACGAGCAGGAAAGCGGCTGCGTGTACGTCTATTTCTTCGACAACATGACCCCCGGCAAGCTGCGGGTTCTGCGGGACAGAGCCGGGCAGACGACACCGGACTACGTTACGACAGAGGGCGGCCGCACGACGGCCTATGCGCTGTTCACCCCCACAGGCGATCAGGCGCAGTACGCCATTTGCAGCCCCATCACCGACGAATACGGCACGGTCTACTTCAAGAACGACTCGGCGCGGCTGATGGCCTATGGAAGCGCCATCGAGCGCCTTGAGATTACCCAGCAGCCCACGAAGACCACGTATGGGGAAGGGGAGACCTTCGACCCCGCCGGAATGGTTGTCACGGCGGTCTATGCCAACGGAAAGACAAGAGACGTTACGGCTTATGTGACGTATAAGCGTGAGCCGCTGGACGCTGGCGACGGGGAATTTGCCGTTTCCTTCCCCTATGTCATGTACCACAACGAAGAAAACGGAACGGAAATGACCTCCGGCGTGGAGACGATGATACCTGTCGTCACGCTGAACCTGACCGTGGGAGACGGACTTCCCGGCGACGTCAACGGCGACGGCAAGGTGGATCAGGCCGACGCCCGGATGATTCTGGACTATGAAGCGAAGCGCCTTGATACAGAACTTTCTTTGAAGACGGCGGACGTCAGCGGCGACGGCGTCATTGACAGCAACGACGCCGTGCTGATTCTCCAGTATGCCGCGGGAGCTCTGAAGGAGTTCCCGGCGGCGGCCCCGAAGGAAACGGAAGACAAGGAATAGGAGTATGTTATGAACAGAAAATGGATTGCCCTTTTGCTGGCGCTTATCCTGGTGCTGCCGGTCACCGGCTGCGCCGCGGACAAGCCGCAGGGGGAAAGCGTTGGAACGACTGCGGCTGTGGAAACCCGGACAGCCGCTGAGGGAATCACGGTAACGGAAGAGGAACTGACCCAGACCGCCCAGTGGCTGATGGAGCAGATTCCCCAGCCAACCTACGGCTCCGTGGGGGGCGAGTGGGCAGTGTTCGGTCTGGCGCGCTCCGGCGTTGCGGTGCCGAAGGAATATTTTGAAAGCTACGGCGAAAACGTGGCGGCCTACACGGCGGAACACGGCGGCGTACTCCACGCGAAAAAGTACACGGAGTATTCCCGTGTGATTCTGGCGTGGACGGCGCTGGGGAAGGATGCCGCGGACGTTGGCGGATTCAATCTGCTGATTCCTCTGGCAGACTTTGACCAGACGGTATTTCAGGGAATCAACGGCCCCATTTTCGCGCTGCTGGCGCTGGACAGCGGGGCGTATGACATCCCGGAAAACACCGCCGGAACCACCCAGGCCACGCGAGACGGGTACGTTGACTACATTCTGAACGCGGAGTTACCCGACGGCGGCTGGTCGTTTGCGGGGGGCGACCCGGAGACGGACATCACGGCCATGGCGCTGCAAGCCCTGGCCAAATACCGCGACCGGCAGGACGTGGCGGAAGCGGTGGAGCGGGGGCTGACCGTCCTGTCTCAGCAGCAGGAGGAAAACGGCGGCTTTGTCGCCTATAAATCGGAGAGCAGCGAGTCCATCGCCCAGGTGATTGTGGCGCTGACGGAGCTGGGCGTCAGCCTGACCGATTCCCGGTTCGTCAAGGGCGGGAACACGCTGGTGAGCAGACTCCTGGAATTCCGGACGGAGAACGGCGCGTTCCGGCATATCCCCGACGGGGAGGAAGACGTAATGGCGACGGAGCAGGGCTTCTATGCCCTCGTGGCGGTGAGCCGTGCGGAGCAGGGAAAATCCGCCCTGTATACCATGACAGAGACGTAAAAACAGCTTCGCAGGGAGAAACAGCGTATGAAGAAAAAGCGGCTTGCAAATATCGTGATGGTTCTGCTGATCGTTGTGATCGCCGTGACCGGCCTTCTGACGGCGTTTCACCTGCGGGGCGGGGAAGACGGCAATCTTGGGAGCCTGTACAAAATTACGGAGATTCCGGACAATGCCCTCATCACCCCGGGGCAGGAGGGGAACGTCTGCACCGTCACCATCGTCTGCGACACGATTCTGAACAATCTGGATGCGCTGGATAAGGAAAAGGCACCCTATGTCCCGAAAGACGGGGTGATTCTGCCAAAAACCCGGGTTTCCTTCGCCCGGGGCGACAGCGCCTTTGACGTGCTGCAAAGGGTAAGCACGGCGGCGGATATCCAGCTGGAATCCAGCTGGACGCCTATGTACGGCAGCAGCTATGTTGAGGGCATCAACCATTTATACGAGTTCGACTGCGGCAAAGAATCCGGCTGGATGTACAAGGTAAACGGCCGGTTCCCCAATTACGGCTGCTCGGCCTATGCGGTGGAAAACGGGGACGACATCGTCTGGTGCTACACCTGCAAAGGCTACGGCAAGGACGTGGGAAGCACATGGATGGCAGCTGAGGATGGTGCGGAATGACGGAGGACGAACATGGGCTTTGAAAGCTGTCATCCGGCGGTGAATTTCCTTTTCTTCGCCGCCGCGCTGTACGGGGCGGTGCGCTTCGACCATCCGGTGTTTCTGGCGATCGCCTATGTCAGCGCCTTTGCCTACAGCGTCAGGCGCTGCGGAAAACGGGCGGTGGCTGTTAACCTGTTCTTTATACCGCTGATTCTGGTGTTTGGACTGTACTATAGCTCCTATCACCACTTCGGCGTTACGGTGCTGCGGCAGAATTTCATCGGCAACAATCTGACGGTGGAAAGCTTTGTCTACGGTCTGGTCAAGGGAATGCGGTTTGCGATATTGTGCATGTGGCTGGAGGCCATATTTCGCGTAGTGACTTCGGACAAAGTAGGGTACCTGTTCGGAAGAATCAGCCCGCGCTTGTCGCTTTTCTTTACGATTCTTCTGCGCTTCATTCCAAGAGTCGGCCGGGAGGCAAGAAAAATCAACCTCGCCCGGAAGGGCATCGGCCGGGGGAGCAATCAGGGTAGTCTTTTCCGGCGGCTTGCCAATTGCCTGGGGATATTCTCCATGCTGATCACCTGGATGATCTCCGCGCTGGTGCTGGAATCCGACGCCATGCGTTCCCGGGGCAGTCTGCTTCGGGGGCGGACGGCGTTTTCCATCTACCGCTTCGATAACCGGGACAGGGCGTTTGTGATCGCCCTGTTTTCCGGCATCACCCTGACCGCCATGGGCGCGATTCTGGGGGCAACGACGATGTTCTACAATCCCCGGATTGTATGGAAGCCCCTGAAAAATGTAAGCGCATTGACCGCCGTCGGCTATGCCGCGCTGTGTCTGCTGCCCATGGGGCTGGAATGCTGGACGGAGTACCGGTTTCAGAGGGCAAGACGGAAAGTATAATGTTCGGGAGCCATCACATGGAAATGTGATGGCTCCCGTTTGTTATTTCTCGTCGCAGACCTGAAAAATGTAGAATTTCAGGTAGTAGGAATCCTCGGCGTCCCACAAAATGGGGTGATCCGGCGCCTGGGTGCGGTACTCCACCTGACGCAGCCGCTTGTGGACGTTCCGGGCGGCCTGACCGATGGTCTGGGTGAACAGCTCATAGTCCACAAAATGGGAACAGGAGCAGGTGGCGAGGAAGCCGCCGTCCCGGATAAGCTTCATTGCCCGGAGGTTGATTTCCCGATAGCCCGTCACCGCCTTTTTCACGGAGGCGCGGGATTTGGTGAAGGCCGGAGGATCGAGAATCACAAGGTCAAATTTCTGCCCCTTGGCTTCCAGCTCCGGCAGCAGCGCAAACACATCCGCGCAGAGAAATTCCACCCGGTCGGAAAGACCGTTGAGGGCGGCGTTTTCCCGGGCCTGGGCAACGCCCAGCTCCGAAGCGTCCACCCCCAGCACGTGGCGCGCCCCGGCAAGACCCGCGTTCAAGGCAAAGGAGCCGGTGTGGGTGAAGCAGTCCAGCACCTCCGCGCCGGGACACAGCGGCCAGATGGCCTTGCGGTTGTATTTCTGATCGAGGAAAAAGCCTGTTTTCTGTCCTTCGGCCACGTCTACGAAATATCTGACGCCGTTTTCCACAATCTCCACCTTGGTGTCAAAGGGGTCGGACAGGAAGCCCTTGAACCGGGGCATTCCCTCCTGCTCCCGCACCTTGGCGTCGGAGCGCTCATAAATACCCCGGATGGAAATGCCATCCTTTGCCATCAATTCTGTCAGAGTTTGCAAAATAAAGGACTTGTACCGATCCATGCCCAGCGCCAGAGACTGCACCACCAGCACGTCGGAGAACTTGTCCACCACCAGACCGGGCAGGAAATCCGCCTCGCCGAAAATCACCCGGCAGCTGCCGGTGTCCACCACCTTTTTCCGGTATTCCCAGGCGTTCTCCACCCGCGTTCTGAGAAAAGCCTCGTCGATTTCCTGATTCCGGTTCCGGGTCAGCATCCGCACCCGGAGCTTGGAGCGGCGGTTTAAGAAGCCCTTGCCCAGGCAAAAGCCGTTGTAGTCGTGGACGGAGACAACATCCCCGTCCAGCGGCTCGCCCTCGATGCGCTCCACCTCGTTGTCATATACCCAGGGGCCGCCCGCCTTCATGCTGCGACCCTCGCCCTTTTTCAAGTACACCCCGCCGTTTTCCATTGCGTTTTCTCCTGTTCCGTAAAATATCATTACCATTATACGATGATTTTCCCGAATTGCAACAGAAAAGAGCCGGTAAGATGGGAAAGACCATCTTACCGGCTGCTTTGCGTCCGAAAAATTACTCTGCCTTGAAGGTGTAGGTTGCACCGGCGGTGATGTCGGTGGAGTCTACGCCGGTGGCGGCGTACTCGCCGTCCACATAGAATGCCCAGTACTTGCCATCCTTGTCGTAGTCCACGGTGACGCCGTTGACGGTCTTGACGTACAGGCCGAACTCGCTGTCCTCACCGGCGATCAGACCCAGGGACAGCAGCGCCGCGCCCACGGTCTTCTCATCGGTGTGGATTTCAAAGCTGCTTTCCTTGCCGTCAGGGTCAACCACGTTGAACAGGAACATGGTTTTGCCCTCGCCCATGGAAACGGTGCCGCCGGAAGCCTCGGCGGAGGCCACAGGCTCGGTTTTGTCATTCTTGCTGCATCCAACGGTGGAAAGCGCCAATGCCGCAATCAGCGCGATGCACAGAAGGATGGACAGCAGCTTTTTCATGCTGAATTTGTTCATAGCTGCATTCTCCTAAAAAATAGATTCCTTTCCCGCCCGCCTCGGGGCGATTGTGTGAAAGGTGCTGCGCATTTGGATATTTCGGCTTTGTGCGTTATCGGTCGGCCTTCTCGGAATTGCTCCAATGACGTTTCCCCGAAACGCGGCTTCGGGTGAGAATAATAACGGTTGACTGCACATTACGGCGACGGACTCGCACAGGATTTGCACCTGTTTCCCCAAACGGCGGGAATATTGTAGCACAGTTTTCCCTTTTTTTCAATCGAAAAAATCACGATGCGCATCCGAAAGACATTGCAGTTTTTCGGAGATTATGATAGAATATGCTGCATAGAATAAAAACACAAAGTCGGGTCACACATTGGAATGGGGCAATCCCAGCGGTACCAAGCCGCCGTAGATGGACAGTTGAGCCGCGGAAGGTCATTGGGGCATCCTGAGAAGACCTTCGGCAAATGGCGTCCAGAGCCGGAACACGGTGACCTGACCTTTCTCCCGGGAGGCTCTTGGGGATGCCTGCCGGCGGTTTTTATGAAGTCCCCGTTGGGGGCTTTTTCTTTTTGGGGGATGCTATGACTGCGGACGCTTTTTCCAACTGCCACCCGGCGGTGAATTTTCTGTTTTTTGTGGGAGCCATCGGTTTCAGTGTGCTGATCCAGCACCCGGCGTACCTGATCGCGGGGGCGGTGGGCGCGGCGGTTTACTATCTGCTCCTCAGCGGCAAAGCCGGCTGGAAGCGAATTGCGATGCTGCTTCCTATGGTTCTCATGCTGACGGCGGTGAACCCGCTGTTCAATACCTACGGCGAGCGGGTGCTGTTTCATGTATTCGGAAGACCCTACACGGTGGAGGCGCTGCTCTACGGCGCGGCCATTGCCGGGGTGTTTCTGGTGATGATGCTCTGGTTCGGCTGCTACAACGCGGTCATGACCAGCGACAAGTTTACGAGCCTGTTCGGAAATCTGATCCCGGCAATTTCGCTGCTGCTGGTGATGGTGCTGCGGATGATCCCCAGCTTTATCCGCAAGGCGGGGCAGATCATGGGCGCGAGAAAGTCCATCGGCCTCGGCGCGGGGGAGAACAGCACCGTGAGAGAAAAGCTCACCTGCGGAATGCGCACATTGTCCGCCCTGACGGACTGGGCGCTGGAAGGGAGCGTCGTGACCGGGGACTCCATGCGCGCCCGGGGCTACGGTACCGCCAAGCGCACAAGCTTTCAGATCTACCGGATGAAGACGCTGGACTGGACGCTTCTGGCGGCGATGCTCACCCTCGCGGGTGTTGCCGCAGTGGTGGCCGCCGTGGGCGGCGCGGCGGCGGAGTTTACGCCGAAGCTTGCCATTCAGCCCGTTACCGGCATTTACGCGCTGGGCTTTACCGCCTACTGCGCTTACCTCTTTATCCCCTCTGCACTACACTTGAAGGAGGCCGTTCAATGGCACATATCGAGATCGAGAATCTGAGCTTTTCCTACCCGTCCGCCGGCAGGCCGTCCCTGACCGACGTCAGCCTGGCCATCCGGCGGGGGGAGTATGTGGTGCTCTGCGGCAAAAGCGGCAGCGGCAAAACAACGCTTCTGCGGCACCTGAAATCGGTGCTGACCCCCCACGGAAAACGAAGCGGGGACATCCGCATCAACGGCGTTTCCCTGGAAGACATGAGCCAGCGTGACCAGGCCGCAAAAGTCGGCTTCGTCATGCAGAATCCCGACGATCAGATCGTGACGGACAAGGTCTGGCATGAGCTGGCCTTCGGGTTGGAAAGCCTGGGCTGCGACCAGAAGACCATGCGCGCCCGGGTGGCGGAAATGGCCTGCTATTTCGGCATTCAGGACTGGTTCCACAGGGACGTGTCCAACCTGTCCGGCGGACAGAAGCAGCTGCTGAACCTGGCATCCATCATGGCCATGCAGCCGGAGATTCTGATTCTGGACGAACCCACCAGCCAGCTTGACCCCATCGCGGCGTCGGATTTCCTGAACACCCTGCGGAAGATCAACGCGGAGCTGGGAACGACCATCCTTATTACGGAGCATCGTGTGGAGGATATTTTCCCCTATGCCGACCGCGCCGTCGTGATGGACGGCGGCAGGGTGATCGCCAACGACACCCCCCGGCGCATCGGAGAGCGGCTCTGGGAGGAAAAGAACGACATGTTCACCGCCATGCCCACGCCGGTGCGGGTGTTTTACGGCAGCGGCGGGGCGGGGGCGTGTCCCCTGACTGTGCGGGAGGGCAGAAACTGGCTCAGCGACGTTTTCCCGAATCCGCCGGAAATCACCGAGCTTCCGGCGCAGCCCCAGGCGGAGGAAGACGGCGAAATCACCCTTTCCCTGAAGGAACTGTGGTTCCGCTATGAAAAGAACAGCCCGGACATTCTCCGGGGCGCCAGCGTGGAGGTAACCAAGGGCAGCCTTCACGCCATTGTGGGCGGCAACGGCGCGGGAAAATCCACGACGCTGAAAGCTGTTTGCGGCATTTGCAGACCCTACCGGGGTAAGGTGAAGGTGCTGGGAAAGCCGGTGGAGAAGTATAAATCGCAGGAGCTGTTCCGGGGCTGCCTTGCCATGCTGCCCCAGGATCCCAAAAGTCTCTTCGTCAAGAAGTCCGTCCGGGAGGAGCTGGAGGAAATGACGAAGGATACTTCCGCCATTTCCGAAATTGCCCGGCTGTGCCAGATAGAATCCCTTCTCGGCAGCCACCCTTATGACCTGTCCGGCGGCGAGCAGCAGCGAGCCGCCCTTGCCAAGGTGCTGCTGACGAAACCTCGTCTTCTTCTGCTGGACGAACCCACCAAGGGCATCGATTGTTTCTTCAAGGAGACCTTCGCCAAAATTCTGGCTGACCTGAAGGCCCAGGGCATTACCGTCGTTATGGTGTCCCACGACGTGGAGTTCTGCGCCCGGTATGCCGATGTGGTGGCCATGTTCTTCGACGGCCAAATTCTCACCGCCGACACCCCCCGTCGGTTCTTCGGTGCCAACAGCTTCTACACCACCGCCGCCCACCGGATGAGCCGTCACGTCTTCGATGGGGCCGTCACCGCCGAGGATGTCATCGCCCTTTACCGGCAGAACAAGGAGGCCGACCAATGAAAAAATCCCACATTGCCATGTTGCTGATCTTCCTTCTGGTGATTCCCGCCACCCTGTTCTTTGGCCTCCGGCTGACGGGCCGCGCCTATTATCTCACCAGCACCCTGGTCATCGCCGAAATTCTCGTTCCCTTCCTGCTGGCCTTCG
>OOIG01000791.1_pt1 | contig 25505 bp, 28 predicted proteins | sample 1692091 | NCBI WGS metagenome assembly OOIG01 (sample SAMN06348188, study PRJEB24527) | human gut metagenome | biome: human gut; feature: ankylosing spondylitis patient; material: feces | host: Homo sapiens | place: China | collected 2015-10 | reverse complement strand
GTGCTAAGTAAGCCTAAATATTCATCTTCACCCCATCTTCAAGGGCATTTTTGAACCCCTTCATCTTCATTTCATCTTCAAAAGGAGAAAAAGAAGCGTTTGCGTAATTAGGTAGAATGCTTTATGATTGAGATAATGAGGTGTTAGGAAGGCTTTCAAAAATCTTTGGAGAAACATATAAAGATTGAAAGGAAGATGAAATAATGTATTATGGAAAAGAAACAGATGAATTAAAAAAAGCAAGAGAAGAGTATGAAGGTATTTTTGGTTATGACCCAAATGGAGAAATAGAATTAGAGTTTAATGAACAAGACGAATATTTAGCAGTTTTATTACAGTGCATAGAAGAAAAGAAAGATATGTTTGATGTACTTGGAGGAGAAAAAGCATGACAAGAAGAGAACGTGAAGTAACAGATATAAATGAAATCCTTAAGATTATGGATGCCTGCAAGATTGTGCATATCGGACTTGTGGATGGTGACCAGCCTTATGTGTTACCGATGAATTACGGCTATACCTATGAAGCTGGAAAAATGGTGATTTACCTTCATGGAGCAAAGAAGGGATATAAGTATGATTTAATAGAGAAAAATCCGAAGGTATGCTTTGAAATGGAGTGTGATGTGGTGCCATTTGAAGGAAAGGTGGCATGCCAGTATGGCAATTCCTATTCCTGTGTTGTGGGAAAAGGGAAAGCTGTTATTGTAGAGGATGTAAATGAGAAAATGCAGGCACTTTCTATTTTGATGAAATGCCAGACCGGAGGAGATTTTACTTTTAATGAAGAACTGGTATCCATTGTCAATGTGATTCGGATTGATGTAAGTGAATTCAGTGCAAAAAGAAGGCCGGTTCCGGAAGGGTTGAAAAAGTAGAGATATGTAGATGCCTATAGTGAGGAAACTATTTAGAATATTGTATTAGAAAAATATGAGGAAGGATAAGATAAATTATGGAAGTATTATGGGATATAACACAAGCTATAGAGCAATTGCTTAAATCGAATTATAATATATTTGGATATATATTTCCACTTTGGGAGATTATTCTTATAATAGTAGGAATTTTGTTGTTAGTGTGGATTCTTGGTACAATTATTTCTAAATATTGTCAAAAAATAGTGGCAAGAACCAGTAAGAGGTGTCATGATTTAAATGAGTTGAATACACATTTTGATTTTCATCTTGATTTACAAAATCAATACATAGTTGAAAAAGATTTAAAAACAAAAGCTCAATTTGATAGATTTAATTATGATAATCAGTTTAATCAATATATTCAACAACGTATAGAGTATATAAAAGATATAATCGAAAAGGCTCATACCAATGCTCAATTATTGGAGAAGTATAAATGCGAACTTAAAGAAATTGCTCCAAATACAACTAAGGAAGAGGCACGGAAAAATAGAGTACCATATATAATTTATAAGTTGTTTGAGGAAAAGTTAGTACAAAAGAATATATTATCTCCAGTTACTGAACCAGACTTTTTATATCAGATTGAGTATACAAGTCCAAAAGGACGAAATTATTATTCTGATGAAGAAAGGTATTCTTTTCAACAATTAGAGCTACACTATAATAGTGTTCAAAAACAAATTGAACGCCGTGAAAGTAAAGCATATCAAAGAACATTGATGACAGAATCTTTGAGATATGACATTTTAAAACGAGATGGGTTTAAATGTGCTCTGTGTGGGAGAAGTGCAGATGATGGTGTAAAACTGCATGTAGATCATATAATACCAGTATCAAAGGGTGGAAAAACAGTGCCGGAGAATTTAAGAACACTTTGTGATTCATGCAATCTTGGAAAAAGTGATAAATATGACCCAAATGGTGTAAACTAAAAGTGAAAGCAGGAATTCTAAGAATTCCTGCTTTTTTCTATCCTCAATCATTTATCACAAAACTGTGACAATCTATTCGTTGCGCGACGTAGGAAGCATTTGTATAATGAGACATAGGAATGAACCGGGGAAAAGTAAGAAAGAAAAAAACGAATGACAACAGATAAGAAAAAGGATGTTTAGGGAAGATGGATAGAATATTAGTAGTGGAAGATGACCGGGAACTGAACCAGGGAATTTGCTTTGCACTGCAGCAGGCAGGGTATGAGACAGAAAGTGCCTACTCCATTCAGGAGGCAAAGCTTGCGGGTTTGCAGCAGGAATATTCGCTTATGATACTGGATGTAAATCTTCCGGATGGAGAGGGCTTTGGCTTTTGTAAATGGATTATGGAGCACAGGAAAGTGAAGGTCATGTTTCTTACGGCAAGAGATTTGGAAGAAGATGTGTTATCCGGGTATGAGTTGGGAGCAGAGGATTATGTGACAAAGCCATTTTCCATACATATTCTGCTAAAGAAGATAGCGGTCATTTTAAAACGGGAGACGGAAAATCCAAGAAATATTTATGAAGATGGATATCTGCGGATAGACTTTGACCGGGTCAAGGTAGAAATAGAGGGGAAAGAGTGCATGGTAACACCTACAGAATTTCGGATGTTACGCTTATTTATTGAACATGCAGGACAGCTGCTTTCTTATAATGTGCTGTTAGAGCAATTGTGGGACTGTGATGAAGCATATGTGGACCGACACACACTGGCAGTCAATGTGAACCGGCTCCGTGGAAAGATAGAGGATGCGGAACACAAATATATTTCAAATGTATATGGGATGGGATATCAATGGTTGCGATAGGAATAATAGCAGGCTGTGGCATTGTGATAAGTTATCTTCTAGTCAGACTGTATCGGCAGAAGAAGGAAATCTATGATTTTACGGAAGAACTACAGCGGTGTCTGACGCTGATGAAAGCAGGCGAAGACATTGGAAATGAAGCGGAGTTTAAGGACAGCCTTTGGGATAAGATTTATCAGGATTTGCAGGAGCTTATGGATGTTTGGAACAGGAAGAACCGACAGAGCCATAAGGAAAAAGAACAGATAAAAGAGTTGATTTCTGATATTTCCCATCAGGGTAGAACGCCAATGGCGAATATTAAAATATATCTGGAAATTTTAGAAGAGGAACAGGAAGATAAGGTGCGGCGGCAGGAGTGTATTGGAAAGCTGATAAAACAGACAGAACGGCTGGATTTCCTGATGCAGAGTCTGGTGAAGCTTTCGCGCCTGGAAACCGGAATCATAGAAATATGTGAAAAGGACACAAAGATTTTTGAAGTGTTAGGACTAGCGGTTGCGGCAGTGGTACCGGGAGCGGAAGCAAAAGAGATTTCTGTCCATGTGGACTGCCCGGAGACATTGAAACTGTTTTGCGATGCCAAGTGGACACAGGAAGCAATTTTTAATCTTTTAGAGAATGCAGTGAAATATACTCCAAAAGGGGGAAACATCTATATTTCAGTAATGGAACAGGAGGTTTTTGGAAAAATCAGCATCCGGGATACCGGAAGGGGAATCCCTGCGGAACATCAGGCACAGATTTTTCAAAGGTTTTACCGGGAACCGGAAGTCCATGATGAGGATGGAATCGGGATTGGCCTGTATCTGGCACGAAAGATTGTGACGATGCAGGACGGCTATATGGAAGTGCATTCAGAAAGTGGAAAGGGGGCAGAATTTTGCATTTATCTGCCAATGAAATAAAAGAAGTAGTACGGACAGAGGAGTTAAAGAAATATTATCCGTTGGGAACCCATACGGTAAAAGCCTTAGATGGAGTGAACCTTACCGTAAAAGAGGGAGAATTTGTGGCAATCACCGGAAAGTCCGGAAGCGGGAAAAGTACGCTGCTGCATATGTTAGGAGCATTGGATGTGCCAACATCCGGAGAAGTCTATATTGATGGGAAAAGCCTTGCATCAATGACGAGGGAAGAGCAGGCAGTCTTTCGAAGAAGGAAGGTTGGTGTAGTATTTCAAAGCTATAACCTGATTCCTGATTTGAGTGTGTATGAGAATATTGTGCTGCCCATCGAGCTGGATGGAGGTTATGTGGACAAGGCATATATAGAAGAATTGTTAAGGCAACTGAAAATAGAAGATAAGCGGGATGCACTGCCGGGTACGTTATCTGGCGGTCAGCAGCAGAGAACAGCAATTGCCCGGGCATTATCTTATAAGCCGGCTATTCTCTTAGCGGATGAACCCACGGGAAATCTTGATACACAGACCAGCCATGATGTTATGGGATTGTTAAAAACAGTGGCACGAAAATATCAGCAGACTACAATTCTGATTACCCATGACATGGACGTGGCGCAGTTGTCAGACCGGATTGTATACATGGAAGATGGGAAAATCAGGAAGGAACGAAAGCTCTATGCTTAAAAATAATAATCAGGCTGTCATACGTAAGATGGCAGTCCGTTCCATAAGGAGCAACAGAAAGAAAAACAGCCTGTATCTTGTGGCAATTGTATTGGCGGTGCTGATGCTGTTTACGGTTATGCAGACAGGGGCTTCCTACATGCATATGCAGTATGTCTGGCGGCTGCATTCTGTGGGGGAACTCTATGATGGAATTCTGATGGGCGGAGTCACAAAAGAGCAGGAAGAGATGGTAAAAGCAGATCCTGGTATTGAGGTAGTTGGAATTACAGAATTTATGCTGGGAAGCATCGGTGAAAAGAATATTTCTATCATATATGAGGATAAAAATTACCGGGAGAAAATGCATCAGCCAGGCATTCTACATCAGGAGGGAAGGTATCCTGAGACATCCGATGAGGTGATGGTTACAAAGACGCTATTGGAAAAGCGGAAGTCGGAAAATTTTGCAATTGGAGATACGCTGCTTTTAAGCTATCAGAAGAAAGATGGAACCCAGGTAGAAAAGCCTATGAAAATTACGGGTATTATAGATGACTATGAAGAAACTGCCAACTGTTTCGTGACAGAAGATGTATTTGAACAGGCAGGCTACAGTCAGGCAGACTATGGCTGTGGCATTCTCTACTATCAATATCGCTTCTGGTTTGCATCAGACCGGATAGAGAACCGTCTGAAAGAAGAACTAAATCTGGAACGGAAGCAGAACATTCAGACAACATGGGACTGTGATAAGGTAAAGGGAATTTTTCTTGGGATGATAGGAATCATTATGTTAACCTGCCTCAGTGCCTATTTACTGATTTACAATATCATGTATTTATCCATAGAAGATAATATCCGCTATTATGGATTGCTTCGTGCTGTGGGAATGACAGAAAGCCAGATGCACCGGCTGTTGTGGCAGAAACAGATTATTCTAAGTGGAATCGGAATTTTAATGGGAATAGTTTTAGGATTTCTGACGTCCTATCTTGTGATTCCCGGAACAATCCGGGTACTGGGACTTCGTTCAGAAAAGATGGCTGTAACGATAAAACCGGAATTTCTGGTGCTGACGATTGCTATTATGGCAGTAACCGTCTATATTGCCAGCCGTAAGCCGGTAAGAGTAGCAGAGCGCATTTCTGTCATGGAGGCACTGGGATATCAGACTTCGAAGGTAGTCTATACCGGAAAGAAAAAACGAACCGGGAAAAATATTACTTACCGTCTGGCATGGCAGCAGCTGTGCCGGATGAAGAAGAAAACAATCCTTGTCATCCTTTCGCTATCAACCAGTCTGACTGTATTTCTATGTGTGGTAACGCTGGCGGGAAGTCAGAGCAAACGGACGGCAGAGTTACAATATATGGATGCTGATATGGAACTGACCAATAAGAGTATGGTGGCTGATACATCAGACTGGAAACAGCCTTTCGATGACACATTTTGTGATAAACTTTCCAAAATAGATGGAGTAAAGGAAATCCACAAATTAAATTACAGTACAATCGTCGTACCCTGGGAGCCGGATTTTTCGGATCAGTGGATGCGTGATTTCTATGACCAGTGGATGTATATAAAATATGACGATGTAAGAGAAGAATATCAGCAGAATCCGGAACATTTCATGGCACTGGTGGTGGGAATCGATGAAAAAACATTTCATTATATCAATCAGCAGAACGAAACGGCAATTGATGAAAAATCATTTTTGGAAGGGGAAAGCTGCCTTTTATGCCAGCAATATATGGGATATACCAATGCGGATGTCAAAAATAAGAAAATAAGCTTTTATTTTCCGGGGCAGGAAACAAAGAAATACAGCACATCTGTTGCAGGGCTGCAGAAGGATGACAGCCCATATCGTGGACCCAGCGAGGTAAGTTTATCTGTTGCGGGAATACAGGAGGATGACAGTCCGTATCTTGGCCCGAATGCCATGGGACCGACGATTATAATTTTAGTCAGTGACTCTTTTTTAGAGGATAAGGCAGAGAGCCTGTGGACATACAAGGTATCGGTGATTTATGACGAGGAATACGATAAGGAAACAGAAAAGAAGGTCAAAGAGCTGATACAGGAATCTAAGGATGCAAAAGATATTACCTGGAGCAGCAAGTTAAAGGGCATCAAAGAGCAGAAGCCGGCAGAACAGAAGATGTGGCAGCTAGGAATGGGAATCGCTATAGTTTTGGGATTTATCGGTGTGATGAATTATATTAATACAGAGCTTGGCAGTATATCCGGCAGAAGGCGGGAAATTGCAATATTAGAAAGCATTGGCATGACCGGAAAACAACAGCGCAGGCTGCTTTTGACAGAAGGGATGTATTATGCGGGAATTTCGTTTTTCCTGACGGCAACGGTGGGACTTGGCATTGATGTGCTGTTGTTTCAGCGGATGAATTATCATAAGGTAGCATTTTCCATCCCTGTCATTCCAGTGGTTGTCATGATAGTGACACTGTTTGCACTGTGCATTTTCGTACCGTTGGCAGCAGGCAGATTCATGGAAGGAGATGGCACTCTGGTAGAGCGGATTCGTCATGTGGGAGAATAAAAAATAACTTTCACTGCAACCGTTTCTTCTGTTATTACAATATATAGGTGTAAGGGAAACATCCCAAAATAAATGACGGCGCGGTCTGGGAGAATGGAAGCATGAACAAACAATTACTGGAACATTACATTGAGGCATACGGAACGGACATCTATTCCTTTTGTATCCGGCTGACACAGAACCGGGAACAGGCAGAAGAACTCTATCAGGATACCTTTCTTGCAATGTGTGAGAAGGAGGACTGGAAGGAAGAGGGAAATGTCAAAAGCTATCTGCTTGGAATTACCATAAAGCTCTGGCAGAACCGGAAGCGGAAATTTGCCTGGCGAAAGAGGATTGCAGCGGAGATTCCCTTATCGAAGGAGCAGGGACTGGAAGCATTTTCAACAGATGAAAACTTAGAGCAGCATATGGTAAGCAAAGAAGAGCAGGAAGCCGTGTGGAAGGCTGTATACAAATTGCCGGAGCAGCTTCGCATCGTGATTCTTCTATACTATATGGAAGATTTCAAAGTGGCTGAGATTGCAGAAAAGCTGTCCCTCTCTATCAGTAATGTGAAAAGTAAACTGATGCGTGCACGTAGATATCTGAAGCAGGAATTGGAGGATTTTATCATATGAAACCAACCTTAGATGATTTATTACACAACTCCCTTATAGCAACTGATATTCCCTCGGAAGAACTCAACGAGAGGATTTTAAACCAGTCAACCCAAAAGGAGGTTGTACCTATGCGGAAGAAGGAAACGAAGAAACCATGGAAAATGGCACAGACAGCAGCGGCTGTGGCGCTTCTTGTTTTAGTCACCGGCTGTGGTGTATATGCGGCAGAGCGGATCCTTGCACAAAAACAGATTGCTATTATTGATAATGAAACGGAATTTATGGAAAATGCCACAGAGACAACGATTCATTATGAAGAATTTTCAGGAGAAAATCTTGATTTTGCAGACAGCAAGGTGACAGACCGGACAGAGGAACTAATTCAAACTTCTGATTTCGTTGGAACCGTTACCGAAGGAACCAAGGATGATTTATGGAGCTTGAAGGCAGAAGAAAAGATTGATGGCAAAATAGAGGTGGGTTATGTCTATCCGAAATTAAGCGATGCTTTTAAAGACCAGAATATTGGCATTGACCTTTCTTATATAGAAGCAAATTATCCAACACTCTGGAGTGAAAAAGCCTGTCAGCTTTGCTATGATTCCAGGGATGCAGACACTTTTTCCCAGGGAGCATTCTTTGCCAGTTACCGGAAGGGAGACAGTCAGGCGGTGTCTATCCAGTATGAAGTATCGGATATAACAAATGAGGATGATTATATTTTTAAAGAAGCTTATGACAGCACCGGCACTTATACCACAGCAGATGGTGTGACACTGACCATTACCAGTCAAACAGCAGACAGCGGCTATACGATTACCTATGCCCGCATGATTACGGAATATAGTGATTTCGTTCTGACATTGCGGGGAGATTTTTCGGAAGAAGAAAGCCATGCAATTTATGACAGCTTAAATCTTTCTTCTATCTGTGAGACTGGGAAGCAGTAGTGGAAATACCTGTGAAGGCATAATAAAAAACGGTTCAGGAATTATCCTGAACCGTTTTTTGGGTTGGACTGCGGGCAACAGGACTTGAACCTGCACGGTCTCCCACTAGAACCTAAATCTAGCGCGTCTGCCAATTCCGCCATGCCCGCAAGACAAGAACTATAATAATATAAAAATGCAGTTCATGTCAAGTGTAGATTAACCTTGAAGCCCCCGTGCCTGACGGTCCATATCCTCTACTACAATGTCATAGATTTCACCAAGACCTGCGCAGTATTCTAAGACCTTCCAAGGCTCGTTGGTGTGATAATGAATCTTAATCAGTTCTTCATCACCAACTGCCAGAAGGCAGTCTCCTTTGAAATTTTCAGTAAAGTAATCATTAATTGCATCCTCGTCAAGATTTTCCCCTTCAATTAAGAGCTGAGTGTCATATCTGAATTCTAACATCATCGAATCCTCTCTTTCTGTCTATTTCCCTTTTATCAGGAATAAATTTCAAACACAGTATAGCATAACGCAGTGAGAGAAGAAAGTATTTCATAAAGCAGCAGGACTTTGTTGAGACAGATTAACCAAGTAGAAAGTTTTAGATTTCTTTAAGAACTGCCTAAGCAAAGATTAATGTTCTTTAAGAATTCGTAACTGTGATATTCTTGTGATTTTATTGTGCTATAGTTGTCCCTAGAAAAAAGAAAAGAGGGATGATATGGATATTTTAAAGAACATCAGAGAAACTGCCCTGACACATCCGAAGCGGTGTGCAGTGCAAAGCAGAGAACAAAAGTTGACTTATGAGGAGTTAGAAGAATATTCCAACCGGCTTGCAGTATGGATTGCAAAGAACAGCCAGGACCGTAAGCGGCCGGTTATTGTATATGGACATAAGAACCCGTATATGGTGGTATGCTTCCTTGCCTGTGCCAAGGCAGGTAGAAGCTATGTGCCGCAGGATATCTGCATTCCGGTAAGCCGGGTGGATGAGACCGTATTAAGCGTAGAACCGGAACTGACCTTTGTGGTAGAAGGTGATTATCAGACAGAAATCGGAATGGTAATCGGAAAAGAGAAGATAGAAGAAATCGTAAAACAGGAGACAAACGAGACCGATGTGCTACAGCCTCTGACCAAAGATGAAGTATGGTATATCATATTTACTTCCGGAAGCACCGGAAAGCCTAAGGGTGTAGAGATTACAAGAGACTGCCTCAGCCATTATCTTGACTGGTCGGTGCAGTTAGGCAGCACCATGGAAGAAAAGGGCGGTGCACATTTTATGAATCAGGCACCATTTTCTTTTGATTTATCGGTAATGGATTTATACACTTCCCTGGTCTGTGGCGGAACGCTTTATACCATGGATAAGAAGATGCAGAGTGACTACAGTGAAATGTTGGGCTTCTTAGAACAGTCAGAAATTGAAATCTGGGTATCCACACCGTCTTTTGCAGATATGTGTCTGGCAGACCGGAATTTCTGTGGGGAAAAGATTGAAGCCTTAAAACTTTTCTTATTCTGTGGGGAAGTGCTTACTACAGCTACGGTAGAGAAGTTAAAGGAACGTTTCCCAGAGGCAGTTATTATCAATACTTATGGTCCGACAGAATCTACGGTGGCAGTCACGGATGTGACTATAACAGAGAAGTTATTGCAGGAGACCATTGCCCGGGGCAAATCCCTTCCGGTAGGCCATGAAAAGCCGGGAACTTATATCGAAATCTGGGATAAAGCCGGAAAAGCGTTACCGGAAGGTGAACAGGGCGAGATTATTATTATCGGAGATACGGTAAGCTGTGGTTATTATATGAGAGCAGATTTGACAAAGAAGGCATTTTTCCATTGTATCCGTGATGGAAAAGCTTACCGGGGTTATAAGACCGGAGATGCCGGATATTTAAAAGGCGGGCAGCTTTATTATAATGGAAGAATCGATTTGCAGGTGAAGCTGCATGGATACCGCATTGAAATTGAAGATATTGAAAATAACATGGTAAGACTTCCTCAGATTGACCATGCAGTCGTAGTGCCGAATCTGGAAGAAGGAAAGGTAAAGAGCCTGACGGCATTTGTGACAGGAGCACAGATGGCAGGAAAGAAAGCATCTGAGATTTCAAGACAGGTAAAAAACGGTCTGAAGGAATTCCTTCCGGTTTATATGATTCCAAAGAAAATAAAATATATAGAAACCATGCCAATGAATAACCATGGCAAGGCAGACCGAAAATATCTTGGAGGTCTGGCAGAATGAGTTTTTACAGCGGAGCACCATTCTTTGGCACATTGATTCTGTTATTGCTTTTTGCATTGATTCTTGGCTGTATGGAAAGGAGCCTGCGCTGGTATAACCTTATCGTATCTGGTGTAATGGTTGTCTGCGTGTTAGGCGGAAATCTGACGGCGCTTGCGTATTTCGCAGGATACTTTCTGATTGAATGGATGCTGGTCAGAGGATATGAATGCATAAGAAAGAAATATGGAAGAAAGGCAGCATTTTATCGCAGTTTTGTGCTGCTTTCCATCCTGCCACTTGCATTATGTAAACTATGTGACCTTCCATGGTTAAAGGAGATGAATCTTTTTCAGTTTACCGGAATTTCTTACCTTACGTTCCGGGTGGTGCAGATTATCATTGAACTTTATGATGGCACCATAGAAGAGGTGAAAATCCTTGATTTTTCAGCATTTTTAATCTTCTTTCCAACCTTTAGCTGCGGCCCCATTGACCGGAGCAGAAGATTCTTGGAGGATTATCATAATGTGCCGGGAAGAAGAGAATATCTTGAGCGGTTTGGAATTGGTTTACAGAAGCTTGTTTTAGGAGCAGCATATAAATTCGTATTTGCGGATTTCTTCTATCAGATTATGAATCAGTTCATGAACCGGACAGCAGGGAATATGGTTTGTTATGCATACAGCTATGGTTTTTATATGTTTTTTGATTTTGCGGGATACAGTCTGATGGCAGTGGGAACCGGCTATATGCTTGGCATCTGCGTACCGGATAACTTTAAGAAACCGTTTATCAGCCGGGATATGAAAGAATTCTGGGCAAGGTGGCATATTTCCCTGTCCGAGTGGTTTCGGGATTTTGTCTTTTCCAGATTTATGATGTTATCCATGCACAAAAAATGGTTTAAAAGCAGATTAAATGGTGCGGCAGCAGGCTTTCTTATCAATATGCTGGTGATGGGGGTGTGGCATGGTCTGACGGTGCATTATATTTTGTACGGACTCTATCATGGCATATTGCTGGCAGTTACGGAAATCTATCAGAAGAAGTCGAAGTTCTATAAGAAATATAAGAAGAAAACCTGGTATGCACTGGCATCATGGGGAATCACATTAAATCTGGTGATGTTTGGCTTCCTGATTTTCTCAGGACATTTTATTACAATTTAGGTTATCCCAACTTATATATAGAAGAAAAATTCTAGATGCAGAATCGTTTGCAAAGAAAAATAGAAAGAGAAAAAGGAGATTATAAGATGAAAGAAAAGATTTTGGATATTATTGAAAAAGTATGTGAGGATGACAGCATCCGGGAAGACCTTACGATGAATCTTTTTGAAGAGGATTTACTGGATTCCTTAAGCTTTGTAGCACTTCTGGTGGAACTTGAGGATAACCTTGGTGTTGTAATTTCACCATCGGAAGTAACAAGAGAGGATATGGATACACCGGAGAAAATTATCGCGCTGGTAGAAGCAAAAGCACAGGAGAAGTAAGCATGAAAACGATAAAAGCATTTGCAGTTTCGTTGCTGTTATGCGCACTTACGATAGTGGGACTGCATTTATACAGCGGCAGAGGTTTTTCGGCAGAGGGAAAAGCAGGCACCTGGGTCAGTGATGCAAAATCCCAAAGCGGCAGTACATTAAAGAAGATGGCAGCCGATGAAAAAGCATTGCTGATATTCGGCTCTTCGGAGCTGCGGCATGGACAGGGCAGCGGATTCCATGGAGATACGATTTTTGATGGTGCGGATATGGATCCCATTTATGTAGGAAAAGCAGGGTATCAGAGCCTGACCCATGCCATTACGCTGGGCGCGGTGGGCAGTCAGGCAGCCAATAAGAAGGCCGTATTAATCGTTTCGCCCCAGTGGTTTAAAGAAAATGGAGTAAAATCCACGGCGTTTGAAGCTGCTTTTTCAGAAGAAGAATATATTGCATTGCTGGAAAATCCGGATATCAGTCAGGAAACCAAAGATTATATCAATGGCAGACTGCAAAATATCATGGCAGATAATGAAAACATGTCAGAAAGAGTAAAAAAAGCCCGGGAATGGTATCAGCCGAAGGATGATAATACAGCAGAACAACCAGGCTGGCTGGAGCAGAAAAAAGCAGATTTTCATAAGGTACTGTTGGAAGAAAAGAATAATTATAAAGTGATGGCAGAGGCACTGATGGATGGAATCAGCAATCATAGGAGCAAGGAAAGTGGTGCAAAGCTGTCACAGGCTACCTGGGAGCAGCTTCGAAAGGAAGCTGAAACAGAAGGACATAAGCTTTCGGATGGCAACGACTATGGCATGTTTGACAGCGTATATAAAGGAACGTACCAGACGCTGATTGCCAATGGAAAACATAAGAATCCGAAGTACACCTTAGATTCCATGGAATTTTCGGATTTGGAATGTTTTCTGTCAATTTGCAGGGAGGAGGGAATCGAGCCTTTGGTAGTAATCCTTCCCTTTAACGGATACTGGTATGATTATACGGAGCTGACGGCAGAAGAGCGGAGCACATTTTATGAAAAGATAAGATGCATAGCAGAAGATTATGGTGTGCAGTGTGCCGATTTGAGTGGAAATGAATATACAGAGTATTACTTTGAGGATAATTCCCATCCAGCATTGAAAGGACTGGTAGATTTAAATGAAGCGATTTATGAATTTTATCGGAAAGATAAGACAGAATGAGAAGGCAGTATTTCTTGGTAAAGTGATTTTCTTTTACCTGCTGCTGATGATTCTATGGATGCATTTTATGCTGGCAAAGGATTCTGCAGCACCGGCGTTTATTTATGAGCAGTTTTAAACTATACCGGTTTGGAATGCGATATATAACCTGCGGTTATATATTAAAATAAATCAACCTAGTAAAATCAATACGTCTTTAGTACTTTAACGTGGTGAAGGGCATGAAAAACCTAGAAAAATCAAGGAGTAGCAGGGAAAATGAGTATTGCTTTTCAAATTTTCATGTAGTAAGATAAGGCACATGAAACCTAGGAGTTAAAGGAGGAACTATTATGAAGAAAAAAATAGTCAGTGTAATACTGGTCGCAGCGATGGCAGTTGGATGCCTTGCAGGTTGTGGCTCAAAAGAAGCAAAAAATGAAGATGCATTCTATATCGGAGGAATTGGACCGGTTACCGGTGATGCAGCAATTTACGGAACAGCCGTTCAGAACGGTGCACAGATTGCTGTCGATGAGATTAATGAAGCCGGTGGAATTAACGGTCATCAGATTGAATATAATTTCCAGGATGATCAGGGAGACCCTGAAAAAGCAGCAAACGCATACAACACCTTAAAAGACTGGGGTATGCAGGTATTAATGGGAACTGTTACAACAGGTCCTTGTGTATCTGTGGCAGATTTAACTGCAGCAGATAATATGTTCCAGATTACACCATCTGCATCATCTACAGATGTAATCAAGAACGACAATGTATTCCAGGTATGCTTTACAGACCCTGCACAGGGAACAAAATCCGCACAGTATATCGGTGAGAATAACCTTGCCAAGAAAGTGGCAATTATTTACAATAGTTCAGATATCTATTCATCAGGTATCGAAGCAAAATTCGTAGAAGAAGCAGCAAACCAGAACTTTGAGGTAGTTGCAGAAGAAGCATTTACTGCAGATTCCAAGACAGATTTTTCTACACAGTTACAGAAAGCAAAAGATGCAGAAGCAGATCTGGTATTCCTTCCAATCTACTATACAGAAGCATCTATTATCTTAACCCAGGCAGATTCTATGGGATATGCACCGACATTCTTCGGATGCGACGGTATGGACGGAATCTTAGGTGTTAAGAACTTTGATACTTCTTTAGCAGAAGGACTTATGTTATTAACACCGTTTGCAGCAGATTCGAAAGATGAAAAAACTGCAAACTTCGTTTCTAAATATGAAGAGAAATATAAAGATACACCAAACCAGTTTGCAGCTGATGCTTATGATGCAATTTATGCAATCAAAGCAGCATTGGAAGAAGCAAATGCAACACCGGATATGAGTGCTTCTGATATTTGTGATTTATTGAAAGACGCAATTACAAAAGTCAACATTGATGGTGCAACAGGTAGCGGAATGACATGGTCAGCAACTGGTGAAGTAAACAAAGATCCTAAAGCGGTTGTAATTCAGAATGGTGAATACGTAGGAATGTAATGTATTTTATCAGATAAGCCAAAGAGGGGTTGCCAATGGCAGCCCCTTTTATGTATTATAGAGGTATATATTCTAAGAGAAAGCAAGAGGTGTTGTTATGAGATTCATAACGTATTTAATCAACGGTATCAGCCTTGGCAGCATCTATGCAATCATTGCACTGGGTTACACCATGGTGTATGGAATTGCTAAGATGCTGAATTTTGCCCATGGTGATGTTATCATGATTGGCTGCTATGTCGTATTTATGACAATGAGCGGCATGAACATGAACCCGCTTTTGAGCGTAATCCTTGCAGTTGTAGTCTGCACTGTGCTTGGCGTGATAATTGAAAAAGTGGCATATAAGCCTTTGCGTAAGGCATCTCCACTGGCAGTATTGATTACAGCAATTGGTGTCAGCTATTTGCTGCAGAATATTGCATTACTGATATTTGGTGCAGATACCAAATCCTTTAGTTCTGTAGTTCCACTGCAGAATATCAAGATTGGCGGAATTACCATAACCGGTGTTACGGTAGTGGCAGTCCTGGCATGTATTGTTATCATGATTGGTCTGATGATTTTTATTAAAAAGACAAAAGCAGGACAGGCAATGTTGGCAGTATCTGAGGATAAGGATGCAGCACAGCTTATGGGGGTAAATGTAAACGGGACAATTTCACTTACTTTCGCAATTGGTTCCGGACTTGCGGCAATTGCAGGTGTGTTATTGTGTTCAGCATATCCGACACTGACTCCATATACCGGCGCTATGCCTGGTATCAAAGCATTTACTGCAGCTGTATTTGGTGGAATCGGTTCCATTCCGGGAGCATTTATCGGAGGAATCCTTCTTGGTATTATCGAAATCTTAGGAAAAGCTTATATTTCTTCACAGCTTTCCGATGCTATCGTTTTTGCCGTGTTGATTATTGTGTTATTGGTTAAGCCTACCGGTATTCTTGGTAAGCCAATTCATGAGAAAGTGTAGGTGGCAGGAATGAGTAAAATGAATTTAAAAACAATGAAGAAGACAACAAAGAGTAATCTGATTACATATGCTATGGTAATCGTCATTTTTGCCGTAGTACAGATTCTGGTAGCAACCGGAAGCATGTCCAGTCTGATGCAGGGACTTTTGGTACCCCTTTGTACTTATTCTATCGTTGCAATCGGATTGAACCTCTGTGTAGGCTATCTGGGTGAATTAAGTCTTGGTCATGCAGGCTTTATGTGTGTCGGCGCATTTTCCAGTGCTTTCTTTACCAGATGTATGGAAAATTCATCTATGAATCCAACCCTGCGTTTTATCATCGCTTTATTAATCGGAACTGCTGTTGCAGCATTCTTTGGATTCTTAATCGGAATTCCGGTACTTCGTTTAAGAGGTGATTACCTTGCAATCGTAACACTGGCATTTGGAGAGATTATCAAGAATGTCATCAATGTTCTTTATGTAGGCAAAGATGAAAACGGTCTGCATTTTGCAATCAATGACAACAAGGCTCTTAATATGTCGGGAACCGGAGAAATGATTATCGATGGTGCAAAGGGAATCACCGGAACACCAAGACAGTCTACTTTCTTAATCGGTGTTATTTTGATTCTGGTTGCATTGTTTGTAGTATTTAATCTGGTTAATTCCAGAAGCGGCCGTGCTATCATGGCAATCCGTGATAACCGTATTGCAGCAGAATCCGTTGGCATTAATATTACAAAGTTTAAACTGATGGCATTTACCATTTCTGCAGCAATCGCAGGAGCAGGCGGAGTGCTTTATGCACATAACCTTTCCAGTCTGATTGCCCAGCCGGCAAACTTTGGATACAATATGTCCATCATGATTCTGGTATTTGTCGTACTCGGTGGAATGGGAAGCTTCCGTGGCTCCATTATTGCAGCCGTAGTACTAACCATGCTTCCAGAAGTATTGCGTGGACTGCGTGATTACCGTATGCTGATTTATGCGGTAGTTCTGATTGCAATGATGCTCTTTAACTGGGCACCGGCAGCAATTACCTGGAGACAGACACATTCTTTGAAGAATTTATTTGCAAAGAAAACGAAGGAGGTACAATAAGATGGCAATGTTAGAAGTAAAGAATCTTGGAATTTCCTTCGGTGGACTCCGGGCGGTAGATGGATTTGAAATGCAGATTGAAAAAGGTCAGTTATACGGACTGATTGGACCGAACGGTGCAGGTAAAACAACCGTATTTAATATGCTTACCGGTGTATACAAACCGGATGATGGAAGCATTGTACTGGATGGAAAAGATATTACCGGAAAGAAAAACATAGATATTAATAAAGCCGGAATTGCAAGAACCTTTCAGAATATCCGCCTTTTTAAAGACCAGTCCGTGCTGGATAATGTAAAAGTCGGACTGCATAATCATCATACCTATTCTACTTTAACCGGAATCCTAAGACTTCCGAAGTATTTTAAAGTAGAAGCAGAGATGAATGAAAAGGCAATGGAGCTGTTAAAGGTATTTGGTCTTGAGGATGAAGCAGATTATCTGGCATCCAATCTTCCATATGGTAAACAGCGTAAACTGGAAATCGCAAGAGCATTGGCAACCGAACCAAAGCTTCTACTTTTAGATGAGCCGGCAGCTGGCATGAACCCAAATGAAACCAAAGAATTAATGGATACCATCCGCTTTGTAAGGGATGAATTTGATATGACCATTCTTCTGATTGAACATGATATGAAACTGGTATCCGGTATCTGTGAGAAACTGACTGTATTGAACTTCGGGCAGGTACTGGCAAGCGGAAATACCAGTGACGTATTGAATAATCCACAGGTTATCAAGGCGTATCTGGGTGAATAGGAGGGATGATAAAATGGCAATGCTTGAAATAAAAGATTTGGAAGTATATTACGGCGTGATTCAGGCAATTAAAGGGATTTCCTTTGATGTCAATGAAGGAGAAGTCATTGCATTAATCGGAGCCAATGGTGCAGGTAAGACAACTACACTGCAGACAATCACCGGAATGCTCAGTGCCAAAAAGGGAAGCATTCTTTTTGAAGGAACAGATATCACCAAGGTTCCGGGACATAAGATTGTATCCATGGGAATGGCACATGTTCCGGAAGGAAGACGTGTATTTGCAGAGCTTTCTGTATATGAGAACCTAAAGCTGGGTGCATATACCAGAAAAGATAAGCAGGAAATTGCAGAGTCTTTAGAGCGTGTATACAAGAGCTTTCCAAGATTAAAGGAACGTAAGAATCAGCTGGCTGGAACCTTAAGTGGTGGCGAACAGCAGATGCTTGCCATGGGCCGGGCGTTGATGAGTAAGCCGAGGATCATCCTTATGGATGAGCCGTCCATGGGATTGTCTCCAATCTTTGTAGAAGAGATTTTTAACATTATCAAAGAAATATCTGCATCCGGTACAACTGTTCTACTGGTAGAACAGAATGCAAAGAAAGCATTATCGATTGCAGACCGTGCATATGTACTGGAAACAGGTAAAATTGTATTGAGCGGTGATGCCAAAGAGCTTATGAATAATGAGTCTATTAAAAAGGCATATTTAGGAGAGTAGGTGTTAAATATGAAACATACGGTAATAACCATTGCAAGAAGTTATGGAAGCGGCGGAAGAACGCTGGGTAAGAAGCTGGCAGAAGAACTTGGAATTCATTGCTATGACCGTGAGTTAATAAGAATGGCTTCTGATGAAAGCGGAATCAATGAGGCATTGTTTGGAGAGGCAGATGAGAAACTGCGTAAGATGCCACTGTTTCGTATTGCGAAGAAAGCATATCATGGGGAAGTGCTTCCACCGGATAGTGATGAGTTTGTATCCAACGACAATCTCTTTAACTATCAGGCGAAAATTATCCGTGAGGTAGCCAAAGAAGAGTCCTGTATTATTATCGGACGTTGTGCGGATTATGTTTTAAAAGATTGTGATTATGTAAAGAGTCTGTTTTTCTACGCACCGCGTAAGGACTGCATTGAACGTGTCATGCAGCAGAATGGTGGAACTAAGAAGGATATTGAAAAGAAGATAGACACGATTGATAAATATCGCGCAGATTATTACAAATACTATACCGGCAGGGAGTGGAACGATGCCAGAAATTACGATTTCTGTCTGGACACTACATCCTTAAGTTATGAGAAGCTGGTACAGGTTGTAAAAGCATATTTAGAAATCAGTGAGGCAGAGGAGCCTTAGGAACAATATTGTAGCAGAATATGAGAAAGAAGAGGTATCTGATGATTCGGGCATCGGATACCTCTTCTTTCAATGCTTATGCGGGTAGTGGGAAAACGCTGGACTTGCAAAGCATGTTTTCTGTAGTTTTACAGTTTCTTTAAAATTTTATCGATGTCATTTCTGTGGCCTAATATCATCAGATGGTCCGTGTCTTTAAAAATATAATTGGCATCCGGCAGCAGGCTCATGACACCATCTGTTTTAATACCGATGATATTGGCATGATAGCAGGCACGGAAATTTAGATCCTTAATACTCTTTCCAATCCATTCTGGTAATGGCGGAATCTCATAAATGGAGAAGCCACCGCCTAATTCAAAGTAGTCAAAGACCTGGTCGGCAGAGAAACGGACTGCAGTTTTTTCGGCGATATCCCGGTCAGGGTAGATAACTTCGTCAGCACCGTTCCGCAGTAGAAATTTGGCATGAATATCACGGTTTGCTTTGCTTACGACATATCTGGCACCCATTTCCTTAAGCAGGCTTGTAATCTCTAGGCTGCTCTGGAAATTACTTCCGATACAGACAAAGCAGACGTCAAAGTTGCCAACACCTAAAGTGGCAAGTACTTTTTCATTGGTGCAGTCGCCAATTTTTGCACTGGTGACAAAAGAGAGAACATCTTCCATTACGGCTTCATTCTCGTCCACAACCATAATCTCATTATCCAGTTTGGATAAGTCTTTGCAAAGGTGAGTGCCAAATCGGCCCAGTCCAATAATTAAAAATGATTTCATAGAATCCTCCTAGTATAATCAAGATATTTGATATTAACCGACATTGATTTTTTCTACCGGCTGCATCACATGCGCAATCCTTTTCTTATCCGTAAATGCTAAGGCAAAGGAAAGGCTTCCCAGTCGTCCTAAATACATTAACAGAATTAGAATGATATGACAGCTGGTACTAAGGCTGCTTGTAATACCGGTTGACATTCCGACAGTGTCAAGAGCTGAAAATGCTTCAAAAGCCACATCAATGACTGGATAACCGGAAATAGAAGTAATTGCCAGTGTGGCACTGAGTGCCAGCGTCAACTGGAACATAAGGACGACGACTGATTTGGTGATAACAGATTCTTCCAGTCTGCGTCCAAAAATATTTGTTCCGGTAGTACGGGTTAAGGTGGAACGTACGGATAACAATAGAACAAATATGGTTGTAACCTTTACACCGCCGGCGGTAGAACCCGGGGCACCACCGATAAACATAAATACAATAGAAAGAAATTTACTGCTTTCGCTTAACGCACCATTATCAACAGCGTTAAAACCGGCAGTTCGTGGGGTAACAGTACAGAAGAAAGAATTCAAAAGCTGTTCTCCGAAATTCATACCGGCAAATAAGCGGTTATGCTCAAAAAGATAAAAGAGCAACGTGCCGCCAAAGAGGCAGACTGCAGTAGCACTTAAAACCATTTTGGTCTGCAGGGCATAGTGGCGGCAATGCAGCCCGTGTTCCCTAAGGTCATTCCATACAAAGAAACCGATACCACCAATCAGGATCAGGGCACTGATGGTAAGAATTACTACAGGATCATTGTAGAATCTGGTAATGGATGAAAAGGGACTGTAACGCCCCATTAAATCGAATCCTGCATTACAAAAGGCTGAAATAGAATGGAAGATACCATAATAGATGGCATGTAAAACATCCATGTCTTTCAGAAAACGCAGTGTAAGAATGAATGCACCCGACATTTCAAAAAGAAACGTGCCTCCGATGACACGGCGGACAAGCCGCACGACACCGCCGATTTCAAGGGTGTTTAAACTTTCTTTAATAAGACCACGCTGTTTCAGCCCGATTTTCTTGCGTAACATCAAAGAAACAGTAATACCAATGGTGATAAAACCAAGACCACCAATCTGAATCAGAACTAATAAAACAAGCTGTCCGAAAATGCTCCAGTGGGTAAAGGTGTCAACCAGAACCAGACCGGTTACACAGGTAGCACTGGTTGAGGTGAAAAGGGCAGTTATAAATGGAGTCCATTCACCATTCCGGCTGGAAACCGGAAGCATCAGAAGTATGGTTCCGATAAAGATGAGCAATAGAAAACCAAGCGCTATCATCTGTGTACCGGACATACGTTTTTCAAATTTCCCAAACATAATAAAATTCCTATTCCTGATTTAAATAATTTTCGATAAATCTTATTTATCTATTATAGTAATTCTACTCCGCTTTGTCCAGAAAAGACAGTCTGACAGCAAGAAAAAATTATAGAATCAGTTGTTGTCTTAGCTGGTTTGTTTGAGTATAATAAAATAATAGGGTAAACTTGAAAAGAAAAAACTTGAAAAGGATAGAAAAAGGAAGGTTTTTATATGGGACTTTTTATTGTATTTATCATTATTATTATATATGTTGCTTTGTCCCAGAGTGTAAAGCAAAGCAATAATCAAAACAGGCGTGGAAATAATCCGGCTATGGGGCGGCCGCCACAGCAGATATATCGTCCACAGATGAACCAGCCGCAGCGTACATATCAGCAGACCATGAACCAGCCACAACGGGCATATCAGCAGGCACCAGTCCAGCCGCATCCCATGTATCAGCAGGCACCTGATCCGCAGATGAACAGACAGCAGGCACAGCAGCAGTTAAAGAACCGGCTGGCGGGAAAATATCAGTCTGCAGCGGCAGAGGAAATGTCTGCCATGGAAGTAATAGAACCGATGGAATTTACGTATGATATTCCACAAAGTGATAATATGAAGAAAGTGCAGGAGCTGATGGTAACTGGCTTCAGCGGCAATCTGAATTTTGAAAGAGATTTTGTGGCAGAAGGAATTGAAATGTTAAACCGTTTTGAATTACAGTAAAGAGCATAGATAAGTGGAGGATGACAGCAATGGAAGACAGAAGACCGGCAACCGGGGAGATTTACAGACATTTTAAAGGAAAATTATATCAGATTGTAGCCATAGCAACACACAGCGAAACAAGAGAAGAACTGGTGATTTATCAGGCACTTTACGGAGCTTATAAAGTATATGCAAGACCGCTTGCCATGTTTGTAAGCGAAGTTGATCATGAGAAATATCCGGCAGCAGAGCAGAAATACAGATTTGAAAAAGTAAAACTGCAGGAAGAAGCAACTCCACAGGAAGCGGTAAAGGTTAGTCAGGAGAAAACACAGCCGCAGGCAACAGCCCAGCCGCAGGAAACTTCAGAATCCGAAGAGCAGGCGAATCCGTTCCTGCTGCGTTTCTTAGATGCAGATACTTATGAGGAGAAATATAAGATTTTAAATGAGATGGAAAATGATATTACAGACCGTCTGATTAATGATTTTTCCGTAGTATTGGATGTGGTAATTCCGGAAGGAGATTTAACCGGCCGTTATATACAGTTAAAGCAGTGCGTGGCAACCATGTGCCGTTATGAGACTACCCGCCTTAGGTAGGCAGTCCCATACGACTTAAAGTGCTGTTGTGATAATCAGAGGAGAAGGTGACATCTTTCCCAAACCACTTCGGTGGAAGGAAGGATTCAGCTTCTTCTTTTGTTTCAAATTCCACTTCGGCTAATTTCAACGGAGCAAGGTCTCCTTCGAAAATATCAAGCTCAATGGTCAGCCTGCCAGTCAATGGAATCAGATAGCGCTTCTTGGAAATGATAATGCCATCGGCTTTTTGAATCAGATGCCGGTAAGCATCTTCGTTCAGAGGAAGATTATATTCTTCCCGTACCATAAGACCGGAGCCTTTGTAAGTAAGAATATATTTGTCATTGGAGCGGCGCACCCGCACTACAGGGTCCGTATTGAGATACCCCTGCTCAATGACTTTGCAGGGATAGTCTTTTAAATCAAAAGGAATCTCATCAATTAAATATTTACGTTCAATTTCCATAATAGCCTCCATATAGTCAGGAAAATAATGATACATTTATTGTAAAATATTTTAAAATCCACTGCAACCATGGAATTGAAAAAGCGCAGTAACCATGCTAACATAAGAGACAGCATAGAAAAATTTCGTGTTAGAAAATTTAATATCAGAAAATGTAATATCAGAAGAGAATAGAAAACAGGAGGAAGATAATATGAAGAAAATCGGAATTTTTATGGCGGATGGCTGTGAAGAGATTGAAGGACTTACCGTAGTGGATGTGGTACGCAGAGCAGGAATTGCGATTGATATGATTTCCATTACCGGAAAGAAAGAAGTGGCAGGAGCCCACGGAATTACGTTTGCAGCAGATGTACTGGCAGAGGAAGCTGATTTTGACAGCTATGATGGAATTGTACTGCCGGGCGGAATGCCTGGAACCTTAAATCTCGGAAAGCATGAAATTGTAAAGAAAGTGATTACATCTTATGTAGCAGGCGGCAAACTTACTGCAGCAATCTGTGCTGCACCAAGCGTATTGGGTGAGAATGGAATATTAGAGGGTAAACATGCAGTCAGCTATCCGGGCTTTGAAGAAAAGCTTCTTGGAGCCAAGGTCGGAGCAGAAAAAGTTGCAGTAGATGGCAACATCGTTACCAGCCGGGGCATGGGAACAGCCATTGAATTTTCCATGGCTATTGTAAAGTGGCTGGAACCACAGGCAGATATTGATGCGATGGAAGCAAATATCATGTATTTTAAATAAAAATAACCAGAACTTACCAACATAATTTATTCTCTGGAAGCCATACTAAAAACAGGATAAGCAACTAACAAAAGCTTATCTGAAAATAGATAACAAAGAGAAGAAACTATGGAGGTAGAAACAAATGAGCGGAACAAACAGTTCTAATTCAAGTAACCAGATGGCAGTGCCACAGGCAAAAGAGGCAATGCACCGTTTTAAACAGGAGGTTGCATCTGAAATCGGAGTACCTTTAAAAGAGGGCTACAACGGTGACCTGACATCCAGACAGGCTGGCTCTATCGGTGGAGAAATGGTTAAGAAAATGATCATGAGACAGGAAGAGCAGATGTCTAAATAAGAAGAAAGACAAAAAGCCTTCGGGAAAAGCGCGAAAGTGCATTTCCCGGGGGCTTTTTACATGACTGTCACCAATTGAAATCTTGTACCGAAAAAAAAGCTAGTAATTTTACAAACGGTGTGTTATAATCTCTAAATGACTGTTAGTAGCTCTAAGTATGCCTATTTTTAGGGGAGCAGTCGTAAGATAAGAAAATATTTGTACATGTATATTTTATATATAGTTATAAGGAGGAAGAAACAAGAATGAGTGTACAGGTTGAAAATTTAGAGAAAAATATGGTAAAGCTTACAATTGAAGTGGCAGAAGATAAAGTGGCAGAGGCTTTGAAAGCTGCATACAATAAGCAGAAAAACAAAATCAGCATCCCTGGATTCCGTAAAGGAAAAGTTCCAATGGCTATGGTAGAGAAAATGTATGGTCCGGAAATCTTCTATGAAGATGCTGCAAATATCATGATGCAGGAAGCTTATCCGGCAGCAATCGATGAGAGCGGTGTAGATATCGTTTCCCAGCCAACGGTTGATGTGGTTCAGTTAGAAAAAGGAAAACCATTCATCTTCACAGCAGAAGTTGCAAAGAGACCAGAAGTTAAACTTGGCAAATATAATGGTGTAACTGTAACAAAGATCGATACATCCGTATCTGATGAAGAAGTTGCAGAAGCATTAGAGAGAGAAAGAAATAACAATGCAAGAACTGTAACTGTAACAGACAGACCTGTTGCAGAAGGTGATACAGCAGTTATCGACTACGAAGGATTCGTAGACGGTGTCGCATTTGAAGGTGGAAAAGGAGAGAATCATCCATTAGAGATCGGTTCCCATTCCTTCATCGATACATTCGAAGATCAGTTAGTAGGACACAATGCAGGGGATGAAGTAGAAGTTAACGTTACTTTCCCAGAGAAATATCAGGCAGCTGATTTAGCTGGAAAACCAGCCGTATTCAAAGTTAAGATCAACGAGATCAAAACAAAAGAACTTCCAGAATTAAATGATGAATTTGCTTCTGAAGTATCTGAGTTTGATACATTAGCTGAGTACAAAGAAGACTTAAGAAAACATCTTGAAGTTGAGAAAGAGAACGAAGCAAAACGTACAAAAGAAGATGAAGCAATCAAGAAGATCATCGACAAATCCACAATGGAGATCCCGGAAGCTATGATCGAGACACAGTGTGAGAACATGATCAACGAGTTCGCACAGAGAATCGCACAGAGCGGTCTTTCCATGGAGCAGTACATGCAGTTCTCCGGTATGACGATCGACGGATTAAAAGAGCAGGTTCGTCCGGAAGCTGAGACTCGTATCAAGAGCAGCCTTGTATTAGAGCAGATCGCAAAAGATGAGAATATCGAAGTTTCTGAAGATGAGATCAATGCAGAAATTGAGAAGATGGCAGCTCAGTACGGAATGGAAGCTGACAAGTTAAAAGAGTACTTAGGAGATGCTGAGAAAGAATCCATTAAGAGAGATTTATCTGTGACAAAAGCAGTTGACTTAATTATGGAGAACGTAAAAGAA
>OOIG01000785.1_pt1 | contig 25625 bp, 29 predicted proteins | sample 1692091 | NCBI WGS metagenome assembly OOIG01 (sample SAMN06348188, study PRJEB24527) | human gut metagenome | biome: human gut; feature: ankylosing spondylitis patient; material: feces | host: Homo sapiens | place: China | collected 2015-10 | reverse complement strand
TGCCGGTGGTCCTGTGGGACGAGCGGCGCACCACCATCGACGCTCACCAGATCCTGATGAGCAGCGGCAAGAACGCCAAGAAGCGGAAAAAGGTGGTGGACGCTGTGGCGGCGTCGCTGATCCTGGAGGGCTACCTCACCTATTTAAAAACGCACCCGGAGGGATAATGGCAAGCGGTCCCGGACGTACCAGCGTCCGGGACCGCTTGCACATGTCCCTCATTCCGCCGCCTCTTCCGCACAGGCGGGTACAAGCGCCGCGGAGGGCACCAGCAGCCGGAACAGCCGCCGCACCAGCGGACCGCAGAAAAAGATCTGCCAGAAAAACGCCATGGGAAAATTGCAGACCACCGTCTGGAGCCAGGAGGGCACCAACTCGATCCCCGGCTGCTGGAAGATCACCGTAGCCCATAGGCTCATGGCCGGACACATGACGCACACCGTCATGGCGGACCGGGCCAGAACGGCGGCAAAGGGCCACTCCCGGGGCACTGCCAGCCGTGCCGCCAGGCGGGCGGCCAGGGGTTCTCCGACAACTGTGCTGGTCAGGAAGCACAGCGCAAACATCAGCGGCAGCTCCCGCAGGGCGTTCAGGATCCCGGCGTTTGTAAGACCGCCGTTCCGCAGGCCTGTGTTGTACATCTCCATGGCCAGCACCATGAAAAAGGACATCAGCAGACCGAAGATCACTTTCTGTACAGTTGTTTTTGGCATGATGATCGAAACACTCCTTGTCCTGAGCAGAAAAAGAGGGCGCAGCCTATCGCTCCATAGACTACGCCCAGCGGACTTATTTCTATCTCAGTATTTGTTTTTCCACGATGGGATTTCCATTTTATGATAGCATCTCACGGCAGTCCGCATAATAGGCACCTCTGGAGAAAATTCTCCCTGCAAACACCGGGAGATTCCGGCAGGTTGTACAAGTCTGCCCCCGTGCCGCTTCACCAGGCTGAAGCAGCTCAGCGTTTCAGCTTCAGGAGCTTCTGGATCAGTTCGTCCCGCCGGCGGCTGAATTTGTTAAGCAGGTACGCGCCCCTTGCCACAAAAAACAGCGCGGCCAGAAGTCCCGGCTCCTGAAAGCCCAACCGGGCGAACAGGGGAACGCTGAGGGCCGCCACCGCTGCCAGGGCCACCGCCATCACAGCACCCACCCGCAGCAGAAGTCCGGCGGTGGACACGGACTGGAAATACTGCTCCCAACGCTCTCCCTCTATATGCCCTAGCTTGTGGGCCAGCCAGAAGATACCCAGCAGCAGCGCCACAAATAACAGTCCGGCGGCCACCGTCAGCACCTGGCACAGCACTGCGTAGCCCAGCAGTCTGGTGAACGACATCCCGGCAGACCAGGCCCGGTGGAAATAGAGTCCCAGCAGCGCCGCCGCTCCGGCGCAGGTCAGCAGGCCCCACACCAAATAGATCCTCTCCTGGTCCTGTCTGAATCGCCAGAAGCCCTTCACGCCCCCCCAGACGAGCGTCAGGGACAGCAGCGCCATCCAGGCCGGATCATCCTGGAGCAGGCAGACGGCGGAGAGCAGCTGGCTCACCAGCACCACCGCGTTTCCCGCCCGGAGTCCGGCGGCCGCCTCCACCTCCCTGTCCCGCTCATCCCGGACCAGATGCAGGTCCCGCACCTGTTTCAAATCTTCGCTTCGATCCATACGTTCTCCTTTTCCAGAGGGCCGGCGGCCTCACATCCGTTTTTCATAGTAGACCTCAGCCCCCAGCAGGGCGGCAAAAGCCCCGATGGTCACAGCGTCCAGGGTGATGGTCACCGCCAGAGCTGCCGGGATCCGGCTGATTCCATAGACCACCAGGGCCGCAAGACTCACGATCCAGCAGCCGTTAGCCACAATCCGGTAGGCCAGCCAGGCGCTTTTCCGGCTGACGGCCTGGTCCCGCTCATCCACCCGCGGGAGCCTGGACTCCCGGGACAGAGACCACCACAGATCGAAGCCGCCAGCGGCCAGCAGGAGCACCAGGGCGATCAGCCATTTCGTCTGGAATCCCGTCACCGCCAGGACCACGCCGCAAGCCACCGCCAGAGCCAGACTGAGGATCCCGGCAGCAAAATTCCGCTTATTATAAATGCGCATCTCATTTTCACCCCTTGAACTCATAGTAGAAATCGCTGGCGATCCGGGTGATCCAGCCCACGATAAACAGCACCATGCAGGGAACAGCCGTCTGGATGTAGACTTCCTGTTCACCTGACCGCCACCAACCGATGAAGCACCCGGCCAGTATGACGAAGTTCAGGCAAAACAGCACCCGGAACGTGAGGGCCCGGCTGCGGTACGTGTTGTACCGGGTGCGCTCGTCCCGGTCCTCGTCCCGGTCCTGCCGGGCCTTCTCCCGGTCCAGGCTCCGGAGAATGCCGCTGATTCCGCTGAGGACCATGAACGTTGTCAGCACGGCGTCCTTCAGGTCGAACCGCTCCCAGCCCACGAACAAACAGGTGCCCGGCAGGGCCAGGCCCAGCAGCAGAGCTCCCACGCCGGCCCAAAATTTCTTTTTGTAATAAATTCTCATTGCACAGTTTCCTCCTTACGCTTCGCCGGAACCGCCGTTGCACCGGTACAGAAGGTCCCAAGTCCCGCCGTCACCACCACCGCGGCCACCGCAGCCAGACCAATCCGCTGCCGGTCCGCCAGACAGATGTACAAGATCAGCCCCACGCCCAGCATCAGTTCCAGAATTCCGCAGGCCATACGGCCCTTATGTCCATTCCTCATTTTCCCGGTCCTCCTGTTCCTTGTTCTCCGCCAGGCAGTACAGGTCCTCCACCGTGGTGCGGAACACCAGCGCCAGTCGGTACGCCAGCAGCAGGGACGGGTTGTACTGCCCCTTCTCCAGGGAGATGATGGTGCGGGAGGACACGTGGACCAGATCCGCCAGCTGCTGCTGGGTCATGCCTGCCTCGGTCCGGAGCTCCCGTACACGGTTTTTCATGGTCTCTCTCCCCTTTCCATAAATGTGAAGGTCCCTTCTCGTGAAGCGTCTTTCACATGAAGGATACTTCATATTATACACAGGCTTCCACACTTGTCAAGTCCCTGCTCCGGTTTTCTTTCCGAATGCAAAACACGGACGGAGCCGCAGCTCCGTCCGTGTTATTTCTGCTCCCAGAGATAGGGCTCAAACAGCCGCCCCAGCCGCTTCACCGCCTGGTTGGCGCCGCCGCGGATCACCACGTCTCCGCAGCCCTCCTGCGTCGTCAGCACCACGCTCCGCTCCATGCCCAGATCCTGCTTCAGCCGCTCCAGCATGGCCTCACGTGAGGCGGATCGCTCATAGATCTTCAGGTAGCTGTATCCGGGATACTCCGCCGCAGGGTAGAACCGCACCTTCACCTGTTCCAACAGGCCCGCCTCCCCCAGTGCGTCATACAGCGCCTGCATCCGCTCCGTCAGATCAATGCCCATGAGGTACACAATGGGGCAATCCTTGTAGTAGCTTCTGCTCACATAATTCCGGTAGGGGGATGTCCGCAGCTTCTCAAAGATCGCCCGCTCCGTCTCGTGGTGGAATTCCCCGTAGTAGATCATTAGGTTGTCATCCAGCACGCCGTTGAGGAAGCAGTGGATACCCTGGGCCTGGAACACCGCCTCGCACCGCAGGGCCAGCTCCCTGGGCAGGACGCAGGCATGGAGATACCGCTTCTTCTCCATGTCGTACAGCGCCGCGCCGTCCATGACGATGACGGGCAGGCGGAGCCGCAGGTCCCGGGTGGCCTCCCGCACAGAGGCGGGTGTGCGCATGGTGGACAGGGTGAACTGCATCCCGTCGTCCAGCATCCGGTTCAGGCTCACCCGGCTGTACGGTGTCAGCGTCCCCTGCTCCGTCAGCAACAAGCCGTCCAGGCCGGAGACGAACAGCACGTCCCGCCGCTTCCGGCGGGGCAGCTGGAAGGCGTTGACGGCGATGCCCACCGCGATGCCCACCAGCGTCTCCGACGCCCGGTACCAGGCGAAGATCCAGGGGCTGGCATCCGTCACATGGGTGACGGTGATGCTGAGGAACACGATGCCTGAGAGGGCCGCCGCATTGGAGGACTTCAGCACCACGGCGATCCACAGGTTGGGCACGGTCACCGCAGCGATGACGATGTAGCCCACCAAAGTCCCCTGGATATCCAGGGCCATCTCCAGCAGCAGCGTGGCGATGCCGAACACAGAGCCGATGGCTGTGCCCACAATCCGCTGGATGGCCATGCGCTTCGTATCTTCCGCATAGGGCTGAACGCACAGCAGCGCCGCGATGGAGGAATAGATGCGCATATCCTCCCGGTCCACGGCCATGGACACCAGCAGGCAGATCAGCACTGCCGCCGCGGTTTTGACCATCCGCATTCCGATGGGCGGTACGGTGTGGTCCGTCATAAACGACCTCCTCTCTATATCAGGGCTGATCCTGCACGGCCTCCTCCGGCGGCTCGTCCAGCTGCCAGGGACCGTGGATCAGATTCTGAAAACTGTGCATGGCGACCGCGAAATAGAATCCGTCCACAATCCACTCGTCCGTGACGAAGCAGCCGTCCACCTACCTCCGCCGGGCCACCGTGCCGTCCCACTGGTACTCAAACGCCTGCCGCTTCCGGCCGAAAGACCAGAATACCGGCACATTGCCGAAATCGTACAGGTGATGGAAGATGGGCGGAATCCCCAGTGAGGCCATGGAGGTAATGTACAGCGACCCGTGGAAGTGCGAGAGATGGGTGATGGAGCTGGGCAGGCAGCCGAAGTAGTCGCTGACCTGCAGGGCCCACACCAAGAATTTCAGCAGCAGACCCGGCACCAGATGGAACGCGCCGGCCAGCGCGCCGAAGGAGGTGTCCTCCAAGACGTTCTTTACCTCCTGGACTTTGGCATTGAACCGCTGATAGACCACGTCCGCCGTGTCCGATGGGTCGAACCGGAGCTTGATGACCGTGTCCGGGGACATCTCCTTTTTGACGGTCATGTTGACCTCGATCTCCCGGTCCCGGGCACAGGTCCGTTCGCACATAGACCGCCAGCCGCACGTGCAGCAGGCCGAAGTGCTCCATCCCCGCCGCCCGCTTCTGTGTGATATCCTGTTCTGCTCGGGCGATCTCCACTGCGTCCCGGATATAGTTCTGGGCGATGTTCCGGGTCTTCATCAGATAGGGCGACACAGCGAAGATGCAGAACAGGCTCCGAAGCAGGTGGCCGTCGTCCCGGTCCCCAAAGCGGCGGACGCACTCCCCCCTCCGCCGGATACCGGCGCCGCATAGCCAGCGAACAGTACGGCAGTACCTCCATACAGCACAAGGCGCTGGCCTCCGGCAGCCAGTCATGGACAGGCCAGCCCACTTTCTGCCGGTCCTCCACCACGATGTGGTACAACATGGGCAGGCCGAACAGAAACCACAGCGGCACCTGGGAGGGCACCCGGCCGGTGACGGCGGCGGTGCCTTTCTCCAGGTCCACGGTGACGGCGGTGACGCCGGCCACGGCCTTCAGGGCGTTCTCCACCCGGGCCTGACAGTGGGCGCACATCATGCCCTCGATCTTCAGTACGGTTTCCATCGTATTGTTTCCTCCTTGTTCAGTTAATGTGGTCTCCTGTGCCGCTTCCTCTGCCGCCAGAGGACAGCTCCCCTGGCAGGCCGGGGCGGCGGCGCGGAATTTACTCTTGAAAAAGCGCAGGCGCAGGGCGTTGGTCACCACGCATACGCTGCTGAGACTCATGGCGGCGGCGGCAAACATGGGGTCCAGCTGCCAGTTCAGCAGGGGGTAAAATACTCCGGCCGCCAGGGGGATCCCCAGGCTGTTGTAGAAGAATGCCCAGAAGAGGTTCTCCTTGATGTTGCGGATGGTGGCCCGGCTCAGCTCCACCGCGGCGGCGGCGTCCAGAAGGTCCGACTTCATGAGCACGATGTCGGCGCTCTCCATGGCTACGTCGGTGCCCGCCCCGATGGCGAGGCCCACGTCGGCACGGACCAGGGCGGGAGCGTCGTTGATACCGTCACCCACCATGGCCACCTTCTTCCCCTGGGCCTGGAGCTCACGGATCTTGGCCTCCTTGTCCTGGGGCAGCACCTCCGCCAGGACGCTGGTGACCCCCAGCTGGCGGCCGATGGCCTGGGCAGTGCGCTGGTTGTCGCCGGTGAGCATCACCACGTCCAGCCCCAGCTTTCGGAAGGCGGCCACGGCGTCGGCGCTGGTGGCCTTGGGGGTGTCCGCCACGGCGATAAGGCCCAGAAGGCTGGTACCCTTGGCAAAATAGAGGGGTGTTTTACCCTCCTCTGCCAGGGCCTCCGCCTTTTCTGCCCAATCGGCCAGGGAGACGCCCGCCTCCTCCATCATCTGCCGGTTGCCGGCAAGGCACATAGCGCCCCCCAGAGAGGCCTTGACGCCCCGGCCGTGAACGGCGGCAAAGTCTGCCACCGCTGCCCGGGGCAGGCCCCGTGTTGTGGCGGCCTCCACGATGGCGGTGGCCAGGGGGTGCTCCGAGGGAGCCTCCAGGCTGGCGGCCAGACCCAACAGGGCGTCCTCTGAGAGGCCCTGAGCCGGCAGGATGTCGGTGACCTGAGGCTTGCCCTGGGTGAGGGTGCCGGTTTTGTCAAGCACCACGGTGTCCACAGACCGCAGGGATTCCAGAGCCTCGGCGGACTTGATGAGGATGCCGTTTTCCGCCCCCTTGCCGGTGCCCACCATGATGGCCACCGGGGTGGCGAGGCCCAGGGCGCAGGGGCAGGAGATCACCAGCACCGACACTCCGGCGGTGATAGCCTTGGCGGCGTCGTAGCCGCTGGCAAAGAACCACACCACGGCGGTGATGGCGGCAATGGTCATCACCACCGGTACGAACACGCCCGCCACCTTGTCGGCCAGCTTGGCGATGGGGGCCTTAGAGGAGGATGCCTCCTCCACCAGGCGGATCATCTGGGCCAGGGTGGTGTCCTCCCCCACCCGCAGCGCCTCAAAGGTAAAGAAGCCGGAGCGGTTGATGGAGGCGGCGGTCACCTTGTCGCCGGGGCCCTTATCCACCGGCAGGCTCTCGCCGGTGAGGGCGCTCTCGTCCACGGCGGAGCTGCCCTCCAGCACCACGCCGTCCACGGGAATGGCCTGGCCGGGCCGCACTACCACGTAGTCCCCTACCCGGACCTCCTCCACGGGGATCTCCACCTCAGCCCCGTCCCGGAGGACGGTGGCCGTCTTGGGGGAGAGGTCCATGAGCCGGGCGATGGCGGCGCCGGTCTTACCCTTGGATCGGGTCTCCAGGAACTTGCCCAGGGTGATAAGGGTGAGGATCATACCCGCGGACTCAAAGTAGAGGTCCATATGGTACTGCTCCACCGTGGCCCAGTCCCCGTGGCCCATGGCCCAGCTCATGCGGAAGAGGGAGAAGAGCCCGTAGACCACGGCGGCGGCAGAGCCAACGGCGATGAGGGAGTCCATGTTGGGGGCCCCCTTGAAGAGGGTCTTGAATCCCACCTTGTAGTACTTGTCATTGAGATACATGATGGGCAGGGTCAGCAGCAGCTGGGTGAGAGCGAAGGTGACGGCATTCTCCCTACCCATGAGAAAGCCCGGCAGCGGGGCCCCCAGCATGTGGCCCATGGCGATGTAGAAGAGGGGGATGAGAAAGACGAAAGACCAGATGAGGCGGTGCTTCATCTGCCGGATCTCCTCCGCCATGGCGTCGTCCCGACGGGTTTCCTGCTTCTTTCCTCCTCCGCCGGGGAGGGACGCGCCATACCCCGCGGCGGTGACGGAGCGGATGATCTCCTCCGGGGAGAGGGCCTTCTCGTCGTAGGTCACCTGCATGGACCCGGAGAGAAGATTCACATTGACGGCGGACACCCCTGCCAGCTTGCCCACCGCTTTTTCCACGTGGGCGGAGCAGGCGGAGCAGGTCATGCCCGTTACGGTAAAGGTCTGTTTCATGGTCGTTTCCAGCTTTCTTCGGAATGGGGGATCACTTCATCAGTTTCTGCAGGGTGGTCACCAGCTCGTCGATGACCTGGTCGTCCCCCTGCCGGATGCCGTCGGCCACGCAGGTGCGGATGTGCTCGGAGAGGAGCTCCTTGCTGAAGCTGTTGAGAGCGGCGCCCACAGCGGACACCTGCACCAGGATATCCACGCAGTAGGCATCCCGCTGGAGCATCTCCCGGAGCCCCCGGACCTGACCTTCGATGCGGCTGAGGCGGTTGGTCAGCTTCTTGAGCTCCTCGTCGCTGCGGTGGCGTTTCTTTTCACAATCACAGGGCATATCATATACCTCCTGGGGGTATTTTCTGATGGGCAGTATATACCCCTTGGGGGTATTTGTCAAGGGGCAAAAGAGCCCCGACGGAGACGGCGGCGAAAGCCGCGCCCGTCGGGGCGAAGGAGGAACCGAAAACAAGGGGGGCGTGCTACCGCTTCTCCCCCGGCCGGAACACCAGGGCAGCGATGGCGGCGAAGATCACCGCCGCGGCGATGCCGCCGGCGGTGGCGGTGAGGCCGCCGGTAAGAATTCCCAGCCAGCCCTGCTCCGCCACGGCCTTCTCAACTCCCTTGGCCAGACTGGAGCCAAAGCCCGTCAGAGGCACAGACGCTCCCGCACCCCCCCATTCCGCAATGGGCGCATACACACCGATGGCCTCCAAAAACACGCCGGTCACTACATACCCCGTCAGGATACGGGCGGGGGTAAGCTTGGTTTTGTCGATGAAAATCTGTCCGATGACACATAGGATGCCGCCGCACAGGAACGCATTGAGATACTGCATACATACGTCCTCCCCGGAGGCTGGGCCTCCGTTACGATTGGATAGTCTCTGCCGCCTGGATACAGACGGCGTGGCAAATACCGGGGATACTCTCGCCCTGGGAAGTGGAAACTGGGGAGAGGAGGGCCCCGGTGGGGGCAAATAAGATCTTTTTCCATGCGCCTTCCTCCATTTTTCTCAGCAGGTAGCCGCAGAGCACCGAGGCCGAACAGCCGCAGCCACTGGCTCCGGCGTGCATATCCTGCTTTTCAATGTCGTAGAGCAGCATGCCGCAGTCCAGGTAATTTTTCCCCATGTCCACTCCCTCCCGGGCAAAGAGGTCGGTGACGATCTGGTGGCCCAGGACCCCCAGGTCCCCGGTGAGGACCAGGTCGTAGTCCGTCGGCGTGGTGCCTGTGGAAGCAAAGTGGGCCTGGAGGGTGTCGAAGGCTGCCGGAGCCATGGCGGCACCCATGTTGTTGGCGTCGGTGACCCCCAGGTCCACGATGCGGCCGCAGGTGACGGCGGTAACCGCCAGGGTGGCCTTTTCTACTCCCAGCAGGCAGCAGCCGGAGGCGGTGGCGGTCCACTGGGCGGTGGGGGTCCGCTGGCTGCCGTAGGGTACGGGCATGCGGTACTGCCGCTCGGCGGTGCAGAAGTGGCTGGAGGTCATGGCCCCTACCCGCTCGGCAAAGCCGCCGGACACCAGCAGCGACCCCAGCGCCAGGGACTCCCCCATGGTGGAGCAGGCCCCGTAGAGACCGAAAAAGGGGATGCGGAAAGACCGAAGGCCAAAGGAGGTGCCGATGCACTGGTTGAGAAGGTCCCCGGCCAGCACGAAATTCAGGTCCTCCGGCTGGAGGCTGGCTTTCTCCAGAGCCAGGGTCAGGGCGGTTTTCTGCATGGTGCTCTCCGCCTTCTCCCAGGTTTTTTCTCCGAAAAAGCTGTCGTCGCACAGGTGGTCGAACCAGGGGGCCAGAGGTCCCAGGCCCTCCTGGCGGCCGCCTACAGCGGCGTGGGATATAATATAGGCAGGCCGGGGGAGAGAGATAGTCCGGCCTGCGGGGGGAGTGTTCAAGGGCGTCGCCTCCCAAATGAGAAAAATTTCCGCAGCGTTGCGGTACAGTCCTAGTATGCCCGATACGAGGGAAAACATAAGAGGAATTTCCGCAAATTTGCCGCTGGGGGAACATCGCTGCCTGCTTTTCGTCTATATTAGTGTCAGAAATGATAAAAACGGAGGCGATGAACGTGAAGAAAATGTTTGCCCTGGTCCTACTGCTGGCCATGCTCCTGATGGGATGCGGCGGCACAGACAGCGGCCAAACAGGGAACGATACCGAGGGTCAGGACACCGCAGATCAGACCAACGGGGATCTGGCGGACCAGGCACAGAAGGACCCCTGGGGCTTAGTCCTAGCGGCGGAGAATGTGACGGCCACGGGGCTGACCCTGCGCTTTGTCCAGTCCGGCGGCGAGCCCTCTGGTGAGCTGCAGACCGGCAGCCCTTACTGGCTGGAGCGGGAAGAGAACGGAGAATGGACGGCGGTGGAGCCGCTTATGGAGGATGTAGCCTGGGATATGATGGCCTATCTTATCTCCATGGATGGAGAGACAGAGATGGCCGTGGACTGGACCGCCCTCTATGGCCAGCTGCTCGCCGGCAGCTACCGCCTGGGGAAATCCGTCATGGACTTCCGGGACACCGGGGATTACGACCAGAAGGACTACTATGCCTGCTTTGTGGTGGCGTAGGGCGTCCCCCCTGCCCGGTTCGCTGTCTGCCTTGGCCCGACACAGAAGGAAACAGCCCATTGTGGTGTGCCCCACCTGGAATTTTTGCCGGGTGGGGCAAAAATTTGCATTCAGGGCTGGAAAACAGGGCCGGGATATCGTATAATGTACAGAATGCTTTGACCGAGGAGGGTCTTTCCATGGCGGAAGAGAAACGAGCCCTGGGCTATATCTGCCCCGAGTGCGGCAAGAGCGTATACGGTGAGCGGACGGCCTTTGCCCTCAGTGCCGCGGCGGTGGGCCTGGTCTGTGACTGCGGCCGCAGCGAGCTGAAGGCGGAGAGCGACGGGCAGGTGTTTCGTGTGACAGTGCCCTGCGGCGTATGCGGCGGCGAGCACCGGGCGGAGGTACCGGTCTCCCAGGTGATGGAGGGGGAGGGCGTAGGCCTTGCCTGTCCCGCCACCCGGCAGCTGTGCTGCTACATCGGGGAACCCTACCGGGTGCAGCGGGCGCTGCGGGATCTGGAGACGGCGGTGCAAAAGAAAAAGGACGCCGGTGAGGAGCCCTTTGTGGACAGCGTCATTATGTACGAGGTCCTATCGGAGCTGCGGGACATGATGGCCCGGGGCGGTATCTCCTGCGCCTGCGGCAGCAAAAACTGTGCCATGGAAGTCCACGGCGCGGCGGTGGATCTGGTGTGTCGGTCCTGCGGCGGAAAGCTCCGCATCCCGGCCGCCACCGATGAGGACCTGGACCGGCTGTGCTGCCACTATACACTGACCATCAAGGGGCAGAAATGATATGCTGATCGCGTGTTTTGTGTTGTTTTTGGCCATGGTGGCAGGATGCCTGGCTGCGGGACTGTCGGTAGCCTGGGCCTTACTGGGTGGCGTGATCCTGTTTTGGATCCTGGGCCGCCGCCAGGGCTTTACCCACCGGCAGCTGTGGGAGATGGCATGGAAAAAGTGTCAAAAGTCCCTGATTGTAGTGGAGGTCATCTTTCTCATCGGCATCATCACCGGCCTCTGGCGGGTGGGAGGCACCATCCCCTACTGCATCGTCATGGGGGTGAAGTTGGTGACTCCGGGGCTGTTCCTGGTGGTGGCGTTTCTGCTGTGCGTGGCCCTGAGCTATGTGCTGGGCACCTCCTACGGGGTCAGCAGCACCATGGGCGTGATCCTGATGGCTCTGGCCCGGTCTGGCGGTGTGGATCCCATCATCACGGCAGGCGTGATTCTCTCCGGTGTCTATTTCGGGGATCGGTGCAGCCCCGCCTCCTCGGCGGCCAGTCTGGTGGCGGCGGTGACGGATACAGACCTCTATCAAAACGTCCGTCAGATGCTCCGTACCGGCCTGCTCCCCACGCTGCTGACGCTGGGGGTGTACGGTGTTCTCTCGTGGCTCAATCCGCTGGAGCAGATGGACCAGGGGGTGCTGGACTCCCTGCGGGGGAGCTTCTCTATCTCGTGGCTTTCTCTGCTGCCGGCGGCGGTGATGTTCTTGCTGCCTCTCTTCAAGGTGCCCATCAAGTGGGCCATGGCCGGCAGTATCGCGGTGTCGGCGATACTGGCGATGGCGGTCCAGGGCTTTACTCCCTGGCAGACGCTGCTGGCAGCCTGGGAGGGCTACCACCCGGCGGATACGGCCTTGAACGCGGTGCTGGGCGGCGGCGGCGTCACCAGCATGATGGTCAGCTACATCATCGTGATCTTGACCGGCCTGTACTCCGGCATCCTGGAGGGGACCGGCGACCTGGAGCCCCTGCAGCACAAGGCGGAGACCCTGGCGGGAAAGATCGGCCGCTTCCCGGCCATGATCGTGGTGTCTACGTTGACAGCCATGGTGCTGTGCAACCAGGCGGTGACCAGTATCCTCTCCGAGCAGCTCCTCCGCCGCAGCTACGATGACCGGGAGGAGATGGCCATGGACATCGAGAACTCCGGTATCCTTATTGCCGGTCTTGTGCCCTGGTCCATTGCCTGCAGCATCCCGTTGACCATGCTGGGTGCATCCTACGGCGCGGTGGGCTATGCCCTGCTGCTGTGGCTGATTCCCGTTTGCTACCTCTTTACCAAGCGTTTCTTCTATCCCCGGAAAACGGGGCAAGCGTAACCATGTGTTTTCCCTGCCTGCGCCTGTTCCAGCCCGGCAGGGATATCTGCTGATTGTGGAGGTCCCTATGATCCGATTTCTGGCCCGGAGGCTGATCCGGGATTACGATAATGTGGGCGATGCTGTTGTGCGCCGGGCCTACGGCGTGCTGTGCGGCGCCGTGGGCATTGCCTTGAATCTGCTGCTGTTTGTGGGAAAGTTCCTGGCGGGCCTTCTCAGCGGGTCCATCGCCATTACTGCCGACGCTTTCAATAACCTCTCCGACGCGGGCTCCTCAGTGGTGACCCTCCTGGGATTCAAGCTGGCAGCCCAGAAGCCTGACAGCCACCACCCCTTCGGCCACGGCCGCATGGAGTACGTCTCCGGACTGGTGGTGTCCATGGTGATCTTGCTGATGGGCGTGGAGCTGGGCAAAAGCTCTGTGGAAAAGATCCTCCACCCGGAGGAAGTGACCTACAGCCCGGTGGCAGTGGGGATCCTTATCGCATCCATCGCTGTGAAGCTGTACATGGCCGCCTATAACCGCTCCGTGTCCAAAAAGATCGATTCCGCAGCTATGGCCGCTACCGCAACCGACAGCCTCAGCGACTGTCTGGCCACCTCAGCGGTGCTGCTGAGCACCCTGGCGGGCCACTTCTTCCACATTTACATCGACGGCTGGTGCGGTGCTGCCGTGGCCTGCTTCATCCTGTGGGCGGGAATCAACGCCGCCCGGGAGACCATCAATCCTCTGCTGGGCCAGCCTCCGGCGCCGGAGTTCGTCCAGGAGGTCCAGAACCTGGTCCTCTCCCACCCGGAGATCATCGGTATCCACGACCTGATGGTCCACGACTACGGCCCCGGCCGGAGGATCCTGTCCCTCCACGCGGAGGTCCCCGCCAACGGCGATATCCTGGCGCTCCACGATGTGGTGGACACCGCCGAGCGGGAACTGGCCACCTCTCTGGGCTGCATGGCCACCATCCACATGGATCCTGTGGTCACCGACGACGGCCTTACCGCCGAGACCCGGGAGAAGGTGGCGGCCCTGGCCCGCATCATCGATCCGGGCATCTCCATCCACGACTTCCGCATGGTCACCGGCCCCACCCATACCAATGTGATCTTCGATGTGGTGGTACCCTTTGACTGCAAGCTCACAGACCGGGATGTGGCGGATCGGATCCGCACGGCGGTGCGGACCCTGGACGGCAATTACTACGCTGTGGTGGAAGTGGAAAAGAGCTACGTATAATAGAAAAAACCTGCCTCCGAAGACCGGAGGCAGGTTTTTTTGATGGATAACGGATAGATCTCAATGGTGGTGGCTGAAAATAAGAACCAGCCCCAGCAGGAGACCCAGCATGGTGGCAAGGCCGGAGAGCTTGCTCTGCCACAGGTGCTCGGACTCCGGCAGCAGTTCACCGAATACCACGTACAGCATCGCCCCGGATGCTCCGCCCAGTGTGAGCATCTGCAGGCCCGGCCCCATCGTTCCCAGGCAGAAGCCCAAAACCGCCCCCAGCACCGTGGGCGCGCCGGCTACCGCTGTGGTCAGGACTGCCCGTCCTCTGCTGGCACCGCCTGCCGCCAGGGGAACTGCAACAGCCATTCCCTCTGGAATGTTGTGGAGCCCGATCACCAGTGCCATCATTCGCCCATCCTGTCCCGCTTCGGCCAGATCCGCAGCGTAGGAGGCCCCGATCACCATACCCTCCGGCAGGTTGTGCAGGGCAATGGCGGCCGCCATCACCACACCTGCCAGAAAGAGCCCTCCCCGCTTCGCACCTGCCTGCAGCCCGCTTACCAGCTCCTCCAGGAGCCAGATCCCCCCGCAGCCCGCCAGTACGCTGGCAGATGCCGCAGGAAGCGCGGAGAGCCCTGGCCCCGCCTGAATGGCATCGGTCAGCAGGTCTGCACACACCACAGCAAGCATCATGCCCGCCGCAAAGCTCAGCAGCACACTCACGGTCCTGTCCGTACCTCTGCGGAACAGATAGGCGGCCAGGCCCCCCAGCCCGGTCCCTCCCATGCCTGCCGCGGCCGTGACAGCTATGATCGTACCCACAATCTTCTCTCCCTCCCATAAAGATGGGCCAGGAACACCGCATAAGCGGCATTCCTGGCCTTTCGCGTTCTTCTGTATCCGTTGTCGACTCACAGCAGCATATACAGCAGCAGGAAGATCAGCCCTCCGCCTGCCAGCATGAGATCAAAGGAGAAGGTCTCCTCCGTTAGGAAACGGAGGGGTTTCCGTCCGTATGTGCCGAAGTTCTCGGCCCGCTTCGGCACAAAGATGCCGGGGGCCTTGGTAAAGAGGATCCGCTCCCCCAGCAGCACCAGCCAGTCGCCTACGGAGGCGGCCACCCGGGCGCAGAGGGCCCCCACAAAGGTCAGGGCCGACAGCAGCGGGCGGTATACCAGATTCTCCAAATCCAGCCGGGCCGGCCAGCGGTCCAGATAAACCATGCCATCCGCCTCCCGCCGCATCAGCAGCCCTCGGACCACCAGGAGATAGACTGCTGCGCCAATAGCTAGGGAGATGCATGCGCCCTTCAGGTTGACCCAGGCAAAATAATGGACGCTGTGACCAGGATCTGCCCGCAGGAATCGCCCCGCCCATTGGGCCAGAGGCTCCATGGTCAGTCCCGGAGTCAGGCCCAGCACCAGCAGCAGGGCTGCGCCCACACTCAACGCCGCATGGGTGCCCGGGGACATATAGTCCTTCAAGGCCGGCCGTTGGCCAACAGCACGGCTGGAGACAAAAATCGCCACGAACAGCTTTGTCATGTACGCCGCTGTCAGTCCGCCGGAGAGCAGAAACAGCCACTCCACCGTCGTGAACCAACCTGCGGCGGCCCCCGCGTGCTCCAGCACATGGATGTACTCCACGATGCTCTCATGGAGCAGGGTCTTGCTCACATAGCCGGAAAAACCCGGTACGCCTGCAATGGAGGCCGCCCCCACGAAGAACAGGACCTTCAAAACCGGCTTGTTCCGCCCCCAGCCCCGGATGTCATTGAGATTCAGCGAGTGAGTTCCCAGATACACCACACCTGCCGCCACAAACAACACCAGCTTGATGAGGGAGTGGTTCAGCATGTGCAGCACCGTGCCCCAGGCCGCCAGGGCGTTCTCGCCGTTCAGGAAGCCCTGCATGGCTGTGCCCACCAGAATAAAGCCGATCTGGGACATGGAGGAGCAGGCCAGCGTCCGCTTCAGATCGACGGAGAACAGCGCCAGCACAGCTCCCAGCACCATGGTCACCACGCCCAGGGCCAGTACCACTGTATTCCAGGGAAGCTCTGTCCAGAACAGATACCGGCAGAGAATGAGCACACCGAAAACACCGCTCTTGGTCAGGATGCCGGACAGCAGGGCAGACGCCGGTGCCGGCGCCACGGGATGGGCTTTTGGCAGCCAGATGTGCAGGGGGAACATCCCGGCCTTGGCGCCAAATCCCACCAATGCGCATCCACCGGCCACGTACAGGGACCCGCGCTTCTCCGCAGGCAGCGCGGATACCGCCTCCGCCATAGCAGAAAACTCCAGCGTCCCCAGCAGCTGCTGGAGGAGCAGCAGGCCCGCCAGCAGCGCCATGCCGCCGATCACAGCCACAGCCAGATACGTCTGTCCGGCCTGCCGGGCCTCCTCCGTCTCGTTTTGCACCACCCATACATAGGAGGTGAAGGACATCATCTCAAAGAACACGAACAGCGTGAACAGGTCCGCTGCCAGAAACACCCCCATCAGAGCCCCCAGCGTCAACAGCCAGAAAAAGTAGAAACGATTGCAGCCCTCGGCGGCGGCAAAGTAGCTGGGGCAGTTGAGGCCGGTGGCCGCCCACAGGAAGGCGCTCACCAGCGCCAGCAGGCTCCCCAGACTCCCGGCCTGAAGCCGCAGGCCAAAGCCAAAGACCCCCGGCAGCTCCAGGGCAGCCCCGGGCCACAGCAGAAGCAGCAGTGCAGCGGCCAGCTCCACTGCGGGAATGATCTGGATCAGCCAATTCCGGTATCTCCTGTCCCGCCGCCGCAGCGGGAACACCCAGGCAGAGAGCAGCATGGGGAACAGGACCAGAAACAGCAGCAGAATGTTTCCCATCGTCTCCCTCCCTTACCAGTTCCGCGGAACCGCGTTCCATAAAAAGCCGATCACTTCGTTGGACAGCAGCGCCAGAATCACACCGGAGGCGGTCAGCAGCACCAGCGGGATCCACATGGTCCTGGCCGGGTCGTGTACCCGGGCCAGTGCCGCACGGTCCAGCTCTCCCACCGGGAAATAGGCCCGCACCACAATAGTCAGCATGTACAGCGTCGTCAGCAGCGTGGACAGAATCAGCGCGGCGATGCCCGCGTAGGCCAGCGGATTCACCGAGGCCACTGCCGCCTCCGCAATCATCCACTTGCCTGCGAAGCCTCCCAACGGCGGCATTCCGATCAGCGCAAAGGAGGAGACGGTGAATGTGGCAAACACCACCGGCATGGCCCGGCCGAAGTCCTCCATCTCATAGATATACTCCTTCCCGCTCTTGAGAATAATGGCGCCGGCGCAGCAGAACATGGTGATCTTGGTGAATGCGTGGTAGACCATGTGGGTCATGCCGCCCACCATCCCTGCCGGGGTCATCAACGTCAGGGCAAAGAGGATGTAGGAAAGGTTGCTCACCGTGGAAAACGCCAGCCGCCGCTTCAGATGGGGTGTCCGCAGCGCCCGAGCGGAGCCGTAAACAATGGTCACGATAGCCGCCGTCATCACCACCGTCTGGGCCCAGCTTCCCCGCAGGAAATCCGCCCCGAAGCCGTAGTAAATCAGCCGCAGCACTGCGAAGGCGCCGGCCTTGACCACCGCCACCGCATGGAGCAGTGCGGACACCGGCGTAGGTGCCACCGAGGCGTCCGGCAGCCAGCCGTGGAAGGGAAATACTGCCGCCTTCACCCCGAAGCCGAAAAAGGCCGCCACAAACACCAGCTCCAGCGTCCGCTCGTTTCCCGCCGCCAGACTCTGATCCAGAATGCCGCCGTAGGTGAAGTTCAGGTGTCCCACGCCGTAATTCAGCAGAAAGACGATCCCGATAAAGGCAAACGCCGCGCCGGAAAGGGAGTACACCAGATACTTCCGCCCGGCATACCGGGCCTTCTCGTCCATGGCGTGCATCACCAAAGGCAGCGTGGTCAGCGTCAGGACCTCATAGAAGAAATACAACGTCAGAAAATCCTCGGAATAAGCGATACCCAGCACCACACCGTAGGCCATCAGCCAAAAAGCGAAGAACCGGTTCTCATGCCCCTCGTGGGACATATAGTCCAGCGAGTACGCCGTCACCAGCGGCCACAGCACGGACACGATGGCCCCATAGACCATGGACGCCCCGTCGATCCGCAGGGAGATGGAGAACGCCTCGTTGAATCTCACCATGATACAGGCCAGAAAGCCGCTCCCATAGAGATAGGTCAGCACGATACAGGCCAGAGACAGTGCTGTCGTCGCCAGGGATGCCGCCATGATATAGATGCTCCGCACCCTCCGGCTCTTGGGCTGCAGGATCAGCAGCGCGATTCCCAGCACGATGGGAACCAGAATGGGCAATGTCAGAAATTGGCGCACAGACGTACCTCCCTTCTCAAAGCTTCCCCACTGTCAGGGGAACAGCCGGGCCGCCAGAAGACCCAGCCAATGCAGCAGGCCGCCGGGCAGCAGACCCATCAGCACCACAGCCGCGGCAAAGGCAATCATGGGCCATGTCATCTGGACTCCCACTTCCCGCCGCTCCGTAATAAAATCCCGGCCGGGGAAGAATCCCTCTGTCACCACCGGCAGCAGGTATCCCGCCGTCAGCAGGGCGGAGACCACCAGCACCACCAGCCCTGCGACGCCAAAGGCCTGGATCGGTGCCTCCAGGCTGGCGGTGAGCAGGTACCACTTGCTCACGAATCCCGCCATGGGCGGAATCCCGATCAGGGAGAGGGCCGCCAGGGTGAAGCACCACATGGTTACCGGCATCCGCCGGCCGATGCCCCGCAGTTGATCCACCCGGGTGCAGTTGGTGGAGAAGATGATGGCGCCCGCCGCCAGGAAGAGCGTATCCTTGGCCAGGGCATGGAAGACCATCTGCAGAAGAGAGGCCTGGACGCCATCCGGCGTCAGCAGCATCAGGCCGAACAGCACATAGGACACCTGGCTCACCGTGGAATAGGCCAGCCGCCGCTTCAGCTGCTTTTCCCGATAGGCCAACATGGACCCCACGAACACCGTGGCCAGCGTCAGCGTCAGCAGCACATACTGGGGCCAGCTGCCCGCCAGAAACTCCGGTCCAAACATATAATAAGTAACCCGGATCACAGCCACCACGCCACCCTTGGTAATGACACCGGAGAGCACGGCTGAGGCTGGGGCCGGCGCCACCGGATGGGCGGCAGGCAGCCAGGACTGCATGGGCATCATGCCCGCCTTGGCCCCGAAGCCAACGATCATCAGACAGTATGCCACCAGCAGCAGCGGCTGGTGCTCTGCAGCCCGGGAGAAATCGATGGCCCCACCCGGCTGAAAATCCGGCACCGTCAAGTAATAGGCGATAAAGAAGTAGCCGGCCAGGGCCATGCCCGCGCCGAATACGGAATACCCCAAGTATTTGAAGCCTGCCCGGCGGGCCGCCGGCGTGGCATTGTGCAGCACCAGCGGCACCGTAATCAGGGACATCATCTCGAAGAACATATACATGGTCACGAAGTTGGCCGCCTGAGCAAGGCCCATCAGTACCCCCAGCGTCATGGTATAAAATCCCATGAACTGGTTGCCCTGCCCCGCATGGCGGATGTAGGGCTTTGTGAAGACCACCACCGGCGCCCAGATGCACACTGCCAGCACCATGAAGAACTTGGACAGCCAGTCGCTGTTCAGCACCAAGCCCAAGTCCCCCTGGATGGTCAGCAGCCACAGCCGCTGGGTGGGCATCGTGCAGTTAGCCAGCACCATCACGGCGGTAATCACGATCAGTGTCACCACCAGCCAGTCACGGTAAGTCTCATTTTTCTGCCGGAATACGAAGATCCCGCCGATCAGCGGCACCAGAATAGGCAGCAGCAACAGCATGGGCGCACTCCCTCACAAACAACAAGTCTCAAATCAGCCGGACGCCCGCCTCGATCAGGTCTGTGATCGGGTGGTAAAAAATGCCCAGCACAAAAATTCCCACGATCAGGATGGCGGCAGCCGCGGTGAAGGCCCGGTCCGCAGCCAGATCCCCCGGATGCACGTCGGCTAGGACCAGCGCCTCATCCTCCGCCGGGGGCTTCACCCAGATGGCCAGCAGCGCCGGAACATAGTACAGTGCGTTCAGCACCGTGGACAGGGCGATGGTCAGCAGGATCATCGCCGTCATACCGGTGGGCACGGCCGCGCTGGCAAAGTAGAGCTTGGAGACAAAGCCGCCGAACAGGGGGATGCCGATCATGGACAGGGCCCCCACAGTGAAGCCCAAGCCCGCCCCAATGTCCCGGTAGGCGCTGCCCCGCAGGTTCTTCAGGCTCTTGTGGTGGCCGCTGACGGCGGAGAGTCTGCCGGCGCAGAGAAACAGCAGCGGCTTGCAGCAGGCATGGACCAGGATATGGAAACAGGAGGCGATCAGCCCCTCGATGCTCCCCAGGCCCACACCCATGAAGATATACCCCACCTGCGCCACGGAGGAATACGCCAGCATCCGCTTGATATGGTTCTCCCGCATAGCAGCCAGAGAGCCCAGAATCATTCCCAGCAGCCCAAAGGCCAGGATCACGTCGGTGACTCCCAGCTCCACCATCAGCTCCATGGAGAAAACCCGCAGGATCATCACCAGCAGCAGCACGATGTACCCCTTCAGCACCAAGCCGGACAAGATGGCGGAGGACGCTGTGGTGGCGCCGCCGTGGGCATCCGGCAGCCACAGGTGGAAGGGGAACATGGCGCTCTTGACGCCCAGTCCCGCCACCAGCAGCCCTACAGCCACCGTCAGCGGGAGCGTGTAGCTCTCCGAGAGCCACAGCTCCGCCACTGCCTCCGCCAGAGAGGGCATCAGCAGATAGCCGGTGATGCTGTTCAAAATGGTCAGCCCGATCAGGAACAGCCCGGACCCCACCAGGCTCATGAACAGGTACCGGATGGTGGCGATCAGATTGGGGCCGTTGTCCTTGGCCATCACCAGCGCGCAGGCCGCGATGGTGCTGGTCTCGATGAACACATACCCGGTGAACATGTCGTTGGTGTAGGTCAGTGCCAACAGGGACGCCTCCAGCATGTTCACCATGACAAAGTAAAACTTCTGCTTCTCCGGCAGGATGTCCTGAAACAGGTCCCGCCGCCCGCCCGCCAGAGCAAGGGCCATCACCAGGGAGAACACGGCGGCCAGCAGTGCCTGAAGCGGCCCGCAGTTGATGGCGTTGCCGTACGGCGCCAGAAATCGCCCCATGGCGTAGGTGAAGCTCACTCCCTCTGCATAGGTGTATTCCAGTACCCAGCCGTTCAGCAGCGCGGATGCAGCGCACACTCCGATGGTGATCCAGTAGCTGATCCGCCCGCTGCGGATGGCCGCGGTCACGATGGCCGCCAGGATAGCCAGAAAAATCGAAAAGAAGGGAAAGTTCTCCACAAACGGCCGCATCAGTCGTCCTCCTTCTTGGCCCGCTCCAGCAGCTCCCGCATCTCAATGGTGCCATAGCGGCGGTAGATCCGCTGGATCAACGCCAGGGAAAACGCCGTAATGGACACAGATACCACAATGCCGGTCAGCACCAGGCCGCTGGGGATCGGATTGATGTACAGCGGGTCGAAGCCCCGGTCCCCCACGATGGGCGCGACGCCCCCGTCAATATACCCCAGCGAGGCCAGCAGCAGGAAGACGGCCGAGTCCATGATGTTGAATCCGATCACCTTGCGCAGCAGATTCTGCTGCAGCATCAGATTCGTGAAGCCGATGCCGAACAGGATGACGGCAGTGACCGCGTAGCGGTTCTGGATGATCTCCTCCAGCATTCTCTTCTCCGCCTCCTCTCAGATCTCTCCCCTGGAAAACAGGGCGTAGAATCCATATACGGTGCAGGCCACCACCAGCCCCACCGCCAGGTCGATCAGCAGGATCATCCCGGTGAGGTAATTGGGCAGGCCGTTGGCCCCGATGAAGATGTAAACGCCGTACAGCACAGCATACAGCAGCAGACCGAAGGTCCGCACCGCGCTGTACCGCCTCTGGTTCATCAGCACCCGCGTGTGTCCGGGGCCAAAGGCAGCGGAAAACAGGATCAGTCCCGCCCCCAGGATAGTCCCGCCGGAAAACCCGCCGCCCGGCGACGTCTCGCCGTTCAGCAGCACATAGATGGCAAAAAGGAAAATAAAAGGAAGCAGCACCCAGGCCACCTGCTTGAGGATCAGGTCAGAGCGGCCCTGCACGGCGGTCTCCTCCCGCTCCATCTGCTGGAGCTCATGCTCGCTGGTGTTCTTCCGGTCCCGCAACAGCAGGATCATCACCGCCGACACCGCCAGAAACAGCACGCAGCTCTCCCCCAAAGTATCGAAGCCGCGGTAGCCGATAATCATGGCCGTCACCACGTTCTCAGAGCCCGTCTCCTCTTCGCTGTGCTCCAGATATCGCTCCGCCACCTCGTTGTTGATGGGGTTGTCTTCCTGGCCGAATCCGGGCATGTTCATCACTGTGGTGAACAGGATAATTCCCAGCGCCACGCAGATCACCGCCGCGGCGATGGGATACCAGTTGAAAAACTTCCGCAGCCGGTCCTTTTCCCGCCGCTCGAACTCCTCCTCTGACGGGCGGAATTCCCGGTGGGGGCGCTGCTCCATGACGAACAGTGTCCGGTCCTTGGGCTCCCGATCTCCGTCCACCCAGGAGATAAACTGTTTCAGCCGGTCCGGCTGCTCCTCTTTTTTACTCATCCCGTGTCCCCTTCAGCGCGTGGATCTTCTTCAGCGTCAGGAAAAAGAGGATGCTGGTCACACCGGCGCCCACAGCCGCCTCCGTAATGGCCAGATCCGGGCTCTGGAGCAGGCTCCACAGCACCGCCATCATCAGGGACAGCGCCATATACACGATTACCGATGCCAGCAGCCGCTTGCACAGCGGCGCTGCAATAGCACACACGATCACCCCGACCAGCAGGATGTATTCCAGAACGATCATCGTACCTCCACCTCGCATTCCTTTTCCAAATCCGGGACTGTGGATACCTCCATCTCCGCGACCAGATGGCTGCACACCGGACTGGTCAGCCATAAAAACACAAAGATCAGCAGCGTCTTTGCGGCGGACAGGGACCAGCCGTGCAGCAGCATCAGCCCGATCAGAACGCAGAAGATACCCAGGGAGTCCCCCACTGCGGCGGCGTGCATCCGGTTGAGCACATAATCGAACCGGAACAGCCCCAGCACAGCGGAGAAAAACACGAACAGGCCGAACAGGAAACATGCCAGCCCGGCTGCGGTCACCAGATTATCGATCATGGGCGTTTCCTCCCGTCTTCTCCCGCTCCGGGCGTTTCCGCCGCCGGGCCGCCACCAGACGGGAGACCACCACCACCGCCAGAAAGCTCAGCAGCGCGAACACCAGGGCCACATCCACCAGAAAGTCCTCCCGCAGCCAGACGGAGAGCAGCACCAGCTCCGCGATCACCAGCGTACTGATGACATTCACGGCCACGATGCGGTCCGTAAACCGGGGGCCCAGCACCGCCCGCACCAGCGTCGCCAGGATCAGCAGCGCCAGCACCACGGCGCCCGCGGTCAGCACCCAGGTCCTCACTTGTTCCATTGGGCCGCCTCCATCCTCTCCAGCCGCTGCTGGAAGGAACTGTCCTCAATCCCCTCCGCCAGCGGCGTGTCCAGTGTGTGCACCAGCATCCGGCCGTCCTCGGCCCGCACGGTGATTGTCCCCGCGGTGAGCGTGATCGAGTCTGCCAGCATCGCCCTGCGGCGGTCTGTCTTCAGCGGGGTGTGGAACCACACCAGCTTGGGCTCGATGCCCTTGGGGCGGGTGTAGATGATCCGCATGATTACCAGTCCGGCCTTCAGCATCTCCGCCAGCAGGTGAGCAAAATACCGCGCCATGGCCCAGATTCTGGAAGGACTGCCGCAGAACACCCGCCACTGATAGCCCAGCACCCGCTTGCAGAACCAGGAGATCAGCGCCGAGACTGCAACGCCCCACAGGCAGGTATGGACACTGATCCCGCCGGACAGCAACAGCCACAGCAGGAAAAACAGCAGGAACATCGCTTTGCCTCCCTCTTTGCGCTGTATACAAAAAGAGACGTCTCAGCAAGTGGTGTGTTTCCTCCCTCAACGGCGGATGGCACACGCTTGTTGGACGTCATCGTCTACCCGTTTTTCGTTAAAAAACGCACAAGCTTTAACATTATTTTAACGATTCTCCACGTCTCTGTCAACTATTTCAGCGGTTTTGACCCTCCTGGCACGCCGGAAAATATCCACAAATCTCTGAATCAAATTTCGGCGTTCTGACAAAGCGTCACAATTCTTCCAAATGTGCTCTGTCAAGCAGCCGTCTCTTCCGTCATATTTTCCAACTCCCTCCAGTGGGCACCGCATATCCCCACCCCGGCCTGCATAGTCTCCAAAGGAGGTGATGTCCAACATGACGATCCATGTGGTCCAAGCCGGCGAGACGGTCGGCTCCATCGCGGAATCCTACGGCGTCGATCCCGCCCGCCTGGCCGCGGACAACGCCGTGCCCCCCAGCGGCGCCCTGGCGGTGGGACAAACTCTGGTGGTCCGCTTTCCCCGCCAGGTCCACGCTGTCCGGGCCGGGGAGACCCTGGCTTCCATCGCGGAGGCATACGGCACCACAGTCCGCCGCCTCTGGCAAAACAACTGGCCTCTGGGCGGCGGAGCAGCCCTCCAGCCCGGACAGGTCCTGGTGATCTCCTACTTTGACGAGCCCCTGGGCGCCGCCGCCTTCAACGGTTATGCCTACCCCTACATTGATATGTCCCTTCTGGATGCGGAGCTTCCCTATCTCACCTATCTGACCCCTTTCACCTACGGGATCACCGCCGACGGCGATTTGCTCCAGCTGGAGGATGACGCTCTCCTCTCCGCTGCCCGTCAGCGGGGCGTCCGCCCGGTGATGCATCTGTCCACCATGACAGAAACCGGTCAGTTCGACACCCAGCGGGCCACCCTGGTCCTGACAGACAGCGCCGTCCAGGACCGCCTAGTGGATCAGGTCCAGCAGACACTCCGCCGCCGTGGCTACGCCGGGCTGGATGTGGACTTTGAATTTCTCCCTGGCCAGCGGGCGGCGGCCTACGCCGCCTTTCTCGCCCGCCTGCGGCGGCTCCTGAACTCCCAGGGCTTCTTTCTCTGGGCCGCTCTGGCCCCCAAGACCTCCGCCCGGCAGGCGGGCCTTCTGTACGAGGGCCACGACTACGCCCGGGTAGGGGCCGCCACCGACGCGGTGCTGCTAATGACCTACGAGTGGGGCTATACCTACGGGGAGCCCATGGCGGTGGCGCCTATAGACAAGGTACGGCAGGTGCTGGACTATGCAGTCATGGAGATGCCTCCGGAAAAGATACTGATGGGCATGGCAAACTGCGGCTATAGCTGGACACTACCCTACAAAAAGGGGACTGCCGCGCGGCCGCTGTCCCTGTCTGAGATACCGCAAACCGCATATAGCCAATACGCCGATATACGCTTTGACGATACGGCACAATCGCCTTTCTTCAGGTATTACGACAGCGCCGGAACGGAACATATCGCCTGGTTTGAGGATCCGCGCAGCATAGAAGCTAAGCTGAAGCTGGTGAGTGAGTATGGCCTTGGCGGCGTGAGCTATTGGAACATAAATACACTGTATCGGCCCAACTGGGCGGTGCTTTCCGGAATGTACGGCATAGAAAAGGTGTTCGGGCAGGGTTAACCCCTGCTCGGGGTCGCGCCAAGGTGGCGGTTAGCAACTTTTTCGACAGTCTTAGGGCGGCCATCGGGCCGCCCTTTTAGTTTGATATTTTTTTGAGGAATTAGCATTGACTTTGAACAGAATAGTATATATAATACATATCGTAAAGCTCCGGTAACGT
>OOIG01000776.1_pt1 | contig 25773 bp, 24 predicted proteins | sample 1692091 | NCBI WGS metagenome assembly OOIG01 (sample SAMN06348188, study PRJEB24527) | human gut metagenome | biome: human gut; feature: ankylosing spondylitis patient; material: feces | host: Homo sapiens | place: China | collected 2015-10 | reverse complement strand
GCCCATTCTACCATATCTATCAGAAAAAGCCCAGCTCCAGCCGGACTTTTTCGACAGACTGAAGCGGCAGTCCCACTATGGGGCTGCCGCTTTTTCTTTCTTTTTTACGCATTCCAACAGAGGTTCTCGATTTCATCCTCGGTCAGGCCGATGGTTCCATCCAGCATTTTGTTCATAAACTCGACCTGCTCTTCTTCAGAGAGGTCATCCGCATATTCCAGAATGTTGCTGATGATTCTGCCCGCGGCACCGTCGACGGAAAAATTCTCAAGAATCCAGTTGAAAGCGTCTTCTCTTGTTTTCTGTTTTTTCATGGTTCTTCCTCCTGATTTGCTGACTCAGTTTGTATAGGATAACATGTCCGCGTCTAAATCGCAAGTCCGCGTTTTACACCGGAACTTCCGGCGTAGCCTCGCCCACCTTCCAACGGATGGTATCCAGCCCGTCGTGAATGATGATTTCGTCGTCCGTGATGGTCACGTCGTGCTCGTCATCCTCCACATCCGGACGTCCGCAGATGTCCTTGTGCTGCTTCGCTCAGTATCCATGCAAAGACCTTGTCTACTGTTTCCTCTGTAAAGCGATGCCGGAAGTTATAGCTTACCGTGGAAAAGTGCGGCGTTTCCTCCTGCAAGGGATAACCGAGAAACCAGCGATAACAATTGTTTGCGCTGACTTCTTCCGCAGTCCGCCGCAGTGAGGGAAGGCCGTACAGATGCTGGATCAGCACCATCTTGAACAACACCACCGGATCGATGCTGGGGCGCCCATTATCCTCACAATAGAGCGGCTCCACCATTTCATACAGACGTGTGAAGTCCACCGCTGTATCTATCTTTCGCAGCAAATGCTCCTTCGGCACCAGTTGGTCTATGACTACGAACTCTACCAGATCTCGATCCATTTTCCCGCGTTCCAGCATCTTTTCATCACCCTTGCCCATTCTACCATATCTATCAGAAAAAGCCCAGCTCCAGCCGGACTTTTTCGACAGACTGAAGCGGGAGACTGTATGCCAGTCTCCCGCTATATCCTTATGCACTTTCTCCGGCCATGCGGAAGAACTCATCTGGCGACAGAATCTTGATTCCAAGCTCCTGTGCCTTTGCCAGCTTGCTTCCGGCGTTCTCGCCGCAGATTAGATAATCTGTCTTGCTGCTTACCGAACTGCCGGCATGAGCGCCCAGAGATTCAATTTTTTCGTTGATCCCATCCCGGGTGTATGGCTCTACTTTGCCGGTCACCACAAGGGTCTTTCCGACAAAGGGATTGCCCATATCGGTGCTGGCCGCAGGAGGCTGATAAGTCTTAATGCACACCAGTCGCCGCAGCTCCGTCCAGATCGTCCAGTTTTCCTCGCTGCGGAACCATTGATGGATATTCCTGTGCAGCGTTTCTCCGAAGTCCGGGAGCTGTGTAAAATCAAAGCTCTGGCACACGGCCGTTTCAAATTCCGCAAGGTTTCCGCGGAATCTTTGGCAGATGGCCTTGCTGGCGGTGCTGCCCACCATAGGGATATCCATAGCGGTCAGATACTGCTCAAAGGTGGTAATGCGGCTGTGCTGGATGGCGTCCCAAAGATTTTGCCAGGACTTCTCTCCAAAACCCTCCATCTGAACGATCTCCGCCCTGTGTTTATCCAAAGCGAAGATGTCCATATAGGAGTGAAGCCAACCCTTTCCAATGAACTTTTCCAGGATCGACTCAGAAAGTCCCATAATATTCATCGCCTTCGGGCTTGCGAAGTGGACGAATTTGCGCAGCTTTCGCGTTTCACAATGCTCGTTATCGCAGAACAGCGCCGCCGTGACCTTTTCCACCCCGTTTACGGTGTTTTTGGTCATGTGAATGCGAGTGGGCTGTCCGCAGCACGGGCATCTGGCCGGAACAACTTTGTCTCTGGAGTAGCAGTTTCGATCCAGATTTTCCTCCACATGGGGAATGATCTGGTTCCGCTTGCTCACCTTGATGCGGCACCCCGGCGCCAGCTCCAAATTCTCAATGAAGGAGAGGTTGTGGAGGCTCGCTCTGGATACCGCACAGCCGTCGATCTCCACCGTGTCAAAGATGGCTACTGGAGCAATTTCCCCTGTGCGGCTGGGCGTCCATTCAATCGAGCGCAGGACGGTTTCATAGGTGTCATCCTCAAGCTTGAACGCAAGCCCGTCCTTATAGTGATGTCCGGTCCGGCCGCAGGATTTTGCGTAGGCGGCATCGTTGTAGGTGACCACGATGCCGTCAATGGGGATGTCGTTTTCCTGCGCGTATTTCCGCAGGTGCCGGATACCGGCGTCCATATCGAACTGCGTCAGCGCCTGCTTGCTTGCCAGATATTTGCAGATGGGAAAGCCGAGCTGTTCGATGGCCCGAAGCCGCTGCGATTTCCAAGCGTATTCTGTAAAGCCCTCCAGCACGTTGAAAGCCATAAAGGTCACACGGCGATCCTTGCAGGCGCCGCAGTCCAGCAGACGGACAGAGCCGGCAGCCAGATTGCGCCCGTTTTTATAAGGTTCGCCATTTCCGTCCCGCAGCGTGTCCCTTAACGCCTCAAAATCGCTGGGACGGATAAATGCCTCGCCGGTAACAACCAGCCGTTCCTTGTATGGGATCTTATCCGGGATGCCGGAGATCCCCAGCACATTGTGAGTAATGTTCTCACCTGTATCTCCATCGCCGCGGGTAGCGGCCTCCATCAAAAGTCCTTTTTCATAGGTCAGCTTTACCGTCAGGCCGTCCAGCTTGAGCATCAGCATGACCATCTGCTCTCCCGCAAAGCGCAGAAGCTCCGCGCTGCTCTTCGTTTTATCCAACGACAGCAGCGGAATCGGATGCACTGTTTTCACCAAGGCGCTGACAGCGGGATAGCAGCCTACCGTCTGCGTGGGCGAGTTCGTCATGCTGAAGCCGGTTTCCTTTTCCAACATACTCAGTTCATCAAAAAGCGCGTCATATTCGGCGTCTGTCAGAGACGGCGCGTTCAGATTGTAGTATTCATACCGGCAGCGATTCAGCCGGTCTGTCAATTCCCGTATTCTCTGCTGTTTACTCTGTTCCATTTCTTACACCAGCCTTTCCTTAGAGAATGCTCCGAAATTCAGTTCATAGATCATCTTTTCGATCCGTGCGTCATCGTTCCATACGGCCTCCATCGCCGCACGGTTTTTCGCCTGTACCGAGACCAGACCGTCCCGGAGCTGCAACAGCAGCTCCGGGCGTTGGGCGCAAATAACCGCGAGGTTTCCCAACTGTTTCATTTTCACATGACTCCTTTTATACAGCAATATAGGTTTCCCAGTACGATTCCCGCTGTGCAGCAATCGTGAGTGGAACAATGGTGCTGCCGATATTGGCCGGCGCCTGCGTCAGTCCATAGACAGTCTGCGTACTCCGGATACGAACCATCTCCCGCTTGAGCTGAGAGAGGATGTACTCCTTCAGATACCCTTTACGGGGATCGTAGCTGTTGACTGCCCGGATCAGGCGTACCGCCAAAGACTGGTATACATCATCGGGGTCTACGGGTTCTGTCTGCATAAACGCGGCGTACTGCGCCATGACCGTGTCAATGCACCAAAGATGCTGCTCCACCACAGCGTTGCGCTGCGTGATCGTAAATCCGTTTTTCATGTTCTCTATAACTTCCTTTCCTTTGTTCAAATGTGTTGTGTTGCGGCTTAGGCCGCAGTTTCCATGAGATCCGACACCAGAACATCCACCAACCGCTGACCGGCAAGGTCGCCGGTATGGATACGAATGTCATCCTGTCGCAGCTGCTCGAATTCCTGCAGGCGAAGGACCTTGCTCTTTTCCGCTTTTTCCCGGTCGCTCTCTGTCAAGCGCTCGGAGACAACCTTCTGCCATTCCTTCAGGAACTGCTCCGCGTCCTTGAGGTCATCGTTCTGTCGGTCAAAGTAGGTCCGTTTCTGCCGTATCGTGCCGTTTGGCTCCACCTCAAGGGTGTAGTACGGCTTGTCGATCTCTGCGGTCTTGCGCAGGAACAGGATATATGCCTCCTGCTGCTCGATGCGCTCCCAATAGCGGTCTGATTTGCCGACACAGTGGGAAAGCGCATCGCCCTCGCGCATAATATCGCGTACACCTGACGGGACAACGATGGAATACACCTCGCCGGTGTATTCGTATTTTGGTTTGATCAAGCGGCAGATACCTGCAATTTTCCGATACTTTCTTGCTGTTGCGGCAGCTTCCATGTCCCGTTCTCTTTTCCGCAGCTGCTCCACCAGTTCATCGTGACGCTGGCGCAGCAGCTTGACACGGTACACGATCTCATCATGAGTGTTGATTCCCAGCTTGTCCGCCATGGAAAGGTAATCCCGCCATGTGAAAATAATCTGCCGCAGGGAATCCCGTGTGCCGCTTTTCTGACGCTGAAGATAGTTGCAGACCTGCTGCTCCGACATTCGATCCAGAATGAAGTCGATATCGGAAACATGGATATTCTCCTGCTCCAGCCAGCGCAGCGCATGATCCGGGATGATTCTGCCGCTGCATTTCTCCCGCTGCAGCCAGTCGAGCATAATGGTGCCACCGTTGAGTGTCCGAAGCCGCGAAAGCCGGTGCGTATCAAGTGCCAATGCCTTGACGAGACTGGTTTCGGACTCCTGCCGGATACAGCTTTTTACGGCTCCGAAATCTTCCAAGCACTCCGTGGTCAGCCGCGGAAGATTGGCTTTGCAGATCTGCTCAATGCGGGGAAACCTCCCCCACGCAAACAGGTACCAGTTAGGGCTTACACAGCCCCGGCAAAGTCTTACATACTCCCTCAATCCGGTCCTTACAAGAAATGGGGCAATGCTGGAAAGCGTTTTTCCATAGATGCTCCCCGGCTGATAACAATACTCGTTGTAGGAATAGCCCATACCCGTGTAGACGTACTCATCGATGCCCTCCACCCATCGGGTGCGGCGCTGTTTGTACCAGCCCCAGTAATACGAATGTGAAGACAGATCCGCACGGTAGAAAATACGCTGCTTCTCAAAGCTGGAGGTTTTCGATGTGATGGTGTTCTCTTCTTTCCGGTACTGCCTGTTCACGTGAAACTGGCGAACCACAAACCCGTCTCCGCACTTCTGGGCCAGATATGCACATTCGGTCGGTGAGCGCAGGTACTCCGTTATTTTCCCTTTCGCCTTGAACGTGATCTTATGACGGCATCTCGGGCACTTTCCCACCGCGTTATGATAGGGCCGCTGTTTCAGTGCGACTTCCTTTTCACAATAGGTGCAGTAGCCGTACCTTGCCCCGCCCTTGCGGTAATCGTAGAAGATGTAGTTTTCCTGAATACCCACCTTATTGACCCAACGCTCCCAGTCCTTCGGCAGCGGCGGTGTCTGAGAGAGCTCCGCATCCCACGGATCGGTTTCCTTTCTGTGCCGGCGTTCCAGTTCAGCATCACGAACGGCGCGCTGAAATTTCAGAATAGCCCGATATACGCTTTTTTCATCCGACGCCAGATATTGCCGGATCTGTGCATCATCCACGGCGCTGATCCACACGTTATTGGATCCCTTCGCCTGCCATTCCAAGTAGTCGATCTTTGCCGCCCGCCACTCGTTACGGGTACGGTCATAGGTGAGAAACTGCTGCTTTTCTTTCTCCATGAAAATCTCATAGACCGGCAGCGTTCCTCCAAGGCGCATTGCATCCGGGTCATACAGGGTGACTTTCAAAATGCCGCCCTCTACCGCGCTTCGTACAAAACCGCTGTATCGGCATCGATAGAAAGTGTTCCAGCCCGAACCGACCTTGACCGGCACATCCTCGCGGGCAACCGCAAGCATTTCTTCAGTCGCAGGCAAATTCTTCATTTTCAGCAAACTGCTTTTTTTCATTTCTGCACCGCCTCTCTTTTTACAAAATCAATGTCATACCATACATCAGGCAGAATTTTTTCTCCATCGACCTCAACGACCGCAATCTGACAGATTACTTCGGTTTCACGCCGCTCTCTGGCAAATGCGAGAATATCGCCCAGTTTTCCACACGCAGTGGGTGTCTTGCCTCGAACGATGGCATAGCCGTTGCGGCTGGTGCTGTGCTCACGCTGTACCTTGTCGCTCACCTTTCGGCCTGGGTGATCCACCATGTAGGCAAGTGCATGAAGAAAGAATTCTTTCCTCGTCAGCCGCCGCAGGATTGTCAGTTCCGTGCAGGCAATTTTGGAGTCACGATCGTCCTCGTCAATATCCCCGCCGGGCTGCACCAAGCAGTAAATGGAGCGATTCATGTCGCCATAGTAGGAAAGACAATCCAGCGGGTTCTCCGCACAATGAAAGCCGTTGCTGGCGCAGTTTGCCTCCGGGGTGACATTCTTTCCCATGACGAACCGATAGCCACGGCAGGAGAGATCCGGCTCAAAGCCTTTATAAGCGTACATCAGGCTGCCTCCCCAAAGGAGGAGAGGTCTCCCAGCGAGATCTGCCCATCGTCGGCTTCCGCTTTTTTCGGCGGTTCCTTCTTCTCCGGCTCTTTCTTCTTTTCTTCCTTTTTCTTCTTGGAAACGGACTTGGAAGATGTTTTCCCACGATAGGGCTGCGGGACAAACTCCTCTTCATCCCCCTGATCCTCCTTGGCATCGGGGTCACGGAAATAGTCCTCCGCCCACTGGTAGCAGAGATCGTCGGGAATATCGCAGCCGTATGCCTGCTGACCGGGTCCCGGCTGAACGCCGTTTGCTTTCAGCTCGTCCTGCACATAATCCCATGCCTTCCGGCTGATATACTGGAAACAGTGGATCATGCTTTTGCGCGGGTGCATGGTGAGCCGAGCAAAGCCGAGGTCATCAATACACTTGGTCTGGATAAACTCGGCAACGCTCTCTTTCATGTTGCGCCGCGTCAGCTTCTCCGTATCTGCGGACACACGCTTTGCGGCAGCCTTGAGCAGTTCCGCCGGGCCCATGGCATCCAACCTTTCCAGCGCGGCCTGTTCCGCCCGCCGCTTTTCCGCCTGCTTGGCGTCCCACTCTGCTTTACGCTTGGCTTCAGCCGCTTCGTGCGCACGGCGGGCCTCATCCTCACTTTGGGTATTGGGGGCGGTTTCCGGTTCGCTGGCCGCCGCTGCCGGAGTAGGGGCTGCAGTCGGAGAACTTGCTGTCACCGGTTCCACAGGAGCCGTCTGCGGCATATCCATAGCATCATCTTCCGTAAAGGCGTCAGAAACGGCAGCCTCGCTGTTTTGAAGCTCATAATCCATATTTGAAAAAGCGCCCATTCGTACATTCCTCCTAAATAAAAAATGAGAAAAGGACGCTCCTGTGCCAATGGCACAAGGCGTCCCTTCTTACATACTGCGCTCAAACCGTATAGACCAGTGTGCTGAATGGGTCGAAGCAATAGCACACGACGGCCGGATACTGAGCGGCTGTTCTTTGAATTTTCTGTTGGACAGAAAGGGCCTCACCCATTCCACAGGGAGTATCCCATCCAGTCCAGACCATAGCTGTGAAATAACGGTGTTCCGGATGATACCGTGTCTCCGCCCCAAGTCTTTGACAGATTCCCAGCATGGCTTTCAGCTGCTTTGTCTTCTGCTCGTCCATTTCTAAATGGATCGTCTGCGGTAAAGCCTGCATTCAAGCCTTCTTTGCCAGCGCGGGAGAGAATTTCACCTGCGGAAAACCGGCCATATCGCAGTAGAAGTATCTGCGCTCGCTTTCATCATAAAGCTCCAGCACATCGGATGGGGCAATGCTGCGGCCGCGATAGTCCGGGGGGAACGCCTGATTATAGCGTGCAAAAATGCGCTCCAGAATATCACGTTCATCTTGCCCGACCGGGCAGGTTAGCTCACCGTCGTAAACGAGTGTGTATTCCGCCGCTGGCGGCTGCTGAAAGCCAGCCTTGTGCAGCGCGTCAATGCCGCCAAAGGCGAATGCGCGCGTCTCGCCATGCTCCAGATCCAACTGATAAACACGAAAGCGCTGCGTTTTGCGCTGACTGTCCAGCAGCTCCTGAAAAGAAACGCCGGGGGTAGTCTGTAAGTACGCATCGTATTCCTGCTCTGTCAGCCCCAGATAGTCCCGCAGGGAAATACTGTCCACCTTCATCGCATGCCATTTTTCCGTACAGGCTTCCAGCATTTCCAGCTCGCATAGGCCATTAAGATATTGCTCCTTAAATGTCATTCCTGGATCCTCCTTCATTTTCTGTTCTTTCCGGCGCAGCGCAAGCTGCCAGTCATCAATGCCCTTGTAATTGGGATTCCATGTGAGCCTGCGGCAGCGCATCCCATGCTTGGACGCCAGCGCATAGATCTTCGATGCGCCTTTTCCCACCATTTCATTACTGTACTTATCCATGTCCTCCGCCTCGATGATCTCCTCCGTTCCGTTTCGGTGCAGGAACGCAAACAGTTCATCCAGCTTGGCGGTGTTGTTGGCTCCCAGCGTGGCAACAAAGGTCCTGTGCATCAGCGCGTGAGCGACATCCGCCTTGAGGCAGCCTTCCGTCACATATACAACGCGGGAGCAGGGATCGCCCACAAAATGAATGGGGCTCCCCGAGGTCGTTCCCATGCGCTTTCCCGTGGAGGACAGCGTCAGGTATTTCACGCCCGTTTTCTCCGGTGGATCGTCTTTATCCTTGAGCGGATGATCCAACCGGATCTGTGCGCCGCGGATCAGACCGTCTACACCGAAGATGGGAATGATGATGCCTGATGTCCGCTGGTGGAATTTGACCGTCCAGCAGCCGTTATCATCCACATAGAAGCCGGGAACACCCTGCACCCTGCAGCCCGCCTTGACCAACCGATTGGTCAGGGAGCGGCACAGGAAAGAGGGCGGGGTACTCTTGAAGCCAAAGCGTGTGATCTCATCGTCGGACAGCCCCCGCACAGACTGAAGGTGTGTGCGGTGCGCCGGAATGAGGGTCAGCATAGACAGCAGCATGGAAAGGGTCTGATGTACTTCCTGAACAGAGGCCGCGTCAGACTGCTCGGCCTCCGCAGGCGTCGTCTTCTCCGAAACGGTATAGTCCGGTGAAAAACCATTTACCGCCAAAGCGTCGCAGATCTCCCGATAAGCGTCTGAATTGCTGACGCCATATACCTTTGCGTAAAGGGACAGCATTCCGCCGCCTTCACCGCAGTAGTTACAGCGCCACAGGTCTTTTGCCGTGTTCAGATTCATTTTCCCCCGGCGGTCACCGCAGATGGGACAATCCACATACACCTGACCGGGAGCCCTCCGCCTGATATTCAGGCGGAGGAGCCCGGCCACATCCATAATGCCAAAGGGGAGATCATGCTTTTTCCCGTAATTCAAACCAGCATCCCTCCCAAGACGCAAAATTTACGGATGGAAAGCGGTCAGCTTGCCTTTAACTGCTGCGAACCGCCCATCAGAAGCATGGCGGCAGCCTTCATAATATTGCCGCAATCCTCACAGAGATAGGCGTAATATTTCAGGCTGGAGGGACGCTGCTCAGAAACCTGTGCCATCGTCCAGCCCTTATTGACGCCGGTGGTTACGACCAGCTCCGCGGCTTCCCCTTCCGTCATCAGCGAAAGGATCTCGTCCACCGTCATATCGTCCGAATATTTCGGTGCAGCCGCTGTCGATGCCGCTGCCGGCATATCGACCACATTAGGCTTCACCATCTGCGCTGTTTCAGCCCGCTCCGTGACAGCAGGCTCCGCCGTTTCCGAAGGAACCTCCTGCGCCTTTTGGGGCATAACCGGATCAGGCTCAGAAGCCGCAGTTCCGCCGCTTAACGCCTGCAGCAGACTCATGGCGTCTGAAACGCTTTCCGTCTGCTGGGTGGTGTGAACCTCTTGCTGATTTATGTTGGGCGTCTTTGCCTCTTCCTGCGGTTGAACCTCTTGCGGTGTAGGCACTGCCTGTACCGAATGACTTTCGCTGATAGGATTTTCTCGCTGCGGTGCTGCGGCTCCATTTACCGCCGGAGCAGTCTCCTGACGATTTACAGTGCCCGTTGCGACTTCCTGTTTCCCATCGGCCTGTGCATCTACCGCCGCAGAGGGGTTGATCTCACAGAGCTGGATGCCGAAGCCCGCATTATCCAGCGCCGTTTTCAGCGCCTCGTCTTGCGCGGCCTGCACATAGCGTCCGGCAGGAGCCTGCGCCTTTTCCACCGCCGCGGTGAAATTGGCGATTGGCTGGTTATCCTCTCTGGACAGAAATACCTGCGCCTCATAAACGGCGATTTGGTCTGTGATCCGCAGCCGGTTCAGCAGCATTTTTCCGTCGGGGCAGGCCAATCGGAACCAGAGCCGCTGATAGCGCGGCTCCAGCTCGATTCCGCCGTTGGCGTTTCTTTTCAGAAAGCGCAGCGGGTCAAAGCCCTGCACCTTGCGAAGCTGCTGCACGGCAGGAATCGCTTGGGTCAGCATAATTCTTTCTCTGGACATGGTTTGATACTCCCTTCATAAAATAAATAAGAGATGACTGTGCGTTTTTTTGCACATTCATCTCACATTAACTGGCACGCTGCCATTCTTCGCCCTCTTCGTTACGGAGGGCCTTGCGCGTGACTGCCTTATAGTAGAGGGCGATGCGTTCGCCCAGCATGGTATTGCGTTTTCCTTTTCGGCTCCGATGGATCGCCATATACAGCGCCCGTTTCTCACCCACCAGCAGCACACGCCGCTTGGCGCGGGTGATTGCCGTGTAGAGAAGATTCCGCGTCAGGAGCACATTATGGGCAGCCAACAGCGGAATAATGACCGTATCATACTCTGAGCCCATGGATTTATGGATCGTAATGGCATAGGACAACTCCAAATCATCCAGAAGCACCTGCGGGCAATCCATATAGCGGCCGTCAAACTCGATCACGACATTGGTACCGCTGATTTTGCGGATGGTGCCGATGTCACCGTTGAAAATACCTTCGCCGACCTGCTTGCCGGAGCGGTTATACAGCTTGATCTCATAGTTGTTCCGCATCTGCATCACGCGGTCGTTGAGGCGGAATATCTTTCCGGCGTACACGATCTCCGGCGTCTCCGGCGCTGCGGGGTTGATCTCCTCGCGGATAGCTTCATTCAGGCTGTTGACCGATGCCTCGCCCTCAGAGCGGAACGGTGATAAAATCTCCACCTGCTCAATTCCTTTTGCGGCGATCTGCTCCTGATACAACTCACGGATGATGCCGGCAGTCTCCTCCTGGCTCTCTGCCTTATGAAAAGCAAAGTCCTCACCATAGTAGAGCGTCGTTTTGCCCTCGTTGATAAAACGGGCATTGTGGGCGATCAGGCTGTCCTGTGCCTGACGGAAGATCTCGTCCAGCACCGTGACCGGCACGACACCGGAGCCGATCAGCTCGTGAAATACATCACCGGCGCCCACACTCTCTAACTGGTCTGCGTCACCGACCAAAAGGACTTTGGTGCCGGGGCGCAAACGTAAAATGAGCTGGTGGATCAGCCACATATCGACCATGGAAGTCTCGTCCACGATCAGGAGCCCCGCTTCCAGCGGTTTCCGTTCCCGGTCTTTCTTCGATTCCGAATCACCGTGAAGTCCCAGGATGCTGTGGAGCGTCTGCGCCTCTTCGATTCCCGTTGCCTCCGCCATACGCCGGCTCGCCTTACCTGTGGGCGCTCCGAGTACGATCTTCTGCCGCGGATAGAGCTGACGGTACACCTCGATCACCGTTTTCAGAACCGTGGTCTTGCCGGTGCCGGGGCCGCCTGTGATGATGGACAGGTTATGCCGGAACACCATCTCCACGCCTTCTGACTGGCGCTTGGACAGGTTGATCCCTAAGCTATTCTTTACTCGCTCCAACGGCTGCGTAATGTCCACCACCGTCGGCTTTGCCAGAAACAGCTCTACCGCTTTCTGTGCGGTTTCGCTCTCCTGTAGGAATTGCTTGGGCAGATACACATTGCCGTGGTTCGATACCACCTCATCCTGCCGGATCATGGCAGACAGCTCCTGTTCGACCTGGCTCATGGGGACGCGCATCTGTGGGAGGGGTATCCGCTCATTGAGCAGCTGCATAGCCGCTTTGAGCAAAGCCTCCGCCTCCAGATAGAGATGTCCGTCTTTTGTCCGTGCGTCCTCCAGCGCATAAAAGAGCGCACCGTGGACGCGCTTCGGATCATGCAGATCTCCACCGGATTTTTGCACGATGGCGTCAATACGCTTAAAACCGAACCCCGGCACCTGGCAGAGATTGAAGGGACTCTGTCTCACAATGTCCGCACAGGCAGGACCGAAATGCTGATAGATCTTCTGCGCGGTCGTCGGCGTGACCTTGAATGGAGCCAGCAGGGTCATCAGGACACGCATCCGGCTGGTTTCCGCATAGGCGTCCTTGATCTCCGCAAGCCGCTCCTTCGTAATGCCGCGAATCTCAAGAAGCCGGTCTGGCTGATGCTCCAGAATCTCCAGAGCATTGATGCCAAACTTTTCAATGATCGCGTCGGCGGTCTTCTCTCCGATGCCTTTCAGCAGACCGGAGGCAAGATAATTGCGGACGCCCTCCAATGTGGGCGGCACGATCTCCTGCCAATGATCAACCTGAAGCTGAAGTCCGTATTTTCCGTCCTTCCACTCTCCATCCATCTTGATCTTCACCGTATCCGTCTGCGGCAATTCGATGCCAACGGCGGTAAAGCGGATCAGGTGGTCGTGATAGCGGTAGGGACTCCGGGCCTCTGTGGGTACGCTGCTGTCCTCCGTCTTCATCCGAAGGACAGAATATTTGCTGGACGCATTGAAAAACAGTACCTTGTCCAGTGCTGCAACAATGCTCACAGCACATCACCTCCGTTTCCTTTCACGCTGCCTGCAAAGCAGCTTTTTTCACATGGAATCTTCGCCATTCAGACACCGTGACATACTGATCGTAAATATCAGGGTGTTCGTCCTTCAAACGCTCTAAGGCGTCCTTCGATATGCCTGCGGAGCGTACCGGATTGTAGGTTATGGTGTAGCTCTCCGCAAGACCGTTATACACGGCGGTGCAGCTTGTGCCCATTCTCTCGATGAGCATACCCTTCAACCGCTTGATGTCCTTCTCCAGTTTGTTCACATCAGCCGACAGCGTCTTTTTCTGCTCTTGCAGGGAAAGAAGCATGGACAGCTGCCCAAACTGCGTCTGTCCCAGCAGTACGGGAGGCGCGTCCTTGTCCGCAGGCCCCAGCTTTCGCCGCAGGCTTTCGAGGATCAGGTCGCCATCCGCTTCCATATAGGGAGGCGGCGTTTTTGTGAGAACATGATTCTCCCAGAAGTCCCGTTCCAAAGCGATCAGTTCTTCTTCATAGGCCATGTCACGGTCAATGCGGCGGATCATCGCCTCGTCTTCCGAATTTCCGTAAAGGCAGCAGAAGTAGACCCGGTCAATGTTCATGACCGCCATGTAGTGCCGCCCCTGCGATTCATAGTAGATAGGAACGATTTCCTCGCCGTTGTACCACCAGTTATCCTTGGCGTTATAGTTCGTGGTCTTGATCTCAAGGATGGCTGTTGTACCATCCGGCAGTTCCACCATGTAATCCAGATCCGCCAGCATCCAGGGATACAGCGGGTGCTGGAACATGAATGGCCGGCGGTAGATCTTATAGCCCGTCTTATAGGCGAAGATTTTGGCAACCAACGGCTCCAGCAGAGTTCCAACCTCCAGCTGAACCCAGTTTTCAGCATCATCCGCTGTGACGATATTCAGCTTGTCATAGTAGAGATCCCGCCCAGTACGGAATGGGGAAATTCCGAGAACGGCAGCGGCGTCACTTCCGCCGATGCCCTTGCGCCGGTATTCCAGCCATTGTTCACGCGGCAGACCTTCTGTACCGACGAGAATTTGCGGAGCGTAGCACTTTGCGTTTTCCATGGATGCATTCCTCCTCGGTTTCATATTTGATGCGCGGCTTATTCAAAAGCCGCTTCTCTCTGTACCTGTGATACGGTCGGAAGGAACGTCTATGATGTCCTCCGGGTTTCCATTTTCGTCTGAATTTCATTTCTTGTTTCCACCTTTCTTGATGATATATCCTCAAAGCCTTTCGGCATTTGGGCGCAAAAAAGCGGGAACAACGATTCTGGTAAAATCCAGTATGTTTGCCTGACAGCAAACTCTCGTCATTCCCGCAGTATGGGACGGTGCCCCGTAAAACAAAAAAGCCAGCAGCAGCCGGCTTTCATGGCACAGCAATACTACTGACAAAAACGTACAAACCTGACAACGTGCGCAGGTGGATTGCTCCACACACAGATCATTGACCTATGCCCAAAGGGAAATTGCGCAAAACTCATTTACGGGCAAAGTGTAACACAATATATTGTATAAGTCAATATAAAAATACTATATTTAGTTTTTCTGGCGTACGTGCAAAAAATACGGACATGGCCCCGTATTTATTTTGTGAACGGTAAAAACCACCTATTGAACCTTGAAAACGCCGCCCCCAAATGCGGCTGCATCGATTTGTCCGGGAGTTATACAGGATCGGCTGACAGTATGCGTTTGCGTACCTGCCGGGGAAGTGCCGCACAGCGGCAGCCTGCAAATACGCGGCCTGAAGCGAGGGCGCAGGAAATGGCCTGGATATAGTTTCAAGTGAATACAAATTCCAGCTTATGGTTAAAATTTTTACATCATTTTTTACAAAGGAGGTCTGCACTTGAATAATAACCTGAAAGAATCTGCTTTACACTACCTCTCGTCTCCTGCTTTCAATAAGAACACTTTGGTTGATATTACAGAGATTCATGTACGGTCAGAATCCGATGGCGATAAGATGAAAGCATTTGTAGATGCTGTCAAAAATCCGTATCTATTCCGTGTCGGTAGTATTGGCGTTCATGTGACTTATTCAGGAAATACAGGGGATACTTTACAGCGCCGTATCCATAACTTGCTCATTTCGGAGAATTGATTTTGCTGTTTCGTATGATATAATTAGTGCGTGTAGTATAGCCATATCATACGGCCTTATAGTAGGAGGTTTATATGGCATACAGAAACCGATATGATGAATATTTGCGGAAACGCCAGGGAGTTTTGCCTGATGCAAAACAGTGGAAAGCTGCGGATTACGCACGTATTTCAAGAGAGGACGGTGATAAAGAGGAAAGCGATAGCATCGGGACGCAATTTGACATCATTGATGATTATATTGCCCATAACGATGATATCACCTTTATTGATCGCTACTCTGATGATGGTTGGAGCGGAACTAATTTTGATCGTCCGGATTTCATGCGTCTGATGGAAGACATCAAAAAGGGAAAAATCAACTGTGTCATTGTCAAAGATTTATCCCGGTTAGGCCGAAACTATATTTTAGTGGGTCAGTATCTTGAGATGATTTTTCCTATGCTGAACATTCGCTTTATATCCGTCAATGACCGAATCGATAGTATAAAAGATCCTGCCTCCATTAACAACGCGCTGGTTTCCTTCAAAAATGTGATGAATGACGAATACTGTCGTGATATTTCAAACAAAGTTCGTTCATCGCTGGATCGTAAACGCAGCAAAGGAGAGTTCATTGGTTCTTTTGCATCATATGGCTATATGAAAGATCCTGATGACCACCATCATCTTATCGTTGACCCTGTTGCTGCTGAAGTCGTCAAAAACATCTTTGACTGGTTCTTGCAGGGAATGAGCATCATTGGCATTGCAAAAAGGCTAAACCATATGGGAATCCCTAATCCCAGCGCCTATAAACGCCAATGCGGCCTAAATTATAAGCATCCTGCCGGACAGTTGGACAGCGCATGGCCTGATTCCTCAGTAAAGCGAGTTTTGAAAAACAGACTTTATGTTGGAGATATGGTTCAGAATAAAAACCGAACCAAAAGCTATAAGGTGCAGGTTAGCGTTGCTGTTCCCGAGGAAAACTGGGTGATTGTTCCGAACATGCATGAAGCTATCATTGACCGCGAAAAATTTGAAACGGTACAACAGCTTTTAATGCGAGACACACGGACTTCACCCGGTATCAATCATGTCAGCATATTTGCAGGGTATATCCGCTGTGCGGATTGCTTGAGAGCAATGGGGAAAAAGAGTGTAGCACAGTCGTATGGAAAGTACCACTACTATGTTTGTCAGACTTTCCGTAAAGCGGGGCGCAATTTATGCACCAAGCATACCATTCGGGAAAAACAGCTTTATGACGCCGTTCTTGCTACCATCCAGTCTCAAATAGATCTCGCGGTTTCAATGGATCAGCTTGTGAATGACCTGAAAAGTCAAAATGTACGAGCTGCGAAGTCTTCTCGCCTTGAAAAGATGCTTCAATTAAAAGAAGAGGAATACGAGAAGGTTTCCCGCTGTCGAATCGACCTTTACCCCGATTGGAAAGCAGGGATACTGTCCAAGGACGAGTATCTTTCACTAAAAGCCAAGATTGGTGAGCAGCTAGAGCAAATCGAAATTGCAATTGCCAACATCAAAGAAGAGATCAGCAAGTACCAATCCGCCCCCGTTTCAGAGAACAAGTTTATTTCCAGTTTCCTTCGTTATCGCAATATTCAAGTTCTAACTCGTGAGGTAATTGTAGAACTGATTGAAATGATCTACGTTCACGAAGGCGGCACTATAACAATACAATTCAAATACCAGGACGAATATCAGCGACTCCTTGATTTGATTGATGAACAGGGCCTTGCCAGTGCTGCTGGCTGATATTTATGGGTCTATTGGAACATCATCCCCCGCGGCGTATGACACGCTCCGCGCGCTCTTTTCCGACACGCGGACCTCACCCGCGGACTACGATCTCATCGTCACCGGCGATCTCGGCCGGCTCGGGCACGAGGTCGTCACGGACCTCTTTGCGCGCGACGGCGTGGACATGACGAAGAACTACAAGGACTGCGGGCTGCTGCTCTACGATCTGGAGCGGCAGGATATGCACATGGGCGGCAGCGGCTGCGGCTGCTCCGCCGCCGTGCTCAATGGCTACCTTCTGCGCGGGATGCGCGAGGGCAAGTGGAACAGGATCATCTTCGCGCCGACGGGCGCGCTGCTCTCGCCGACCTCCACCATGCAGGGCGAGAGCATCCCGGGCGTGTGCCACGCCGTCATTCTGGAAAACATCGGGGAGGAAAGCTGATGGACTATCTCAACGCCTTTCTCTGCGGCGGCATCCTCTGCGCCGTGGGACAGATCCTCATTGACAAAACGCCGCTCACGCCGGCCCGTATCCTGACGGGCTACGTCGTTGCGGGCGTGCTGCTCACGGCTGTCGGCGTCTACGAGCCCATCGTCGAATGGGGCGGCGCGGGCGCGACCGTGCCGCTCACGGGCTTTGGCTACTCGCTTGCGAGCGGCGTGAAGAAGGCCGTCGCGGAGCAGGGCTGGCTCGGCGTGATGACCGGCGGGCTCTCTGCCACAGCGGGCGGCATCGCTGCGGCGGTCTGCTTCGCGGTCGTGATGGCGCTGCTCTTCCGGCCCGGCGACAAGCGGTAACAAAAAAAGTGCCCGTTCCTTTTGGAACGGGCACACCGATGAATATCATCGGAAAATCAGATGAGGTTTTTCTCCGTCTTGGGGTCGAAGAGATGGATGAGCCGCGGCTCAAAGCTGAACCTCACCGCCGTGTGGCGGGCGTAGGCGTTGGGGTCGAGGTTCGCGGTCTGCACCACAGCCACCACGTCCTTGCCGCCGGCGGTCATGTGCAGATGCAGCTCGCTGCCCATCAGCTCGCTCACGTCGATCTGCGCGTCGATGCCCTCGTCGCCGACGGTGACATGGACCGGACGCACGCCGATGGTCACGGTACGGCTCTCCGCGCCCGCCGCGGCGAGCTTCTCGTTCTGCTCCGCCGTCAGCGGCAGCGTGTGGCCCATGATGGTGACGGAGTAGGCGTCACCATTCTTGGTAAGCCGGCAGTCCTCGAAGAAGTTCATCTGCGGTGTACCGATGAAGCCTGCGACGAACAGGTTCGCGGGATGGTTGAACACCTCCTGCGGGGTGCCGATCTGCTGAATGAAGCCGTCGCGCATGATGACGATGCGGTCGCCGAGCGTCATGGCCTCGACCTGATCGTGCGTGACGTAGATAAAGGTCGTGTCGATCTTCTCGCGCAGCTTGATGATCTCCGCGCGCATCTGGTTGCGCAGCTTCGCGTCAAGGTTCGACAGCGGTTCGTCCATCAGGAACACCTTGGGGTCGCGCACGATGGCGCGGCCGATGGCGACGCGCTGGCGCTGACCGCCGGAGAGCGCCTTGGGCTTGCGGTCGAGGTACTGGGTGATGTCCAGAATTTCCGCGGCTTCGCGCACCTTGCGGTCGATCTCGTCCTTGGGCACCTTCTTGAGCTTGAGCGAGAACGCCATGTTCTCATACACCGTCATGTGCGGGTAGAGCGCGTAGTTCTGGAAGACCATCGCAATGTCGCGGTCCTTGGGGGCCACGTCGTTCATCAGCTTGCCGTCGATGTACAGCTCGCCCGCGCTGATCTCCTCCAGACCCGCCACCATGCGCAGCGTGGTGGATTTGCCGCAGCCCGACGGGCCGACGAGGACGATGAACTCGCGGTCGGCAATGTCGAGGTTGAATTCCTGCACGGCGACCACGCCCTCGTCGGTGATCTGCAGGTTGTGCTTCTTCTCGCCGCTGTTCCTGCTCTTCTTTTTCGGCTCGCTGTTGGGATAGACCTTCTTGATGTTTTTCAGAATGACTTCTGCCATATTCTCTGACCGCGGCTCTGCCGCCTCCGCGCGCAGGGCCTCGCGCCGTTCGGGCGCTTTACGGCAGGTCTCCACACTGCCGCACCGCCGGTCAGGGCGGGAACGATCCTTTCATGTTCCTCACGGCGGCTATTGGGTGGAGTAGCCGCCGCGGGTGGTTTTGGATGACTTTATCCTATCACAGCGCGAAAGCCGGTACAAGGCTTGCCGACGTCCGCTGCGCCGATTTCGTGAAAAGAGACAGTTTCATGCCGTGATCTTTGTGCCGCATGACAGGAATGAAAGGAACAAAAACGGGAAAGAGCGTCAGCTCTTTCCCGTTTTGATGCCGTTATTTTTCCTGCGGGAAGCGGACGGCGATCTCCGTGCCCTTGCCGACCTCGCTTTTGAGCGCGATCGTGCCATGGTGGTACGCCACGGCGTGCTTGACGATGGACAGTCCCAGACCCGTGCCGCCGCTCGCCTTGGAGTGGCTCTTGTCCACGCGGTAGAAGCGCTCGAAGATGCGGCTTTGATGCTCCGGAGGGATGCCGATGCCCGTGTCGCGCACGGTGAGACAGGCGCTGCCGCCCTCGGCGCCGACGCGCACATCCACGCTGCCGCCGTCCGCGTTGTACTTGATCGCGTTGTCGCAGAGGTTGTAAGCGATCTCATAGAGGAGCCGCCGCACGCCGATGACCGGGGCGTTCTCGCCCGAGACGATGATGCTCACGTTTTTCGCCTCTGCCGCAGCGCGGAGATTTTCTGCGGCCTCCTGCGCGAGCGGGAGAAGGTCGACCGTTTCGGTCGGCAGCTCGCCGCCCTCGTCCAGCTCGGAGAGGCGGATGATGTCGCCGATGAGCGTCACGAGACGCTGCGCCTCGGCGCGGATGTGACCGACGAAGCGGGGCATATCCTCCGGCTTGACCATGCCGTTCTCCAGCAGCTCGGCGCTGCCGATGATGCCTTGGAGCGGCGTTTTCAGCTCGTGCGAGACGTTCGCCGTGAACTCGCGGCGGCTGCGCTCGGCGAAGGCCTGCGCGGTCATGTCGAAGGCCAGCAGCACCGCGCCGATCACCTTGCCGTCGGACTCGATACGGCTGAGGTCGAACTGGTACTCGCGCCCGCCGCGCTCGGCGCGGACCTCGCTGTGCCCGTCGGTCATCGCCGTGCGGAGCGCGAGGCTCATGGAGTGCTCACGGTCCACGGTCAGGAAATCCTGCCCGACGCACGCGCCCGTCACGCCGAAGAGCGTCTGCGCGGCGGGATTGATGTTCAGCACCGCGCCCTTTTCGTCGAGCAGCACGAGCCCCTCGTTCATGCCGGCGGTGATCTGTGTGAATTCGTCCGTTTTCTGCCGCAGCTCGGCGAGCTGGGCGTCGATCTGTCTGCGCTGGCGGTCGATGCGCCGCAGGAGCGGAGAGAGCTCCTCATAGGCGTCGTTTTCCAGCGGATGCTCGAGGTCGAGCGCGTTGAGCGGCTCGACGATGCGCTTGGCCAGACGGCTCGCGAGCAGGCTCGAGAGCACAAGCAGCACGATCACGACGAGCAGAATGGGCTGGAACGCTCCGAGCAGCAGCGCGCCCATCGTGGCGCGGCTGGCGGACAGGCGCAGCACGGTGCCGTCCGTGAGGCGGCTCGCGCTGTAAACGGTCTTTTGCAGCAGCGTCGCGCTGTAGCGGCTCGAGCTGCCCGTGCCGGTCTCCAGCGCCTCGCGGACCTCCTCTCGCTCAAGATGGTTCTCCATCTGCGCGGCGTCCGCCTGCGTGTCGTAGAGCACCGTGCCGTCGGAGGCGATCCAGGTGACGCGGAAACGGTCGGACTTGATTTTTTCCAGATAGGTCGAGCCGTTGGTCTCCACGGCTGCTGCGGCGATGCGCAGCTCGTCGCCGAGCTGGTGCTCCTGCATCCCCTCATAGAAGCTGTAGAAGCAGCCCATGACGAGCAGCAGGCTGCACGCGAGCACAGCGACGCCGACGGTGAGAATGGAGCGGAAGATCTTTCTGGTCAATTCTTCTCCGCCTCCCATCGGTAGCCCACACCGCGCACAGTCTCGATGTGCTCGCCGTTTTCACCGAGCTTCTGGCGCAGGGTGCGGATGTGCATATCCACCGTGCGCGTCTCGCCGCAGTAGTCCACGTCCCAGACCTTTTCCATCAGCTGATCCCGCGTGAAGGCCATGCCGGGGTGGGAGAGAAAGAGCCGCAGCAGCTCAAATTCCTTGTACGTCAGCTCCACGCGCGCGCCGTCCGCCGTGACGATGTGCTCGGCGGGATCGAGCGTGAGCGTGCCGCTGCGCAGAAGCGCCTGCGCCGTTTTCGGACGGCTGCGGCGCAGCACCGCCTTGACGCAGGAGACGAACTCCATCACGCCGAAGGGCTTCGTGAGGTAGTAGTCCGCGCCGAGGTCGAGCCCCTGGATCTTATCGTACTCAGCGCCCTTGGCGGTTGCCATCACGACGGGGAGCTCGGCAAAGCGCGCGCTCGCGCGCAGCCGGCGCAGCAGCTCGATGCCGTCCGTGCCGGGGAGCATCACGTCGAGCACGACCAGCTCGGGCGGCGCTTCCTTTTGCAGGGCGTCCCAGAACGTGTCGCCGTCGGCGAAGCCCCGGGCCTCAAAGCCGGTGGATGTGAGCGCGTACACCTCGATGTCGCGGATGCTCGCATCGTCCTCCACGCACCAGATCATCCTTATTCCCCCTTGTGAACGCCGGTGACGGAGAAAATGACCCACTCGGCGATGTTCGTCGCGTGGTCTCCGATGCGTTCAAAATATTTTGCGATCATCAGCAGGTCGAGCGCGTATTCGCCGTCCGCGGGGTCCTGCGCGATCTTGCCGATCAGACGCTCCTTGACCTGCGTGAAGTAGCCGTCCACGGTGTCGTCCTCCGCGATGACCTGCTCTGCCAACATTGTATCACATTTTACATACGCGTCAACGCTTTCCGTCACCATGCGGATGGTAGCCTTCGCCATCTCGCGCAGGAGGTTGTTGTCCTCGGCCTGATGGCCGTGGAGAAAGCTGATGATCTCGGCGATGTCCTCGGCCTGATCGCCGATGCGCTCCATGTCCGTGATCATCTTGAGCGCCGCGGAGATCTGGCGCAGGTCGCGCGCGACCGGCTGCTGCTGAAGCAGCAGCTTGAGGCAGAGGTTTTCGATGTCGCGCTCCTTCCGGTCGATCTCGCTGTCGAGCGGCGCGACCCTCGCGGCAAGACTCTTGTCGTTTTCGGTCAGCGCACGGCTGGCGAGCGCGATGACCTCCTCGCACAGCGCGCCCATTTCGATCATTTCGTGATTGAGCTGCGAGAGCTGCTCGTCAAATTTGTTTCGCATCAGCCAAACCTCCCTGTGATGTAGTCCTCCGTCCGCTTGTCGGCGGGCGTGGAAAAGACCTGCTCCGTCTTGCCGAACTCCACCAGCTCGCCGAGCAGGAAGAAGGCGGTGTTGTCCGAAATGCGCGCCGCCTGCTGCATATTGTGCGTCACCATGACGACGGTGTAGCGGTCCTTGAGCTCGCACGCGAGGTCTTCGATCTTTGACGTCGAGATGGGGTCGAGCGCGCTCGTGGACTCATCCATGAGCAGCACCTCCGGCTCGACGGCGAGCGCGCGGGCAATGCAGAGCCTCTGCTGCTGTCCGCCGGAGAGGCCGAGCGCACTCTTTTTGAGTCTGTCCTTCACCTCGTCCCAGATGGCGGCGGAGCGCAGCGAGCGCTCCACGATCTCGTCGAGCTTCGCGCGATTGCGCACGCCGTGCGTGCGGGGACCGTAGGCGATGTTGTCGTAAATGCTCATGGGGAAGGGGTTGGCCTTCTGAAAGACCATGCCGATGCGGCTGCGCAGCCAGGTCACATCGACGCTCGGCGCGTAGATGTTCTCGCCGTTGAAGTCCACCTCGCCGGTGATCTTCACATTGGGAATGAGGTCATTCATGCGGTCGAGCGTGCGCAGGAAGGTTGATTTGCCGCAGCCGGACGGCCCGATGAACGCCGTGATCTCGTGCGCGGGGACGGCGACGGAAATATCCTTGAGCGCGTGGTTCGGCCCGTACCAGAGGTTCAGACCCCTGGCTTCGATGATGGGAGCGTCAGACATTTTACTGTGTCCCTCCGTTCTTTTTGAGCTTGCGGCCGGTGAGCGCCGCGGTGAGATTGATGACGAGCGTGAGCAGCATCAGCACGCTCGCGATGGAAAAGGCGATGTCCGTGCGCCCGCGGTCGTTCGCGTAGACATAGAGCGCGACCGTCAGCGTGGCGGAGGACGAGTGCAGCGCGGTGACAAAGTCATTGAGCACCAGTCCGAAGCCCGCAGTGTAGAGCAGCGCCGCGCTTTCGCCCACGATGCGTCCGACCGCCAGAATGCAGCCGGTCACGATGCCGTCCACGGCGTTGGGCAGCACAACGGTGCGCACCATGCGCCACTTGCCCGCGCCGAGCGCCAGCGCACCCTCGCGGTAGGACTGCGGCACGGTTTTGAGGCTCTCCTGCGTCGTGCGCACGATGGTGGGCAGGATCATCACGACGAGCGTCAGACTGCCCGCGAGCACGCCCGCCTGCAGATCCATTTTCTGCACGAAAAAGAGCATACCGACGAGACCGAAGATGATGGACGGGATGCCGGTGAGCGTCTCGGTCGCAAATTCAATGAGCTCGACGACCCTGCGGTTCGCGGCGTACTCCGTGAGATAGATGGCGGCTCCCACGCCGAGCGGCAGGACGATGGCCATGGCAAGGAGAATGATGTAGAGCGTATTAAGGATGTTCGGCAGGATGCCGATGGTGTCCTTGATGTAGCTGCTTGTGCCGGAGAGGAAGTCCCACGTCACGCTGCCAGCGCCGCGATAAAAGATATAGCCGATGAGGAAGACGAGCAGCGCGCAGGTGAGCAGCGCACTCAGCCAAACGAGCGCGCGCATGGCGAGATCATAGGCGCGGCGGCGCGGAGAAAGGTTCCGTTCCATGTCAGTCCTCCTTCCGCTTTTTGATGAAGCGGTTCAGCACCACGTTGATGAGCATGATGAACAAAAACAGCACCAGCGCGATGGAGTAGAGCGCCTGCTGATACAGGCTGCCGACAGCGGCATAGGCCATGCCGGAGACGATGCCGGTGGTGAGGAAGCGCACGGGGGTAAAGAGTCCCGGCATATTGGAGACGTTGCCCGCGACCATAATGATGGCCATGGCCTCGCCGATGGCGCGGCCCACGCCGAGCACCACAGCCGTCGCCACGCCGCTGCGCGCGGCGGGCAGAACGACGCGGAAGCTCGTTTCCATCTCCGTCGCGCCGAGCGCGAGCGAGGCCTCCTCATATTCGTGCGGCACGGCGCGCAGCGCCGTTTCCGATACATTGATGATGGATGGGAGGATCATCACCGCCAGCACGAGGATCGCCGCGAGCAGGCACGCGCCCGAGCTGAGGGAAAAGGTTTTCTGGATGGCGGGGACGAGCACGATCATGCCGACCAGACCGTAGACCACCGAGGGGATGCCCGCTAACAGCTGCACCGCCGTGCGGATGACCGCCGCAAGCCTTGGCGGAGCGACGCGGGCGAGGAACACGGCGGTCAGAAGTCCCACTGGAACGCCGATGAGGATAGCGCCCGCCGTGCCGTAGATGCTCGTAAGAATGAAGGCGAGGATGCCGTACTGTGCGCCCGTGGTGGTGTTTGTCGGGTCCCAGACCTTGCCGAAGAGGAATTTTCCGAGTCCGATCTCGCGGATGGCGGGAATGCCCGAGAGAATCAGGTAGATGCTGATGAGCAGCACGAACGCTACGGCGACCACGCCGCAGAGCAGGAAAATGAGGTGGATGAGGTTTTCCAGCGTCTTGCGCACGCCGCTGTGACGCGGCTGGGCGGCGGAGGGCTTTGCGCCCTCTGCCGCCGGAGAGATGTATGCAGCCGCCATGGTGCTTACTTTGCGACCGGCACCGCGCCGGCGGCCTTGATGAGGTCGTTCGCGGCGGTGGAGGTGGCGTAGTCGAAGAAGGCCTGCGCAGCGGTGGAGAGAGGAGCGTCGGTCTTCGTCACGAGGACGAAGGGACGCTGGATGGCGTAGCTGCCGTCGAGAACGGTCTCCTCGGTGCAGGCGATGCCGCCGACCGTCACAGCCTTGACGGTGTCCTTGCCCTCGACTGCGGAGAGGGAGGCGTAGCCGATGGCGTTGACGTTGCCCGCGACCGCCTCGATGACGCCGCCGGTGGAGGTCAGCTCCTGATCGAGCTTGCAGGCGTCCCTGGTGCCGGTGATGGATTCGAAGCCGTCGCGCGTGCCGCTGCCGGCCTCACGGCCGATGCAGGAGATCTTGCCCGCTTCGCCGCCGACCTCGCTCCAGTCGGTGATCTCACCGGTGAAGATCTTGGCGATCTGCTCGACGGAGAGATCCTCGACCTTGCTGTCCGCGTTGACGATGACGGCGATGCCGTCGAGGGCGACAACGGTCTCGGTCAGGCCGCCGGCCTTCTCCTCGTCCTTGAGGGCACGGGAGGCAAGACCGATGTCCGCGCTGCCGTTGCCGGCGGCCTCAATGCCGGCGCCGGAGCCGGTGGGGTCGTAGGTGACGCTCACACCGCTGTTGTCGGCCATGAACTGCTCGCTCAGCGCGCCGATGACCTTTTCCATCGAGGTCGAGCCGTTGGTCGAGACGCTGCCGCTGAGCGCGGCCTGCTGCGGCTGGTCGTTATTGGTGTTGTCGGGGGCAGTGGTCTTGCTGCCGCAGCCTGCGAGCAGCGAGAGGCTCATCACAGCGGTGAGCACAAATGCAAGTGTCTTTTTCATCTTTCATTCCTCATTTCACATGTTGGTTTTGGACTTTCTTCGTTCCACAACGCAAAGCATAACGGAGCGCTGTAAAATGCAAAAGCCGGGCCGTGTAAAATCGAGGTAAAATAGCGGTGCGGCGCGAGAAAAGAAAATTCTTCAAAAATCTCCCGCTCTCGCTCTTGACAGCGCGCGGAAAAATCCTTATAATAGCCATGTTGCACATCCGGGTGTAGCGCAGTTGGTAGCGCGCATGGTTCGGGAGCGGCCCAATTTCAAATTCCTTAGAATCCTTAAGTTTTGGCTTAGGGATTCTTTTTTTGCACGCTTAGTTTCTTGAAAAAATGGAGTAGTACCCTGTAAGTGCAGTCGCAAAATCCCCAAAAATCTGTTAAACTG
>OOIG01000774.1_pt1 | contig 25795 bp, 19 predicted proteins | sample 1692091 | NCBI WGS metagenome assembly OOIG01 (sample SAMN06348188, study PRJEB24527) | human gut metagenome | biome: human gut; feature: ankylosing spondylitis patient; material: feces | host: Homo sapiens | place: China | collected 2015-10 | reverse complement strand
TTCCGTGCAACCATTGTGGATGTGGGAAAAGATTCCCTGACTGTTATGCTGACAGGAGACCAGTCAAAACTGGATGCGCTCATTAATCTGCTAGAAGATTATGAGATCCTGGAACTGTTGCTGGGCTACGGGCAGCCGCGCAAGGATACCAAACCGCTGGCCCGGGAACTGCTGCTGCGTTTCCACAATATCCGCGGCGTGCTGGACGCTCCGCCGGAACAGCTGCTGGCCGTGCCGGGTTTCGGCCCCGGCCTGCTCTCCATGTGGCAGGTGCTGCGCGAAGTGCTGGCCCGCCATGCGGCCGCGCCCCTGTTGCAGGGGGTGGAAGTGGCAACGCCCCAGGCAGTGGCCGAGATGGCCCGGGCCCGTCTGGCCGGCAGCCAGCAGGAAGAATGCTGGCTGGCCATGGTCAATGCGGGCAACCGCCTCGTGGCCTGGGAACGCCTGCGCCAGGGCAATGTGGAAAGCGTCCCTTTGCTGCCCCGCGATGTACTGGAGCCTGCCCTGCGCTACAAGGCCAGCGGCATCATCCTGGTGCACAACCATCCGGGCGGCCAGACCCGGCCCTCCCAGCCCGACCTCATCTTCACCAATACCGTGCGGGAGCTGGCCGTCAACATGGGGCTGCGTTTTCTGGACCATGTGATCGTCACCGATAATGGCTGCTACAGCATCTGCCAGTGCAGACACCTGTAAGCAGTCCGGGAGTATATATGTCTGATCAGAAAAAGAACGACCATCCGCTGGAGGACATGCTGTCCCAGTTGCAGGATGCCCTGAGCCAGGCGGTGGATGCCGCCGGACAGGACCAGGGGACGAGCGGCGACGAACAGGCGTCGGCCCCCGGCGAACAGCAGATCTCCGACCTGCTGCCGGTGCTGCCCGTTCGGGATGTCGTAGTGTTCAACTACATGATCCTGCCGCTGTTCATCGGTCGCGAAAAATCCGTCAAAGCCGTGGAAGCCGCCCTCAAGAAGGGCCGCCACCTGCTGGTCTGCACCCAGAAGGAAGAATCCACCGAAGATCCCGGCCCCAACGACCTCTACACTGCCGGTACGGTGGTGCAGGTCATGCGCATGCTCAAGATGCCCGACGGCCGCATCAAGATCCTGGTGCAGGGCGCCAGCCGGGCCAAGGTGGAAGGCTACCACCGTGTGGAGCCCTATCTGGAAGCCCGCATCACCGTCCTGCAGGAAGAGACGCCCCCGCGCGACGCCAAGATAGAAGCCCTGCTGCGCTCCGCCCGTGAGCAGAGCGAAAAGGTGCTCCAGCTGCGCGGCGTGGCCTCCCCGGACATCCTGGCCGTGCTCCAGGGCGTGGAGGAACCGGGCCGTCTGGCCGACCTCATCGCCGCCAACCTGCGCATGAAGACCGCCGAGGCCCAGCGCATCCTCGAAGCCGTGAACCCCGTGGAGCGCCTGATGCTGGTCAACATCCAGCTCGAACGCGAGGTGGAAGTGGCCACCATGCAGGCCCACATCCAGAGCACGGCCCGCGAAGGCATGGACAAGGCGCAGAAGGAATACTTCCTGCGCGAACAGATCAAGGCCATCCGTCACGAACTGGGCGATGCGGCCTCCGAAGGCGAAGAAGAGCTGGACGAGCTGCGCAAGGCCCTGGACAAGGCCGGTCTGCCCAAGGACGTGCGCAAGGAAGCGGACAAGCAATTGCGCCGCCTGTCCGGCATGCACGCCGATTCTTCCGAGGCCAACGTGGTGCGCACCTATCTGGACTGGCTGGTGGAACTGCCGTGGAAGAAGCTTTCCCGCGACCGTCTGGACATCGCCCATGCCAAGGCCATCCTGGATGAGGACCACTACGGTCTGGACAAGATCAAGGACCGCATCCTGGAATTCCTCAGCGTGCGCAAGCTCAATCCCCAGTCCAAGGGGCCCATCCTCTGCTTCGCCGGCCCTCCAGGCGTGGGCAAGACCTCACTGGGCCGCTCCATCGCACGGGCCCTGGGCCGTCATTTCCAGCGTCTGTCCCTGGGCGGCATGCATGACGAGGCCGAGATCCGCGGCCACCGCCGTACCTATATCGGCGCCATGCCCGGCCGCATCATCCAGGCCATCAAGCAGGCCGGTACCCGCAACCCGGTCATCGTGCTGGACGAAGTGGACAAGCTGGGTTCCGATTTCCGGGGCGACCCCTCGTCCGCTCTGCTGGAAGTGCTGGACCCCGAACAGAACCACACCTTCAGCGACCACTACCTGAACGTGCCCTTCGACCTTTCCAAGGTCATGTTCCTGTGTACGGCCAACCATCTGGAGACCATCCCGGCTCCCCTGCGCGACCGTATGGAGGTCATCAGCCTGCCCGGCTACACCATGCAGGAAAAGGTGGAGATCGCCAAACGCCACCTGCTGCCCAAGAAGGTGACGGAGAACGGCCTGCGTGAAGGTGACGTCATCATGGACGATACCGCCCTTACCGCCGTCATCCGCGGCTATACCCGCGAAGCCGGCCTGCGCAACCTGGAACGGGAGCTGGGCTCCATCTGCCGCAAGCTGGCCCGCCAGCGTGCCGAAGGCAAGAAAGGCAGCTTCACCGTGGACAGCGCCATGGTGGAAAAACTGCTGGGCGCGCCGCGCTTCATCGAAGACGAGAAGGACAAGCGCCTCATGCCCGGCATGGCTCTGGGCCTGGCCTGGACCCCGGCCGGCGGCGAGGTGCTGACCATCGAATGCGCCTGCATGAAGGGCAAGGGCAACCTGCAGCTCACGGGCCAGCTGGGCGACGTCATGAAGGAAAGCGCCCGCATCGCCATGAGCTACATCCGCAGCCGGGCCGACAGCCTGGGCATCGACGCGGACTTCAGCGATACCCAGGACATCCACATCCATGTGCCTGCCGGTGCCGTGCCCAAGGACGGCCCCTCCGCCGGTGTCACGCTGACCTCGGCCCTGATCTCGGCCCTGAGCGGCCGCATCGTGCGGGCCGATACCTGCATGACCGGCGAGATCACCCTGCAGGGCCGGGTGCTGCCCGTGGGCGGCATCAAGGAAAAGATCCTGGCCGGTGTGGCACGCGGGCTCAAGCATGTCATCATCCCCAGCCAGAACGTCAAGGATCTGGAAGAGGTCCCCAAGGAACTGCTGAAAAAGATCAAGGTCCACCCCGCGCACACTTATGATGATGTGCTGGCCCTGGCCTTCGAACCCGTCAAAAAGACGGCCGCGCGTGCCAAGAAAGCCGCTCCGGCCACGGAAAAGAAATAACGCCGCTGTCGCCCCTGCAAGGCGGTGACGCGGATGGCCCGGGACGACATGGCGTTGCCCCGGGCCTTTTTGCTTTGCCCAGCCGCACACAGGACAAGGATATGACCCTTCAGGAACTGCTGACCTCGCTGACCCGCGACCTGCATGCCGCAGGCACGGATGCCCCCGCGCTGGAGGCCCGCCTGCTGGCAGGCCATGTGCTGCACCTTGACCGCATCGGCCTGATGCTGGCCATGCCCTCCCCTGTGGCGGACGACGCAGCCGCCGCCATCCGCGCCCTGACCGCCCGCCGCTGCGCCGGTGAACCGCTGGCCCACATCACCGGGCGGCGCGAGTTCTTCGGCCGCGATTTCGAGGTCAGCCCGCAGACCCTCATCCCCCGGCCGGAGACCGAGCTGCTGCTGGAGATCGTGCTGCGGGAATGCGAGGGGCACAGGGAGGTGCGCTTTGCGGATCTGGGCACGGGCACGGGCTGCATCGGCATCGCGCTGGCTCTGGAGCTACCGCACAGCCGGGGCCTGCTGCTGGAATACAGCACCGGGGCCCTGCCCGTGGCCGCCCGCAACATCAGCAGCCTGCAGGCCGCTGACCGTCTGGCCCTGGTACGGGGGGACATGTTCACGCCGCCGCTGTTGCCGCAGGGGCTGGACGTGCTGGTCAGTAATCCGCCCTACATCGCCGCTGCGGAAGAAGCCGAGGTCATGGCGGAAGTCCTGCACCACGAGCCGCACAGCGCGCTCTTTTCCGAGCAGGACGGTCTGCGCCACCTGCACGCCGTCATCCGTGCCGGACAGCAGGCCCTGAAACCGGGCGGCCTTATCGCCATGGAACACGGTTACCGCCAGGGCGAGGCCGTGCGCCGTCTGCTGATGGAGGCCGGTTACGGCGCGCCCCGCACCGAGCAGGATCTGGCCGGTCTGGACCGCTGCACCTGGGCCCGCCGGGACTGATCCGCCGGAGGAACCAGCAGCAGGCGTCCCTGCCCTCCCGCGTCGGCAGGGCACTGCCAAGGGGCACCGCCGCTCCCCTTGCTGCACACGCCATCGCCGCCGGCGAGGCCTGCGATGTGTGCCGCCCGCGAGCTGCACACATCTTGATAAAATTTTTCCGGCTCCTCTCCCCTGCAGCGACCCTGTACGGAAAGGACGGGGCAGCCCTCCGGCACTACATATCTTCCGCCGGGCACGTCGCGCGCGCCGAGACCGGGCACGGCGAAAAAATTTCCCTCTTCCCGGCTAGGCCCGGAAGACACTCTTTGCTATAGCAAGGCAAAGGTGTTCGTCATGGGAAGATACGCAGACCCCACGGAAAAAGCCATCCGCTGCCCGCTCAAGGGGCATCAGCGGCCCCTGCTGGCCTGTCTGGCCTGCCGACATTTCCCCTGTCGCGCCATGACGGAAGAACGGCTGGCCCTGTTGCGCACGTCGCCCTTTGTCCAGCTGGATACGAAAAACTCAAAACTGCTGCCACGGAGGCACGTCATGTATATTTTCAGGATGACTTCTGGAGAACTGCGGGACGCTCCCGAAGATTTCAGCCCCGATGCCCCGGACTTCGAACAGCTGGCCGATGTGGAAGAAGTGCTGGTCATCGGCAAGGTGCTGGTCAAGCAGTTGCGCCTGGTGGCCAAGCCCCGGGAAGAGCGCGACCGCATCCGGGAACAGCTCTCCACGCCCGACCTGCCTGAAGAAGTGGAAGAAGAAAAGCCCCGCCGCAGACGCCGCAGCAGCGTCCGGGACGAGGACTGATGCCTTTGGGGACTGCATCCGTGCGGTCCCTTTTTCTTTTTCCCTTGCTGATTTTCCTTTTCGGGATGCAGGTCAATTTTTTCCATCACCGGGATCCGCCAGCCCCGTCCGCCTTTTGTCCGCCTCTCTTCCCCTGCCCTGGCGTGTCTTTCTCCTGACGGCGATCTTTTTTGCGGCGTCCGCCACTGCCGGGGCACGCGCCCTCCCGGCCCCTGATCCCGGTCTTTCCCGTCCATGACGGGCTGCATGTCCCTCTCCGGTCCGTAAGAGCAAGGGCGCTCCCACCCGCTCATCCCGGGGCAGGACTTTTTTTCAGAAACGACAGCCAACAAGCCGGCATCACGCATATTTTTTAGCTCTCCACGCGATGCTTGGGAAATGATTCCCAATCAATTCCGGCATGGACATTTTCCGCGTTACGGTTTAATGTCGCACATGCATAGATAAATCGACGACAACCATAGCGAACAATGACAGCGCCCCTGCCCGCCGGACACCACCGTACCGGCATCCGTACCGGGCCCACCCCGGAATGAAAAAAGGACGCGCTGTTTTTTTGGCCCCGTATGGATGCAGATCATTCATCCATACATGAATCTCGCGAAGGTTGCCGGGAACATGACACCATCATTCCATATTCGACATGCCTTGCCAGACGACGGACGGACACGGGGTTCTCCTGCCGGATGACATGCAGGCCGGATAGCCTGAGGGGGAAACCATGGAAGAATTGACGAAACTTGTCTCCAACATCAACAGCTTCATCTGGGGCATGTACTGCCTTATCCCGCTGCTGTGTGGTGTGGGCATATACTTCACCATCCGGCTGAAGTTCATCCAGATCCGCAAGTTCGGACAGGCCGTGCGCATGCTCTTCGGTGACCTTTCCCTGAAGGGCAAGCGCGCCGACAAGCACGGCATGAGCTCCTTCCAGTCCGTGGCCACCGCCATCGCCGCCCAGGTGGGTACCGGCAACCTGGCCGGTGCCGCCACCGCCATCGCCATGGGTGGTCCCGGCGCCATCTTCTGGATGTGGATCGCCGCCTTCTTCGGCATGGCCACCATCTTTGCCGAAGCCGTGCTGGCCCAGGTCTACCGCACCCGCGACGACGCCGGCCACATCACCGGCGGCCCCGCCTACTACATCTCCAAAGGTCTCGGCAGCCACAAGCTGGCCGTGTTCTTCTCGGTCTCCATCATCATCGCCCTGGGTTGCATCGGCAACATGGTGCAGTCCAACTCCATCGCCGACGCCTTCAAGACCGCTTTTGACGTGCCGCCCCTGGTCATGGGCCTGATCATCGCCGCCTGCGGTGCCTTCGTCTTCTTCGGCGGCATCGGCCGCATCGCTGCCGTGACCGAAAAGATGGTGCCCCTCATGGCCCTGCTGTATGTCATCGGCGGCCTGTTCGTGGTCCTCAGCAATGCCGACCAGATCATCCCCACCTTCAAGATGATCTTTGTGGGCGCCTTCGATCCTTCGGCCGCCACCGGCGGCATCATCGGTGCCGGTGTCAAGGAAGCCATCCGCTACGGTGTGGCCCGCGGCCTGTTCTCCAACGAAGCCGGTATGGGTTCCACGCCTCACGCCCATGCCGTGGCCAAGGTGCAGTACCCCGCCCAGCAGGGCCTGATGGGTATCGTCAGCGTGTTCATCGATACCTTCGTCGTGCTCAACATGACCGCCCTGGTCATCTTCGTCACCGGCGCTCTGGACGGTACCACCACCGGTATCGCCCTGACCCAGAAGGCCTTCTCCACCGGTCTGGGTGCCTTTGGTATCAAGTTCGTGGCCATCTGCCTGCTGTTCTTCGCCTTCTCCACCATCGTGGGCTGGTATTTCTTCGGTGAGCAGAACGTCAAGTACCTGTTCGGTACCCGCGGCGTGACCCCCTACCGCGTGGTGGTGATGTGCTTCATCGTCATGGGTTCCCTGCTGCAGGTGAACCTGGTGTGGGAACTGGCCGACATGTTCAACGGCCTCATGGCCTTCCCCAACCTTATCGCCCTCATCGGTCTGGCCAAGGTCGTGAGCAAGGCCCTGGACGAATTCGAACAGGCCAACCTGGCTGACAACAAGTAGGGTCCCTGCCTGAAACAAAAAGTCCCCTGACCATCGTGGCCAGGGGACTTTTTTCATTTTTTTTCAAGGCCTCGCAGGCAGCCGCAGGGCCATGCATCAGGGAAAAAAGCGTACGGGAATCAAAGCGTGGTCCAGATGCAGCCATCATGCTTTCAACATACTGCAACAAAAAACAGAAAAAACAAATGTAACACTACATAATAATGCCATTTATGGAATTTTTTTTCATCCATCGCACAGGATTTTTTTATAAAATTAGATAAAAAATAAAAAATTTACTCACTCTTTTTCTTAATGTATTGCCTTTATGCAGTAAAAAATATCCCCCATATTCCCTGCTTGATTTCACACTATAATAATTATATGCATACCGGACATTTTTTGATTCTGACCGGCCCTGCCGGGCCGAAGCAAAATTTTTCTCCCACCATAGCTTCACGGAGGTATCGAAAATGGAGCTCATCTACACTGGCAAAACGAAGAACGTCTATGCCCTGGAAAACGGCAACTATCTGCTGAAGTTCAAAGATGACTGCACCGGCAAGGACGGCGTTTTCGATCCCGGCGAGAACTCCGTGGGCCTGACCATCGACGGCGTGGGCGACGTGAACCTGCGCATGTCCATCTACTTCTTCGAAAAGATCAATGCCGCCGGCATCAAGACCCACTATGTGAGCGCCAACCTGGCCGACACCACCATGGAAGTCCTGCCTGCCAAGCCCTTCGGCAAGGGCCTGGAAGTGATCTGCCGCCACAAGGCCGTGGGCAGCTTCATCCGCCGTTACGGTGATTACATCGAAGAAGGTGCCGACCTGCCCGCCTATGTGGAAACCACCTTCAAGAACGACGCCCTGGGCGACCCCCTGGTCACCAAGGACGCCCTGGTGGCCCTGGGCGTGATGACCGACAAGCAGTACGACGACATCAAGGACATGACCCAGAAGATCACCCAGATCGTGGCCGACGACCTGAAGGAAAAGGGCCTGGTCCTGTACGACATCAAGTTCGAATACGGCTATGACGCCGACGGCAAGGTCATCCTCATCGACGAGATCGCCTCCGGCAACATGCGCGTCTACAAGGACGGCAAGTACATCGATCCCATGACCCTGTCCAAGATGTTCTTTGCCTAATCGGCAAGGACCTCCCCGCCGCGGCCTGACGGGCTGACGGCATCCGCCTGCAAGGCACGCCCGGTATGGAATGCTCCATGCCGGGCTTTTTTATGCCGGATGCAGCTGCGGGACGGGACTTTTTCCCTCTCGTCATGCGCAGGACAGACGATCCAGCGATCTTTCCAGCCTGTCGGCGCAGCAGTGACGCACGACGCCCTTCAAGCCCCTCACACACACAACGCGACAGCCTTCAATAATCTGGAATCACAGAAGAAAAACAAGACATCACAAAGCCGGCATGATTTTCTCCAGCGTTCGTATTGCAGCCATTACAAATAAACTGATACAATAAAATAAAGACACATATATTTCTCCATACTCTCGGGAGGGACGCATGCTGTACGCGCATACGCTCGCCGGCCATCCGAAAGAAGACTGGCAGACCTTGCAGGAGCATCTGGAAAACGTCGGCAGGCTGGCAGCGGACTTTGCCTCCTTGTTCGGAGCCGCCAGGACAGGGGCGACGCTGGGTACCCACCACGATGCCGGAAAAGCCACAGAAGGATTCCAGCGCAGGCTGGAAGGCGGCCCACGTGTCGATCATTCCACAGCAGGGGCCGTACTGCTCGGGCAACGCTGGGAAGCGTCTCCATCCCGGCAGACCGCCGCCCTGGGCACCATGCTGTCCCGTTTTCTGGCCTATCCCATCCTCGGACATCACGGCGGCCTGCCCGACGCCGGATCCGAATACGGTACCGGTCTCGACCACCGCCTTGCTCCCGGCAATATCCAAAAGCTCCCCTCCTGGGACCCCGCGGCCATCCCGCTTCCGGCCTCTCCCATGGACGTCTACCAGGAGATGCTCCCGCTCATCTGCAAGCAAGGACGCCATCCTGATCCCTTCCGCATCTGCTTTGCCCTGCGCATGCTGTTTTCCTGCCTTGTGGATGCCGACTATCTTGATACGGAACGTTTCTGCACCCCCGACATCTACCGGCTCCGGCCAGCGGTCCCCGCCCTGTCGCCGCTGGCCGCCCGTCTGGAAGACTATCTGCATCGCAAAGGATTCCTGCACGCAAGCCGTGTGGCCCCGGAAGAACTTGAGGCAGGTGCGGCCGCGCCCTGCGGCAGCAGTGAACGCCAAAAGGCCATCGCCCTGGCCCGCTCCTTCATCCGCGAACAGTGCGAACAGGCTGCGGCCGCCGCTCCCGGCCTGTTCTCGCTCACAGTCCCGACCGGAGGGGGCAAGACGCTCTCCTCGCTGTCTTTCGCCATCCGGCACGCCATCCGGCACGATCTGCGCCGCATCATCTTTGTGGTGCCCTACACCAGCATCATCGAGCAGAACGCCCAAATATTCCGCAAGGCGCTCGGCGATGAGGTGGTGCTGGAACACCACAGCAATTTCGTCCATCCCGACGAAGGCGATGACGAAAGCACGGCCAGCCTGCAATACCGGCTGAGTACGGAAAACTGGGAAGCAGCCGTCATCGTCACCACGTCCGTCCAGTTTTTCGAATCCCTGTTTTCCTGCAAGCCTTCCCGCTGCCGCAAGCTGCACAACATCGCCCGCAGTGTGGTCATCCTCGACGAAGCCCAGATGATCCCCGTGCCCTTTGTCGCCCCCTGCGTGGAAGCCCTGCGCAGCCTTGCCGGGCACTACGGGACAAGCATCGTCCTCTGCACGGCCACCCAGCCGGCCCTGCTGCGCTCCACGGCCCTGCCTTGCGGGTTCGAAGCGGACGAAGTCCGCAGCCTGGTGCCCGAAGCGAGCCTCCCGGCCCTGTTCAGGATCTTTGAACGCGTGCGGACGACCTTTGAGCCCATGCTCACCGATGCGGAACTGGGCGCACGCCTGCTGGCGGAGCGCCAGGTGCTCTGCATCCTGAATTCACGGCGCCATGCCCGCGCGCTGTTCGAGCGATGCGGCAAAAACGAGGATCTTTTCCATCTCAGCGCGTACATGACGCCCTGCCACCGCAGCCGCACCTTGCAGACCATACGGGAAAGGCTGGCCAGCGGCCTTCCCTGCCGTGTCATCAGCACCTCGCTCATCGAGTGCGGCGTGGATATCAGCTTTCCCGTGGTCTATCGCGAACGCAACGGCCTCGATGTCATTGCCCAGGCAGCCGGGCGTTGCAACAGGCATGGAGAACGGGAGCTTGGGCAGGTCTGCGTCTTTGACGGCGAACAGCCCGTTCCCCTCCGGGCCGCCGACCTGAACCGCAGACGCGAGGCCTGTGCCCTTGTCCAGGATGCGGACGACCTGTTCGGGCCCGCGACCATCCGGCGTTATTTCCAGGCCCTGTACAGCCACCCGGAACTGCTCGATGAGCACGCCATCCTCCGGAAGATGAAGCTCGTCACATCCTCCAATGCCGCACTGGACCCGCGCTTTTACCGCATCCCCAAGCTGGATGCGGATTTTGCGGAGATCGACAGAACATTCCAGTTTATCGAATCTCAAACGGATAGCGTGGTCATCGAATCCCAGCTCCCGGAAGAGTTGCGCACCTGCCTGCGCAACGAGCAGGCCCTCCCCTCCCGGGTGTTCCGCAGGCTGCAATCCTACAGCGTCCAGGTCTATCGCTGGGAACGGGAAGCCATGGAACAGGCCGGCCGGCTGGAGTGCCTCCATGACTGCGTGTACCTGCTCAGCGGCGGTCTGGGCTATGCGGAGGACACCGGACTGGATGTGCGGATGGCGGACGGCATCTCCTCGGCAGATCTGGTTTTCTGATCCGCCAGACAGGCCGGGAAGATCCCGGCAAGGACAGCAACTGAAAGGAGGCTCCCATGATCGGAGTCAGATTACGGGTCCGGGGCGACTATGCCCTGTTCACCCGCCCGGAAAACAAGGGGGAACGCTGCAGCTATGATGTCCCCACGCCATCGGCGATGCGCGGCATCCTTGAAGCCATCCACTGGAAACCGGCCATACGCTGGCTCGTGGACAGGATCCACGTCCTGAACCCCATCGTGTTCGACAGCATCCGGCGCAACGAGGTCTCGGAAAAGGGCCCCAGCGTGAAAAGCGTCAAAAATGCGGCAAAGAACGGCACGCCCCTGTACCTGTTCGCCGACGAATGCCGCCAGCAACGGGCCACCCTGCTGCTGCGGCATGTGGATTACGTCATCGAGGCCCATTTCGAGCTGACGGACAAAGCCGGCCCGTCGGACAACGAAGGCAAGCACATCGACATCTTTCGGCGCCGCGCACGGAATGGCGAGTGCTTCCAGCAGCCTTGTCTGGGTTGCCGTGAGTTCCCCGCCTATTTTTCCCTTCTGGAAGAAGAGGATGCGATGCCCGCCTCCAGCCTGGTCCACGATGCGCCGCGCGATCTCGGCTATATGCTGTACGACATCGACTATGCCCACGGCATGAAGCCCCTGTTCTATCGTCCGCGCCTGGAACAGGGGATCATCGACGTGGCCCGCTGGAAAAGGGAAACCCTATGTATCTGACAGAACTGTACCGTTTTTACGAACGCATGACGCAGGATCCCCAGTCCGGCATGCCGCCCGAAGGCATGAGCGCCGAAGCCATCCACTTTGCCCTGGTCATCGGCGAAGACGGCAGCCTGAAAGGCGTGCATGACCTGCGCGACAGCAAAGGCAAGCCGCTGCGCCGTTTCGTACCGGCGGCGGTCAGCCGATCGAGCAATGTCGCCGCCAACTTCCTGTGGGACAAGACCTCCTACGTCCTCGGCATCGACGGACGTGACGATTCCTGCCCCTCCCCGGAAAAACGACAGGCCTTCCTGGCGTTGCATCATGAGCGTTTCGATGCCTGCCCGGACAGACACGCCAAAGCGCTGCTGGCCTTTCTGGATCACTGGCGGCCGGAGATGCTCCACAGCCTGCCCGAACGTCAGGCCCTGCTGGGCAGCCGCCTGGTCTTCCAGCTTGAAGGCGAAGACCGCTTCCTCCACGAAGAACCGGCCATGGACGCAGGCCCGGCAACGGGCAGCGCGGAGATCTCCTTTGCCCTGGTCATCGCTGAAGACGGCAGCCTGAGATCTGTCCGCGACCTGCGCGACAGTAAAGGCAAGCCGCGCAAGATGTCCGTCCCGGCGGCACGGCGGCGGAAAAAGGAACTGCTCCCGAACATGCTCTGGGATGACGCGGCGTATGTGCTGGGCGTTGACGGAAAGGACGATACACGCCCCAGCCCGGAGACCGCGGCAGCCTTCCACGCGCTCCACAGGAAACTGCTGCAGGATGCGGACGACAGACACGCCCGCGCCCTGCTGGCCTTTCTGGACCGCTGGCAGCCGGAGATGCTCCAAAGCCTGCCGGAACGTCAGGCCCTTCTGGACAGCAACCTGGTCTTCCGGCTCCAGGGCGAAGAGGGCTTCCTGCACGAACACCCCGCCCTGCAGCGGATCTGGCTGGACAATCTCGACGGACAGGAATGCCCGCAGGGCCAGTGCCTCGTCACGGGCAGGGAAGGCCCCATCCTGAAAGTGCATCCCGTCATCAAAGGCGTCATAGGCGCCCAGACCTCGGGGGCCCGTCTCATCTCGTTCACCTGCAACTCGTTCCAGTCCTTCGGCAAGGAACAAAGCGAAAATGCCCCTGTCAGCCCGCGCGCGGCCCGCGGCTATACCACGGCCCTGAACTACCTGCTCCAAAAGGAGCACAAACAGGTCGTACGCCTGGGGGAAGACAGCATCGTCTTCTGGACGGACAGGGCCTGCGCGGAGGAATCCCTGCTCGGGGCCCTGTTCGACGGTCTCGACGCCACCGAGCAGACGCAGGACAGCGCCCTGCTGCACAAGGTTCGCTCCCTGCTGACGGCCATGGCCTGCGGCCGCCCCGTCAGCGAAGATGACGGTATCGACACCAGCGTGCGCTTTTTCGTACTCGGACTTTCCCCCAATGCCGCCCGGCTGGGCGTCCGTCTCTGGGTGACGGACACCTTCGGCAATCTGCTGCAACGCTTCGGCCGCTGGTATCGCGACCTGGCCATCGAACGCCGCTACCCCGGCGAAGAGGAGCACCCCGCCCTGTGGCAGCTGCTGCGGGACCTTGCCCCCTTGCAAAAATCCGAAAACATCCCGCCCCTGCTCGGCGGGCAGCTGCTGCGCAGCATCCTGCTGGGGCGTGCCTGGCCGCAAAGCATGTACACTGCCGCCCTGCAGCGCATCCACGCGGACAAGAACGTCACCTATTACCGGGCCGCGCTCATCAAGGCCCATCTTTGCGATACGACAGCAAAAGGAGCCACCATGTCACTGGACAAGGAAAAACAGAACAAGGGTTACCGGCTGGGCCGCCTGTTCGCGGTCCTGGAAAAAGCCCAGACCGACGCGCTGGGCAGCGTGAACGCGTCGCTCCGGGAACGCTACATCGGCGCGGCCTCGACGCGGCCCTGCCTGGTGTTCCCGCAGCTGCTGAAGACGGCCCAGTTCCACATCTCCAAAAGTGCCAAGCAGCATCCCGGCTACGACATCCGCTTTTCCCGTCTGGTAAGCGAGATCATGGACGGCATGACGGTCTTTCCGCCTGTGCTCTCGCTGGAGGATCAGGGCCGCTTCATGCTGGGCTACTATCATCAGAACAACGCACTCTATCAGAAAAAGACGGCTGACGACGCCGAAAACTAAGGAGAACTGCCATGCCTGCCATCACGAACCGTTATGACTTCGTGCTTTTCTTCGACGTGGAGAACGGCAACCCCAACGGCGATCCCGACGCCGGCAACATGCCCCGCATCGACCCCGAGACCGGCCTGGGGCTGGTGACGGACGTCTGCCTCAAGCGCAAGGTGCGCAATTATGTGGAGCTGGCCAAGGAAGGAGCCACCGGCTACCGGATCTATGTGCAGGAAAAAGCCGTGCTCAACCAGAAGAACCAGGAGGCCTACACGGCCCTGTCGCTGAAGGCGGAATCCAAAAAGCTGCCCAAAAAGCCTGACGATGCCCGCGCCGTCACGGCCTGGATGTGCGAGAACTTTTTCGACATCCGTACCTTCGGCGCTGTCATGAGCACGGAAGTGAACTGCGGTCAGGTACGCGGCCCGGTGCAGCTGACCTTTGCCCGCAGCGTGGAGCCCGTCGTCCCTGCCGAGGTGAGCATCACGCGTATGGCCGTGACCAATGAAAAAGACCTGGAAAAAGAGCGCACCATGGGCCGCAAGTTCATCGTGCCTTACGGCCTGTATCGTATGGAGGGCTTTGTTTCCGTCCCGCTGGCGGAAAAAAGCGGCTTTGCCGATGACGACCTGGACCTGCTGTGGGAGGCGCTCAGCAACATGTTCGAGCATGACCGCTCAGCGGCACGCGGCAAGATGGGCGCCCGCAAGCTGTTCATCTTCAAGCATGAAAAACGCATGGGCAACGCGCCCGCACAAAAGCTTTTCGATATGGTGCACTGCCGCCGCACCACTGAAGGCCCGGCCCGCGGCTTTGCGGATTATGCCGTCACGCTGGAAGGCACCTGCCCTGAAGGCATCAGTGTGGAAGAACGCCTGTAGCCATGCACGACATCCTGTTGTCCGCCCTGCAGCATTATGTGGTCTGTCCCCGGCAGTGCGCGCTCATCCATATGGAACAGATATGGACGGAAAACGAGCACACCGCCGCGGGACGCCTGCTGCACGAGTCCGTCCACAGCGGGGAGACCCGGCTGCGGGACGGCGTCAGGATCGTCACAGACCTTGAGCTCCATTCCGCGCGGCTGGGGCTCCGCGGCAAATCTGATGCCGTGGAGCTCCACCGCGACGGCCGAGGATGGCGGCCCTACCCGGTGGAATATAAAAAAGGCTCTCCCCATGGAGACTGCCTGGCGGACAGCATCCAGCTCTGCGGGCAAGCCCTGTGTCTGGAAGAGATGTTTGCCACGTCCATCCCCGAAGGGGCCCTGTTTTACGGCACGCCTCACCGGCGTACGGTGGTGCGGTTCAGCCCGGAGCTTCGGGAAAAAACGGAGCGGACCGTCGCGGCCGTGCGGGAGATGCTGGCAAGCGCCCGGCTGCCCTCCGCACAAAAAAGCGCCGTCTGTTCTTCCTGCTCGCTTGCGGCCTGCTGCATGCCCGGTTCGCCGCCTGCTGTTTCCGTCTATCTGGACAAACTGTGTGAGGAAGAGGGATGAAACGCTATCTGAATACCTTGTTCGTCACCACGCAGGATACCTGGCTCTCCAAACAGGGGGAATGTGTGGAGCTGCACCATGACGGACAGCGCCTTGGGACCATCCCACTGCATACACTCCAGTCCATCGCCTGCTTTGGCCGGGTAAGTTGCAGCCCGTATCTTCTGGAACATTGTGCGGCACTGGGCGTCACGGTCTCCTGGTTTTCCGAGAGCGGCCGTTTCATGGCGTCTGTCCAGGGCCCGACCAGGGGGAACGTGCTCTTGCGCCGGGCCCAGTACCGCGCGACCGACAGCCCCCGGCAGACGGCCGACCTTGCGCGCTCCTTCCTGATAGGCAAGGTGGCCAACTGCAGGACCATACTCATGCGACAGGCGCGCAACGCCCCTCTTCCGGCCCTGTCCGCCGCCATCGAATCCCTGGGCCATACCCTCAGGCAGCTCCGCCGGGAAGACGACCTGGAGACCCTGCGAGGGCTGGAAGGCGATGCCGCCCGGACATACTTCGGAGCCTTCGATCTGCTCATCCGTCCCCAATGCCGTGCCGGGGGCATGGTCTTTGAACAAAGGAGCAGGCGCCCTCCCATGAACGAGGTGAACTGTCTCCTTTCCTTTCTCTATACCCTGCTTGCCCATGATATCCGCAGCGCGTGCGAAAGCGTCGGCCTGGATCCGGCCGTCGGCTTTCTCCATCGGGAACGCCCCGGCCGGGCAAGCCTGGCGCTGGACATCATGGAAGAATTTCGTCCGTATCTTGCGGACAGGCTGGCCCTGTCGCTCATCAACCGACAGCAGCTGACGGCAAAGGACTTCATCCGCGCACCGTCGGGAGCCGTCACCATGAAGGAAAAAAGCCGAAAAAAGGTCATCGTTGCCTGGCAGGAAAGAAAAAAGGACGACGTGGAGCATCCCTTCCTCCATGAACGCATGGCGGTCGGCCTTGTTTTTTTCATCCAGGCCCGCCTGCTGGCCAGGACCCTTCGTGATGATCTGGAAGCCTATCCCCCCTTTGTCGTGAGGTGATCATGGTCGTCCTTGTCAGTTATGATGTGAATACACAGGATGCCGCAGGCAAGCGCAGGCTGCGCCGCATAGCCAGGCTTTGCACCAGCTGGGGGCAGCGGGTCCAGTTTTCTGTTTTTGAGTGCCTGCTCGATAATGCCCAATGGCAGGTCTTGCGTGCGCAGCTCCTGGACGAGATGGACCCGGAACGGGACAGCTTGCGCTTCTATTTTTTGGGGAACCACTGGCGAAGCAAGATAGAGCATATCGGCGTCAAGGCAGCCTATGATCCGGAAGGTCCGCTGATATTCTGATCGAGGATCTCTATGGGGCGTCTTTTCCCGGCAGGATATCGATACCTGTTATATATTGATATCATTAAAAAATATATTTCCAGTTTGAAAAAACGTCCTGCCTTTGCCCTGAATCTTTTTTCATCCTCGAAAAGGATTTGCTAATCACGGGAATCTACTGGATAAAACATGGAAACAGTCGCACCCCACGCGGGTGCGTGGATTGAAACGGCAAGGACAGCGCCATCTACAATCAGGCGGTTGAGGTCGCACCCCACGCGGGTGCGTGGATTGAAACCGTAGCTTCGGCGTGCGCTTTCCTTTGACTTGCGAAGTCGCACCCCACGCGGGTGCGTGGATTGAAACATCGGCGGGCATGGCTTGGGGGGCGTGCATAGCCAAGTCGCACCCCACGCGGGTGCGTGGATTGAAACACGAGTCACGGGCATGGTACGGGCTTTTGGGATGTCGCACCCCACGCGGGTGCGTGGATTGAAACCGATCGATCACAGGCACGTCGCGGCCCCATTCCCGGGTCGCACCCCACGCGGGTGCGTGGATTGAAACAACAGCAGGCCACGCCGCAGGGTGGCGTCCGTGTCGTCGCACCCCACGCGGGTGCGTGGATTGAAACCTGAAGAAAGAAGGGATGAAGCCCGAAGGCGTGAAGGTCGCACCCCACGCGGGTGCGTGGATTGAAACTGTCCCTGCTCGTCACCATCAAGCGCAAGGAAGATGTCGCACCCCACGCGGGTGCGTGGATTGAAACTATTGGTTCTATTGGATTGTGGCCAGATATTGACCGGGTCGCACCCCACGCGGGTGTGTGGATTGAAACGTTAATAGTTGAAATTCCAGCGCCCTCCCAGACGTCGCACCCCACGCGGGTGCGTGGATTGAAACTTTTTTGCGTAGTTCGCTGAGGTTCGCGTGGGGTGTCGCACCCCACGCGGGTGCGTGGATTGAAACTCGGCGCTTACGCATAATCACCTCAAATCCTGTCACGTCGCACCCCACGCGGGTGCGTGGATTGAAACTTTATCCAAAGTGGCAGCCATATATCCTCCTAGATGTCGCACCCCACGCGGGTGCGTGGATTGAAACATTGTAAAGCAGAGCGCACGCGCGAGCCGGAAGGGCGGTCGCACCCCACGCGGGTGCGTGGATTGAAACTTTGGGAAAGCGCCGCTCCATGGTACGCAGCTCTTGTCGCACCCCACGCGGGTGCGTGGATTGAAACTCCTTGCCGCCTGCCTTGCAGTTGGCATCATTGAGTCGCACCCCACGCGGGTGCGTGGATTGAAACATTGACCTTGCCCAGCACGATCTGTTCGCGCAGGTCGTCGCACCCCACGCGGGTGCGTGGATTGAAACAAGATGGTGCGCATTTCACCAGAAACAGACGACGGAGTCGCACCCCACGCGGGTGCGTGGATTGAAACAAGGACGCCAAGGGCGCCACGGTCTCCATGGAGGGTCGCACCCCACGCGGGTGCGTGGATTGAAACGCGTAGGCCCTCAGCCCCGCCTTGTCCGCATTGCACGTCGCACCCCACGCGGGTGCGTGGATTGAAACAAAATTTTTATAGCACAACGTTTTTTAACCGAGACAGTCGCACCCCACGCGGGTGCGTGGATTGAAACGTCTCTCTTAATTATCACGTTAAGAGGGATCCGATGTCGCACCCCACGCGGGTGCGTGGATTGAAACAAATGCAGAAAGTACATTACGCACAGTGGTACGTGTCGCACCCCACGCGGGTGCGTGGATTGAAACTTTTGCATGGTAGCAGCTCCTTTAGTGGTGTTTGGGTCGCACCCCACGCGGGTGCGTGGATTGAAACCGGGAAAATCCCGTAGCTTTGGCACTGCTTTGGCCGTCGCACCCCACGCGGGTGCGTGGATTGAAACCCCATCATCGTCAGCAAGTAGGAGACCACCATGGAGTCGCACCCCACGCGGGTGCGTGGATTGAAACAGCCCCAGCCCGCGCGCCGTCTCGATACGGCTCTTGTCGCACCCCACGCGGGTGCGTGGATTGAAACTGGAGACAGCCACAGCTTTGTGTGTTTCCACTGCGTCGCACCCCACGCGGGTGCGTGGATTGAAACCTCAGCATAGCCAAGATGTTGCTGCCAAAGAACAGGTCGCACCCCACGCGGGTGCGTGGATTGAAACTCCAGCACGGCCTGCCGCGCGCTGCTGTAGGAGCTGTCGCACCCCACGCGGGTGCGTGGATTGAAACCATGCAGCTGATGGGCACAAGCTCACCCATGCGAAGGTCGCACCCCACGCGGGTGCGTGGATTGAAACCAAGAACGACCGGTAAAGTCCTTAACAAAAGGATGTCGCACCCCACGCGGGTGCGTGGATTGAAACTCAGCTTTCTGGTTCTCAGCCTTGAGAGCAAAAGGTCGCACCCCACGCGGGTGCGTGGATTGAAACCCGAATTTGCAACAATGTCTCGACGGCCCGGTATGTCGCACCCCACGCGGGTGCGTGGATTGAAACGCGTAACAAAACGCAGAGAGATACTGGACGCGAAAGTCGCACCCCACGCGGGTGCGTGGATTGAAACTGCATGTCGTAAATCCTCTATTGCTCGCAAATCGTGTCGCACCCCACGCGGGTGCGTGGATTGAAACGCGGAGCTGGTTAATATCAACGGAACCCAACTGTGGTCGCACCCCACGCGGGTGCGTGGATTGAAACCAACGTATGCCGTTTTGGGCAAACTCTTTTTGATGGTCGCACCCCACGCGGGTGCGTGGATTGAAACATGGCACCAATGCCATGACCGCGAAGAGTACCGACGGGTCGCACCCCACGCGGGTGCGTGGATTGAAACCGGCATTCGAGGCCGTACAGGTACATATCCGTATGTCGCACCCCACGCGGGTGCGTGGATTGAAACTTGAAGACGCTTGGCATTCGCGCTTCTGACGCTCGTGTCGCACCCCACGCGGGTGCGTGGATTGAAACCATGAAATGGGACATGGCCATGCAAGCCGCCCGTAGTCGCACCCCACGCGGGTGCGTGGATTGAAACTTGGTCTCGCGCAGCTCGCCGTCCGTGCCGGTGATGTCGCACCCCACGCGGGTGCGTGGATTGAAACGTATAGAGATCTGCCAACCAGCATCCTTCAATGCAGTCGCACCCCACGCGGGTGCGTGGATTGAAACAGAAAACTGGATAGTCTGTTTACCACCGCCAAGATGTCGCACCCCACGCGGGTGCGTGGATTGAAACACAGGCGAACCTCGCCGCACTGGATCGCGCCTCCAAGTCGCACCCCACGCGGGTGCGTGGATTGAAACGAGAAGTTGAGGATTTGAGGAGCACGAAGCATGGTCGCACCCCACGCGGGTGCGTGGATTGAAACTCTTTCCTTCGCGACATTGGTCAAGATATTGGAAGGGTCGCACCCCACGCGGGTGCGTGGATTGAAACCCGGTCAGGGTGATTCTCAGATGCAGATATATCCTAGTCGCACCCCACGCGGGTGCGTGGATTGAAACATCTCCGCATCGGCAGTCAGGCGGCTGACCGTCACGTCGCACCCCACGCGGGTGCGTGGATTGAAACTTCGTCACATAGCCGGCAACATACTGGATGGCACCGATCGCACCCCTCACAGGTGCGTGATTGAAATGGGGAGGCTCGAGCGCAGTTGCAAGCCCGCATGTCATGACGCTCCGTTGCGGATACATGACTTGAAGCTCCCTGCAAAAAAGTACCCGAAAGCTGGCCTAAAACAAAAAAGCCCTCACGGAGTTTTCCGTAAGGGCTTTTTGCTTTTTCCTGGAGCTGGTGAAGGGACTTGAACCCATAACCTGCAGATTACAAATCAGCTGCTCTACCGATTGAGCCACACCAGCATCTCTCCTCTTTTAGATGAATCCTGGGCGCTTGGCAAGGGCTTTCACACAGGGGGCTTTTCACCGGCTGGCGCAGCCTGCTCCAGCGCATGCAAGGGGCACAGCCGGTTCTCAAACGGCTACTGCCCTGCCGCTGCCAGCACGGGGACGAGCCCCTCCCGGCCGCAGACAGCCAGCGTCAGATGCTCTCGGGCGCGCGTCATCCCCACATAGGCCAGACGCCGCTGGCGGGGCTTCTCCGGCTGGAGGCGATCCATGCCCAGCAGGAAGACATGGGAAAAATCCAGACCTTTGGCGCTGTGGATGGTGGAGATGCAGACGCTGTCCGTGGTGATGTCGAAATAGCGCTTGCTGGTCGTATCCCGGGCCACCCAGCGAGCCATGACGCCCCGGGCCTCCACCGCTTCCAGCAGGCTTTCCGGCAGGCTGGACGCCAGCCCTTCCATGCGGGAATGGGCGTAGAGGATCGCTATCTCGCTCATGGGCACACCCTCCCGTACCAGAGTGGCCACGGCATCCGCCACATCGCGCACCAGCGCAGGCGCATCGGCGCTTTGCAGCCAGCAGGGCGCTTCCCCTTCCGCGCCTGCCAGATCCGGCACGGGCTCACCTTCCGGCAGCAGGCACAAGGCCATCCGGGCGATGGCCCGTGTGTTGCGGTACTGGCGTTGCAGACGGCGCAACCGCAGACCGGCGATGCCCATTTTCTCCCAGCCGCTGTCTTCCGGCTGGTACAGGCATTGCTGTTCGTCCTGGGCCACGGTCAGCACCCCATGCGGCGGCAGCAGGGCCAGCAGGACGTGCGCCATCTCCGGGGAAAAATCCTGCCCCTCATCGACCAGGATGGCATCCCAGTGCCCTTTGAGCGGATGCTCCCCTTGCAGGCGCTCCTGTGCCTCCTGCACGATGATGTTGTAATACTCGCTCTCCTCGGCATGGGTCAGCGGTTCGCCCAGGATACGCTCACAAATAGTGTAGAACGGCACCACCTCCACCCCGTCCGGGCCAAGGCTGGCGCCCTTGCGGGCCAGCAAGCGGCGGATGTAGCCCACCAGCGAAAGATTGAAGCAGGTCACCAGCACACGGCGGATCTTTTTGTCCACCCGCGGCAGGTTCCAGGCCTGATGCGCCAGGATGAGCGTCTTGCCGCTGCCGGACGGCCCGATGATGAGCTGTTTCCCGGCGCCCATGCCGCGTGCCAGATTTTCCTGGTCGCGGTCCAGAGCTCGGATGGTCTCGTCCTGGGCCGAGGCATGCGTCCCGCCGCGTACGGGCAGTTCCAGCCGCACCACGGGGAAGATCCGGGCCCGCAGCCAGTCGATCTGGGAACCCGAGAGCTGGAAGGGGAACAGGGGCGGGAAATGCTCCGCGAGCCAGCACGCGAAACTGCGGCCCGAGGCATCCCGCCGCAGCGGGGACTCCTCGTGCAGCTCATCCCAGAAGATGATCCGGCCCTCCTCCATGACCTCGCCCAGACCGGCCGCCCGGAATTCCTCACGGCTGATATGCGGCAACACGGCCCCGCCGGTGACGGGACAGGGCAGCAAAGGCTTGCCGTCCGCCATGCGGGGCGCGTGCTTGTTCAACAGGGTGAGCAGGCTGCCCACATATTCCCGCGCTTGGGCCAAAGGCTGCTTGCGCCGCTCCTCCCGGCCGTTGACCGACAGGAGCACGCTTTTGCCGTCCACTTCCAGCAGCTGGTCGATGAGCCAGTCCTTGACCTCCAGCACCACCAGGCCGCAATCGGGCGACAGCAGGATGAAGTCCGGCTCGCGCTCTTCGATGTCCGGCGCGTACCAGCACAGGAATTTGCCGTCCGGCCGGGCCGTGCGTCGCAGAAAACTGTACGTTGCCTCTTCGCCGGTCGTCAGGAACGACGTCACATCAGCAGGAAACATGGTCGCCATGGCAGGGGCCCTCCCCCTACATGATATACATGACGAACCTTTTCCCGCAATCCTTGCAAGCGAGGATGATCCTGCCCTTCGCAGGACAGGTCCCGGATACGGGCAACAGACGGCGCAGCCACTCCGGCAAAAAAGACAGGCTTGCCCGGCTCAGCGTCGTGTGGCGGGAACCGCAATGCGGACAGGGAAACACAGGCCTGTTCCTATCCATGAGGATCTCCTTGTTTTGCCTGTTGTCCCGCTTGTATATTCCATAAAATGGAAAAGAAAGGGATGCATTCCATCGGGCAGCTCTGACGGCTGCCCTTCTTCCGTTGACATTAGTTCGCCCACGAACTAAAAACGCCCGAATTCCTGCACGGAGGCCCCATGCCTGCCACCTCACCTGATGACATCATCGACCTGCTTTCCCGTATCCGGGAACGGGCCAACCAGCATATCTGCGACGAACTTGCCCGGCGCGGCATCACCGATCTGCTGCCCGCCCACGGGGCCGTGCTCCATTCCCTGTTCGAGGAATCCCCCCAGCCCATGAGCACGCTGGCCCGGCGCATAGGCCGCAAAAAAAACACGGTCACGGGCCTGGTGGATACCCTGCAGGAGCGTGGTTACTGCCGGCGCCGTCCCTCGCCGCAGGACGCACGGGTGCAGCTCGTGTCCCTGAGCGACAGGGGCGAGGCCCTGCGCCATGTCCAGACGGACATCTCCACAGCACTGCACCGCAGGCTCTGGCAGGATATCCCGCCCGCGGATCAGGCTACCTGCATGGCTGTGCTGGACAGCCTCCTGCGCAATCTGGCCCGCTGATCATCTGTCCCAACGCCCCGCCACTTTCAGCCATTCGCGGAATCCCATGCTCAAGACCGCTTCCCTTATCGGGCTCGTCCTCTATTTTGCCGTCCTGTTGCTGGTCGTCCTCAAGGAAAAAAAGAACAGCGACGTGGAAGACTATTTCTTTGCCGGGCGCAGCCTGCCGTTCTGGGCCCTGTCCATCACCTTCATCGCCTCATGGTGGGGCGGGGGCTCGGCCCTGTCCACGGCGGATCTGGCCTTTGCCGACGGCATGGGGGCCTTCTGGTACTACGGCGTGCCCGTGCTGGTGGCCACCCTGCTCATGGGCCTGGGGGCACGGGCCATCCGCAGCGTGGGCTATCTGACCCAGGGGGCCATGATGGAGGCCCGCTATTCCCGTCCCGTGGCGCGGCTGCTGGCGCTGATGATCCTGTTTTTCATGCTGTTCTCCGCTGCCTCGCAGATGGTGGCCGTGGGGGATTTTTTCGGGACCTTCCTCGGCATGGGCTATGAGGGCGGCGTGCTGGCCGGGACGCTCATCGTGCTGGTCTATTCCATGTTCGGGGGCTTTCGCGGCGTGGTGCTCACGGACATCATCCAGTTCGTGCTGCTGCTCCTGTCCGCCCTGGCCGTCTTCGTGGTGGCCATGCAGGAATGCGGCGGCCTGGGCCCCATCGCGGAGGCGGCGGCCCGCAGCGGCAGGCCGGAATTCATGAGCCTGACCGCAGGCGCCCCCAAGTACCTGATGTACGTCATCACCTTCGGCTGCTCGTGGATGATCCAGGCCAATGTCTGGCAACGCATCTCGGCCACACGCGACACGCGGGACGCCCGGCGCATGACGGTCATGAGCTTCTTCGTCTACATCCCGCTGTACCTGATCGTGGTCCTTACCGGCATGGCGGGCATCGTCCTGTTCGATACCCTGCCCAAGGGCGGCGTGGTCACCGCCCTGGTGGAAAGCTCCATGTCGCCCCTGCTGGCGGCGGTGGTCTTCGTGGGCATCTCGGCGGCCATCATGTCCACCATGGACTCCCTCATCAACACCGGCGCCATGACCCTGGTCATGGACCTGCTCCCCGGCAGCTACGACGAAAAGACCCGCTTGCGCCTGTCCCGGCTGGCCACGCTGGTCATCGTGGCCGTGGGCATCCTCATCTCCCTGCGCATCCGTTCCATCTTCGAGATCACCTGGATAGCCTCGGACATCATCACCACCGGCGTGTTCGTACCGCTTGTCCTGGCCTTTTTCTGGCGGCGCGGCACCAGCAGGGGCGCCCTGTGCTCCATGCTCTGCGGCCTGGCCTACTGCCTGTACAATCTGGCCATCTTCCTGGGGATGCCCTTGCCCGCCTTCTGGGAGCAGCAGTCGGCCCTGCAGGTGATCCTGGGCGTCTGCCTCTCCCTGCTGGTCTTTACCGTGACCAGCCTGCTGGATGAGCCGGAATACCACAAGGCCGACGCCTTTCTGGCCCGGACCCGGCAACAGGCCTGCTGACAACATGCTGCCCCGTGCCGTGACGCGCCTGCCGGGGACGCAGTCCGCAGCGGGGCCACCGCGACATGTCCGGCAACCCGCCGGCAGCGGCACATGGAAGCAGACCGGAAGGATGCCCTGCAAAGCCGCATCCTTTGGCGGACGATGCCCTGCCGAAAAAAACGCCGACATAGGGCGTACGACCATGCCACGCCCTGACGCTTTGCTCATGCCTGACGCAGCAGACTGGCTCCGTCAGACTTACGGAGCCCCCTTGGCAAGGCCCCGCTTTGCTGGCACAATCTCCGACAGACCGTTTTTCGTCTGCTATTCAGGATACTTTTACCTGACCCGCTCCCGGGCAGGAGGGCATTATGAAGACAGAATCGTCCGCCCCTTCCGAAGACAGCCTCCGCAACAAGCGCCGTTCCTTCCTGGCCGGTCTGGTCGCCACGGGCCTGCTCTATGCCACGCCGGTCCTGCTCTGCGTCAATGAAGCCGAGGCCCACTCCCGGCCCTCGCACCGGCGGCGCAGACGTTCTTCCCACGGCAGCCATTATTCCCGGCGCAGCCGCTACTCCAGACGCAGCCGCCGCAGCCGTCCCTCGCGTCGCCATTCCCGCCCCTCCCGCAACTATGATTACCGTGACCGTTATGACGACCGCTACGACGGCCACTATAATGAAGGCTGGCATCGTGAGGCCGGGGATCGCCTGCGTGACACGTTCAATGACGCCCTGGGGGGCTTCCGGCCGGATCGCTACTAGGCATGGCGCACCAGGACGTCTTTTTTGCCGGTGTGCCGGGAGCCGTGCGACTGCATGACTGCCAAGGCCTGCTGCCCGCACTGGATGCTTTTTTCCGGCTCTGGCCGCACGCCCCGCAACCAGCGGGGCTCCCGTCCATCTCCGGCATACTGCCATCCGGCCTGCACGAAACTGCGCCCCTGCTGGTCATCACTCCACAGGGGCGCGGCTATCGCCTGCGCTCTCCCTGGCTGCCCGCTCCCCGCTACGAGCCCTCCCGGGCCTGTCTGCTGTGCAGCCTGGCCATCGAGCTGGTGGCCGCCTGCTGTCATGCCTGCCCCCGCCTGATCTCCCTCCATGCCGCGGCCGTGTGCCTGCATGGGCGCACCCTGCTGGACTTCATCGGACAGCCGCTTTCTGCCCTCGGACACTTTTGCT
>OOIG01000772.1_pt1 | contig 25834 bp, 23 predicted proteins | sample 1692091 | NCBI WGS metagenome assembly OOIG01 (sample SAMN06348188, study PRJEB24527) | human gut metagenome | biome: human gut; feature: ankylosing spondylitis patient; material: feces | host: Homo sapiens | place: China | collected 2015-10 | reverse complement strand
GCAAAGTATCGTGGGCTCTCCGAGGGGGTATGCGGCTTCTGCGGAAGCCTCTGCCCACATCCATCTCAAATTCTGCGGATTTTTTCGATGGAGACGGGGGACGCGGTGAGGTCTGCGTCAGCCAATGCTTTGCCTTGTCTGCCATTCACAGGAGCGTGGCACGCTCCTGTTATAGCTCCCAAGGAGAAGTAGTCCAGCGGTAGCTCTGCGGCACTCCACGGCGGTCAAGATATTCCTGCCTTGCCTGTTCCCGCTGTTCCTCTGTCGGGGCTGTCTTATATTGAGAGTAGAGCTGTCTGTTGAGCATGGCGTCCAGCTTTTGTCCGGTGCTGATGTGGTAGGCAAGCTGCGCCATGAAGAACGACTTGCCAACCTTGGGCGCTCCTGCGAACAGGTAGGTGCCGGAGTAGAGCAGACCGTCTATGACGGGCGGTCTGCTCTGGAAAACTGTTTCGTACAGGTCATTCATGGACACCGTGTGCAGATATGCCGGGTCGTTCATTCTCTGCATCTGACGGTAGATTTCTTCAAGATTTTCCGAAGAATTTTCGTCCGGGTGATTGATTTCCGTATTGGAAGTGGGTATAATATTTGCAGAACTTGTTTGAAATGACTGCCTTTCATCTGCGCCAACAGATGTTGCAAGGGCAGTCTTTTCTTTTGCATCAATCATTCGCATCCTCTCCTTTCAGTCCCTGCATGGTGATGGCAATGAGATCGATGGTACTGAGTAGCTCATCGGGTACGCTGTCCCCGGCGGCGATGCGTTCAAGCTCTGCGAGGATCGCTGCCATTTGGGTTTTGAGTGCCTTGTGTACTCTCGGATTGGGCTGTACCACCACTTCACGCCCCATGCACTTGCGGTAGCAGTATACACTTTTTGCTATTGAGGACATTCATGGTGTGAGAGCTGAAAAGCAGGGAGACGAGGTACATATCGTCTCTGATGGCAGTAAGCGCACAATGGACGAGTCCATTTTCAAAATGCTTTCTGCATGGGCTGAACAAGCTGAGAAGCTGAAAAACGGCGAAATCAGCAAAGATCAGTATGACCGTTGGCGTTATACATTCCCAGCAGAGGACACCACTCAGGTCTGGGCGCAAGTTACGTCTCAGGCACTCAGCGATATGCTTGTGGAAGCATTCAAAGAGGACATCAAGCAAAATGAACGACAAAAAGCCCGTACTGACATCCGATCAGTGCGGGCTTAAATGCTAATATGGATTTTTTGTGAGCCAAGAGAAATTACTCGTTACTCACAAGCCACTGGCGACGCAGAATAATTGCGTTTCAGCGGAATCTTATCAAAACCTTATCAGAAGCGGTGGGCAAAACCGAAAAAGCGTTGGTATTTCAGCACTATTCAGCTTTTTCGGTTTATTCCCACTCAATCGTTCCCGGGGGTTTATCCGTAATATCGAACATTACGCGGTTAACGTGGGGCGTTTCGGCAATAATTCTGTTGCTGATTGTGCGGAGCAGGTCATAGGGGAGCTCTGCAAACTCGACCGTCATTGCATCGGTCGAAGTTACCGCGCGAACGCCGATTGCGTAGTCATAGGTGCGCTGATCGCCCATAACACCGACTGAGCGTATTCCCGTAAATACCGTGAAATATTGCCAAACCGAACGGTCAAGACCTGCTTTCGCAATTTCATCGCGGAAGATAAAGTCGGACCTTCTCAGGATGTCGAGCTTTTCGTCGGTAATGTCGCCGAGGATGCGGATCGCAAGCCCGGGACCCGGGAAGGGCTGCCTCCATACAAGGGGATCGGGCATGTTCAAACTTTCGCCGAGGAGGCGAACCTCATCCTTGAAGAGGATGCGGAGCGGTTCTATAAGGCCTTTGAATGCGATATCTTCGGGCAGGCCGCCGACATTATGATGGCTTTTAATCACGGATGCTCCGCCTGCGCCGCTTTCGATAACATCGGGATAAATCGTGCCCTGAAGCAGGTAGTCCGCGCCGATTTTCTTTGCTTCATCTTCAAAAACGCGAATGAATTCTTCGCCGATTATCTTGCGCTTGCGCTCGGGTTCCGTAACGCCTGCAAGTTTTGAAAGGAAGCGATCTTTTGCATTGACTTCGATAACATTCAGGCCGATTTCGTTGCGATAGAAGCCCATTACTTCCTCCGCCTCGTTCAAGCGAAGAAGGCCGTGATCAACGAATATGCAGGTCAGCCTGTCGCCGATCGCCTTATGTACAAGGGTTGCGGCAACGGAAGAATCAACGCCGCCCGAAAGGCCCGCAACAACTCTGCCGTTTCCGACCTTTGCGCGCACTTCTTCAATGAGCTGATTTGCAAGGTTTGCCATTGACCAGCCGCCCTTGCAGCCGCAGATCTCATACACGAAATTATGGAAAAACTGCTTGCAGTATTCGGTGTGGTTAACCTCGGGGTGGAACTGGACGCCGTACAGCCTGCGCTCTTCGTTTGCGAACCCGCAGATTTCACAATTATCGCTGCTTGCAATAATTTCAAAACCGGGAGGGCAAACAAGGCAGGAGTCGTTATGGCTCATCCATGTTATTGAATCGGGCATGTCCTTAAACAGTGGGCTGCGTTTGAAATGCATGGGTGTTTTGCCGTATTCACGCGTCGGAGCGGGGCCGACTTTGCCGCCGAGTTTTTGGCACATAAGCTGCATTCCGTAGCAGATGCCAAGCACGGGCACGCCGAGATTGAACAGCTCGTCGGAGCAGGTTCGTGCGCCTTCAAGATATGCACTGTCCGGCCCGCCGGACAGAATAATACCGCACAGACCGTCGCCCTTGATCTTTTCGATCGGGGAATCCGGCGGCAGGAGCTCGCTGTAAACCCCTGCTTCACGCACTCTGCGTGCAATGAGCTGGTTATACTGCGCTCCGAAATTGATGATTACAATTCTCTCCATATAGTATTCCTTATATAAACCATTTTGTTGTAAACAAGATGTTGTTTCCGCAAATTTACTGTTCACGGAAACGGATTCCGTCGGGCGTTGCCTCTTCGATTATTGCAAGCGAATATAAATCAATACCTCTTGCGCGCAGCGCATCACCGCCGCCCTGGAAGCCTTTTTCAACCGCAATACCGATGCCGACAAGTTCCGCACCGGCCTGTTCAATGATCGCAACAAGCCCGCGCATTGCTTCGCCGCGCGCCATAAAATCATCGATGATCAGGATTCTGTCTCCCGGATGCAGCCACTCTGCGGAAACAATAAGCGTGACTTTCTTTTTGTAAGTATAACTCATGATTTCGCTTTTAAAAAGTCCGCCTTCAATATTGTCGCTCTTTGCTTTTTTTGCAAATATCATCGGCACACCCATCTTTTCGGCGCAAACCGTTGCAAGCGGAATGCCGGACGCTTCGACAGTCATAACCGCCGTCAGTCCGTTTATGTCAAAATGAGCAATGAATTCATCCGCCAGCTTGCCCAAAAAAGCGGCGTCAACGCGGTGGTTCAAAAATCCGTCAACCTTTACAACATTGCCGGGAAGAACCTTTCCCTCGCGCGCAATGCGCTCCTCCAAAAGTTTCATGCCGAACGCCCTCCGTGTTTTCGGGTCATGCGCAGCAAAAGTGCCGATTTTTCAAAAAAAGCTTGCAAATCAAAGCCTTTTTGGGCTTGCAGCAGATCCGCACCGCATTTCCCTAATAAATATTTGAATTTTACTATAAATCCACAGGTTTCGCAAGGGAAAACTTCAGTTATATTATACACGATTGCAGGTATACATCAACGATTTAAATCTCCCTCCGCAGCGTACCGCGGAGGGAGCGTCTTGTTCTTTTTTTACATGTCTGCAACTGCATTGAGCATATTCGTATAGGCTTTAATTGCGCCTATCTGCAAATTTTTCAGCAATCCGCTCAGTTCAACGCGATTTTGCGTTTCTGCCGAATTGAAGGCTGTTACAAGTGCGGTGAGCTGCATATAGTACTCATCCAGCGCATCAATGACGCCTCTGCCGTCGTGCACGCCGTTCAATGCGGAACGCAGGCTTCGGATGTTTTCAAGCAATTCGCTCCCGATGGCCTTTCCGTATTCAATGCCGCGTTCGGCTGTGTCGTAATTTATCACTTCGTTGTTTAAATCATTAATTATCCCGAACGAAAACCCGACCGCTTCCGCAATTCCGTCCAAGCGCTCCGCTTCTGCCGTGACCTCAATTTCAACGGGTTCGCATGCAAAGGGCACGATTTCCGCCTTGTACCCCTGTTCAACAAGGCGTTTTCGAACGCTTTCGGCGCCCGCTTCCGTTGTGTATGCCGAGGCAAAAACCGAAACGCTTCCGTCCCCGTTGTCGATAATGCAGCCTGCCGCTCCGAGTGCACGCACGGAGGCACTGAGTGCACTTGCTTCGGCATCGGATTCAAAACTGCCGAGCCGCAGTGCATACATGTCCAGCCCCGAAAAATGCATTTTTTGCGTCTGCGGGTTCGAAAAGCTCAGACCCGGGGTTGCCGCCGCGGGTTCGGTAACCGCGGGCGTATTCCCGCCGTGTTTTCTGCCGAAAACGCTTTCTGTAAGCCATGAGCCGACCGAAGTTGCAAATAAAACATAAATAATACCGCCCATCAGCAGCAGGAGTATCAGCAACCCGAATCCTCCCCCGCTCTCTCCGCGTCCGCCGGCGGCGGAATATGCCTGATATCCCCCGCGCCTGCGCCTTGTGTTCTTTCGTCTGCGTCTGTATTCCATGTTTGCCTTCCTTTCGCGTTTTGCGCCCGTTTTTGGATTTCCCGTTAACGGTTTATGCAGAAAGGAGGCACGGTATGAATATAAGGTGTGCCGTGAACACCTGCTGCGTTCGGTTCACGGGCACGCAGACTTCGGTTTCGGTTTATTTTTCGTCCCCGTCAGGCCGCCAGAGATATTTTTCCATGTTCACATGCCCGTCAACAAACTCAACCCCGTCTGCGGAAAGCAGCTGAATCTGCATGTTTTCACCGCCGAAAGCAAATGCGGCAGAAGCTTTGCCCTGCCTGTTCACAACGCGATAGCATGGAATTTCGGAGGGATCCGGATTTACATGCAGGGCATAGCCTACAACACGTGCCCAGCGCGGATTGCCCGCAAGAGCAGCGATCTGCCCGTAGGTTGCAACTTTGCCTCGCGGAATTTTGCGAACTACTTTATAAATTTTTTCAAACACCGTATCTTCCACAGTTTTTTCTCCGTTCTTCTTTGTTCAGCATCTGCCTTTGCCGCTGCATGTATTCAACATTTTTAAAATAATCATTTTTCGATATGTTACCATGCAAATGCAAGCAAAGTTTCATTAATCGCGGAAACGCCTTTTTGAAGAGCATTCAGCTCATTTAAGCAGCCGTCAACTGCAATTTCAATGAATTCATCCGCCATTTCGCCCGTAAAAAAGAATGCGGGGGACTCCTTCGTTAAATCTCCGGAGTTCTGTTTATAATCCGAATACATTTCCGCAAGGAACTCCCGCGGTTTAAATTCCGCAATATGACTCAGCTCTTCTGCGTTCAAATTCTCGGGCAAAACAATATTGAAAGTCAAACCATGTCTTTTTGACAGGTATGTATTTGCTTTTCGATAATCATCGTGAAGCCTGTCTATGTTTCCGTCGGGGTGCGGATCCCAATTATATTTCCCGTAAATAAAGCCGCGAAAAAGCAGATCCTGAACAAGATGCAGGTAATAGCCCAAATAAAGGTCATCTGTCATCACCTTCCGTCCGAATCTGCTGCGGAATGCTGTTAAATCGTAGGTCTTTTTTGTGCCGCTGCAAATTAACTTCAAAAAATGCGCCTGTTTGCTCTCTTCCGAAGACCATCCTGCCGAGTCGGGCATTATTATGCCAAAGCGAAATCTGTCGGGGTTTTTAAATTCAACGCATTTCAATAACCGTTCCGCTGCCGCGTGATGCACTATTCTTGCCGCCATGTTTTCCCTTCCTTCTGTTCAAAATTTTAATCCTTTGAAAGAATTATACCATAAAACGAGGCGACAGGTAAAGCTGCTTTTTTTCAAAACACGCCTGCATTGTCAAAAGCTTGCAGTATTCGTGCCGATTTGATATAATGTTGCTTAACAGGCGGGCAATGCTCGTGCATTTGCCCTAAAAAACCCAAAGCGGCTGAACAGTCGAGATGCAAAGGTATTCGGAGATACGGGTTCGGAATGAGAGAAACTTTTTACAGAACGGCAATGCTGCTTGGTGAGGATGCAGAAAACATCCTGCTCGAATCCAAGGCGGCGGTTTTCGGAGTCGGCGGAGTCGGCGGGCACTGCGTTGATGCATTGGTTCGCTGCGGCCTCGGCCGAATTGCAATTTTTGACTCGGCAAAGGTCAAGCCGAGCAATCTGAACAGGCAGATTTGTGCAAAAAAATCCACCGTAGGCATGAAAAAAGTTGAAGCGATGAGTCTTCATATTGCGGATGTTTCGGACTGCATCACCGAAGCATTTGACTGTTTTGTGACGCGTGAAAATGCGGAAGAGCTGATTCCCGCAGACGCCGATATAATCATCGACGCCGTGGATAATGTCACGGCAAAGATCGCACTCATTGAGGCAGCGTCACGATGCGGCATTCCGATTCTTTCCAGCATGGGTGCGGGCAACAGACTTGAGCCGGACAAAATTCGCATTGCGGATATCTTTGAAACAAGCATCGACCCGCTTTCCCGCGTTATGCGCAGAGAATTGCGCAAGCGCGGTATAAAGAAACTCAAAGTTGTTTATTCCGTTGAAGAGCCGAAAACACCCGTCATTCCCGTTCCGGATCCGGATATGAAGCTGAACGCACCCGCAAGCGTACCCTTTGTTCCCGGAGCGTTCGGGCTTGCTCTTGCTTCGGAGGCCGTTCGCACAATTCTTGAACGAAAAAGGAGGATAAGTTTTAATGAATAACAAAAAAACACGACTGCAAAGGTTCATTTCATCGTCGATCGCCGTGCTTCTTTTTGCCGCGATCGCACTCGGCGCGGCACTGCCTGCGGCAGCATCGACAGCCGCGAGCTTTACGGCGGACTTTGCCAAAACCCAAACCGGCAGAGCAGCCGATAATCTCCGTTCGAACGATGAACGGGAATCTTCAAGCGGCATTCCTATGACTGCCGACGGTGTTCCGAAACTGAAGCGCGATGTGCGAAGAAGTGTAAATTCTGATTTTTCGTTTATAAATGTCAAGCTGTCCGTCGGAGAAACGGCAAGTGTTCGCCTTGAGCTTTGCGGCGCATATTATGTTGCGGAAAATATGCGTGCTGTTGTCGGCAGCGAAAGCTCCCCCCGCACAGCTGCCGTCACCGTTGAAGACGGTAAAATTACGCTCAGCACGGGCGGTTCGACCGTTTATCGGGGTTCCGAAATAACGCTTATGCGCGTGAATTACAACGAATCCGCCGGTTGGCTCCAGCTCTTTTGCAGCGGAAACGCAAACGAAAGAAAATACTTGGGCAACCTTGTTTTCCGCATCAATGATGACGGAACGCTCCGAGTCATCAACAATATTCCGACGGTGCATTATCTCTATGGCATCGTGCCTTACGAAATGAGCGAGTCCTGCCCCATCGAATCACTCAAATGCCAGGCGGTCGCCTCAAGAACCTATGCATTCGGCTTTACCATGCCCGGTGACGATTATGATATAACCGATTCGTTTAACTATCAGGGTTATCGCGGCTATAAACCCGGCTACGAAAAATGTATGCGTGCCTGCGTTGAAACAACGGGCGTCATTCTGTCTGTCGATAACGAAATCCCTCTTGCATTTTACGGTGCAACAAACGGCGGAGAGACCGCTTTGCCGTCACACCTTTTCGGATATGATTCGCTTGACCCGCTGTATGAAATCCGTCTTGATGACATTGACTTTTATGAAGCCAATCCTGCCTGCAGGCAGAATCTTGAAATTACATACGGAGAAATATCCGACAACGAAGCATTTAACGCTCTCCTTCGCAAAGAGGCGAAAAAAATTGTCGGTTCTTCCGTTCGGCTCATTTCAATTCTTGAAACGGATGTGAACACACCGAAATTCGAAAACTGCGAACGCAACATGGCGAATGTTGATGTGCGTATTCTTGTTGGCACCGGCAGCGGCGAGCAGGAAGTTTCCTTCGGGTTTTCAGCCGACAGGTTGAAAGCTGAAGGTGTTTTTACAAAAAATTATAAGATGTACTGGGGAGAACCGACGAGCACCGGTTACAACATCTATTTCTGCCGCTACGGGCATGGCCTCGGAATGTCGCAATACGGTGCTCAGGCGCGGGCGCGTGAGGGTCAGACGTATCAGCAGGTGCTTAAATTTTACTATGGGAAAATGAAGCTTACCGATGTTTGCGAGCTGAATCCCGAGCGTCCTTTTGCATACAGCCTTAATATCAAAGCATACGGCGAGTTCAACACGACCAGTGTCAACCTTCGTTCCGGTCCCTCCGCATCATTCACAAGTTTGGGCAAGTTCAACACGGGCACGCATGTTGACGTTATCAATGCCGTTAACGGTTGGATTTGCTGCATTGCGGACGGCAAACTCGGCTATGTTCGCGGCGATTATATCGATGTTAAGCTTTTCCCGTCGCCCATTGCTGCGCAGCAAAGAGTCTGCGAGGCAAAAACAACCGAAGCGGCCGCCCTTCGTACCTCCCCTTCTCAATATGCAGCCGAAATCGTGTCACTCAGTGCCGGTGCACAGATTCGCGTTTGGTTTGAAATCGGGGACTGGTACTATGTTCGAATCGGACACCGTTCCGGCTTTGTTGAAAAGAGCAAAATAATTATCGGAGATTGGTTCATCATAGACCTTCATGCGATCGTTTCATCGCAAATAGGCGACGGAATCCGCCCGCGACCGTGAGTTTGCAGCGAAACGGTGCGGGGTGAGTATCCAGACATTCACCGTATTGTTCCAATCAACTGTACAGTACGCAAAGTATGCATAAACAGCTCTTCCGAATGCATCGACATCGGAAAGGGCTGTTTGTTTTTGTGACATTTAAGCGACTTTTTTAAGAGCCGTGCTGCGCGGCGGTTTTAAGCAGAAGCATGAACCCTGTCAGCAATATGAGAAAAGAAAAATTAAACAGGGAAAACTCTTTTACATATGCTCCTGATTTTCCGGGATTATGCTTTACATATTCACGGAAAGTGATGAGGCTTGCAAGCGATGCGATGAGTGTGCCGACACCGCCGATATTTACTCCGACAAGCAGATCCGCATAGTTTTCCGTGAACTGTGAAAGCAGAATTGCGGACGGAACATTGCTTATGAACTGGCACGAAAGAACACTGAACACAATCGTGTTCCGCTCCAAAAGCCCCGACAGAAACTGCCGAACGATGCCTATTCTGCTCATATTTCCCGCAAAAATAAAGAAGAATACAAATGTCAGCAGCAGCGGCCAATCAACTGCGAGCAGTGCCTTTCGGTCCGTCGCAAGCAAAACAGCCGGTATTATAACCAAGCCAATCCAATACGGAATTCCTCTGAAAACTATCGCAATTGCCAACGCAAAAAGCGCAAGGTAAACCGCAAGACGCACCGGCGGAAGCCGAAACTTTTCATCGCTCAGCTCCAGCGGTTCCGGCTTTACAAATACCAGACAGCAAAACGTGATAAGAGCGACCGAAAAAACGAAAGGCGGTGCCATGATACGCATAAACTCAAGGTTCGGGATTTCAAACTTTGTGTAAAGATACAGGTTCTGCGGATTTCCGAACGGAGTCAGCATTCCGCCGAGATTTGCGGCTATATTCTGCATTATGAAAGTGAATGCCATGTATTTTTCTTTGTGCGTTGTTGTGAGCACAAAAAATCCCAGCGGCAAAAACGTCAGCAGAGCCATGTCGTTTGCTATCAGCATGGAACCGATAAAAGTTATGTACACAAGGGCAAGCACGCTCATGCGGGCGTTTTTAAAAAGCCGAACTACTTTGCGTGCCAGCATGTAAAAAAAGTTAATGTTCTTCAGCGCACACACAACCGCAAGCACGCAGAACAGGCATGTCAGAGTTTTGAAATCGAAATACCCCGAATAAAGCTTATCCGGAGGCACAAAAAACATGGTTATGACCGCAGCCGAAAGCGCAATAACCATTACGGTATTTTTCTTTACAAACTGTTCAATCGCTGACAGAATGCATACCTTATTCATTCTCTTTGCGCTGCTGCTTTTTCTTTCGTTCATTTTTTCACCCTTTGCATTTTTTTGCTGAAAGAGCAACGGAATTCATTTTGCAAAACAAAAGGAAGCAATCGAACGAATGCTTCCTTTGTTTGGTAGCGGCAATCTGATTCGAACAGATGACACTCCGGGTATGAACCGAATGCTCTAGCCAGCTGAGCTATGCCGCCGTATTCGTGCGGAGGGGCTGATGCACGACCGCAATTGAAATGGTTGCGGGGGAGGGACTTGAACCCCCGACCTTCGGATTATGAGCCCGACGAGCTACCGACTGCTCCACCCCGCGATGGTCATTGCCTTTGGAACTCTCGCTCCGCAATGCAAGAGTTATGATACCACGCACGGAAGCGGTTGTCAAGCATTATTTTTAAAAAAGTTATATATATTTTCTTTGCCTGTTTGTGCTTGCATTTTATATTGTTAATTTGGGTTGACATTGCCAAAAATAAGTGTTAAAATCCTCATCAAATTAAATTTGGCTTTGATGGAGAAAAGAGCGGCGGTTGCCCAAGAGAGGTTCGCATTTGCTGGGAGCGAGCCGCAATTAAAGCTCATAAAGTTCGCTCCGGAGCCGCAGCGGTGAAGTTTTGCCTTCCGAATCTCGAATTTGCGCCGTGCCGTGTCCGTCGGTACTCTTCGGGCTCATTCACGGACAAAAGCCGGTTTCGGTCGGGGCAAATGTGTAGTCGCTGCCGCGTCAGACCCGATAAAGTCTTTTTGAGGCAGCCTTTGACTGTTGCTGTTTGTGAACGCAATTTCGCGGATGCATTCGGCACGTTTCGGGCTGTGAAACAGGGTGGTACCACGAGAAAAGCGCACTCGTCCCTCAGGGACGGATGCGCTTGATTTATTTTGCGGAACAAATTTCTTTGATTTGAAAAAATAAAGGAGAAAAACAAAATGCTTGACGAACTTGCAAAAATCCGTGAGGACGCGCTTAAGCGGCTTGAGAACATCAAAAGCGAAGAAGAGCTGTCCGAACTGAACACCTCCGTTTTGGGCAGAAACGGCGCATTGACGGCTATTCTGCGCACAATGGGCAAACTCTCTGCCGAAAGGCGCGCGCAGCTCGGCAAAGCGGCCAATGAGGTTAAACAGTCCATTGCCGAAGCACTTGAAGCACGAAAAGCAATGCTTGACGCATTTGCAGAGCAAAAGCGCATTGAAGACGAAACCGTTGACGTTACCCTTCCGGGCATTATCGAGCTGCCGTCCGGCAAGCTCAACCCGCTTACCAAGGTATATCGCGAAATCCGCGATGCGCTTGTTGGATTGGGCTTCACAACCTTTGAAGGGCCCGAAATCGAATATGACGATTTTAACTTCACAAAGCTGAACCTTCCGCCGGATCACCCCGCAAGGGATATGCAGGATACCTTCTACATCAACGACAGGGTTCTGCTGCGCACGCACACATCCCCCTGCGAAGCGCGCGCGCTTATGGCACTTGAGCCCCCGTTCCGCCTTGTTATTCCGGGAAGAGTTTTCCGCGTTGACGAGCCCGATGCAAGCCACAGCCCTGTTTTCATGCAGATTGAAGGGCTTGTTGTTGACAAAAACCTGACATTTGCCGATTTGAAAGGCACTATCGACACTTTTGTTAAGGCCGTTTTCGGCGAGAACGTCCGCTCACGCCTCCGTCCGAGTTATTTCCCGTTCACGGAGCCTTCTGCCGAGGTTGATATTTCCTGCACGATCTGCGGCGGAAAGGGATGCAGCTCCTGCAAGGGCACGGGCTGGATGGAGATTATGGGCTGCGGCATCACAAACCCGCATGAACTTCAAAACTGCGGACTCGATCCCAACGAATGGTCCGCGCTTGCATTCGGCGTCGGAGTTGACCGCGTTGCGTGCCTGAAATACGGCATCAGCGACATTCGCCTGCTTTACGAAGGCGATGCGCGTTTCCTCAGGCAGCTGTAATTAAGGAGGGCAAAATAATGAAACTACCGCTTAAATGGCTGAAAGATTATGTTGACTATAACGTAACACACAAAGAGTTTGCTTTAAAAATGCTCCTGCGCGGATTCGAGGTTGCGGATATCATTCCCGAAATGAAGGTCAGCAACGTTGTTGTCTGCACAATAACGCATATTGAGCAGCACCCGAATGCGGAGAGGCTGCGCGTTTGCAATATCGATATCGGCGCGGAAAACGAACTTGTTATCGTTACCAATGCGACTAATGTGTATGAAGGCTGTCAGGTTCCCGTTGCGCTGGACGGCGCGATTCTTGCGGACGGCACGGAAATAAAGCCCACAAAGATGCGCGGTGTGCTGAGCAGCGGAATGTTCTGCGGCGGTGCGGAACTCGGCATCAACGATGTTGAATACGAGGGCGCGGGTGCGGACAGCGTTCTGATTCTGAACGACGGCACAAAATACACAAACGGTATGCGCATTCAGGAAGCACTCGGGCTTGACGATGTCATTTTCGATATTGAACTCACGCCCAACCGCCCCGATTGTCAAAGCATTATCGGCCTCTGCCGCGAGGCTGCGAGTGCTCTCGGTCAGAAATTCCACGAACCTGTCATCAAACCCGTTGCCGGCAGCGGCAGTGCGGCGGATTATGCAAAGGTCACCGTGCTCAATCCCAACCTTTGCCCGCGCTATTGCGCAAGGGTTGTGACCGATTTGAAAATCGAGCCCTCACCGAAATGGATGCAGCTGCGTCTGAAGCTTTCGGGAATCCGTCCGATCAACAATATTGTTGATATCACAAATTATGTTCTGCTCGAATACGGTCATCCGATGCATGCATTCGACCTTGCCTGCATTGAAGATGCGCATATTGTTGTTCGCAATGCCGTTGAGGGCGAGGTTGTAGCAACGCTTGACGGCAAACAACGCGCCGTAACACCGGATATGCTGCTCATTGCCGACCCGCATAAGGGCGTCGGCATCGCAGGCGTCATGGGCGGACTGAATTCCGAAATCACCGGAAATACAAAGGTCACGCTGTTCGAAAGTGCGGTGTTCAACGCTGCAAACATCCGCCGCACAACGCAGAAGCTGCATCATTCAACCGACTCCTCCGCAAGGTTCACAAAGGGCGTTGAAGCCGTGAATGCGGAGCTTGCGGTCAACCGTGCGATTGAGCTTGTTGACATTCTCGGAGCCGGCAGGGTCATCGGCAGCATGATCGACGTTTGCAATGCGGATATTTCCGAAAAAGTCGTGAATGCGGATGTTTGTCATATTAACCGTATTCTTAACACGAAACTCAGCGGAGAATCCATGGCGGAGCTGCTTTCGAGCATCAGCATTCCCGCTGAGGTTTGTGAAAACAAGCTGCGTATCAAGGTTCCTCACTTCCGCACGGATATTGAAGACGGAATCGAAACCGACTGGGATATTGCGGAAGAAATCGGGCGGCTTTACGGCTACGATAACATTGAGCCTACGCTTATGCACGGCGATTCCTTCCAAGGCAGGCTTTCCCGCTCCGTCATAATTGAAGACAGAGTGAAGGATACAATGGCTGCAATGGGCTTCATGGAGCTTTATAATTACAATTTCACCTCTCCGCAGGAATATGATCTGCTGCTTATTCCGGAGAACGACGAAAAGCGCAACACCGTTCGCCTGCAAAACCCCTTCGGCGAGGATCAAAGCCTTATGCGCACAACGCTCATCGGCGGCCTGCTCCGCACGATGCGCACAAACTGCAACAAAAAGAGCGGCCACGGCAGGTTCTTCGAAATCGGCAATGTCCACTTCAACAACCCCGATCTGCCCGAGGAACGCAAGATGCTCGGCATTATCGCATACGGCGGTGCAGGAAATGTCCGCAATGCCGAAAACTTTTTCACGCTTAAAGGTATAATTGAAAAGCTGTTCGAAATACTCGGCATTGAGAACGCAAGGTTTGAGCGCGGAGGCGGAGCGTATCTGCACCCCGGCCAGAAAGCCGTTGTTTCAATTGACGGCGAAGTCATCGGTGAAATGGGCTGCACTCACCCCCGCGTTGAAAAGAATTTCGGCCTGAGCTGCAACGCATACCTTGCCGAAATCGATTTCAACAAGCTTGCGGCGCACACAAACAATTCACGCAAATACAGACCTTTGCCCAAATTCCCGATCGTGCCGCGTGATATTGCGGTTGTTGTTGACAGGAACATTGAAGCACAGACTGTCATTGACATCATCAACACAGCCAAGACACAGGTTATTGTTGAAAACGCAAAGGTATTCGATGTCTACTATCCCAAAGAAGCGGGCGACAAGGGCATCCCCGAAGGCAAGAAGAGCATGGCGTTCAGCTTCGAACTCCGTTCCGATGAACGCACGCTTACTGATGAAGACATCAACCGTGCAGTGAATACCATTTTGAAGGCTCTCAAATTCCGTCTTGATGCGGTTCTGAGGTCATAACTGTTTTCCGTTTCTGCCGATTTTAAGCTGATTCCGCTTATTTCGGACTGTTTTCGGGAAGCGTTCCGTATTTGCTTATTCGGACCGTTTCCCGCATCGGCCGCCGCTCCCGTTCCGCATCTTCGGTGCCGCGCGGGAGCGGCCGCACCGACCGAAAAAGTTTTAATTAAATCAACGAAACACCGCCTAAAGGAGGTTTCCGCAAAAAATGCTTGCTCGTTTTTTCTCGGCTCCTTTTCAAAAAGTTTCGCTATGTTTTGCAGGGATTTACACAAATCGCCTGATTAACGAGTATGTTTAACATTGTTTTGGTTCAGCCGGAAATACCGCAAAACACCGGCAATATATCCCGAACCTGTGCCGTTACCGGCTGCAAGCTGCACCTTGTTCGTCCCCTCGGTTTTTCCGTTGATGACAGGTATTTGAAGCGCGCCGGTTTGGACTACTGGAACGAGCTTGAGATTTACTATTACGACAGCTTTGAAGAACTTGAAGCGGCTCATCCCGATGCACGGTTCCATCTGCTTTCCACCCATGCGGAAGCAAGCTTTGCCGAAGCGCAATTCCTGCCCGGCGATTTTCTTGTTTTCGGAAAGGAAACGGCGGGACTCGGACAGGAACTGCTCTCAAGGCGCAGCTCGGATGCAATTCGCATTCCCATGCGAAAAGGTCTGCGTTCACTCAACCTTTCAAACTCCGTGGCAATCGTCGTTTACGAAGGCTTGCGCCAAAACGGATATGCCGGGCTTGTGTGACGCCGTTTCAATCCCGTTCCGTTATAAATAACTTTTTGTTAAATTCGGGCGTATCTGCCCATATGATAAAAGAGGTTGCAGCAATGGCAAAAATCGAATCACACAACACGCTTAAAAAAATACTTGAAAACGGCATCATTGCAATATCCCGCGGCAATTACGGCGACACTCTGCTTCGCGCCGTTGATGCGGCTGCACGCGGCGGAATCAAAGCCGTTGAAATTACGTTTGAACAAAATCTTGCACCCGAAATTGCGGGCGAAGCATTGGATAAACTTGTTCGCAGATTCGGCACTGTACTGGCTGTCGGCGCGGGCACGGTGCTGACGCTTGAACAGCTCAGCATTGCAGCACAGGCGGGAGCGAAATATATTGTTTCGCCGAACAGTGACTGCTATATAATCAAGGAAACAAAGCGACGCGGGCTGATTTCGATTCCGGGCGCAATGACGCCGACGGAAATCACGGCAGCTCATGCGGCAGGTGCTGATATTGTGAAGCTGTTCCCCGCCGGTGCACTCGGAGTGGAATACTTCAAAGCGATCAAAGCACCTCTCAGGCATATTCCTGTTGCGGCTGTCGGCGGAGTTACACCCGAAAACCTTTTGCTCTTTAAAAAGGCGGGTGCGTGCGCATACGGCATCAGCACGGGGATTTTTAATGCAGCTGCAATAAAAAGTGAAGATTACGAACGTGTGCGCCTTCTGGCGCGCGAATACGTTCGACTTGCTGCGCAGCAGGATTAACCGCCGTGCTTTCGGCAGCATAAAGTAAACAATTCGACAGTGCTTACGGAGAAACAGTTTTGAGCGATAAAACATGCAGCAATATTCACGAGGGACACCGAAAGCGACTGCGTGAAAGCTATATCAAAAGCAACGGAAGCGATGCTCTCAGGGATCATCAGCTGCTTGAACTTCTGCTGTTTTATGCTATTCCCCGGCGGGATGTGAATCCGCTTGCACATCGTCTGGTCAACCGCTTCGGTTCACTCCGCGGAGTGCTTGAAGCAAGCTTTTCCGAACTTGCTGAAGAAGGGGTTTCGCAAAGCACGGCCATTTTGATTAAATTGGTCGGCGATATCAATTTTCGCGCAAAAATTGCCGACGCAGCCGGGAAACAATTAAAAAATACCGATGATGCAATGGATTTTTGCAGTGCATTGATTGCGGAAGAACGCGAGGAGGTTTGCCTTGCGGTTTGTCTCAACGCAAAATCCGCCGTAACTTACAGTGAAATTGTGGGACGGGGAAACAGCTCCGAAACGCCGTTTTCGTTAAGGCGAATTGTTGAGATCGCACTCGCACAAAAATCGAACGCAATAATCATTGCGCACAATCATCCGTCCGGCGATCCGAAACCCTCCGCACTTGATATTGAAAATACGCGGCGCCTCAGGCTTCTGCTCAACGAAGTCGGAATCGACATGCAAGAACATATCATAGTTTGCAGCAGTGCATGTTATGCGATAGTTCGCGGATACTCAAGAAGCACGGAGCATTTCGGCAGCACTTCCGATACCGCACAGAAAACCTGCACGGAAGATAAACCTGCGCGCATCACTGTATCAAACAGCGGTGCGTGACGCTGCGTCATTAAATAATGTCGGCTTAACCGTTATTATCATCGCTCAATACTTTGGATTGAGCAAGGAAAGGACATAGGCAGCAATAAAATGAATCAAAAAACAAAAAAGCATTCCGAAACAGCCGAACGTATTATGCTTTTCATCGGCGCAGCATCACTTCTGCTCGCATTCTGCATCTGCTTCGGATGCACCGGAAACAGCAGTGCGAAGACCTTGCAGCAGCTTTTTGATGAAATCAGCAGCACAGGCAAAATGGCGGCTCTGACTGCCGTTCCAACCGAAGATTACTTTCCCGTTTTCGGAATCGAAGCGGAAAAGGTTGAGGACTCCGTGTTTTATATCGCAGAAAACCCCTCGTCATCGGCGGATGAAGCCGCAATATTCAAAGCCGTTGATGAAACCTATGCCAAAACGCTTGAACGAATCTTCAAGGCACGAATCCAGGCACAGGCTCAGCTCGCTCAAAGCTACAGCATTGAGCAGTATGACAAGATTAAAAGCACTCAGATTAAACGTAACGGCTGCTATGTTTATTATGTTGTGAGCGAATCGGGAGCGGAACTGACCGCAATGCTTGACGCCGGTATTGCAGGCATCATTGCGCAGGGCTGATATCTTTTTTATCGGATTTCGGTGTTTCGGGATATTTGATTTTGCGGCAAAAAAGCAACCGGATTCGGATTTTCTCGGCCGAAACGCACTTGCAATTGACAAGCCCGCACCAATATGGTAGAATTCTTCAACAGAAGCGGCAGCTGCGGGTATGCATACCGCACTTTCATAGTGCCGCGAAAAACAATATTATGAGGCTTAGTTTTATGAAGTTAGGTAAAATTGTTGCTGCTCTGCTTGCCTGTTTGTTCGCATTGGGGTTATTTGCATGCAAAAAAACGGATGATCCCGTTATCGACATCGGCGGCAGCGCATCCCCCAACCAAACCGATGCTCCCGCAACCCAACAGGGTTCGGTCGCAGACAGTGCAACCCCAAACAGCGGTTTATCCACAAGTGTACCCACTTCGGAAGTAACATCGGATATTAATCCCACGCCGACTGAAGTTCCGGATAACGAAAGTATCGTGTCCCTCGGCAGTGAAACCGCACCCGCACGCAACACAATGCCCACGGAAACTTACGGTTTAAGCAATACCGAGTGTGAAAGCTGGTTTTCCGATGCCGTGTTTATCGGGGATTCAATCACCATCGGTTGGAAAAACTATAATAATCGCATGCTCGAAAAAAATCCCGAATTTTTCGGAAATACGCGCTTCCTCTGTGAAGGCAGCTACGGTGTCGGACATGCACTTGAGCCGATTTCGGATTCCAGCCTGCATCCCGTTTACGGCGGAGAACAATGCTACATTTGGGATGCCGTTAAGAAAATGGGCGCAAAAAAGGTCTTCATTCTGTTCGGATTGAACGACATTTCCATTTGGGGTGTTCAGGGCACTGCGGACAACTATGCCGAAGTCATTTCGAATATTCGCCGCGAAAGCCCCGAAACGGAGATTTACGTTATCAGTGCAATGTATATGTTCAAAGGCAGCGAGCGCGAAAAGCTGAACAACAAGAATATCTATGCACTTAACAAACTGCTTGCCGAAATGTGCCGCGAAAACGGCTATGAATTTGTTAATATTGCAAGCAATCTTATTGACGAGGGCGGCTTCCTCCCCAAGGAGTACTGCTCCGACAACTACGTTCATCAAACCTACTCCGCATATGCGGTTTGGGCGGATGTCCTACGCAGTCTTGCCGCAAGGCATATAACCGGTCAAGGAAAGCTTGTTTTTGAATAATCCAAGCGTTTGAACTGCCGTTTATGAATTACTCAGACCGACTTTATGTAATATAATTTTGGTCGACACACAGAAAGATGCTCCTCGGGTTTTATGATCCGAAAAGATATCATGGAGGAAAAACAATGAAACGCACTGTATCCTTTGCACTCTCTGCCGTTCTTGCTCTTGCTATGCTCCTTTTCATCGGCTGCAAAGGCAATGAAACTCAGCCTAAGCAGGCGGATGTTGAAGCGGTTTACACAAAGCTTGTTGAATCCGGTCAGCTTCCGTCAATGACAAAAGTGCCCGAGAGGGATCTTGAAGAGGTTTACGGAATCGATAAAACAAAGCTTGCGCAGTGGACAATGTACCTGTCAGAAAACTATGCTGTCACAGTCGGCGAAGTTTCGATTTTTGAGGTTTCCGATGCGGCATATGCCGAGGAACTGCAAAGTATTCTTCAGAATCGACTTGACAGGCTCCGCAAGGTTGCAAAAGAATATGCACCCGCCGAGACCGCAAAACTCGATCCTGTGGAAGTGCATCGCGTCGGCAATTATGTTTACATGGTTGCGGGCAACGACTACAATGCTCTCATGAAAATCATGCAGGAGAACATCGGCTGATGGTTTTTTCAAGTCTGCTGTTCATCTTCATCTATCTTGTTGTAACTTTGGCACTGTATTATGCAGTGCCTAATCGCGTTTATCGAAACGTAATCCTCTGTGTTCTCAGCCTTATTTTCTACGGCTGGGGCGAACCGAGTTTTGTGCTTTTGATGATATTCTCCATAGCGTTCAACTGGCTTGCCGGTTTGCTTGTCGGAAAATATCGAAACAACAAAAAACGCTGCAAGGCTGTACTCGTTGCTTCCGTTGTGCTGAACCTTGCGCTGCTGGGCGTATTCAAATACACGGGCTTTGTTGTTGACACGCTGAAAGCCGTTTTTCCGTTCATGCGCAGCTATGCAACGCCGATAATACCTCTGCCCATAGGCATTTCGTTCTATACCTTCCAGGCAATGAGCTATGTTATCGATGTTTACCGCAACGACACATCTGTTCAAAAGAACCCCGTGTATTTCGGTACATATGTCGCACTCTTCCCGCAGCTTATCGCGGGCCCTATCGTGCGCTATCGCGACATTGCGGATCAGCTTGAAAACAGGCACGAAAACGTTGCTCAGTTTGCTTCCGGAATAAAGCTTTTCACTGTCGGACTTGCAAAAAAAGTTTTGCTTGCAAATCAGCTTATCGCTCTTTGGAACGTTCTCCGCGAAAGCTCCGCAACAAACGGTGTTCTCGGTTCATGGGTCGGAATCATTGCATATACACTGCATATCTATTTCGATTTCGGCGGATATTCAGATATGGCAATAGGTCTCGGCCGAATGTTCGGGTTTGAGTTTCTCAAAAACTTTGATTACCCCTATATTTCCCGCAGCATCAGCGAATTCTGGCGCAGATGGCATATCTCCCTTTCCACATGGTTCAAGGAATATGTCTACATTCCCCTCGGCGGCAACCGCCGCGGATTTGCGCGTACCCTGCTTAACACCGCAATCGTTTGGATGCTCACCGGACTTTGGCACGGTGCAAGCTGGAATTTCGTGCTTTGGGGAGTGTATTTCGGGATTATCATCATAATCGAAAAACTGTTCCTCGGGAAATGTCTTGAAAAGGCCCCCGCATTCCTTTCCCACCTGTATGCGATATTCCTTTTCACCTTCGGGTGGGTTCTGTTCGACTTCACGGACATGGGGCAGATGCGTGATTTCATTGTTTCGCTTTTCAACGGCGGCAGTGTCGGCTTGATTTCGCATGATGCACTGGTTTATGTGCTTGCTTATCTTCCCGTGCTGATCATTTCAATCATTGCCTCCACCCCGTTGGTCAGCAACCTTCATAAAAAAATCGAAAACAGAGCGTGGTGCGGCTATGCCGATGCGGCACTTGTGTTGATTGCGCTTGTTATCTGCACTGCATCGCTCGTTTCAAGCGGATATAATCCGTTCATCTATTTCCGATTCTGACGGAAGCCGCTGTCGGGAGCGAAAATGCCCTTGCATGGCACATGCAATTATGTTTATTAAAAACCCGCTGACGTCAAGCATCCGTCGGCGGGTTTTGTTTTTTGCAGCCGCAGCTGAGGTATCAAACAACGCTGAATACCGTTAATGTCCGTTTGTTATTTTGATGCATACATTTTGCCGACTATCCAATTTGACAGCCGACAGGGCAGAAACTTTCCGAGCAGGCAGCAGGCTTTGTATTGCAGCCCGACGGAGCGAAGCGGCTTCGGGTTGCGTTTGCGGGACACCGAATACATGCACCGCGCGATAACATCGGGGGACATGCCGTTCTGCTCATCGCGTTCCATTGTTGCAACGGATTTCGAAAGTGCAGCATAATCGGAGCTGCCCGCATTCGATTTTGTTCTTGCAGCAGTAAAACCTGTTTTTATATCGCCGGGCATGATTGCCGCAACGCGAACCCCGTACGGACGCACTTCGTTGGCCGTTGCAAGCACAAGCGAATTCAGTGCAGCTTTTGATGCCGAGTAATATGCCTGAAAAGGTATGGACACCATTCCCGCAACCGAGCTTGTTACGATTATCATACCGCTCCCTTGCCTGCGCATTTCGGGCAATGCCGCACGTATGCAGTTGGAAGTGCCGAAAAAGTTAACGTCAAATTGGCGTTTTGCATCCGCATAGGCTGTGAACTCAACCGCACCGGAAATTCCGAACCCGGCATTGCAGATAAGAACGTCAAGCCTACCCTCACGGCTGACAACGGTTTTAATCGCATTGCGGACGGCAGCCTCGTCCGTAACATCGGCGCAAATGCTCTCAATTCCCGCTTCCGGGCACGGACGGCGGCTCAACCCGTACACTCTGTCTCCCTTGGCGAAGAACAGTTTTGCGGCAGCAAGCCCGATTCCACCCGAAGCACCGGTGATAAGTACGATTCTTTTCGGGTTATCAGTCATTTTTCACAATTCTCTCAATAATATCGAGAGCCTCGTCAAGTATAGTTTCGGTATGGTTTGCCATGTAGCTCGTGCGGAGCAGACTCTCTCCCGGAGGCGTTGCGGGCGGCAGAACCGGGTTCACATAAACACCCGCATCAAACAATTCCTTTGCCTTGCGGAGGGTGCGCATTTCATCATAGGTATAGATGGGGATAATCGGCGTTATGCTGTCGCGTATGGCAATGCCGCGTTCCAGCAGCCCTTTGCGCATATAAGCCGCAAGTTCAACAAGCCTCTTGGGCATTTCGGGATGACTGCGGAGAATATGCAGTGCCTCAATCGCCGTTGCACAGTTTGCGGGCGGAATGCTTGCGCAGAAGATGAACGGACGCGAGGCATGACGCACATAGTTCACAACGCGCTTATCGCCCGCCATATAGCCGCCGAGAGAAGCGAGTGACTTGCTGAAGGTACCCATTATGATATCAACCTTATCGGTCAACCCGAAATAATCTGCCGTACCTCTGCCGCCGTTTCCGATAACGCCGAGACCGTGAGCATCGTCAACCATAACGCGCGCTTTGTATTTTTGCGCAAGCTCAACAATTTCGGGCAGCTTGCATATATCGCCGCCCATGCTGAACACGCCGTCTGTCACAATAAGCTTGCCCGATTCAAGCGGAACACTCTGAAGCGCAGTCTCAAGGTGTGCCATATCGCTGTGGTTGAAGCGAATCGTCTTTGCGTAGCTCAGTTTGCAGCCGTCATAAATGCTTGCATGATTCTCCTTATCGCAGAAAATGTAGTCGCCTCGACCCGCAATCGCGCTGATGATGCCCAAATTGCTTTGGAAACCCGTTGAGAATGTCATAACATCTTCTTTGTTCAAAAAATCAGCAAGCTCCGACTCAAGTTGAACATGCAAATCAAGCGTGCCGTTCAAAAAACGCGAACCTGAACAGCCCGATCCGTATTTTTCGAGTGCACGCACGCCCGCCGCAATAACGTCGGGATTGGAAGTCAGCCCAAGGTAGTTGTTTGAACCGAGCATTATGCGCCGTGAACCCTCCATGATGACTTCCGGAGCCTGTTTCGATTCGATTTGGTGGAAATAGGGATAAACGTTTTCGGCTGTTGCCTTCTCGACTATCTCAACCCTGCATTTGTCAAATAAATCCATATAAATCTCCAATAAATGCGGCAGTCCGCGCACCCGGATGAAAAATAAATATGGCTGCGCTTTCCGCCTTGGTATATACCTTTCAAGTTTAATACATTTTTTAAGAAAAGTCAAGGCATTTAAAGAAAAAACTTAGTTTGTTACGAACGGAAATAATTAAGTGAAACTTGCTAACGGTCCGCTCCTGTGCTAAAATTGAAACATCATATCAACTCGGAGAAATCAATGCAAAACGAACCGGAATATGAACTGATTAAAAGCAGCCGAAAAACACTTGCTGCCGAAATCAAGCAGGGTCGGCTTATCATTCGCGCCCCGCATCAGGCAACAGATGATGATATCAGGCGATTCATCCAAAAAAACAGGCAATGGATTGAGACCCATCTTGCAAAATCACGTTCCCGTGAAGCAGCTGCGGAAAGCATCCCGAAACTGACGCCCGAAGAGCTTCATAACCTTGCTCAACAAGCTCTGAAAGTGATTCCCGCGCGCGCTGCGTACTATGCTCCGCTCATCGGCGTTACATACGGGCGAATAACGATTCGAAACCAAACCTCCCGCTGGGGAAGCTGCAGCAGCAAAGGCAATCTGAATTTCAACTGCCTTTTAATGCTTGCCCCGCCGGAGGTTTTGGACAGCGTTGTTGTTCATGAACTTTGTCACCGCAGGGAAATGAACCACTCGCAAAAATTCTATGCCGAAGTCCTTCGTGTTTTTCCAACCTATCGCACGCAGGAAAAATGGCTCAAAGAACACGGCGGCGAACTGCTGAAGCGGCTCCGTGACTGACATGATTTTATTTTATAAAATACCAGTTTTTTATGTTCCGCAGCAAAGCCGGTTCGCGCATCGTTCCGATTTCCTGAAGCTTTGCGGAGTACACAACGCTGTTCAGGCGAAAATAAAGCACAATGAACGGAAGCTCATCGGCAAAAGCGGTTTGCAGCTCATATGCGGCATTGCGAAGGGATTCCTCATCCGCAGCAGCGTTCATTTTGTTAAGTGCGGCCGAAACCCCGGAATATAAGCCTGCATTGTAATGCCCGAAATTGTTCTTCCCGTTTACACTGAGATAAGGTTCAAGGTCATTGCTTTGCGCAAGATTAAAGCCGCATAAAGCAAGATCCCAATCGCCCGCCGCAAGCGCGGTCATGTATTCGCTGTCCGCGCTGCCGTATGAATGTGCAGCGGTCACAACCTTCACCGTTATGCCGACGGCCGCAAGCTGTTCGGCAATCATGCCCGCCGCCTCGCTTCGAACGGTGTTTTCGGTTGTGCCGCTTGTTAAAAGCGTAAGCTCAATCGGGCTTCCGTTCAGCGTTCTCCGCCCGTCTGCACCGACGCGGCTGCCGAGTTCATCGAGAATTGCATTTGCGCTGTTCAGGTTAAAGTCATACTGAACGGCGTTGCTGTTATACAGCCATGAATCCGGCGGCACAGGAACATCGGCAGCACGAGCCCTGTTCATGTAAGCGTTTGTTATCAGCTTGGTTCTGTTCAGTGCATGTGCAATTGCACGGCGGAACTCAACGCGTGACACGAATGCGCGATTATGATTCACAAGCATGACTTCCATGTTTTGAGTCATCATATCCGTAACAACGGTTTTTCCCGCCTCGCTGTATTGTCCGACGGTCAGAAGCGCAGTGGGCACAAAATTAAGCTGCCCCGCACCGTAGGAGGCAAGCGCGGTTGCGTTTGATTCTCTTGCGTGGAATTCGACAGTATCGATATACGGCGGCCTGTCCCACCATTCCTCGTTGGATTTTAACGTTATCTTTGTGTTTGAAACGTAGCTTGCACGATATGCGCCCGTCCCGGTGAACGGTTCGGCATTCTCATGTATTATCGGGAAGCTGAGCGAATAAAGCTCACCGATGCCCGCAGAATTCATCGTTACGCGCAGTGTTGTCGCGTCTATCATTTCAATTCGATTGATGCTTGAAAGCGCAGAAGCATAGTATGACTCGGAACCGAGAGTATAAAGCTGATTAAATGTATATACAACATCACCCGCGGTCAATATGTCCCCCGAATGCCATTTAACGTTTTCACGCAGGTTAATAATCCACGAATTTGCATTTTCTTCATCCGCGCTCCAGTTAATGGCAAGCGACGGAATGAGTCTGTTGCTTTCGTCAATGCCGATAAGGCTCTCGAAAACAAGTGAATAGAGCCCGAGTGCTTCCTCCGTTGTTGCTATCAGCGGATTATAATTCAGATTATCTTTATTCAGGTTGCGCGGCATGGGGAGTTTCAGCGATCCGCCCTGCTGCGGAACGGGTTCCGATGTTTGCGGCGCCGCAGATTGCGGCAGATTCGTCTGAATCGCGTCGCCGCTGCCGCGCTTTCCGCATGCAGTACAGAAAAGCACCAAGACGGCAAGCAGAACGGCTCCTGCTTTTAACAAAACCCGCCTTGCAGGTTCGACCCTATTCGCGTCCCGCTTCATGTTCGCTTTCGCGCAGAAATTGGTATTTTTCATATGCATCTTTAACCTTTTTAACATAATTTTCTGTTTCCTCGTACGGAATGGTGAGATTTTTCCCGTCATAGTATTTCGGGTCGTCCAGCCAACGGTTCACGGCGCTGTGACCTGCATTGTATGCAGCGGCGGCAAGCTCAACATCCCCGTTGTATTTTTCCAAAAGAAACGAGAGCAGCCAGCAGCCCAAATCAATATTGTAATCCGGTTCGAATATTCTGCTTTCGTCATACTCTTTCCCCTGCCGCCATGCGATCCATTCGCCCGTTTCGGGCATGATCTGCATCAATCCCTGTGCGCCCGCACCCGATACGGCATCCGGAGTAAAAAAACTTTCCGTTCTTATGACCGCAAATACAAGGCAGGGATCGAGATCATATTTTTCGCACGCGCGTCGAACCTCTGCTTCATATTCCATCGGATAAGAAAAATGTCTCCGCACAGGTTTTTGGAACACAGCTGCGACCGCAAGCGCAATACAGCAGCCCGCAAAAATGATCCAAAGCCTGTTTCTGCCGCCGTTCTTCCGACTGCCTGTATTTTTGCG
>OOIG01000750.1_pt1 | contig 26339 bp, 35 predicted proteins | sample 1692091 | NCBI WGS metagenome assembly OOIG01 (sample SAMN06348188, study PRJEB24527) | human gut metagenome | biome: human gut; feature: ankylosing spondylitis patient; material: feces | host: Homo sapiens | place: China | collected 2015-10 | reverse complement strand
CGGTTACTTGCCGAGCCGGATATAAAAATTGCTACCCGAAGCGTATTCTACAATGAAACGGGAAAACGGGTGCGCACCAAGAAAGAGATAGCCGATGAAAACGGAAAAGTCCGTGAGGGCTGCACCGTGATCCCCAAAGGCGGCATTTACGAACAGCACCTATTCACCGTAAAGGACGACCGTTTCAAAAGCGAGCCGTTTTTGGATGAGGTCAAGAGGAATTATACCGACCTTATCAATCGGCATATTTCTGATCCCGAACAGCGATTAAAGGTGTTCGCCCCCGACAGTATCTATCTGCCGACCAAGAAAATCGGCAAGAACAATCCCAAAGCCGCAGAGATTGAAGCCGACAATGCCGCAAGGCAGGAATGGAACAGAACAGCGGATATGGCGCTCATATCGGGGATAGAGGAAACAAAGATACTGGAAATCAAGAAAGAGGAGATACACCAAAAAGCAAGCCAGTCCATTAAGACAAACGGATGGCTGCCCAACCTATTCCGCAATATCGTGAGTAAGGCAAAGGAATTTTTGCAAAACTTAATACGGCAGACGGCATTACCGCCGAAGCCAATTCTCAATATGGATATGGCAGAATTCCGTACAATGCAAAAACTGATGATACGGGTGCAGAACAGGGCGAGAGAAATCCGCAGCTTGCAGGATGAAGTACCGAAGTTAAAGGCACAGCTTGCCGAAACAAAGGGCATATTCAAGAGCAAGGAGCGAAAGGCGTTAGAAGCGCAGATACAGCAGACGGAGGAAAAAATCTCCGCTATGCTGGAAGTGTTACCCGAAATCTTGAAAGATGACGGTTATCCCGATGTGCAGGCATTTATGGCAACCTACCGCAAGGCGGAAGCCGTAGTTGATAACTACAACCGAGAACTTGCCGAATGGGAGCGCAATGTCAAGGAAAGCCGCAGACCAACCGAAAAAGAACGGTATGTACCGCCCGAAAAGCAAAGCGTCCGTGACCAACTCAAACGGTTGCAGACAGAGGGCAGACAACCAAAATCCAAGCACCGATCCCACGACAGAGAAAGATAGCTTTAACACCGAAAACGACACCGCAGGGCAGTTTCCCTGCCTTGCGGGCTTACATACATTTTGACAGTGAAACACCCTGCAAGATTTTAGGTCTTGCAGGGTGTTTAGATTACTCCGTCATTCGTCTAAGCAGATCCGCACGGTACGGGAGTTTTCGAGCAAGCTCAATCGGGGTATAGCCCCAATCATTTTTCACATTCACTTCCAGCGTGCAGTTTTGGGATATGACATCATACAGCGGTGCAAAATCCTCATCGGTAAACTTCGGATGGCTGATAATGTGCTGAATAGCCACTCTGTGTTTCGCATCCAATTGATTGATATCTACCCCGGCTTCGATCAATATCTGCGTCAGCTCTACTGTCTGCTCCATAATGTGCTTAGAGCGAGAAAACAGGATGTGGAATAGTGTTTCGTTTTCAGCGTTCGTGCCTTTCAATTCCGCTCCCTCGCCAATCAGGAACTTCACAATGTCATATCTGTTGTGGGGCGTTTGATTCGCCATAGCACAGAATATGACGGGAGAGCCGTCCTGGGGTGTTTCATTCAAAAGCCGCTTGTCATAGACTTCCTTGAACTGTGCCAGCGTCTGCGTTCTTGCAGAAAAGTACATATTCATACCGTTCATCCCCTTTGGAGAGTTTGTTTTACTCAATAATAATATCAAAAATCAGCTCATCAAAATTGTCGTCGATATGCCCGTCGTTGCAGTGGTAGCGAAAATGATTAGGTGCAATCACTCCTTTTTTCATTGCGGCTCCTCGTACCCACGCCTCCAAACCGCCTTTACCATCTTCCCATGCGTTCCAGATCATCAACTCGTTGCTTTTTGAGATGCAGTCATATCCGTATTGCTCATTATGCGCCTGTGCTTCCCGCAAATCCTTTTCCCAAAGTAAAAAACAATGCGATTCGATTCCTGAATTATGTGAGGTCATCTTGCCTTTTGTCTTGAATTTAATCGCTTGCTGCCATTCGGAATGGGTGGAGAGCAGAATGACCGACAGCTTGAACTTGTCTGGAACAGGAATTTTATCCATCAGCATCAGAATTTCCCCGTGATACTGAATGGGTTTCCCTGCGCTTTTTCTGAATAATGACTCAAATTCCACAATGATACCTCCCGCAGATTCTGATCTGAATGACAATTCTATAAATTTGAAACTCTAATTATTCCCAGTAGCCCGACATTTCAAAGTCAACGCAGTCAAACTCTGTAATATTGTCCCAATCCCTCACCAAAATGATATTATCAACTTGTTCAGCCACATACAACTCGTCCAATGTTTTATAGTAGGCAACAGCTTGCCTTTCGATATTTCCGCATCTTTGGAATGAACACATACCATCATAAATAGTAATCATATATTCATCGGGTTTATCTTTGAATACTAAGCGCAGCTCTGCCTCAATATGTTCTTCGTTTATGCTTTTTAACAGCAAGGATTTTATTTCTTCAAAAGTATATTTTGCCATAACATTCTTTCCGTTTACGGCTTTCATCGGTGATACCTCATTTTTATTCGATATCCGCATAGCCCGCAATACAAACTTGGAAACTGAACAGATCGTATGCGCTAAGTCAAATCCCATATCCGTAGCCCCCTTCGTGGACTGAAACTATTGCTTAAAATTAAAATAAGGATGCCCCTTACTCAATCACCTTACCCGATTGTGTATCGACAAAATACCTTTTACCATTTTCAATGTGAAATTCCAAATCAGTCCCTACGGGAAGATTGTATATAGCAAGAATAGCGGGTTCAATATTTGCGAAGGTATTAAAGTCCACAACTGTCATATTTTTGCTGTCATTAATATATTCTTGCGTGTCTGTATCACCGATGGCTCGCCAACCATTATCAGCCGCATTGGTACTATTTTCACGGAATATCCATTTCAGTTTGGATTTTCCCTCTAACAAAGACTTAGTGATAATCATTCCACCTGCATTACTGATAAAAATTGCCTTCTTATTCTCTTTATTTTCCTTTTTGAAAATATCAAACAATCCCATAATTCACCCCGTCACTTTGATTTTAAGGCTAATTATACCATATAAGTTCAAAATAATCTACTACTGCGTATCAAACGGCTGGATTGCTCCTGCAAAATGTGTGTAATATGGCTTTCAAATTACACCCGAAATAAGAAAGGCCACCGTCTGTTGACGGCGACCCTTCTTGCGCAGTATTAGCGATAAATAAGTTCGCTTGATACGATTTCCATAGCGGCGTTTCGCAGATTGTTCATCTTCTGTACCCACAGCATTTGATTTTCCGCTTTGAGCGTTTCCGTCACGCCCTCTTTTTCGGAAAGCTGCTTTACCAGTCGAGAGAACATTTCCTCTGCCTCCCGGTCAATGTCAGCAAGATAACCGTTCAGCTTGCCACTGGTGAGCAGGGAGGTATACAGCACCTTGCGGTGGGTTTTGATATAGCGCCGGTGCCGCTGCCCCCATACACCGATATGCCGTTCTTCTTTTTCGGCGGGTAACTCCAAGCAAGGGATGTAGTAGTCGCCTTGCAATTCATACCAAAGCCCGTTGCGCTTGTCATAAATGTACTTGTCCATCTTGAAATCCTCCAGTATAATATATTCGCACATATGTCACAGTTTCCCGATTGCCACATCTTGTTATATCGTGTTGTCGGTTTTTCTTGCCCTTGCTTTTGCCCTTATAAAGTGTTGGGACAAGGGTAAAACGGTGTAAAAGCGTATAAAGGGACAAGGTGGACACATTGCGATAAATCCTTTATTTTCAAGGCTTTTGGAGGATTTTATTGATAACCTATGGGGAGCAATAATCACTCATAATTTTATGGTTTTCAAATTCCAGTTTGTCAGCCACATCATAGCATATCCCCCAGTAATGTGTAAAGCCAAATTCCACACCGAAAGGAGTCTTAACCTTGAAAGATGCAACACAACTTCATATCCGACCTGCCCGCCCGGAGGAGGCGGGCTTATTTTATACCCCGCACCCCGAAGAAGATAAGCGGCTGGGTACCGTTGGCCATGTCCGCATGGACTTCGGGCGCAGCGGCAACGAGTTCTGGCATACATGGTGGCCCCGTGGCCCGGAGGAGCTGAACAGCCCTGTGTTCAAAGCGGAGCTGCAGGAGGTCGTGGACACGCTGCGGGAGAGTGTGCTGAAAAACCGCTTCGCTATGGAGCGTTTTTGCTATGAACACGGCGGGAAAATCAGCGGCGGCTGGACACAGAACTACGGCTACATCGTGGAAACCGAGCATTACCGCTACTGCCTGCGCTGCAATCCGTCCCCCGGAGATTACAACTGCTACTGTACGGCCTATGATCTGGATGTCCAGCGGCAGAACATGGCGCAGAAGGAAGTGCCTCACATGGAAATAGGGGGCATGATATGAGCATGGGAACGGCTTGTGCCAGAGGGCCTCCCACCGTAATAGGTCATTGTATATCTTTCCGTTGACTTACGGATGGTTGTGTGGTAGTTGTTTGTGCTACCAAAACACGAAAGGAGAAACGCACATGAAAAAGAGAATCATGACCCTGATGGCGGGAATGCTCCTGCTGCTCACGGCCTGTGGGCAGACGGGGAGCAATTCCGCATTGACGATGCTGCCGGTGGCGGCGGTTCGGAGCGCGGCACAGGCCATCGCGCCCGTGGAGGGCAAGACGCAGGAAGATACGGAGAGCCTGTCTGCTGAGGAAACTGTCGAGGAGACCAAGGACGTAGGCGATGAGGAGAGTCCGAACCCCACTGAGGACGCGGAGACACCTTCCACCAAGGCAGAGGAAACCCCAACTACGCCCACTGGTGAGGGACAGCCCGACGTGCCGGAGCAGCCGACTACGCCCGAACAGCCGGTGATGCCTGCACCTGCACCGACACCGGCAGAGGAACCGGAACAGGCAGTGCCGGAAGTTACCCCCGAACCTGCCCCTGCGCCTAAGCCTGCCGCCAGCGGGAACATCTACTCCATCGCGGAGGCTATTCAAGCAGGCAACGAGTACGCAAGAGCGCAGTACGGCGTGACCATCGACACCAGCATGACCACCGCCGACTCCAGCTACTTCCCCGGTACGGCAGACAGCGTGGCATGGCTGGCAGAGAATGGCGGACAGGCGGCACTGACCGCCGCCGTAAAGGGCAACGTGGACGCCACCTTCGCCTGCCTCGCCGCCATGGACGGCGCGGAAACGGTCAGCGCGTATGCGCGGTTCAACTGCACCGCCCGCTACGATGCGGCATCGGACGAATACATCGTGGTGGTGCTGTACGGATAAACCAACTGAACACCCGACCGAAAGACCGACAGCGTGAGCTGCCGGTCTTTTGCGTTGGGAGAAAGGACGAGCATGAAGAAAACAATTCCTAAGCTGTTGACGCTGGCATGCCTTTTAGTAGCAATCATGGGTCTGTCCATCGTGACCGCTCACGCTGCCACGGTAACGGGTACGATCAGCGGTGGTAACGAGTACCGTTACCATGAGGACAAAACGCCCGTGCCGCAGTGGGGCGCGTTTACCAGCACAAAGCTGAAATACTTTACCAGAGATGATACAGGCGTAACGGTGCCTGCCTATTGCATGGAGCCGTCCGTTCGGTCTGCCAGCGGTGATCTGAGTTACTCCTCCACCAGTTGGAGCAGCCTGAGCTGGAATCAGCGGTACGCTGTGACGCTGGCACTCTCCTACGGCTACGGCGGCAACTATGATTTTTATGGCATCCATCCCGACTGCGCGCAGCTGGCGACGCAGGCGGTGATTTGGGAGTTTGTGTGCGGCTACCGCGGTACGACCTATCCGTACACCCTGTATGATACCACCTGCGCCAACCTGTTCCACTACGCCGGCGACGGCGTGCAGGAGGCGTATGACATCCTTATTGACCGCATCATGGGGCATGGCGTGATCCCCAGCTTTGCGGTGAAGTACCGCAATCAGCTTTCGGACGCCAATGCCATTACGCTGACATGGGACGGCAGTCAGTACATCGGTACAGCCACCGATACCAATGGTGTGCTGTCGCAGTACTACTTCCGCGCCAACATCAGCGGTGTGACCATCAGCCAGCGGCGCAACGTGCTGACCGTGACGGCCACAAAGGACGCTGCAGCGCAGCTGAACGGTTATATCAGCAGCGATTACGGCTACGCACTGGATGTGGAGGGTACAGAGGCTGTGCTGCTGGAGCCCAGCAATGGCAGCAATTATCAGGCTTGCGCCGCGTTGACCTCACTTCCCGACCCCGTGTGGGCGTACATTCATTTTAAGGTCAAAATTGTGGAGGAGAAGGGCAGCCTGACCATCAATAAGGTGGACGCGGAAACCGGCAAGGCACTGGCAGGCGTGACCTATCGGCTATTTGATGCCAATGGTAAAAAGGTGGCTGACATGACCACCGGTGCAGACGGTAAGGCAGTGTTCAAGGATCTTCCACAGGGCAAGTATAGCTATCAGGAGATCAGCACGCCCGGCGGCTATGTGGCGGACAACACCAAGTATCGGATCACCATTACGGCCACGGCACTGAACATTACGCAAAAGAGAACCAACACACCTGCCAAGGCCAGCATCGAGATCGTCAAGGTGGACGCTGATCACAAGACACCGCTGCAAGGCGCGGGCTTCCGACTGTATGATGCTTCTGGTAAACAGGTCGCGGAGGGCAACTCAGACGTCAATGGTAAGCTGACCTTCTCCAACCTGCGGTTGGGTAGCTATACCTACAAGGAATTCAAAGCACCGGACGGATATGTTTTGGATACCACGGCGTACTCCGCTGTGCTGAACCAAAACGGGCAGGTGCTGAAGGTCACTCGCGAGAATATACCGGTCAAAGGCAGCATTGAGGTCTTGAAGGTGGACGCAGAAACCAAGCAGCCGTTGGCAGGCGTGGTGTATTGCCTTTTCGACGCCGATGGCAACAAGATCGCGGATGGCACGACCGATGCTACCGGCAAGGTGACATTCTCTGGCCTGAGACTCGGCAAATACTTCTACCAGGAGATCAGTACCGTGGATGGCTATGTGCTGGACGAGACCAAATACGATTTCAGCCTAACCACAGCAAACCTCAACATCAAGGTCACCCGCGAGAACGCACCTGCCAAGGGCAGCATCACCGTCCGTAAGGTGGATGCCACAGGCGCACCTCTTGCCGGTGCGGAGCTGCTGCTGGAGACTTCCGCAGATGGCAAGACGTGGACGGAGGTAGGCAAAATTACCACCGACAACACAGGCATCGCCAAGTGGGAGAATCTTAAAATCGGTGTTCAATTCCGTATTACCGAAGTAAAAGCACCTGCGGGGTACACCCTGATGACCGAGCCGCTGTTCACGGGAACGCTGGACAGCAGCAACCGAGATGTTACCATCACTGCCTGCAACAATGCGGGATTCGTCCTGCCCTTCACGGGCAGTACGGGCTTCACGACCTATATTCTGTTAGCAGCACTCATGCTTTGCATGGGTGTTTATTTTTGCAAAAAATCTGATTTTACGAAGGAGACAACCAAATGAAAAAGATCCATCGCGTAGTGGCACTGCTGCTGGCGGTGCTCATGTCCATCGGCCTGATGACGACAGCATTTGCCGCAACAGATTCTGCGCCTATCATCGACCCCAGCAAAAAAGCATCCCTGAGCATCTACAAGTACGACATCACCAAGGCCAGCAACGACGGTGCGTGGGATGCCGAGTCCTACGTTTCCACCGGCCTGCATGACGACGCGGTTATTGACAAGCTGAGCAAGTACGCCATTCAGGGCGTGGAGTTCACTTACCTCCGTGTTGCCGATGTCACCATGAGCAATGAAGTGGTGGACGGTCAGCGGCAGGTGGGTGTGCTGTATGGCTTCGACAACAGTGACCGCAGCACCGCCGTTTTGTCTGCCATCGACCTGACTACTGCGGATGCTCACAAGACCGACAACGGCATCAACTACTTCACCAGCGATATGCTGAACAACAAACTGTCCGCTGCACTGGCTGCCAACACCACCACTGTCAAGAACGCTCTGGAAACCGCCGTGAAGAACGGCGGCGTGACTATGACGGAGACCGATGCCACCGGACACACCTCCGCTTCCAATATGGAGCAGGGGCTTTATCTGGTGGTGGAAACCCGCGTCCCTGAAAACGTGACCTCCGCCTGCAATCCGTTCTTCGTATCCCTGCCCATGACCACCATTGATGGTGCGGCATGGAACTATGACGTTACGGTTTACCCGAAAAATCAGACCGGCAATCCTACACTGGATAAGACCGTGCGTGAAGCAAAGAACTCCACCGGCAAGAATACCGGCAGCCTGACCGACATCCAAAAACCAAGCTGTGATCCATCTAAGACCAGTAACCACCAAGGGAGGGACGGAAGTCCCTCCCTTGGTGGTTGTCCAGCAGTTTGCCGCAATCGGGGCGGGCTTATGCCGGCAGGCTGATATGACCGATTTTATCCAGCGCAGAGAGATCAACGCTTTCCACATATGCTTTGATCTCGTCATCGCCGAGAGAATCACCCAGCTGAGAAACCAGGCTGATAAATGCGTTCTCGCCGTTATACAGCACGATAAACTGATGGTTGCCGGAGTAAACAGACACTGTCTCGCCACGCGCGGTGGTATACGACCATTCATGGTATTCATGGGCATCATCCAGAGAAAGGCAGTCGATGCTCATGCTCCCCTTCACCCGACGGTTTATGGCGATGGTGCAGAAGCTTTCTTCCGCGCCGTCTGTAGTACACCAGTCATCCCCGTAGGAGAAGGAACCGTCGTTCCATACCCGATAATCGGGGACGCCCTGCCGTGACGGGCTTTCCAGCGTCAAAAAGCCATCGCTGCCGATGATCTCGCAAAAGCTCGTATATCCGGAGCCTTCGTATAGATCGTCCCACGGCTTGAGAGCATATTTTTCACTGATCTCAAGGAACTTGCTGACCAGCGTTTCCGTGTAAAGGCCGTTGTAGACCCTTCCATGGGCTTCGCCCCAGTCGCCCAGAGGCTGGTGCAGCGCATCTCCGTTATAGCCGTTTGCTTCGTAGGCGCTGAGGAAGGCGTTGAACTCGCGGGAGGCCTCGTATTCGGGGGAGCCGATGCAGCCCTGCATACTGATGGTCATTCCGTCATCCAGCTTTTTGCCTGCGTACTCGCCGTCCACATAGTGGTCGGAAACGATCTGGCTGCCCATCACAGCGTCTCTGATACCAAACAGATTCACCGCGTAGGCCCCCACGCACATGGCGCACAAAAGCGCTATGACAGCCGCCGCCACCAGTACCGATCTTCTGACAGTTCTCTTTTTGTGAATCGTATAGTTTTCCATGTTCATAATCTCCTTTTCGGCATCAGATGCCTCAACCGTCTGCATCAGGTCGATGGCATCCTGTACAAACTTCGGATCAATATTGTTGAACCCGGACAGAAAGTCAAACGATGTCATAGCAATCCCTCCTTAGATAAATATAGCCGTAATTTCTGCCTGATTCGGAAAAGTGAGGTTTTTACTTTGCTTTGTGAACACTTGAACCTCGAGGCAATGTCCGCTATGGAAGCAAAGAGCCAGTAGCGGCACACAAAGATGTTGCGGTCGTCCACTGAGAGTGTGCAAAGAAATTGATTGACTGCCGCGGCAAACTCCTTCCTCTCGCATTCCGCTTCCACGGAATCACCGGAAGCGATGGTGTCCTTCAGCTCGTCCAATACAAGATCAAACTCACCGCCGCCGCGTTTCCGGGCGTACTGCTCCCGCAACTTCATCAGGCTGAGATTTCTGACAATGGCTGCCGCAAAAGCCTGAAAACACGTTGGTCGCTGTGGGGGAATGCTGTTCCATAGGGCCATGTATGTATCAGACACGCATTCTTCCGCGTCCTGCGCGTTGGATAGGATATTGAGAGAAATTTTCGTGCAAAGCCTGCCGTACTTTTCATCGGTACGGGCGATGGCCTCCTGACTTCGCTGCCAGTATAGATCAATGATTCTTTCGTCTTCCATGACGACCTCCTTTAAGAGCTCTCACCCAGTAAGTTGCAAAAAGCGGTGGACAGGTTACAGTTTTTTCAACGGTGAATGTGGCAGCGCAAAACGCCCGAGGATAAACGGTGTCATCGCCATATTTTAGCGCCTTTCCGTCCGACAGGCAAGGAGAGGTACCGCAACGCCGCAGACGAGGGTGCGATCCAGGTCATTACAGGCCACCGGGGCTGGCGCGGTGCGGACTACTTCCGGCATATAGACCGCTTACAGGTTGGCGATACCGTGAAGCTCACCAACCTGTGGGAGATACTAACCTACACCGTGACGGACATTGAGATCATCCAGCCCCATGAGGTAGATAAGATCAAGATACAGCAGGGGCGCGACCTGCTGACGCTTCTGACCTGCCATCCCTACGCTTCGGGTGGGCGGCAGCGATATGTGGTGTACTGCGAGAGAACGGAGGTGAGATAACTATAAGCATTTTCGGCAAGGTGACCTTCGTAGGGGACGATGATATCTTCTACGACGATGCCGACGACTTTTTGGACTGCATCCGGGAGGAGCTTCCCTACCGCGATATCACAGGGTTTCGCTATGAAGTCCTGACAGACGATCCCGCTATCCGCAAGGCAGCAGATGACATCCTGTTTGACTTTCTTGGTGAGGAAAACCCCTGTGAGCTGGAAGATTACACACAGACGATGGGAGGAATTTAGTATGAACGTAAAGCGGGAGCTGCTGGCGTTCCTGCGGAAGCAGTACCCTGTGGGTACACGCATCCGGCTGGACTCCATGCAGGATCCGTATGCACCGATGGAGGCTGGCACGACGGGAAAACTGGACTATATCGACGACGCCGGGCAGTTTCATATGAAATGGGACAACGGGCGGGTGCTGGCACTCATCCCCGGCGTGGACAGCTTTACCGTTTTACCGCCCGAGCTCAGCATGACGAAGCTGTATATGCCGCTTACCGCCGAGCTTTATGAGCCGGATGTGTATGGCAATATGCAGGAAGAACCGGAGTTGCTGACCGGACACGACCTGACCGCGTATGAGGACCATATCCGTAGCGCACTGGTGAAGTATCGGATGCCGGAGGAGGTCAACCGCGGCATCATGCACTGGTACGATGCGCCGGACAGTGTGAACGACAAGGTGCGCTCCGTTACCTTCAGCGTGGAGCGGCGAAACGGCAAGCTGTGGGGTATCGCGGAATGTCAGATCAGCGGCGAGTTGTCGGCGGCAGAGCTGACCACGCTGAAGGAATATATTGAAGGACAGGCGTCGGACGGCTGGGGCGAGGGTTTCGAGCAGCATGAGATCGCCGTTGGACGTGGCAGCGAGCTGTATGTGCATCTGTGGCAGGATGAGGACTGGAGCATCCAGACGGAGCAGGAGCGCTTCCGCGCCTACTTCGAAAAGCTGCCGGAGATGTGCTTCACGCTGCTGCCGGGTACGGGACAGCTTATCTGCATCAAACGCGGCGAAAGCGGGTACTACCCCAGCGATTGGTCTACCGGTGATGCCCACGAGAACCGCCGTATCGCGGATGAGCAGAACAGAAAGAGAGGCGTGACGCCTGTACAGGAGGAGGCTATGAAGATCGGCAGTATGTGCGGCTGGGATGTACCCGGTGCAGACCCGGACAACTGTGAGGACATCGTACAGCGCCGTGGGGGGATGGAGCTTGGATAAAAAGATTATTTCCATATACATGGGCAATCCTGACAACAGCAGTCACGCGGAGCTGACACTCCGGCGAGTACTGAATCTGGCGTACAGCGTGGATTGCTGCCATGTGGTGCCGGGGATCACGGACGATGCAGCGTTGGGACAGTTCTACGTGGAAAACGATTTTCTCCCGGATTTGGCAAACGTGCCGGACAGCCGCTGCAAGTACCACGGCAAGGCGTGGACATGACCATGCAGTAAAATTTAACAACAATGGGACCGCTTTCCGAAAAGGGACGGCGATCCCTCTTTTGCGTCCTTTTCGGTGAACGGTCACCGGAAGGGAGTGCAAGAATGACGAAGGAAACCGTCGCCCTGTACCTGAAAAATGGATTTAAGGGGCGCAGAAATGTGATCAGCAGCCGGGAATTGGAGCGTGTGCTGGGCATCAGCGGGAACGAGCTGCGGCGGCGCGTCAACCGTCTGCGGCAGGACACCGTACCCATCGCGGCAGACCAGCGGGGCTACTACTTCGCGGAAACGGCGGCGGAGGTCTATGATACCATCCGCGGCTTGCAGAAAATGCGCAGCGGACTGGACGCGGCTATCTCCGGACTGGAGCGTGCGCTGGAGAAATTTGATGCGTGACAGCCTGATAAAGCTCATGCCTTGGATGGGCGGTAAGGGACAGCTTATGTGGGCCATACAGATGCTCTTGCCCATCCATTATAAAACACTGGTGGATGTGTTTGGCGGCAGCGGTATCATCACGCTGAATACCGCCGTGCCGAAGGGGTGCCTGCAAATATATAACGACCTGAACCACGACCTGTATAACCTGCTTTTCTGCGTCAAGCACCGCCCTATGGCTCTGACGAAAGAACTGAGCTTTCTTCCGATCAATGCTCGCGACGAGTTTGATGTGCTGCGCAGACAGCTGCAGGGCGAGGACTTCACACAGCTGTATCTGGATGAGGAGCTGCAGCTGGCAGAGCAGATGTTCCCACCGCCGGAGGCGGAGGCGGTCAAGCGGCTGTTGCAAAGCCGTGCGGAGCTGTCGGATGTGCGCCGCGCCGCCGCTATCTACAAGCTGCAGCGATACAGCTATAACGGCAACGGCGACAGCTATGGCGTGAGCTCCTGCGATATACAGCGGTTTTTTCGGGATATTTGGGAGTGTTCTCACCGCCTGAAGGATGTAGCGCTGGAGAATAAGGATTTCGAGAGCATCATCACCACCCATAATGATCCGCAGACCACGGTCTATTGTGACCCGCCCTATTATGAGGCGGAACGTTACGCGGTGGAGTTTCCCCGCAGTGACCATCAACGGCTCCATGATGTGCTGGCGCAGCACACGGGCTTCGCCATGGTGTCCTATAACAACTGCGACTATATTCGCAGGCTCTACGAGGACTTTTTCATTTATGAAGTGGAGCGTCCCAACAGCCAATCCAAGAAGAAAAATGACATATACCGGGAATACATCATGACCAACTATGACCCCCGTGTTTTTGCGTCGCAGATGACGATATTCGGCGATTACAGCAGCGATGGGAAGATATGCCGACTGGTGCATATCCCGGAACGACCTTTGAGAACTTGAGGAGGATCTATCATGAAGAACGAAATGACACTGGACAAGACCGGCCTGACCATCCCCGGCAGCGAGCTGGCAGAATGCGGCATGGCGGGCGTAGATCTGTCTGCCCAGATGACGCACAGCCTTCTGCTGCTTATGCCTCGTGAGATGACAGCGTTACAAACGGCAGACGCACTGGCCGGACTGTTTGACGCGGCATCGCAGCTTGTGTCTGCCCTGCTGGACGCCTGTCGTATGCCCTGCTGCAAGGACTGCGATTCGGACGTGAGGGAATTCGACCTCGATGCCGTGCCTGCACCGATCCGGAAGCTGTTGCTGGATAGTGGCTGCTGCCCGGCCCTGCTGGAATGCTATCTGGAGGAGGGAGATGTGGTCTATGCTGCCGAATGAGGCAATGTACCCCTACACGGCGAAGGAGGCAAGGGACAGGGGCGAGCTGGAGGTGTGGCGTGCCAATTTTCGCACCAACTGTGCCTGTGCCGGGGCGATAGAACTGGCGATCCATCGGGACTTTGACGGAATGCATCTCAAGGACGGCTGCGCCAAAAGCGTCATTGACCAGTACGGCTATAGGCGTGTAGGGTATGTGCTGGCCAACACCTTGCAGCTGCACGCCTATGACGGACGCTACCATGAGACCAATAAGAGATGGAGCAGGACCATCTTCGTGCCCGAGGACGGCGGACACCGGCATACTTTCCTCATAAACAGCCACCCCGCCGTGCTGGACGGCTTCGTCAGTGACTACCGAACGGAGCTGGCAAGGCTGCGGCAGAACCAGGGCGCGCCCGCCATGGGTGAAATGACAATGTGAAGGAGGACGCTATGAGATATGTGAAACGTGCAGTGCTGGTCTGCGGTGCGGCGACGCTGCTCTGCTGGTTGTTTTCCGTGGCGGCCTACGCCACCGGCAGGGGCGATGTTGCCGGAGCCGTGGAGAGTACATGGGCGGCGGCATCAGGGCAGATCAAGACCGTTGTCAACAATGTGGTATTTCCTGCCATTGATATGATCCTCGCCATTTTCTTCTTTGTGAAGCTGGGTACCGCCTACTTCGACTATCGAAAGACGGGACAGTTTGAATGGACCGCACCGGCCATTCTGTTCGCGTGTCTGGTTTTTACCCTGACCGCACCGCTGTACATCTGGGGCATCGTGGGTGTGTGAGTGTTTGGTAAAAACGTCCTTGCATAATAGCATTTTGAGAGTATAATATAGTTATAAAACTGCTATGTGAGGAGGGCGAATATGAATATCAAACCAAGTGCTGCCATTCGTCAGAACTATAATGATATTGCGGAACTGTGCAAGACCACCGGTGAACCTGTTTACCTGACCAAAAACGGTGAGGGCGATTTGGTCGTTATGGACATTGAGGCATTTACCCGCCGCGAGAAAATGCTGAAGCTGCGTGAGGAATTGCTCGCCGTGGAAGAAGACCGTCTGCATGGTGCACCGGACTATTCCATGGACGAAGTGTCCGCCATGATGGAATCCGCGATCCGGGAGGTACGCCATGCCGGAGCATGAAACGTATCGGGTCGTTATTTCGAAGCGTGCCGCCCAACAGCTGGTAGAGCACGCGGCGTTTATTGCGCGGTTGGATGAAAAACTGGCACACAAGCTGGTTTCCGATTTCCGACAGGCAGCAGAATCTTTAGAAAGATTCCCGTTCCGCAATCCGGTGATGCGTTCTGATGTCTTTGCCGTTGAGAAGTACCGCAAGCTTATCTTTGATAAATACCACATCTTGTTGTATCAGATAAAGGGACAGGTAGTATATGTGGAGTATGTGATAGATGGGCGACAGGATTATCAGTGGCTGCTTACAAAGTGAACGGGTGAGACGATGTAGTATAACAGGAAGCACTCTGCTGACGGCAGAGTGCTTCCTGCGTTTATGGAGGTGAGAGTTTATTTTTATCTGGGACTTTGTAGCCGATACGGTGCTGGGTCAGATCGTGGACTGGTTCTACGGTCAGATCGTGGGCTTTCTCGGCAATTTCTTTTCGGAGATGGGAAACATGGGCGCCGAGCTCTTCGCCATGAGCTGGGTACAGAGCGTGGTGTTGTTTTTCTCCTATCTGGGCTGGGCACTGTTTGCCATAGGGCTGGTGGTAGCCTGCTTCGAGTGCGGCGTGGAGTATTCCGGCGGACGCGGCAATGTCAAGGAAACGGCTTTGAATGCCATGAAAGGTTTTCTGGCGGTCTCCCTTTTTACACAGGTACCGGTGCGCTTGTATGAGCTGGCGGTATCGCTGCAGGCCGACTTGACGGCAGGCATCACCGGCTTTGGGACGACCAGCATCGGGGACGCGGCAAAAGCGGCGCTGGAGGATTTCAACGCCGTGGAGAGCCTGACATCTTCCGGACAAATCATTTTGCGGGGCTTTGGCCCGGTGACCAGCGGACTTATGGTCATCTTCTGCCTTGCGCTGATGGCTTATGCGGTCATAAAGGTCTTCTTCGCTAACCTTAAGCGCGGCGGTATTTTACTCATTCAGATCGCGGTGGGCAGTCTGTATATGTTCTCTGTACCGCGCGGCTATGGCGACGGATTCATACAGTGGTGCAAGCAGGTCGTGGGGCTGTGTCTCACGGCTTTTTTGCAGGCCACTATCCTCGTAGCTGGCTTGATGGTGTTTAAGGATCACGCACTGCTGGGCCTGGGACTCATGCTCTCTGCTGGTGAGATTCCCCGTAGCGCCGGTGCGTTCGGGCTGGATACCACCACGCGGACCAATATCTCCTCGGCGGTCTACACGGCACAAAGCGCGGTCAGTATGGCGCGGACGGTGGTGGCCGCAGCGAAATGAGAGTCATCACCATGGGGAGCTTATTCGAATTAAAAGGCTGCCACCTTTAAGATGGCAGCCCTCAACAACCTTATCACTACATATTGCTTATGGAAATAACGGCTCATGGTTTCCCGTTTCAGTGGTAGAACCCAATAATTTCCCATTTTGAAAATATTGAATCATGCATACCTTCTCGTTATTTGTTTTCACAAGCCACGCATAGCCATCATCAAGGTAAAATGTATAGCTATTTCCACCAACAATCCATTCTGTGTAACCTGGCTCACCCATCAAAGTTTTTGTAATCCATGACTCACTCATTCCAATATAGGGGGCTTCAATTGGGAGCGGTGGCTCACACTCGTTGATATCGGTCGTCTGGCTGTTTGAATTTGTGTTGTTGCCATCATCTAAAGCTTGCCTTTGGTTAAATTTCTCAGAAGCCTTTATATTTCCGCTGTCATAATGCGTTTTGGTAGAGGCAATATGCATTATGACAGCGATAACAAGGGCAAGACTAAGAAACATAAACAGAAGGTGTCTGCTAGGGGCAAGCCAACTATCTGTAGACAACCTGCTGGATTTTGAGTGTTTCATCTATTCATGTCCTCCTAAAGGCAAGTGGCGGTGTGTGCTATTATAGACTATCGCTTCGAATATTTTAGCAAATTAGAACTGAAAATCAATAGCGCTGGGCAACAGCGTGGCCATCCCCTGCGTGGATTTTGTGATGAAGTGTATGGCGGACGCCATACGGGAGAGCGATTAGACATAACTTGTCCATTGTGCTTCGTTTGCGCCTGCTTCTTCGTTGTACTTGTCAATAGCTTTCCCACCGCGCTTCGGCTATGCTTTGCTTGCCTCGGAGGGAGGCGGAAAGGAGCACACCATGGAGGAAAGGAAAAACCTCTGCGCACCCATTCCGCTGTCGCTGCACCAGCGGCTGCGTGCGGAGCAGGAGCAGCGTGGACAGACGCTGGCAGACTATATCACGGATATACTCAACGAACACTTTGAAGGAGGAGCAAAAAACATGGGCAATACCAACCGCACCATCGCCTTTCAGGTACCGGAGGAGCTCTTTGACCGGCTGAAGGATTACCTCGCCAAACACGGCTTGAAGCAGAAGGACTTCATTCTCGGCCTCATCGAGCGGGAGCTGAACGACGCAGTGGATGCGGAATAACAACATGCAGAGCCGCAGGCGTGTGCCTGCGGCTTCACTTTTGGAGGAGAACTATGTACCTATACCCAGAAAATCTGACAGCTCGCCCGATGCTGTGGCTGTGGACGCTGCGGGACGTGGCATTCATCGGCGTCGGTCTGCTGCTGTCGGTATTGGCACTGACGCAGGCCGGCACTGTGGTCCCGCTGGTGGTCACAGCGGCACTGGCCTTTCTCTGCATTCGGCACGGCGGCGTCAGCATGCTGGACTTTCTGCGCTACGCCGCAGCGTTCTTCTTTTTCGGGCAGCAATACTACGAATGGAGGGAACGAGTATGAGAAAGAAGAAGTCCACGCAGCAGCTGGTGGGCATTGAGAGCGTGACGGACAGCAGCGTGCTGACGGCAGGCGGTGAGTTGACCTTTTACCTTGTGCAGCCTACTAACCTGAACGTGCTGCCGGAGTCGGGTGTCCGCACGAGGGTGACAGCGCTGCTGAATGTGCTGAAGACCTCGGCAGAGATGGAGCTGCTGGCGTTAGACTCTAAGGAGTCCTATCAGGATAACCGTCTCTATTATCGGCGCAGGGCAGAGGAGGAAGGCAATCCCCCTATCCGCGCTCTGCTGGCGCAGGACCGGCGGCATCTGGACGATGTGCAGACCATGATGGCATCATCCAGACAATTCTGCTTTGTCCTGCGGCGCAGAAAGACGGACGGTGCGATCAACCTCGCAACAGTGGAACAGCGGCTGCGGGACAGTGGTTTTACCGTTCGCCGAGTGGAAGGAACGGAACTATTGGAGCTGCTTGCGATTTATTTTGAACAGGACGCCACCCACGAGGTGTTTGACCTCATAGACGGTGCGCGTTGGCTGACGGCGGAAATGGAGGAATGCCCATGAAGAATCCGTTTCGTAAGAAAACTCTCACCCCGCAGGAGGCGTTCATCCGCACCTATCTGGACTGCATCGCGCCGGGCGTGGTGAAGTTCGAGGTGGATCACTACATCTTCGGCAATACCTACCGCTGCGTCTGGGCACTGCGGGAATATCCCGCCAGCACCGAATCTCAGGCCATCCTGCGGCACTTGGGCGAAAAAAGCGGCGTGACGCTGCGGATATATTGCCGGCAGATGTCCCCCGGTGAGGAGGACAGGATCATCGACAACGCCAACAAGAAGAACAAGCTGGACGGTTCGGATCCTAACAAGCTGCGGCAGGCAGTGGAGGCCGAAAGCAACCTGCGGGATGTGGCGGAGCTGGTGCATAAGATGCACCGTGAGCATGAGCCGCTGCTCCACTGCGCCGTATATCTGGAGATGACGGCGGACAGCATGGAACACCTGCGGCAGCTTCAGACCGATGTGCTGACGGAGCTGGTGCGCTGTAAGCTGAATGTGGACAAGCTGCTCCTGCGGCAGAAGCAGGGCTTTTACTGCGCCAGTCCCGTAGGCTATAACGCCCTTGGCCGGGAGTTCGAACGCGTACTGCCCGCTGGCAGCGTGGCCAACCTGTACCCATTCAACTACTCCGGCAAAACCGAGCCCAACGGCTTTTATATTGGCAAGGATAAATATGGAAGCAACATCGTGGTGGATTTCGACCGCCGCGACAGCGACAAGACCTCTGCCAATATCCTCATCCTCGGCAACAGCGGACAGGGCAAGTCGTATTTGATGAAGCTGCTTATCTGCAACCTGCTGGAGGCGGGTAAGTCCGTGGTCTCACTGGACGCGGAGCATGAGCTGGAAGAGCTTTGTGGTAAGCTGGGCGGCTGCTTTATCGACCTGATGGGCGGCGAGAAGCGTATCAATGTACTGGAGGTTCGATGCTGGAATGAGGACGTGGATATGGAAGCAGACGAGTCCGCGCCGGAGGCTTTCCGCAAGTCCACACTGCTGGCGCGGCACATCTCCTTCTTAAAGGACTTCTTTCGTGCCTACAAGGACTTCTCCGACCCGCAGTTGGATACCATTGAGATTATGCTATCCGCGCTGTATAAAAAATGGGGCATCTCTGAGGAAACAGACTTCCGCCGTCTTACGCCGGAGGACTATCCCATTCTCTCTGACCTGTATGCGCTCATCAATAATGAAATGGTGAATTACAGGAACGGCAGCCTGTACACGCGGGAGCTGTTGCAGGAGGTGCTGCTGGGCCTGCACTCCCTGTGCGTGGGTGCGGACGCGCCGTTCTTCAACGGACATACCAATATCTCCGACGACAGATTTTTGGTATTCGGTGTAGGCGGCGTACTGACGGCGGCCAAGAGCCTGCGGAACGCCCTGCTGTTCAACGTGCTGGCGTATATGTCGGACAGGCTTCTGACAGCGGGCAACACGGTGGCGGCATTGGATGAGCTGTACCTGTGGCTGTCCAATCCGGTGGCCATTGAGTATATCCGCAACTGCTTGAAGCGTGTGCGGAAACGGGATTCTGCGCTGATGATGGCGTCCCAAAACTTGGAGGATTTCGACCAGGAGGGCGTGCGGGAAATGACAAAACCGCTGTTCGCCATCCCGCCCCACCAGTTCCTGTTCAATCCCGGCTCCATTGGCAAGCGGTTTTACATGGATATGCTGCAGCTGGACGAGGCGGAGTTCGAGCTCATCCGGCGCGCACGGCGAGGCGAATGCCTGTTTAAGTGCGGCGCGGAGAGGTATCATCTGAAGGTCATAGCACCGGATCATAAGGCGGTATTGTTCGGAATGGCAGGTGGAAAGTGATGGCTGCGCCCGTATTGGCACGAGTAGCGGCTGCCTTGTTGACAAATGAGGATGGCCGAAAGACCATCGGTTGGGTGTTGGCGTTGCTCTTGTCGCCGTTGATCCTGCTGGTGGTGTTCCTCTGCTGCTTCGGCGATGGCGCGTCACAGCACAACAACGCCGTGGTATCCGCGGCGTTCTATGGTACGGAGTTCTCGGATGAAGTTCCCAAAGAATACCGAACACATATCACCGAGATGCAAGAGGCATTCGCCCTTCTGGATTCGGCCACCGTCTATGTCAATCAGAAAGCCGAGGAAGGCAGCCTTGACCCCGTACAGGTCAAGGCTGTTTTCTTTGCCCTCTGCTTCGGCGACAACGCGCCGACCCGCGCTGCCGCAGACCGCTTCGTGGATTGCTTCTATAAAACGGAAACACGGACGCGCATGGTAACGGTGGTACAGGAGGATGGCACAAAGGAGCAGGTGGAGGAAACATACGAGGTGACCGTGCCTCTTCCGACGGCAGAAGTCTACGAAAATCTCTCTACATGGCGCGGCAGCGTGGTGACTGACGAGGAGCGTTCCAATGCTGTGGATATCTACGCCATGGTCATGGGCAGCATGGGCGGCGACGCCTTTGATGGGGCATATGCTGCCGGAGGAAGCGACCCGATAGAATTGGATGTATCCATGCTTACCGATCCGACTACGAAGAACGCCGCCGACCTTGTGACCTTCGTCACCAATGCGTGGAACTCCGGCTGGGGCTATGTGTGGGGAACCTATGGGCAAGTTCTGACGCCGGAGCTGCTGCAATACAAGCTGACGCAGTATCCGGATGGCGTAGGAAAGTACGTGGACTTCATCCGCGCCAACTGGCTGGGCAAACACACTGCCGACTGTGTGGGGCTCATCAAGGGCTACGGCTGGCTGTCCACCGACACCATGACTATCGACTACGGTACGCATGGGATGCCGGACGTCGGCGCAAACGAGATGTACTACAGCGCCACGCGCAAGGGGGAGATCGCGACCATGCCGGATACGCCGGGGCTGGCGGTGTGGAAGCCCGGACACATCGGTGTGTATATCGGCAATGGTGAAGTCGTTGAGGCCATGGGTACCAAATACGGCGTGGTCAAGACGCAGCTGGAAGGCCGCGGCTGGACGCACTGGCTGGAGATACCGTATATCAACTATGCGCAAGGAGGAGCGAATGGAAGAGACCAATATCACGATCAATTTTGATGCGGCCCAGCTGGACGCGCTGGAATTCGCGCTCCGCAAGCAGCGGTCGTCTGTACAGCGGCGCATGGCAGAAATGCTCCAACAACTCTACGAAGCGGAGGTGCCTGAAGCGGTGCGAGAGTATGTGGACAGTAAGGCCGCGCCTGCCGCAAGGCCCAAGCGACCGGCAAAATCGGTCACACCCAAGGCGCAGATCAGCGAAGTGAGACCGAAGGAGGACAACTGATATGGGAATACAGGACGATGCGGTTGCTACCTGCGCTGCGTACCGCGTAACGGAAAACGGACAGACATGGTGCTTCACGACCTCGCCCGGTGAGGAGCTGATGGATGCTGCACAGACTCTCCGCAGGTACTGCACGAGTGCAGATCACAGCACCGATAAATTCATCTCTCTGTATTCGCAGGCACAGCCTATCACGCCGGAGGAGTATCAGCAGATGATACTCCTCCGCATGGAGAACACCGGAAAAGTCGCCGGCGTGTTTGATTTGGATTTTGACAAGCGGGAGTTTTCCGCAGTCCACATCATGGACGGCTGGACAACGTGGGCGATGCGGGATGTGATACCGTCTGTCTACCAGGCCACAAGGCCGCGCTTCGCAACGGCGGAGGAACAGCTCCGCAAACTGCTGAATCTGTTGGACGGCATGGAGCTCACATCGGCTGGACATCTCACCGCACAGAATTTTTCATTCAGCGATGAGATCCTGATGGAAAACGGTAAGCTGAACTTTTATGTGCAAGCGGACTTCGATGTGGATGCCGTCTTCGGCACATTCGTCCGCACGGATGAGAACGATGACCGGCTGAATATCTACGCCAACTACGACATCATGCGGGATAGACCGTGCGATACGTTGGAGCTGAATCTCTGCAAGGGTGACGGTACGGAGGAGAACTGGAGCTATCATCTGAACGCTGCCGAGCAGGAGGTGCTGGCGCGGAAGATGGAGGCGTTCTGCCAGCAGCAAAACGGCATGAGCCTGCGCGATTTCGCCAGGCAGCTTCAAGAGGAGCCGGGGCCGTCTCCGCAGATGCAGATGTAGCCCCGTGTTTGCCCTTGCGGGCCGGTTTGTGGCCTCGCAGGAACGCGAGAGGGTAAGGATAGCGGCCCCGGAGATTTGGAATGTTTTTGCCCACTTTTCGGTGCGCCGAAAGCGGAGCAGGAGAAACTGGTGGGGTCGCAAGCGCCCCACCAGCATCACTTCTGCCCGCAGTGCGAGCAGTTCCGGAGCGTTTTCCGAGGGGTCATGAAAGCGAAAAAAGGTGGCTTACGGGGTCGTAGGAGCTGAAATCCAAGGAACGACAACGAAAAACTGCGGGGTTGTGCAAGCTTATTGTGGGAGGTGATCAAGAGTGGCAACGGACAAGCGAAAACACGCATTTTGGCTTACAGATGCGGCAAAAGAGATGGTGGAAATAGATGCCCATCTGGACAATTGCGGCAGCCAAAGTGAATTCGTTGAAAAGGCAATACGATTCTATGACGGCTATGTTCACGCAAATAAGACAGGGGCATACCTGCCTCATGCAATGCAGGAGGTGCTGGAAGGATCGCTGGGGGTGTTCGGCGACCGGCTGGGCAGACTGCTGTTCAAGCTGGTGGTAGAGCACAACATGACAAACCATCTGCTGGGCGGTGACGTGGATATGACCCGTGACGAGTACAGCAAGATGCGCGGCAGCAGCATCCGCGAGGTGGCATCCACACACGGCAACATCTCCTTCAAGGACGTGCTGCTGTTCCATCAGGAGGAGTAACGCATGGCGCGGCTGATACAAAAAAGTGGCTACATCAAGAACGGCAAGGCAACCGGCTACATGGAATACGTTGCTACGCGGGACGGTGTAGAGATCATCCAGAGCACCGAGCCTGTGACCAAGAAGCAGGAGCAATTCATCCAAAAACTGCTGAAGGACTTCCCGGACGCAAAGGAGCTATTCGAGTACAGTGACTACCTACAGACGCCCAATCGCGGTACAGCATCCGCATTTATCGCCGTGACGCTGGATGCACATTTGCACGAAGTGGAATCCGAGAGCGGCTATATGTCCTATATCGCCCAGCGTCCCCGTGCCGAAAAGCACGGCGGCCATGGCCTGTTCAGCGAGGTGGACACCACCGACCTCACGGCGGCGAAGGCCGAGCTGGAAGCTCACAACGGAAAGGTGTGGACGTTCATTTTCTCTCTGCGGCGCGAGGACGCGGAACGTCTGGGATACAACAAGGCCTCCGCGTGGCGGAATCTGTTGAAGCATGAGAGCGCCGCTATTGCGGAAGCTATGCGGATTCAGACGGATGATTTCCGCTGGTACGCGGCGTACCACGACGAGGGGCATCATCCCCATGTGCATATGATGGTGTGGTCGGCGGAACCGAAGAAAGGGTATCTCACGCAGGAGGGTATCGCAGTCATGCGCTCCAAGATGACGAACGCGATCTTCCATGAGGAGATGAAAGAACTCTATATCAAGAAGGACGCTGCCTACAAAGAGAGTGTTCAGATCGCAAGGGATGCTCTCCTGACGCGCATTACAGCAATGGAGCACAGCGACTGTGCTGATCCCGTGATAGAGCAAAAGCTGTGGGAGTTGTCTCAAACATTGGAGCAGGTCGATGGCAAACACGTCTATGGCTATCTGCCCAAGGAGGTCAAGGCACAGGTGGACGAGATCGTTGACCGGCTGGCGCAGCTCCCAGAGGTGGCGGCTTGCTATGAACAGTGGTGGAAATTGAAGGATGAGATCGCCAGCTACTACGGACGGAACGCGCCGCCCCATCAGCCACTGGTACAGCAAAAAGAGTTCCGCACCATCAAGAATATGATCATTCAGCAGGCGGAAACATTTCGGCAGCCTGTGTCGGAGCAAGTTCCTGTTGAGACAGAACCTAATGAGCAGCAAGTGCCGCCCTCAACCGAATCGCCTGCGGCTATGGCACAGCCGCAGGCGGTCGCGTCACAGAGCGCAATAGAGGTCGGCGTGGTCAGTCAACTACTCCACCACATGAGTCGTGTGTTCCGCGGCAATATGCCGGTCATTCCGCCTGCGCTGCGTATCGACTCCAAGCGCCGCAGGCGGTTGCAGGAGAAGCGTATGGCCATGGGACACAAACGGGATGACCATGAGGAAGCACAGCTCTACCATGTCAACGACAACACCATGCAATAGGAGGTATGAAGCATGGACAAATTTGTATATTTCACATCCGCAGAGAAACGGCAGGCCAACGAGGTTGACCTGCCGTCTTTTCTGCTGGATCGAGGCGAGAAATTCATTATGGCCGGACGGGATTACCGGCTGGCCAGCGACCACAGCATCACCGTGCGCGGGCCAATGTGGTATGACCATGCCGCACGGAGGGGCGGACGCGCCATCAGCTTCGTATAGCAATTCTACGACAAGACCTATCCCGAAGCGGTGACCATGCTGCTGGGGCGGGACGGCCAGGGCCTCATCCCCATCGTCAAAAAAGAGCCTGGACCGCGTGAGCCGAAGCCCTTCGCGCTGCCGGAGGCCTATCTCAATATGCGGCGGCTCTACGCCTACCTGACCGCACACCGGCGCATTGACCGGGATGTAGTCACGGAGTTCGTGCGAGAGAAGCTGCTCTATGAGGACGCTCTGCATCACAACTGTGTGTTCGTGGGCGTGGACGAAAACGGAGAAGCCAGGCATGCCCATCTTCGCAGCACCAACAGTCAGGGCAAGGTGTTCCGCATCAATGTGGAGGGCAGCGAGGCAAAACACAGCTTCCACAAGGATGGCACAGACTGTTCCCTCTATGTCTTTGAAGCGCCCATTGACTTGCTGTCTCATATCACGCTCTGTCCGACAGGCTGGCTGGAACACAGCTATGTGGCCTGCTGCGGTACGTCTGTTCAGCCGGTGCTGGAGCGGCTGCGGCAGAATCCGAAGTTGAATATGGTCTATCTCTGCCTCGACAATGACGAGGCTGGTGAGGATGCCTGTGAAAGCATGATGGAAGTGCTGGAGGAGATGGATGTGGACGTGGAGCGCCTGCGTCCGCAGGGGAAAGACTGGAACGATGACCTGCGTGCGAAGCGAGGTGGCCATGGATAACCTCTGGATGCTCTTTGCAGCGGCTGGTGTCATGGTGGCCGTTATCGGCGGACTGGTGCTGCTGGGTGACCATTACACGCTGAACAACATCAAGTCCAAGACCGTAGGTGACGGTCAGCACGGCACAGCGCGGTGGGCCACCGATGCGGAGATCCGTAAGACCTATGCCCTCGTCCTCTTCCAAGTGTCGGACTGGCGTGCGGGCAGGAACCTGCCAGACACACAGGGGCTGGTGCTTGGCAGTATCAGCGGTAAGCACGGCATCACCGCACTGGTAGACAAGGACGATGTACATTGTCTTATGATCGGCGCGTCCGGCGTGGGCAAGACCGCGTACTTTCTGTACCCAAATTTGGAGTACGCCTGCGCCTGCGGCATGAGCTTCCTGGCGCTGGATACCAAGGGTGACCTCGCCCGCAACTACGGAGCAGTAGCAGAGAAATACTACGGCTATCATGTTTCCGTGGTGGATCTGCGTAATCCCACGCGCTCGGATGGCTACAATCTGCTGACGCTCATCAATTACTATATGGATGAAGCACAGGCCACAGGCAACATCGCCGCCCGTGCCAAGGCGGAGAAGTACGCCAAGATACTGGCTAAGACCGTCGTATCACCGAACGGCGACACAGACTACGGACAGAACGCCTACTTCTACGATGCGGCGGAGGGTTTGCTGACCTCCGTGGTACTCCTGCTGGCGGAGTTTCTGCCGCCGGACAGCAGACACACCACAGAGCGCCGGCATATCGTGTCCGTATTCAAGCTGGTACAGGAACTGCTGGCTCCCTCCGGCGTTCGTGGCAAAAACTGGTTCACGCTTCTGATGGACAGGCTGCCAGACACGCATAAGGCACTGTGGTTTGCCGGTGCTGCGCTGAACGCATCGGAGCAGGCCATGGCCTCCGTCATGTCCACGGTGCTGTCCCGGCTCAACGCCTTTCTGGACTCGGAGTTGGAGCAGGTGCTGTGCTTCGACAGCGCCACCAACGCCGAGCAGTTTGCGGCGGAAAAGTCCGCTATCTTCCTCATCCTACC
>OOIG01000743.1_pt1 | contig 26497 bp, 21 predicted proteins | sample 1692091 | NCBI WGS metagenome assembly OOIG01 (sample SAMN06348188, study PRJEB24527) | human gut metagenome | biome: human gut; feature: ankylosing spondylitis patient; material: feces | host: Homo sapiens | place: China | collected 2015-10 | reverse complement strand
GCGTCAGGTTGTGGCCCTGAAGGCCGTGGGTTCGAGTCCCATATCTCACCCCAGAAAAAGAGAAAAGCACCGCACGGTCCGGGCGAAAGCCCGAGCGTACAGGTCAGCAAGGACCGTCAGCAAACGCGGCGTCCGAGCGGACATCTGCACACCGGGCGGTGCTTTCTTCCAAACAAGGCTTTGCGCGGAAGGAAAAAAGAAAGCACGCCCCGCCGAGCCGATCGAAAAACAGAATCGGGATGTAGCGCAGTTGGTAGCGCGCGTGGTTTGGGAGCGTGTGACCGCCTCATAAGCCGACCGCCGAAAGCTCGCGAAATCTCCGTTTTCCTCGCGTTTTCTCGCTTTTCCGCCGCCGTGTTCTTCGGCAAAAAACTTTTGACCACAGATTTGACCACTTACGGATTTGACAGAAAAAACTGAATATTTTCACCCATCGGGGTGTGGCGCAGCTGGTAGCGCGCGAAGTTTGGGACTTCGATGCCGTCGGTTCGAATCCGGCCACTCCGACCAAAAATCAGTCGAAAATGAGGTTTTTAGCCCCACTTTCGACTGATTTTTTGCTTATAATCGGCTTTTATCCACCACTTCGGGAAAATCCCCTGACGGCAGAAACGCGGCTTTTGCCATAGTTACAGCACAAGCCGCTTTCTTTTTTTTTCGGAAAACCTTTTCTTTGCTTACTGCGCCGCAATTTTTACTCTGCGTTTTGTTCCAGCATTACGATTAGTTTCTTAAACGCATCTTCCTCTCTGATAAAATCAAATTGTCTGTTCTCCAATGCTTTTAATCTGAGATTGCAGGCGTTCCCTTTGTAATTTTTGGACGTATCCGCTTTTTTGTACTTCAATCTATTCACCATAGGTGCTGTATAATCCATATCTTTCAGATTCGCTTCAATAACCGCATAGCGGCAGCTCTCTGTCAAAGCGTCAAGCGTTTTTTGCGAATCGTGCATTTGTGCGTACTCAGAAGCTATCATAGAGTAAAAAAGCGACAGGTAAGACGCACAAAATCCTACGTTTCCGTCTGCATACAAACGCTCCATAATGTCAATCGCAAACCGAAATGCCTCGATTTTTTCCTCATGTGAAAAAGAAATTTTTGCTGTCATACGCAAAGCAGTCATTGCTGCCGTGTGGATCAGAGAATCTATATAGCTTTGGCACGACTCAACCCCATCTTCGCCGTCTAAAATAATCGCCCGGAGTTCCTCCCTTGTCACATAAAAACCGCCGCACATATCTGCATAGTAAAGAGCTTTTTCCTTGTCAATGCCATCATAAGTGTAACAAATGCACTGAAGTGCGTTTTCTCTTTGCCTTGTGTCCGTGGTTTTCTGTAAAAGCTTCTCTCCGAGTGAAATAATACGTTCTGCCTTGTCCTTTGGACATGGATAGACCGCATCTCTGTTTATCGCAAACATCAATCCTTCGATCACGCGGCAATCGTTCGGAAATTCCGCATACGCCTGTTCCCATAATTCAAGGTTCTTTTCGTTCTCACCGTTTTTTTGATAAATGGCGGCTTGCCGTTCATATTCAGCAATTGCTTCTTCCACTCTTACCTGATCCACGCACAAAAGCTCATCCACCGTTATGTCAAAATAAAATGCAATGCGCGGCAAGAGCGTAATGTCGGGAAAGCCTTCGCCGCGCTCCCATTTTCCGACCGATTGTGGTGTAATGCCGAGATGATTGGCAAGTGCTTCTTGTGTGATATTTTTCTGTAAGCGCAATGAACGCAGTTTCTCTTTCAAATTTATTTGCATATTGTGTTCTCACTTTCATTTAGATTGACAAGCGCTTATCTTGGTTACATTATACCATGCTTCACCATTGATATCAAGAACCGCAATGTTTATTTTCAGGCGCAATATACAACCCGCAGTTGTTTCGACCGCTTTTTCTTTGCCTACCGCAACGCAATTTTTAAGGGCTGACCTCGGTCAGCCCTTATTTGTCGCTTTCTCGCCCGCCTTAATTTTCGCAATCTCCTTCTTCATCTCTGCAATCAGCACCTTGAGCTTTTCCTCGCACTCCTCCCGCGTGGTAGCGTAGATATTCTTGGCGATTCGTTTTCCGTTCACACGTGGAGAAAACCTGCCCTCATAGAGGTGGTCGTTTATCATCGTCACGCAACCTGTGCCGGGCTTGCGGATCTTGCCCTTATACGGCTCAAATTTCGGCTCTGTCGGCTGATCGGTTGCTTCACTGTCACTTGCCTTGTCCGTTGCGGTCGGCTCGGGAATGGGCGTGTCAGCCCCCGCAATCTCGCGATCAATCCTTGCCGCCGCCTGCTGTTGCATCGTGTCGGTGATATGGCTATAGATATTGAGCGTGGTCTCCGCGCTGACATGTCCTATCATGGCAGACAGCGTTTTGATGTCCATGCCGTTTTCCAGTGCCATGGTGGCAAAGGTGTGGCGTAGGTCGTGAAACCGCACCCGCTTGCAGTTTGCGCGTTCCAGTATCTTCTGAAACCGATGATAGACCGCCGAAGGGTGTCGCGGTTGCATGAGGTCAAGCGGTGACGGGAAAATCCACTCGCTGTCGGTTCGCGTTTTCAGTTCTGCCAGCAGTTCTGTCATTTCGGGCGGCAGCAGAATCATGCGGTTGGAGGATTTGGTTTTCGGTGTGGAGATCAGCACCTTTCCGTTGACCTTCAGCACCTGCCGCGAGATGTGAAGCTCACCTGTTTTCAGATTCAGATCCCGCCATTTCAGCGCGAGAATTTCGCCACGGCGCATGCCGGTGGTCAGTTCCAGGAGGAAGAGCTCGTAATATCCCTCCTCTCTTGCCTGTATGAGAAACCGCGTGATTTCCGGCGGAGTCAGCACCTGCATTTCCTTTGCCTTTTTCGGCGGCAACTTGCACCCGACGGCGGGATTGATGCGAATCAGACCTTCTGTCACCGCTTTTTCAAGTGCCGTGCGGCAGGTCGTGTGGCATGAGCGCACCATGCGGTCGGACAGTCCTTCTCCGAATTTCTCAACATGCTTTTTCCGTCCGCTCTTTTTGAGCCGTGCGTAAAACTGTTGCAGGTCGTTCTGCGTCAACTTGTTCAGCGGGATGTTGCCGACAGACGGGATGATATGCGTATAAATCCTTACCGAATAGCATGCCTGCGTGGTCGGGCGGAGCTTAGGCGCGGAATAATTCTGATACCAGAAGTCAATCCAGTCGCTAAGCGGCATATCCGGCTTGATTTTCTCGCTCCGTCTGCCGCATTCCTCCCGCAGTTTCGCCAGCTTTTCCTGACACTCTGTCTTGGTGTGTGCCGTCACATTTTTTGTTTGGGCATAGCCGTTTTCTTTGTAGCCGACGACAATTCTGCCTTCCCACCGCCCGTCCTTGCGTTGAAAGACACTGCCGTCGCCTTGTTTTTTCTTTGCCATTTATTCGTCCTCCAATTTCAGTTTTTTGACCATACCGCCGACAATCGCGGCGGCGTTTTTCTGCATGTCACCTGTCACGTGCGTATAGGTGTCAAGCGTGAAGCTCGCGTTTGTGTGTCCGAGGATGCCCGAAAGCGTTTTCGGATCGACTCCGCCTTTCGTGGCATGGGTGGCGAAGGTGTGACGCAGGTCATGAAAGCGGATGCGCGGCAGCTCCGCATTTTTGAGGATCGTGTGCAGTTTTTGGTATGCCGCTGCCGGATTCATCGGCAGGTTGGGGTTGCACGGATTGTAGAACACCCACTCGTTCAGCGCGTTTTCCTTGCGTTTGGCAAGCAGTGCGGCAAGGGTCGGCGGCAGGACAATCGTCCGCTTGCCCGCGCCCGTTTTGGTTTCGCCGATCTGAATTTTGCCGTTTGTGACGGCGGAGAGTGACCGTTCCACCCGCAGTCGACGGTTTTCAAAGTCGATGTCGCTCCATTTCAGCCCGCAGATTTCTCCGCGGCGCAGTCCCGTCATACATTCCGTGTAGAAAAAATCCCGCCAATCGGGGTAGGCTTCGATCATGCCGAGAAATTTCTCAAGCTGACCGTCGTCCAACACCTGTTTGTCGGGATAATTTGGCTTTGGCACTGTTGTGCCGTTCGTGGGATTGCGCACGATGAGCCGTTCCTTCACCGCCGCGTCGAGCGCTTCGTGAAGCATCATATGGATGCCGCGAACCATGCTGTCGGCAAGTGTTTTGCCCTTGATTGGGTCTTCGCGAACGCGCCCCTCCTTTTTGAGCTTGTTGTAAAGTTTCTGAATATCCGCCGTTGTCAGCGATGTCAGCGGCTTTTTGCCAAGGTGGGGCTTGATATAGTGGTTCACAATCATGCGGTAGCTCTGCATGGTGCTTTCCCGCAGGGTAAAGATCATATATTCGTCCAGCCACTTGTCAAGCCATTCGCCGAGCGTCATGCGGCTGTCCTCGCAGAGATCGACATCGCGGTAGGTTTCAATCGCGCGGTGCAATTTGTCGAGCGTTTCCTTCTGCGTTTTGCCGAACACCGATTTGTGCATCGGTGTTCCGTCGTTTTTGTGACCGATCACAATGCGCGCTTCCCATCGTCCGTCCGAACGCTTGCGCACCATGCCGTCACCTTGCGGTCTTCGTTTTGCCATTGTTTTTCGTCCTTTCGTAAGTTTTTTCGCCCACTGCAAAGATACCACAGGTTCGAGTGAATATCCAGCGGTCGGGCGAAGAGTTATCAATTTGTTATCAATCACATCTGCATCACCACGCCGTCCCGCTTTGCCTGTTCCTCACGGCGTTGTCTGCGGCTGATGACGGGTTCGCCGTACGGCGCTTGAATTTCTTCCGCGCGTTCGTCGATGATGTTTGCGGCGTAATAAAAAAGATCGCACAGACCCGTGAAGATCTGTGCGTTCAGCCCGCTTTGAATATTTCGGATTGCCTCCTGAGCGGGCGCGTAGTTTTCCTCGGCAGCGGAAGTCAAGAGTTCCATGCCGTGCTCCCAATCATCGCGCGTGTAGCAGTAAAACAGTCCGACCTGCGTGCGCGCCCAGAGGTCAAGCCCGGCGGCTTTTTCAAGATGAGCAAGCCCCTGTTCGGTCTGCCCGTTCTCATAATACAGCTTGCCGATCTCATATTCCGCCGCAACGCAGCCGTGCTCCGCTGCACGCATGAGGTATGACAGCTTCACATTCGGCATCCGTTTGTCGGTCTGCATGGCAAGTTCATATTCCGCGTAGGCGTGATTTTTGTCCGCAGCCATGCGCAGATATTTCATTTTGTCGCTCGGCTTTTCGGTAAATTTTCCGTCGCGGTAGCCCTTGTAAATCAAATACATCGCCGAGGCACTCCCTTTGTCGGCGGCAATTTTCCATAAATATTCCGCCTCGTCCGCGTCATCTGCCTTTTCGTAATAATGCCGACCGAGCGCGATCAAGGCATCGACATCACCGAAGTCGGCGCGGATTTCAAGAAATTTCAGGTCTTCCTCCGGCAGTTTTTCTTCGGGCATTTCACGCAAGGGTTGCCTCGGCAAGGACAGAATTTCCGCCGCCGCACGCACCACTTCGTTGCGGACAGATTTGAATTCCTTGTTCTCCTCAAGCGGAATTTTCTCCGGCATGACATCGGTATAGGTGCGATACACCTCGCACTGACAGCGATGCCACAGGTCATACAGCTCCGCGATTTTTCCGTCCGACGAGAGCAGTTTCACAATTTCATTTGTGAGCTGCTTTGCGGAATTATTCAGATAGCCATAGACCTTTTTGCCCTTGTGCGAAGAAATTTTTCCACAGAGGAGCGCGAATTTCTGATAAAGCTCGGGAGAAATTTCATTCCCGCCTGCACGAATCTGTGCGGTCAGCTCCCGCATTTTTACGCGAAATATCTCTTTCAGATCGTCCCGCGCCTGCGTTTGCCCGCGATAAACCGAGAGCAGCTCCTGACGGAAAATGTCCGATGCCATCACCTTTTTGATGTCGTGAATCCCCGTCTGCGAGAGATACGGCTCGCGCGGATTCTGCGACCACACCATCATATGCGCGTGCGGGTTGGTTTCCTTGTTGTGGTACGCGGCATACCAACGAAGATTTTCCGGCGAGATATGCATCGCTTTTGCAATATCATTGCGGCGGGAACGGAGCAGATGCATCCACTGCGCGGCGGAATTATAGCCGAGCCGTTCGGCATCCTCCCGCTTCAAGGAGAAAATAAGCGCCCACACATTGCCCGAATGGTTGTCGATCTCTTGGCTGACTTTCGCAAGGTCAACGCTCACGCCCTCGTCCGAGAACAGTCCGCAGGAGCCTTTGCGCTGACCGATATAGTTCACCATGCCGCCGCGCAAAAGCTCCACACCTTCGCGCGTTGCGATATATTCCGCGTAACCGCCGCGACCTCTTCCGTCCTCTGTTTTGTGACCGCGCTTGTAATACGGCGCTTTCAAAATCAGTTTTGCCATAAAAATTACCTCTTTGTATTCAATATTTCATCCGTGCGGATGGTTCCGTTTGTTTCTTTGACCTCGCGTACCGAATCATTACGCATATTATCAATCTCCACAGGACTGAACTCAAAGCAGTCCGCGACCGCGTGCGCGAGCAGATTCTGATCGACTGCCAGCTTGAAAAGCAGTCGGGCAAGCCGTTCTTCACTGTCCCTCACCTTGGCGGAAATGACCGACTCCAGCGCGGGCGTGAGGAACTTTACTGAATTATTCCGTCGCAGATATTCCATATAAAAATCAATGGCATCGCGGATAAAATCGTTCCGTGATGCCATTTTGAGTGTTTCGGAGAACCTGTCGCAGTCCTCCCATTGATCGACGCGAAGCCGGACGCCTTTCGACGGCATCGCGTCATTTTGCTTTTCTTTTGTCATAATTTCAACCTTTCTGTTTTCGTTGTCCTACGGTCTGAGACACTGAAAAAGCCCGATTTTCCAAGGGATTTTCGTGTTTGAGACCCGCAGGCAGTCTTTTTCGGCATACGCGAGACACAGTTGCTATTTTTGCAAAATCGTAAAAGCCCCCGTATTTCGGCGTAATATCCCCGCTCGGCGTTGCCGTGCGGTGTGAATTGCCGCGTCCGAGACACGGCTTTATCCTGCTACCAAATAATCGACCGTCAGACCCTGTCATAGCGGGTCTGTTCGTCGAGCCATTCAAGCAGTCTGTCCCGCGGAATGATGATGCGTCCCGCCACGATTTTCAGCTTCGGGAAGTTCTGCTCCCGCACCAGCTCGTAGGCACTGGCACGGGAAATGCCGAGCAAGTCTGCCACGTCCATCACGGTCAGGTACATCGGCAGTTCTTCGCGGGATTTGTAAACCGAGTGCTTCATTTCATGCGTCTCCTTTCTTCTTGTTGTATTTTTCAAGTGCGGCTTTGAAATTCATCCGCGCTGATGCTTGCTGTATTTGTTTTTCAAAATATGCCTGCTCCACAGGGGCAAGCGGACAGAGCGTGTACAGAAGGCTTCCGTTGTGCGTACGCCCGTCACGAGTCTTCACAGTTGTGTGTTCGGTCGTGATCAAGCCCTTGCGCTCCAGCCCCGCTACGTGCTTTGCCACAGTGTTGTTGCTCATGTTCACCGCCTCCCCGATGGTGGCATAGCTCGGATGGCACTGAAAGGTTTTTCTGTCCTCGCAGTACATCAGATAAGTGTACACGAGAATTTCACCCGCGGTCAGCCCCAGACGAAAGATGCTTTTCGGCATCGGAAAGTATTCGCCGGGGATGTCGCGGGTGGTGTGACTGTAAAATGTTCCGTACTGTTTTCTCAATAAAAATTCCTCCTTGCAAAAAATAAGAGTGCCGATTGCTCGACACTCTTGTGTGCTGTTTTGTTATTGGATCAGCAGATGCGCATGCGGAAAACCGTAAATCCATTCCGTGCGGTAGCCATCGGGAACGAGTTCGGGTTCGACCCGGATCAGGTCGTAAGGAATGAAGTCCTCAACCGTTTTGAGCTTTGACAGGAGCCTTCGGCTGTCTTCGTATAGCAGGCTTGCGAAAAGCAGATGCCGCGCCGACTTGATATCGTATTTCGATTTGTCGGGATGGTCGATCTCGTCAATGAGCATGCAGAGAATATGATCGTTTGCAACATTCCGCGAGACCGTTTTGAGGCAGGCTTGATAGACCTCGTTTGCCTCCTCGCAGAGGATCATCTTCTCGTCATCCGAGGCATTTTTCATAGCCGTCTGCATCGCCGTGATCTTTGTGTGCGCGTCCTTGACCGCTTTTATGATATTCTGCTTTTTGTGCGTATCGTTCTGACCTGCGTCTGTGGGATCAAGCTCAAACAGCTCGGACACGGGAAGCGTCCTTGTGTAGGCGGCTCTGCCGGCAAAGGCATCCGCCGCATCGTGAACGAAAGCCATAGGCGCTTCAAGGTGAGCGTTGTTCTCACCCGCATCGGGGCTTTCATCGCCCACGATATATTTGTAGAAGGCGGGCAGATTCCCACCGTGATTTTTCTTGTAATCCTTGCGGTAATGGCGCAGGCGGGAGAGCACCTTACCGGAATCGACGGAGTACAGGCGCTTCGCCTTGTCGATCTCCATTCCCGACAGCACAGCGAGAATGCAGATGTCGTGATAAATATCCATCGGATGATGCTCGCCCTGCTCCTCGGTGAAGAGCCCGTCCCACAGCAGGCAGTTGAGAAACTGCGAGAGATTGACGATCTCCCCGATCTTATTTTTCGCAATGGTCTGATCGAGCGCCGCAAGGCTTTTCGGTGTGTTCTCGTAGTCGGTCTTGCCGACAGGCTCTGCTTTGCAGACGGGAACTTTGAGAATATCATAGCAACCGGTCACGCCTGCGATGATCAACTCGTCATCCGTGACGAGCATGGAGTCGGAGTCGTAATCGCATCCGTTAAGCCTTTGCTGAATGTTGCTTTCAATCGCATTCACACAAATAATATTGGGCGTGAGATTAAAATAGCGCAGAAGGTCATAGCAGTGTGCGTTCTGCGCGAGGTAGAGGTTGCCCATGGTGATATGAGGACTGCGGGCGCAGAGCACCATTTCACCGTGAGCAAAACCCGTGGTGCAGACCTGTCCGTCATCCAATGAGAAGGAAAAGGTCGGTTCGTAGCTCTCATCGGTGAGCGCCCAGAGAAATTCGTAGGCGTTACCGAACAGCACCTGATAGTTGCCGCTGACCGCGATCCGTCCTTTTCTCAGCCGTTCATTAAAATACCTGACGGTGTCGCTGCGGAAGGATTTGTAGAACTCGGTCTGCTCAAACAGCGGCGTGCGACAGCTCATATCAAGGACGGTATCCCGGCGGTATTTGGCAAGGTCGGGGACTTCATTTTCCGCAATGGTGGCGTGGTCTGTGGTCATATTGATCTGATAGCGCAGAAAGGGAGAACGGTTCAGCATATCCTGAAGATACTCAAAGGACGGCTCAAGAAGCTTGCCGACGCCCTCGCGGGTGAGCCCGATGGTATTGAGAAGCTGATAGTTGGTATACGCCATCATGCCGTCCATCAGAGGCGCGTCGTGGTCAGCCTTGACCACACCGAAGACAGAGTTGTTATTGCCTTCGTAGAGCGCGTCGAGAAAGCGCTTGCACTTCTGCTCGAAGGGCATATCCTTTGGCATGAATTTGAAGTACTTCACGCTGCTCTCAGTGATGACCAGCTTGATGTCCTTGATATCGCGCGCCGTGGTATAGCCAGCAAGTCGGCTTACCTGCGTAATATCGTTATCAAAGAACCATTCCTGCAGGTTGGTGTTGAATGCGCAGGTCTTGAAGAAACGGTTGCGCAGAAGCATCATACCGTGCGTGCCGTATCCGTTCGCGTTGAATATCTCGGCATCCAGCAGAGCCTCGCCGTCCCAGATGACGTTTTCGATCTCGGTTTCTTCTTCCTCTGCCCGAAGGTCGTGCGCATCGGTTTCCTTGACGCATATCACATTTTCGGTAAAGCGGCTGACTCTGTCGCGAATGATGAGGATGGATTTCTTGGGAAGCCTGATCGTGCTCTCGATGCTGCTGAGCGTGAGTGCGATATACGCCTGCCAGGAAGCCTGATCGGAGGCGGTGTCGGCAGAAAGATCGCAGGAACTCCATGCTATCATGTCCGTATACAGCGGTTCAGCAATAAAGAGGCAACGACCGTCGCGGCTTGCTCCCGCGCTTCGCTTGTAGCGGACATAGTGGATGCCGTCGATGTCGAAGCCGTGGGTGTATAGGTACTCGCGAATCTCCCGACAGCTGATATCTGTGGGAATGGTCTTGTCGCTTCGCTTATACGAGCGCGTGTCGGCATCATATTTGAAATACTTGCCGAGGTTTCCTTCCGCAATCGGTTTCTCCACAGGTGCATACCCGCTGTTATCCCGGAAGGATACGTCTATGGCGATCAGCGTCGGCTTGCCGCCTACGGTGCTGATGCAGACGTGATCCTGCATATCCGCGTCGGTGACGCTGTAACCGTTCAGAACGTAGCGATTGCCGTAGGATTCATACAACTTGATCGCACGGTTGAAGGAAAGGCTCACAACGGCGCGGCAGAATCGCTTCTTGCCGTCGAGATAAGGGTAAGCAAGCTCGCTTTTGTGCCGATCGTACACCTCTGCGAGCTTCAGGGTGTCAAGGCTCTCATCAAGAACACCTCTGAACGCCTTTGGGTCGGGCTTGCCGTCTTTTGTGGCGGTAAATCCGTCATTTTTGAACACCACGCTGCCTTCAAGGGACATAATGCGCATGCTTTCGTATTTTTTCGTCGCCATTGTAACACCTCCTTCTGCTCTAATGCTTTTGCTTTATCATATTTTGCGACCTGATCGAGATACTCTTGCGGATTGAATTTCGGACAAAGGGGAGAAATGCGCTTCGAGACTTTTTCTTTGTCTTGCGCACCGCAAGATATGCGGTTTTATATCCGTGGAACCTTTTTGATTACTTGGCAAACAAGGACGCCTTGCCTACATTTTGTCAGGTTAGATTATGTTTTGCTGCACCATTGACTGTCAAGGCCTCAGAATGAGGCCTTGATACCGTTTCAAGACCTCATTTTGAGGTCTTGCTTTGAAAACAGCGTCGCCCCGAGTTCTGATGGCATGAACGCCGAAATCAAGGCAACAAAACGTTGCTTTGATGAAAGATCCGATTTTTCCGCTCGGATAGCATCTCTACCATTTATCCGAAATCACGGTTTTGCACGAAACGACACAAAAGGCGCCGTTTTCAGGGCTTTTCCGGCTTTTTCGAAGGCTTTTCTCGAAATGCCGAAAAAGAAAACTGTAAATTTGAGCATCGAAAATGCAGTTTTGTGTTTCGGAGTTGTATCCACAAACAATCTTGCGTCTCGGTCGAGGGCTTTTTCTTTGACTACAGCGAGGGAGATATTGGGGGATGAAACCGCCTATACGCCCAACCGTTGACGGATGTCATTGAGCCACAAAATATGTTGCCTCAACAAATATCAACAGAAACGGTCGCTCAGAAATCATTCAAATCTTCCGCATGAAGTGCATATTCACCTCGGTCGATTTTCATTTGTTTTATCGGTATAGATAGGCTATTTGCAATAGAACAAAGCCGTTGCCTATTTTCCTCATTACACATTGAGCCAACGTAAACACAAGATGGCTTTGGCATTTTAACATTTGGATCATTATCATGCTGCACTAAAATGCGCCACTCCTGTTCATATGACCACTCGGCATCTTTTGTCAACAGCGCGATCATCATAGTTTTAGCGGTTTCAATCGTCTCTTCTTTCGAAGGATTGATTGCCGCTTTCCATGGCATCTTAATTCTTTTGTCGGTATATACTACCGGGAAGGGCAGTAGGCTTAAATCAGTCATTTTGCTAAAATCATATTCTATGCAAAAACCTTTATGCCCATCAGCATAATGCGACCACATCAATCTGTTCTTATAGTCTCCTGCTAAGCATCCTACAAGAAATAATGATTCAAGTCTTTCGTTGAGCTGTTGCTCGAGTTTTTTATAATATTCCTCTAATTTTACGACAGCCTCGTGCTTTTCCGGTTGCAATTTATCACTTAACAATCTAATACAAGCTATTTCGTCGGTATCATCCGATATTCCATTTCTTTTTGCAATGTCAGAAAAAGAGACCCCCTCATTAGAAGTAATGTCTATTGAGCCATCCGATAAAATTTTAGCCATCGCGTGCGAAATCATATCACGACTGATATCCATTGCGGAAGAAAGTGACGGATTAATTGTTGCTCCAATCATTATTTCAACAATAGCATTGCCGTTTGACATTAATGCGTTATTTACTTTGGTTTCTGACGTGCACTTCTCGGTTGCCTTAACAAAATCAATAATTGCCTTGCTATTAAGCCAGTAGCGAATGACATTTTGTTCTTCCGGGGGATAACTTTCCAACAACCTTTTTTTGTTGTACACTAACAAAAAATCAGCAAACATTTTCTCGATTTTGTCTTGTTCCAGTCCGTATAGAGCTTCAAAAAGAGAACGAAAATCAAGACCGATTTTGCAGTCAAACGGGTCATTAAAAGCAGATGGCGGCGCACAGTATAATGTACAATTCTCTAAATTCGAAATTGAATATCCGTTTTCATCGAAAAAACGATACTTATACAACTTCCCACCGGTTTTATTGACCAAATAACGAAATAGCTCTTTTTGACTCGTTTTTCCTTCATCCGCATTGGGAGCCGTTTGAATTAAATTGTGTAAAAACTCATAATCACTTTGGTTGCAAAACATAGCTGCTCCTTCATGATATCGAATGTTTGGTAGCAATTCTGTTGTCACGAAAAATTAAGTAGTGCGCTCAAAAACACACAATTCCTGAAGAGCATGCTTTACATAAGGATATTTTACTTTACATTCGTCGAGCAGTAACAACAACTTTTTATTGGCTCTCAAATTAAACATTCCTGCTAAGCCCTCTTTTATCTGATTAGTCTGATTGCCAGATGAAACGAATGATAATTCTGCGCCATTTTCGGGATTTAAAGCATTTTTTTCATATTCGCATAAACTAAGAATTCCTTTGGAAGCAAACGAATTTGTGTGTATTTTTTTGCATATATCTTTTGATTTCAGCTTTACCATCTTCTTTTTCTCTAAGAGAGCATTGATCAAATAAACGATAACTTCTGGATACACAAAATCTTCAATCTCATTATTAGTATTGTTTTTCTCGGTTTTTGTATTTCCGCTATTAGTATGATTTTGAAGCAATATTGCGGTAACATCAATGTGATTGTAAGTATTAGTCTTAATCTTACTATAAATCTCTCTGCCTTTGGAATCATTATCCAGCACAACTTTAATTTTTGGTTTGTATTGCGCTGTGTTATTATGATAATATGAATTATAAAACTCAAGGAATTTTATTGCATTATCCGCACCATTAAGAGACTCAATATTAGGACACGGAAGCCCAAAAAAATTAAAGAGTTCAGTAAGATACTTTTTATCGCAGTTTCCTTCTACCAAAAGATTGTTTTGATGTAAAAGCTCGTATGTTACCTTTTCAATTCCCAAATGCGAGCAAATTTTATCATAGCCATTTTGATTATTTACATCCACCAGAATAGTTTCCATGACATTTATGTTTTTCTTTTTTCGGCTGGAATATTGTTTATAGTGCTTAGAGTCCAAAAGGAAAACGTTTTGCATACTGTACTCATTTATAAAAACTTTAGAGTGTGTTGTAAAAAACAACTGCATACTACCGCTTTTTTCATCAAAAAGTGCTTTTAATTTTCGTTGAAGACCCTCATGCAAATAGACATCTGGCTCATCTATACAAACAACAATACTTTTTCTTTTGCTTATACGAGAAAGCATTTCGAAGTTCAATAGTATGGTGGCTAACCTTTGTAATCCAGCACCTTTATCCAGCACACCAATACTGCCGTTATCATCTAGAGATAGGCGCACATCTTCAGATATCAAGTCTCTAAAAGTCTCTGAACTTTTAGGAACAATAAACTCTACTTTCCAGTTATCACAAAAATATTTGAAAGTGCTTGAAATATCATTTGCGAAAGTTCCAAGAATTGCAGCCAATCCATCGACATAAGTATCATACGCATCCTTCAAAGCTTTTTTGGATTGGGAAAAACGCGTTTTGTCGTATTCAACATTAATAATGCCTTCAGTAATTTTTCCTATCAACTCTGGTATAAAGGTGTTGATGGATTCTATATAAACAAATTCAATCTGCTCAAGGAACGAATTAATTTCTTCGAGTACCAGATTGCGTTTATCTTTTTTCCTTTTCCCATCAAGTTGAAAAGAAAACCCACCGAGAGTAAGATCTGGAGACAATTCTGAATATACCTTCATATCACGGTAGATGGTATAATAAGTATCGGTCACATCATCCCAAAAAGTGAGCTCTATTTTGGGATGAATAGATTGCCCTCCAGTAGCATGTTTGATTTTTGGCATGTCAATCTCTGGAGCATATGTCTCGGGATTGAAAAACAAATTTATTGCTCGTAATGTATTGGTTTTACCAACATTGTTTTGCCCACAAAGCGCAATTAAATTTAGATCTCTTGATATATCCATTGTCATGGACAATATGGAGCGGTATCTACTTATATTGCAGTTTACGATTCGTATCATATAAAATCCTCTTTTTGAGATAGTAAAATGACATCACTTTCTAAATACAAACAGATACTCGTGAGCAATCAACAGAAAATTGTACTTCACGCTGTTTGTTTTCCAATATCCCGTAGCTTTACAGTTATGTTGCTCTTTAATAATCAGCTCTTTCAGCTTAAACCCTGCATCTTCAAAAACGCGCATAACTTCAAAAGACATCGGGATCATGTGCCCTTTTTGGCGGGTATCGCCCATAAGAACAGCACAAAACTTATCTTTTTTCAATACACGATAACTTTCCGCAGCTACAGATTTCATTTCTTCAAGAAAGTCTTTGACTTTCAAATGAGACAAATCTTCCTCTATATCTTCGCTATACTGAATAATATCGGCATACGGCGGATGGGTACAAATAAGGTCAATGATATTATCCGGAACAAAGTCCAAGTGACGAGCATCGCCCTTATGGATATAAACTTTGCCGTCAGCACCTTCGTGCTCGAAATCCACTTTTTCCTTACATCTTGCAAGGGCAATATCATTTACATCTACGCCAATGATATTTCGATTAAGAAGCTTGGCTTCCACAAGAGTTGTGCCGCCACCGGCGAACTGATCGAGAACCAAATCTCCCTCTTGGGAATATCTAAGCAGAATATTTCGTGGAATATACGGTGACCAATTGCCACGCCATTTTGCATCATGGGTAGCCCAATCGCCTCGTTTAGGAAAAGACCAATGAGTTGTCATTTCCAACTCGAAATCTTCCGGTTCCCATTTTGTGATTTTCTTAGCCATTATCTGAAAACCTCTGTGATAATGCCGTTCTCTAAATCTTTGATGTTATAGATGTGCTCCATAACATCAAAGGTTTCTTCAAGGTTGTTACGAGCGCTTGTCCATCCCTTGCCGTCTGTAAACCAAACGAACGTAAACCCGTCGATGGTATCAGTCTCCAATGCAAGCGTTTTGTAACTGCGGGCAGTTTCGTTGAGCTTACTGCCGCCGCTGCCGTAGAAATTGGTTTCGATACCATAAGTCATAGCAGGCGTTTTTACGACGAAATCGAAACGCTTTTCCATCTTTCCTTGATTCGAAATAGCAGATAGGTCAATGTCCCATTTCGCAGTGATCTGATGGATATACATTTCTTTGAAATAGGTCTTATCCTTTACGAAGCCTGCTTTCTTGATAAAGTTCTCAACTAAATCCTCCATCAAATGACCACCACGGTTCTTACGACCGTTGGAATCGAGTCCGGTTTCGACACCTGTCACATAGTCAACAAGGTTATTGATGATGTGGTTTTCAAGCAAATCGAAAAGACCTGTGTGTTCCATAAAATATGCGTAGCGTTCGTAATGAACATGACTATTGGGCGGATATTTGCCAAAGTCAAACTGATACATATACCCGCCGTTTTCGTCCTGGCAGTATATCTCATTGGCTCTAACCGCAAGCAAAAGAGGGATACATTTCAGTGTTTCGGGATATTTCTTGATTAACGATTTGAAATCCTCTTTGATATTCTTAGAGCCAATAAGCGAGTTGAGAATATTAAGCTCAACCTTAATACCATCGACATTACGATGGACTTTTTCAAAATCTATGTAGTATCCGTAATCTGCAATACTGTCACGAAAGCCGGACAACCAAGTGCTAAAATTTCTGCTCATACCTCACTCCTCTTCGTTGTTCGGTGGGACAGGAAGCCCCAATTTTGTCAACGGAATATATTCAAAATAATAGTGACAACGCATACTGATAATATAGTCCAAAACATCCTTGTACTTTGGATTTTTGAACCAATCAGAAAGAAGATAGATGTACTCAACGTCTATGTTCACCTGCGACATCAGTTTTTGATACTGCTTACGCTTAAAATCACACGTTTGCAATTTCTCATCAACTGAGCCACCTACCTGCTGATATTTACATTCAATTATAAAAAGGGTGTTGTTAATAATAACATAAATGCTATCATCGGGAAGAAGCTTCTTGGAAATAATCTTTTCCCACTCCACGCCTATTTCTTTTAAGTATCTGTAAAATCCGTGCTTTTTAAAAATTCGAGCAACTTTTTCGCTGTTGTAGAACACCACATCATCATTTACACGATACCCTGGCTGTCCATTCAAAAATGTTGCTAAATCTGTTTTACCTTCAAAAATCAATCCGGTTTTGGTGTTTCCGCCGCCTTTTCCGTTCTTTATCATAATATGTCTCCATTGCATTTTTGTTTTACCTTGCAGGGCTTTCCTGCTTCGCAATGTGCAGAACGGCATTCTCGACAATATGACTGGGGAATAAATCTACCATCACCCATATTTCGATAACCAAATTCTTTTTCTATCTCATCCTTGCCGTAAGCCGTTTTATCGCAACAAGGACATTGCGCGTATTCTCCGTATGGCATAAATTAGTCCTCCTCAAAAATTTGATATAAGAAGTTCTTTGATTTTTCCTCTTGCCTCACTGTTGCAGTTAATCATACGAGTAGCTTCAACACGTTTGATTTTATGAGAGGAATAGATATCATCAAAGAAATTGTCCTCTGTATTTGAGTTCTTCGGGTCGGAATTGCTAATGACCACCTTTGCACCTTTTCTGTGCATTTCGTCAACGAACTTTGCAAGCTCAATCTGTTCTTCATCGTTAAACAGATTTTCCGTATATGCAGTAAAACTCGCCGTGTCAGTAATAGGACGATATGGAGGATCGAAATAAACAAAGGTACTATCATCAATGAAATCAGCAGATTCTCTATAGTCCCCGCATACAATCGTTACGTGCTGGAGTTTTTCAGAGACAGCTCGCAAATTTTCTTCATCGCAAATCATTGGATTTTTGTAAGAGCCCATAGGAACGTTGAACAGCCCTTTTTTATTCACTCGGAACAAACCATTGAAACAAGTCTTGTTAAGGAAAATCATAAGAGCAGCTTTTTCAATATTGATGTTTTCATTACCGTTTACTTTTAAGTCATTGAAATGCTCTCTTTTTGCCAGATAGTATGCTTTGCGGTCGTCTGTATCCATCGGTACAAACTCGTTCTGCATAGCCATCAGCATATCAATAAGCTCATCAATATCGTCTCTTATAATGCGATATGTGTTGATAAGCTCTGCGTTAATATCGCTGATATAAACAGCATCAAGATTGTATTTGCTTAATATATCGAAAAGAACCGCACCGCCGCCAACGAAAGGTTCGGCATACTTCGTGATTTTCCCGCTTTCAAAAGGGTAATACTTTTCAATTTCGGAAAGCAGCTGACCTTTGCCTCCAGCCCATTTCAAAAAAGGCTTTATTTTTTTTTCGTCAGCTTTTGAATAGCGAATGCTTCTTGCATCAATTGGCTTTTCAGCAGTAGTTGGTATAATCCACATATTGCCGACCATAGTCGCATTATCAATTCTGTTTTCAGAGCAAAGAACAGCAACTCGTCTTTGGGAAATTCCCCATTTATCAGCAGCTTCTCTTGCAGACATAAAATCCATAATCATACCTCCGGAATTGTATAACAATATTATATTCTAAAACTCGAATAATTGCAATACCATTTTGCAAAAAACTCTGTGTTTTTTCGCGAACAGCTTGTCGAGTTGCTCCTGCGAGTTAATTCTCACTCGGCTTTCAAACGGCTTTTGTCATTTTTTCCCTCGCGATATTCACGATAGCGACCGTTATAGTTTTGAAGTTTGGACATGGACGTCTTCGCGTGTTTTTATAATTTTGCAATAAATTCGTTTAAATTATTCTCAAAGAAACATAGTTGCATTTTCTGTATTTTATCAAAGCCATTATAGGACAAAAGTTCTTTTATTTTGGTAAGTAACTTTTCAAGAGCTTCTTTATCATGCTCAAGAAAATCTCGTATGTTCCTCGGTTCATAAACGGTTAAAAGAGCACCTCTAAAATCCTGAATATTCTCAGCCGTGCAGTGCTTCAGCATTTCGGTGAGCTTTTCAGGGTCAAGTCTTGACATAAAGGATCCATCTCTATGGATTCTACCTCTATTGTCACAAACATTGCTGTGAAACGCAGATATGCTTGAAGGTTGATAATCAAAATCAAATATAGCAACATCTTTTGCCATTAATGAAGCAATCATATCTTCTTTCAATTCCTTGAATTCTTCTAAGACTACTGCCCCTGCATCAGTAGCTGGAACTGTTGTAAAAATAAAATCTGCATTGATTTCGCTTCCTTTGTTATACAGGTTTTTAATCAAAAGTTCTTTGGCTCGTTTAATATCGCATCCTATAGTATGATTCGCACAAATCAAATGAGCAGCTATATGTCCGTACTCGTAGAATGAGATGTCCGACTCGTCTTCTAATCTTTTGGTTATTGATTGTATGGCCTCTATAACATCGTCTTCAGAACAAATCCACCAGTCGTAGAGAATCTTTAAGTCTTTATCTCCAGAGGATTTTTTCTTGTCGTATAACCGCAGTTTTTCTAATGCATCTTTTGCGGCATCAATTTTACTGATATCGAACTTTTGCCACAAAACATAATCATAGCAAAAACGAAACAAAGGATACTTTTCAGACGAAAGCTCAATCGAAAAATCACGACCGCCTTCCCAATGTTTCTTTGTTCCGGTTTTGATTTTTTGAGAAAACATAATTATACCATAAAGAATCGTTTTTATAAAATCAAAATCTTTTTTCGGCTCAGGTTTTATATATTCAAAAATGTCGTTAGCTTTTTGACATGCAAATATAAAAGTACGTAAATTTGTAATTTTATTAGCTTGAAGCAATGATACTAATTCGTTTGTTGTTGAATCAACAAAGAACGAATCAAAATATGTTTTGCTAAATTCAGACATTATATGTTCTATTGCGCTCAAATAATCCCCTTCGAATATTATAGTATCACTAATGGTCTTTTCCTTTGTCGCTAAATATCTTTTTGTTATTTCTGTGTATTTTCTACCTTTGTGGTCATTTAATCGATCTAATATTTCTGCAGCTTCCTGTTTTTCCTGTGTTTCCTCGCTTATTGGTTCATACTGTATCAACTCATCTTCATTGGCAACAAGCAATACTTTAACACCGTCTTGCTCGACAAGGTTGTTAACATATCCGAGGATCTCTAATATATCGATACCGGATCTTTCAAGGTCTTCAATAATAATCAGTTTCCCGGACAAGTCTATAGACTTATAGAGCTTTTGCATATCTCTTTCTGATTTCGACAAATCGATTCCAAAAAAACTTGTAACACCTTTGAGCACCGTTTTGGCCGCTAATATTCCTACGGTCGTTGTTTCGCTTTTTTTGTTCAAAAACTTCATTCTATACTCAAGATAAATTGCTTTGCTTACATCAAAAAGGTTATTAAGTCCGTAAAGGGACACAACAATACATGCGTGTTCTTTAAGGCTACATATCAATTCATTTTGGATATAGTAGCTTTTGCCTGCTCCCCAAGGCGCTGTAAGCATGATTGCGCTACGTGTTTTATCGTGCTCGATATAGTGTCCTATAAACTTAGTGAGTTCGGTGTTTGTCATCGGTTAACTTTTCTCCTTCCGCCAACACATCTTTAATTAAAATTGGGCAGATGTTTTGATTTGTGCTTTTAACTGCTCCGTTTATCCTTTTTCATATGTTATATGCTGCATACATCTCTGCGATTGTTATTGGATTGTTATATCAGAAATAGAGATTTTATCAAGGTTAATTTCTTCTTTTACTGCTTTCTTTGCCATAATGATTTCTCCTGTTATTCATCAAGCGTGTTCGCATGCTTCTCTAAGCCTGTCAATTGCCATTTCGGGACTCATGGTGTGGTACATAAGATAGACCACATTCATTGTTTTTGCCGGGGCTTGTTTATAGATTTCGCGGCTGCTCTCACCGGTATAGAAGTGCCAGTAGCGATAAATATAGCCCATCCAATACAGCGCTTCTTTATCGTAAACCTCGCCGCCTTTGATAAGCTGATCAGCAAGCTCATCCCCCATACGCGAAAGGATATACGCTTTGCCTGCCCATTGAATATGATGAAACTCTTTATCCATATCAGCAGCAACAGCCGAAGTCATATACGCCTTGACGAAGGCTTCACTTGCGTATCCCCGCTCGGCGGCAAGTTCAAACAGTTGCCCTTGCGTATCGCACAGAGCCATTTGTAAGGAATTCAACATATCATTCGCCTCTCAGAATTTCGTCGAAAAATTTGCCTTCCCGACGGTACTTTACTTCGATTTCTTCCGCCAGAGCCACGCCTTCTTTTCTTCTTTCTGCACTCATATCCTTGAGCAGTGCAAGTTCCAACGGTGAAAGCGGTTCTTCTTTCAATATTCTGATCTGACTGCACGCTTTTTCGGAAATCGCAACATACTGTTTGCCGAGATCAAGCGCGGATAGGCAGTGTATCAACGCCACGTCGGTGAGCGTTTTATTAAAAAAGCGGAAAAGCTCGGTATACATACGGTCGTTTGCAATGTAACCGATAATCACATCATAACCGTCAGCCATATGCGCATATTTCTCATAAACAGCGGTTCCTTTGGCACTTTCCATCTCCTTGCGATGGTAGGCAATCAGCATCGCCCAGTCCATGCCGACATCGACAGTCAGCACTTTCAGTCCTGTCAAATCAAGCTCGACCGCATAGAACTTGGGTTTGTCCTCATTACAGATCAGCGTCAGCGGTTGAAGCGTGCTGGTTCCCATATAGAAACCGCGACCGAAATCACATTCCTCGCGGCTGATCGGTGCAACATCACCGGTAATTCCTTTTTTTGATCCGTGATAGAGGATCAGCTTGTTATCTGTATCGGCGTATGCCTTGGTGTCAACAATGAGTTTTGCGACATCAATCGAACGTTCTTTGCAAAAATTATATAATTGCGTCTGCGCCATACGATTCGGGAGTGTTTTTCCGTTTTCCCATCGATTGATGGAAAGCGGCGTTGTGCCAAGGGAAGACGCAAACTGCTCCTGATTCATATTTGCCGCAGTACGGATTGCTTTGATCAAATCTTTCATGCTATACCGCCTATCATTTGTAATCAAGTTTAATTATATACTATGATAGGCGATTTGTCAAGAGTGCAAGTATTGTTTTGTGTGTAGACAGGATTTTTTCTTTTCCTACTGCGACGCAAAATAAGAGTTTTTGAAGTTCTATCGGAACAGTGTTCGGAACAATGTTCGGAACTATACCACCGTATTTTTTGGTATTGTTCCGATAGAAAAAGGACAGGCGATTTTTGCCTGTCCCTTGAGCGCAACATCTGATAAAAAGGTGTAAATACGAATTTTTGCCGCATGCTATGCCGACATTGAGAAAGTCTTACTTGACCTGTCCGCCGTTTCACGCTGTGCCGACGGAATTTGAAAATCGTTTTCTTTGCCTACTGCACCTCAGTCTTTGCGTTGTGAATTGAGTTGACTTTCAAGCGGTTTTATGCTATACTAAAGGCAGAAAAACATTTTGAACGGAGGCACGCGAATGACTAAAGATATTGTAAAGTCTGTTGTGGATAAAGCCGATCCGATTGGGTTGCTTGGGATGTGCTGCCCGGGAGATGAATATGATTCCGAAATCGAGATAATTTTTGCACGCATCCGAAAAGGCATGTCCGCAGACGAAATTGCCAAGGTCATTCATGCCGTGTTTTTTGAAATGTTCAGCGAGTCAATTGACACTAAGCTCTGTGACACCATGGCATGCGAAATGCTCTCACTTGATTGCTGACCACACCTTTGACCACTTACGGCTCCGGACTACCCGGATTACATGCCGCGAAGAGCACACGAAAGCAGTCAATCCGGACGCAAAAGCCCCGAAAAGCCCATAAAATCACATAAAAAATCAGGTTTTTAGCGTTTGGGAGCAAGTTCAAGCAGGTTCGACTCCTGTCATCCCGACCAAAAATCAGCCGAAAATGAGGTTTTTCGCCCCACTTTCGGCTGATTTTCTGCTTATGATCGGTATAGTTATTCTATTTGATATACTCGGCAAGACCATAGTCTTCGAGATATTTATAGAATGGCTCCATGTAGCGTGCTTTATTTTCTTCAAAATCTTTCCATGCCACTGATATGAGTCTATATGCTTCGGAAACGGACTTGTCGCACTCTTCAATATTACCAAGTTTTTTATAACAAGCAGCAATACATTGATGGAAAACCCAATGAAAAGTCTGCATACCGTCCCAAAGGTATTGATCTGCGGGATTATCATGGCAATCTGTCAAAAGAAATGTTGTGAGAACGCGAAGCCCCTTTTTATAGCACTTCAGCGCTTCCGGTATATAATCATCGGGAGTATAATTACGGAGCTTAACATCAGAATGTTGATTCATGAAAAACCATGCATCGCCTTCCTCCATACAAGCTATATATAAACCCTGCAAATGATGGCACCTTGAAAAGCATGCTCCATTCAGTTTGTCTTTTCCGGATAGTCTGAATGCAAATGCTTCGTCCCGAAGATTATACTCACGAGGAAGTGTTTTTAACACTTTTTTTGCTTCTTGGTATTCACCTTTTTTGAGATATGCTGCAGCTTGACTGTCTTTTACATTGCACACTTTAATAAAATCGGTGCTTTCTGTAATGATTTTCTGCGATAACTCTATCATTTCATCTAAATGAGAGATATCTTCTTTATCACGCAAAGTGTATTCATATCCATCCAAGAGAGCTACAAGTAAATCTTCATTTTCGGGATATTCTTGTAAAGCATCTTTTATAATTTTAATGTATTTTGCAGTATCATCAAATAAATATTTCATGGCATCATCAATAATCTTTTGGATCTTTACTTTCATCTCACGAACATCGTAATCAAACAGAATATCCATAGAAACCTCAAAATATCCTGCGATAATCGGTATTATTTCCACATCGGGATATGTTAGACCGCTCTCCCATTTGCTTACTGCTTGTGGGGAAACGGAAAGTACAGAAGCAAGCGATTCTTGAGTAATGCCTTTCTTTTTTCTGAGTTGCCGTATCTTATTGCCTATATTGATGTTAGTCATAAGGAACCTCCAAACTTAATTGTGATGCGCTTCACTGATCAAATTATATCATAAGAGTGGAGGTGGTTCAACAACGCTGTATTAGAGAAAAATCAACCTGTGGTTTAATTCCGCCTTTTTATTTTTTCTTCATTTTCTCATAGTCCGCTCTGTCCTGATTGCCGAGAGCGTCCTTGAACATGACCGTGCCGGTTTCGTCTTCGTCGAATGTGTATTCGACGGAGCCGTGCCAGCCGTCCGAAAGGGCATCTGCTTCATATCTGCGGAAAAGTCCGTCGTCGACAGGGAAGAACCCCTTGCCCGTGCCTTTGTATTCCGTAAGCTGCCATACGGCGCATTTGCCTTCATTACCGTAAGGATGCTCAAAGCGCACAATGCCGACGCCGTCCGCAAAGAGATATTCGCTTCTGCCGGAGAAATATCCCCACGCCTGAAAATCAAAGCTGACTCGCAGGCAGTTTTCAAATGTTCCGGCGGGAGTTATAACCGTTTCGCCGCTTTTGACATTGAAATTCTTTGTGACATCTTCGCCCGATTTTCTCTCATCGAAATGATAGCCGTCTTTCCATTTATCCGACCACAGACAGCCTGCCGCATCCTGCAAAATTGTAAAGAAGAAGCTGTAAAGCACCTTGTAGCCGACGCATTTCCTGCCGCAATCCGACATATCCTTCCATTCAAAGCTGTATTTGCGGCGGTCGTCACAACTGATTTTGCCGTCGGCTTTTTTTATCGCATCGTATTCAAAGAAATTCCATCTGCCTTTTTCCGTATAATTCGGATTTACGGTGGGATCGGTTTCAAAAATGCGGCGCATTACCTTGTTTGCTATGGCAGTGTGCAGCTTCTGACGCTTTGTTACGGCAAGCTCTTCGGCACGTTTCATCGCGCCGCTCACATCGCAAAGAATTTCGTCGTCGGATGTTATATTCTTGCAGTAACAGTACCTCGCTTCTGCCGTTTTGCCTTCCCATGTGTCGTAATAGCCTGTCACAGCCATAAAGTTCATGCTCGAAAGCGTCACAGAGCCGGCATCGCATGCGGTAACTTCAAAAATGTTTTCTCTTTCCGTTATTCCTGTAGCTTCGCGCTCGGCAAGCGCATATTCCCAGCGATTGCCCGTTTCAAAGGGGAGAAGTCCGCCTTTGCCGCCTGTCTTATATGATGAAAGCACCCATTCGTATGGGTTATCATGTCTTGTTACGATCTGGCGGACGATGCCGATTTCGTCGCAAAGCCAAGTTTCGCAATGAGTAAGTCCATAGCGTTCGCCATCGATAATATATACGGAGCAGTTTTCAAAATGCCCTGCCGGAGTATCGCACACGCCGTCGTTTTTCAGATATGTGAGCGTAATTTTTTCGTCCGACGACGTAACCGTGTCGCCTGTCTTCATGCTCTCATCAAGCATCAAACCGTCGCAGAGGGACATATTCCAGAAAAGAGCGCGCTCGGCAGAGTCTGCGCAATAGCCGTATCCGGGTTGCTGCCAGAAATATAACTTGCCATCGATTTTTTTATAAACCTCGCCCGAAACATCGGGATTGTAACGGATGACATCAGGATTTTTTTCGGCAGCGATAGAGCGCTTTTCTCCCTCGATGGCAGATTTTGCATTTGCATAATATACGTCCGAGGGCGTGAGGATATTCATCACCTGCTCATAGCAACGTATAGCTTCCTCGTATTCTCCCCTTTCGCGGTATTTATATCCGAGCCAGAACCATATATAAGCCAGCGTTTTCGGATAGCCGCCCTCGCGGTAATAAGGTATCTGCGTTTCACGCATGAATCTGATTCTTTCCTCGCCGGAATATTTGTTATATTCCTCGCATGCGACCGATATCATAACATCATCGTTGTGACCGTCCTCTGCGGATTTTTTGATTCTCTCAAAAGCCTCTTTATTCTTTTCGCCCGGAAGCCACCAATAGCCGCGCAGAAGAGTATCGGCGAGCATAGAACTTTTTTCTTTTGAATCTTCAAGTGCCTCGACATTTGCAAGAACGGCGCGATATTCTTCTTCGAAACCGGTCTTGTCGTTTTTGAGTTGCCACAGCTTGAGCGCCTCGACCTGACGCATGACGCGGGCAACGAGGCTTTCGTTTTCGTCGTATGTTTTCTCCATAATTCCGTAACCCTTTCTCAGTTGTTTTCTCCCCTCCGAAAGGCGCCACTTGACAGTCCCGACGGGAACGGACAGCATCTCCGCTATTTCCGCAACGGACTTTCCCTCGAAATAATGTAGGCTGACGGCTTCCCTTATTTTTTCGCTGAGCAAGCTTACCGCTTGACGGACGTCTTTAAGCTCGTCTTCGGCAAAAAGCTCATCCTCTTCGGCAGGCTCAAAGCCGTCAAGCGTGTCAAGGCTGATGTCCGGAATTGCCGCGCGATAATGCCTTTCAAGCGTTCTTGCGCAGTTTTTTGCAAACGAACAGACCCAAGAGCCGAATTTTGAACCGTCGCGAAGCTCACAGAGATTCATCCATGCGGAAACAAACGCGTCCTGAGATGCGTCCTCTGCGGAAAATTTGTTTTTTGTCACCTTATAAGCCGTCCCCATCACCGCGCGCTGATGACGGGTGACAAGCTCTTCATATGCGGTTCCGTCTCCGAGTAGCGTCAGCTCGACAAGAGTTTCGTCATTTCTGTTAAAATGTTCGTTCATAAAAGTTTCCTTTCGTTTTCAGGGGGTTCGCCTATAAGTGCATAAAAGGCGGGGAAAGGTTGGGTTACGATAATAATTTTTTTGACTGTAATCATATTATAAAGAAAAATCGGAACAAAAACAATAAATTTCGCTATTTTGCCGGGCAAAACGGCAGGGTTCAACGCAAATATTAAGGGCTGACCGCTGCAATTGTCTTCTGACTGCAATGACGTTTCAAACTCATAATATTTGTTACTTAGCCGGATATTATGGGAGGTGCAGCCAATTGAATACGAAAAAATACGGAAACCTATTGACAAATGCTGGGGGGGGGG
>OOIG01000741.1_pt1 | contig 26544 bp, 19 predicted proteins | sample 1692091 | NCBI WGS metagenome assembly OOIG01 (sample SAMN06348188, study PRJEB24527) | human gut metagenome | biome: human gut; feature: ankylosing spondylitis patient; material: feces | host: Homo sapiens | place: China | collected 2015-10 | reverse complement strand
AAAGTGCATCGGCATTTTAGAACTTAGAGTGGCAGATGCGGATTTGCAGCCGTTTGAAATCAAGATTGAAGCAGTTGCGGAATTTGCCTACGGTGATGAGGATGCAAAGCCGGATATTCATACTTCGTCTTTTGACCAGCTTTTCCCGTTTGTAAGAGAGATTATTCATAACGTGACGGGATATACGGGAATGTCGGGGCTTCTTATCCCGATTATCCGTCTTAATAAGGACACCGTCAAGGTCGGCGGCCCTAATGACAAGGAAACTTCACCGCTAAATTAATTTACGGTCACGAACAAGTAGCCATAAACGTGCAAAAAAAGGATTAGGTATTCGTATTAATTTACGAATATCTAATCCTTAATTTTTTATATCAATAACATTTGAACGTTTTGTCTTAATATCCTAAAGGATACGGCGACAAAACGTTGGGCACTTTGAATTTTTAGCGAGAGGGCAGTACCCACGTACAGCTCCTCTCACTAAAAATCCAATTCTGACTACTTCTTCGCAACCTTGTTATTCACAAAAATTTCATCGGGGTCCCCGAAAAGCGTGAGCTTTTTGGGGAAGAGGAGAAAGGAACGGAGTGTTTATTATGAATTTCAAAGAAATTCATTCAAACACGGAATTTCTTTCGACGTATCGTAGGGCAAGGATTTGCTCTTGCCGAAATAAAATCAAAAATACATTTATAGAAAAGAGGCTTGAATGCAACGTTCAAGCCTCTTTTGGCACTTTCCGTCTTTTGCTCGGGGGCAGTACCCACGTACAGCACCCGCTCGCAAAATACGAAATTTATCTCACTTTCTCGATGTCTGCCAGCGTGTAGAAATTTATACTTGGCTTCTTCTACACGCTGGGGCAGGATATCATGCGATATCCTGCCTTTTTCGTCTTTTTACTTACAAGAACAGCCGTCGCAGCACTGGAAGGTCTCGCACGCGGTGTCCGTAGAGGTCTTTGCGTTTTGCGTGCCCACCTGAATATGACCGGCGGTGCAGCAGTCGGAGCCATCGTGGTACTTGCAGTTCTTGACTTCACAGGAAATGCCTTTGATCTCGTCCATTTTTTTCACTCCCTTCCCGCATAGTTTGCGCAGGTGCGGGCATTTTATACGGAAAAGAGGTGCCTTATGGCGCTGTATGCCATTGCAGATACCCATTTGTCCTTTGGCACGGACAAGCCCATGGACAGCTTTCCCGGCTGGAGCGATTATACCGCTCGCTTGGCGGCCAATTGGCGCCATTTGGTGGAGCCGCAGGATACGGTGGTGATCGCCGGGGACATTAGTTGGGCCATGAAATTCTCGGAATGTACGGCAGATTTTGCCTTTTTGAACGATCTGCCCGGGCAAAAAATCTTGCTCAAGGGCAATCATGACTATTGGTGGAACACCAAGCGCAAAATGGATCTGTATTTGCAGGAAAATCATTTTGATACTTTACAGATTTTGCATAATCAGGCGATCCCTTACGGCGATGTGGCTCTGTGCGGCAGCCGGGGCTGGTTCTTTGAGGACGCACCGGAGGCTCAAGACGAGAAAGTGCTAGCCAGGGAAGTCGGGCGTATTCGCATGTCATTGGAGGCGGCAGGGGACAGAGAAAAGATCGTTTTTCTCCATTATCCGCCGGTGACCACCGGGAACGCCTGCGCCCCGATCGTAGAACTGTTGCAGCAGTACGGTGTGCAAAAGTGCTATTACGGCCATCTGCACGGCGCAGCCGCCCGGTTTGCTTTTGAGGGGGAGTATCAGGGCATTGATTTTCGCCTGATCTCTGCCGATCATCTGGCGTTTACCCCCTTATTTATCTGCAAATGAGCAGAAAAGCCAAATAATATAAATACTTGCTTGAAATTAAGTAATAGATATGTTATAATGCCAAATCGGTGATATTAGATAAATTTTGAGGAGGTCAAAGCAATGGCACTGAAATCATCCAATAAAGTGGACACCAATGTTTATGAAATCGAGGTTACCGTTGCCCCTGAGGAATTTACTCAGGCTTGCAAGGACGCATATTTGAAGCGCAGAAAATCTATCCAACTGCCCGGCTTCAGAAAGGGCAAGGCTACCCAGGGTATGATCGAAAAGCTCTACGGTGAGGGCTTCTTCTATGAGGACGCACTGGAGATCGTGTATCCCGCAGTTGTTACGGCTGCCATTGAGGAGGCCGGTCTGCGTACAGTGGATTCTCCCGCCGAGCTGGATGTTAAGACCATCAGCAAGTCCGAGGGCGTGGATATGACCATGAAGGTCACTGTGTACCCGGAGGTCAAGCTGGGCCAGTATAAGGGCCTGGAGGCTGTGCAGCTGCCCACAGAGGCAGACGATGAGGATGTGGCCAACGAGTTGACCAACATGCTGGACAGAAACAGCCGACTGGTGACCGTTGAGGACCGTGCTGCCGAGATGGGCGACACTGCAGAGATCGACTTTGAGGGCTTTGTGGACGGCGTTGCATTTGACGGCGGCAAAGGCGAGAATTATCCTCTGGAGCTGGGCTCCGGTTCCTTTATCCCCGGCTTTGAGGAGCAGGTGGCCGGTCACAAGACCGAAGAGGAATTTGATGTGAATGTGACTTTCCCGGAGGAGTACCAGGCAGAGAACCTGGCCGGTAAAGACGCTGTGTTTAAGGTGAAGATCCACGAGATCAAGACCAAGGAAGTACCGGCACTGGACGACGAGTTTGCCAAGGACGTGTCCGAGTTTGACACTCTGGACGAGTTGAAAGCCGATCTGAAGAAGCAGCTTAGCGAGAAAAAGGCGGAGGACGCCCGTCGCGACCTGGAGAACCAGCTGCTGGAACAGGCCATCGACGGTATGGAAGCCGAGATCCCGGAAGTGATGTTCACCAAGCGCGCCGACGAGATGATCAACGACTATGCTTACCGCTTGCAGGCCCAGGGCATTGACTTGCAGACCTACTTGCAGTATATGGGTCAGGATATGGACGCATTCCGCGCTACCTTTAAGGACGGCGCCGAGAAGCAGGTCAAGGCTTCTTTGGTACTGGAAGCCATCGTGGCTGCTGAGAAGCTGGAAGCCACAGAGGACGAGATCAACGCTGAGATCGACAAGCTGGCCCAGCAGTATGGTATGGAAGCGGAGCAGATCAAAAAGGCTGTACCGGCTGACCAGATCGCTGCCGATGTAACCACTAAGAAGGCACTGGATCTGATCGTGGACAGCGCCAAGTTGGTAGAGAAGAAAGCGGAAAAGAAGGCCGCCAAGAAGTCCACTGCCAAGAAGGCAGACGACAAAAAGGCAGAGAAGAAGCCGGCAGCTAAAAAGACTGCCGCTAAGAAACCCGCCGCCAAGAAAACCGCCAAGAAAGAGGAAGATGCCGAGTAATACTGCGCACCTCTTTGAATGAATAAGCAAAATACGGTCTATATTATAACAGACCGTATTTCCGCATAGACTGAGTTTAAGGAAAGTGATTTTATGGCTTTAGTCCCTTATGTTGTAGAGCAGACCGGCGCCGGCGAGCGCTCCATGGATATTTATTCCCGCCTGCTCAGTGACCGTATTATCGTGCTCTCTGACCAGGTGAACGACACCACCGCTTCTTTGGTGGTGGCCCAGCTGCTGTTTTTGGAGAGCCAGGACAGTGAGAAAGACATCAGCCTGTATATCAACAGCCCCGGCGGCTCCGTAACTGCCGGCCTGGCGATTTACGACACGATGAATTACATCAAGTGCGATGTGTCCACCATCTGTGTGGGTATGGCCGCCAGCATGGGTGCGTTCTTGCTTTCCAGTGGCGCCAAGGGCAAGCGCATAGCACTGCCCAACAGTGAAATACTCATTCACCAGCCCTTGATCGGCGGCAATGGCCTGACCGGTCAGGCGACAGATATTGAATTGGCTGCAAAGAACTTGGTGCGCACCAAGGAACGGCTCAATGAAATTCTTGCTAAGAACACCGGCAAGAGCTATGAGCAGATTGTGCAGGACACAGACCGAGACAACAGCATGACCGCACAGGAAGCGCTGGCGTACGGCCTTGTGGATAAAGTGATCGACAAGAGATAACACGGTAGACGGACGGATGGCAGCATCCGTCCTGTCTTTCTATTTTGGATTTGGAGTGTGCATACATGGCACGAGATGACAATTACAATCGTATGACCCGGTGCTCCTTCTGCGGCAAGTCAGAGGCAATGGTTCACAAGCTGATCGAGGGTCCGGGCGTATTTATCTGTGACGAGTGTATTCGCCTTTGCAACGACTTGATCCAGAGCACCGAATTGGAGGACGCCCCCGGTAAGCAGGGGGAGGACGGCGATATGGTGCTGCCCAAGCCGGCAGAGATCAAGGCCCAGCTGGACGCCTATGTGATCGGCCAGGACGAGGCGAAAAAAGCGCTGTCCGTTGCAGTATATAACCACTATAAGCGTATTTTCAGTGCCCAAAAGGACGATGTGGAGCTGCAAAAGAGCAATATCTTGCTGATGGGCCCCACCGGCGTGGGCAAAACCATGCTGGCCCAGACCCTGGCAAAGATCCTGAATGTTCCCTTTGCCATTGCAGACGCCACCACTCTGACCGAGGCCGGGTATGTGGGCGAGGACGTGGAAAATATTTTGCTGCGCCTGATCCAGGCGGCGGACTTTGATGTGGAACGCGCCGAACGGGGCATTATCTATGTGGACGAGATTGACAAAATCAGCCGCAAGAGCGAGAACCGCTCCATTACCCGTGATGTAAGCGGCGAAGGTGTGCAGCAGGCACTGCTGAAGATTTTGGAGGGTACGGTGTCCAATGTACCCCCCGGCGGCGGGCGCAAGCACCCCCAGCAGGAGTTTATTCAGATTGATACCACCAACATTCTCTTTATCTGCGGCGGTGCCTTTGACGGCATTGAAAAAATCATTGAGAAGCGGATCGGTGGCAAGTCCATGGGCTTTGGCGCGGATATTCAAGCGGAAGATGTGGACGAAAACCGCGTGATGGAGCGGGTAGAGCAGCACGATCTGGTGAAGTATGGGCTGATTCCGGAACTGATTGGGCGTATTCCCGTGATCGCCGTGCTGGAGAATTTGGATAAACCGGCATTGATCCGCATTATGACGGAGCCGAAGAATTCCATCGTGAAGCAGTATACCCGTATGTTCCAAATGGACGGGGTGCAGCTGGAGTTCCAGCCGGAGGCGCTGGCGGCTATGGCCGATGTGACCCTGGAGCGCAAAACCGGCGCCCGCGGTCTGCGCAGCGTGTTTGAGTCGACCTTAAAGGAACTGATGTTCCAGATCCCCAGCGACAGCACGGTGGAGAAGGTGACCATTACCCCGGAGACGGTGCGCAGTGGTGCAGAACCGATCATTTTGCGCAATCCCAAGAAGGAGAGCCACGACCTGACGGCCGGTGCTCTAAAGAACGCATAAGCAAAGGAGTGCAGTGCGCAGCAGCGTATTGCGCTCTTTTTTCCTTTACAGGTTGCCTTTTTATATATTTTATTATATAATACTGCGTAGCGATTTTTTTCTGCTGATGATTTTTTGTATTTAGAAGTAGGTTTTATAGATGGACGAGATGAACATTTTTGAGACGGCACCCAGCTTCCCGGTGATCCCTTTGCGGGGACTGGTGATGTTCCCGGATATGGTGCTGCACTTTGATGTGGGGCGCAAAAAGAGCGTTGCTGCGCTGAAGGCGGCCATGAACGCGGATCAAAAGATCTTTTTAGTGTCCCAAAAGGACGCAGCGGTGGATGACCCGGGGCTGGATGATCTGTTCGGCGTAGGCGTGATTTGCTCTGTGCGGCAGATGATGCGCATTCCCGGCAGCGAAAATATGCGCGTGGTAGCCGAGGGTGACGGGCGCGGCGCTTTAATGGCGTTTGTACGCACCAAGCCGTTTCTTTCTGCGGTGGTACAGCCGCTGGAGGAACCGGAGGATCAGTTGGATCCGGATCGGGCCAATGCCTATCGCCGTGCGGTGAAAAAAGAATTTGAGCATTACGCCGAGATGGTGCCCAAGATCAGCAATGATGTGATTGCTAAGGTGCTTGCTTATCAGGAAAACGGTCCTTTGGCGGATTATATTTGCTCCAATACCTTTATGGATTATGCGGACAAGCAGGATGTGCTGGAGTGCTTGGACCCGGGTGAGCGGCTGCGTATGCTCTTAATGCTCCTGAGCAAGGAAAATACCACCCTGGAGATCGAAACAGAGCTGCACGAGCGTGTGCAGGCTGAGATCGACAAAAATCAGCGGGAGTATTACCTACGGGAGGAAATGCGGGTGATCTCCGAGTCTTTGGGCGAGGAGGATAATCCCCAGGAGGAAGCAGACGGCTACCGGGAAAAGATCGGCAAGCTGCGCTGCGACGAGGAAGCCAAAACCCATTTGCTCAAGGAATGCGACAAGCTGGCCAAAATGCCCCAAGGCTCCCACGAGGCCACAGTGGTGCGCAATTATTTGGACAAGTGCCTGGAAATTCCGTTCGGTACATATACCAAAGACAATATGCGCCTGGATCGTGCCCGCAAGGTGCTGGATAAGGATCATTACGGATTGGATAAAGTGAAAGACCGCATTGTGGAGTCCCTGGCGGTGCTGCGGCGCAACCCGGACTTCTCCGGTCAAATTCTCTGTTTGGCAGGCCCGCCTGGGGTAGGTAAAACCTCTATCGTCAAATCCCTGGCAAAGGCCATGAACCGCAAGTATGTGCGGGTGGCGCTGGGCGGTGTCCACGATGAGGCAGAAATTCGCGGCCACAGAAAGACTTATATCGGCGCTATGCCCGGCCGCATTATTGATGCAGTGATCAAAAGCGGCAGTATGAACCCCATTATTTTGCTGGACGAGATTGACAAGATCGGCAACGACATCAAAGGCGACCCGTCCTCCGCACTGTTGGAGGCGCTGGACCCGGAGCAGAACAATACCTTTGCCGATCATTATATCGAGTTTCCGGTGGATCTGTCCAAGGTGCTGTTTATCACCACTGCCAATGATACTTCCACCATTGCTCCGCCGCTGTTTGACCGTATGGAGGTTATTGAGCTTGGTTCCTATACTGCTACGGAGAAGTTCCGTATCGCCAAGGACCATTTGGTGAAGAAAGAGATGACCAAGCACGCGCTGTGTGCCAGAGAGTTTAAGGTCACGGACGGCGCGCTGGAGGAGATCATCGCGCATTATACCAGAGAGGCCGGTGTGCGGCGGCTGGAGAAATGTATCGGCACCCTGTGCCGCAAGGCGTCCGTAGCGCTGGAAGGCGGCGCCAAGTCTTTTCGCGTGAATGAAAAGAACTTGCAGGACTATCTGGGCGTGCCAAAGTACACGGATGACCTGATCCCGGGTGAAAACCAAGTGGGCGTGGTCAACGGTCTGGCTTGGACTTCCGTAGGCGGCACCATGCTGCCCATTGAAGTGTCTGCCTTCCCGGGCACCGGCAAGGTGCAGATCACCGGTAATTTAGGCGATGTGATGACCGAGAGCGTTAAGACCGCCGTGGGCTTTATCCGCTCCCGCGCAGACACCTATGGTATTGACGATCAGTTCTATAAAAATAAAGACTTGCACATTCACGCTCCGGAGGCGGCCATTCCCAAGGACGGCCCCTCTGCCGGACTGGCCATCACCACGGCGCTGGTCAGCGAGCTGACAGGCATTCCCATTCGCTGTGATGTGGCTATGACAGGCGAGATCAGCCTAAAAGGGCGGGCGCTGCCCATCGGTGGATTGAAAGAAAAGAGTATGGCCGCCTACAAGGCAGGCTGCTCCACGGTGATTATTCCGGCGGAGAACAGCAAGGACTTGCAGGAGATCGGCGAAGAAGTGAAAGCGGGCGTGCGCTTTGTGCCGGTAGACACCTTTGACCAGGTGCTGCCTATTGCGCTGGAATACATGCCCACACCTACCGCCCGGGAGGACAAGCCCGCCGCCGTGCCGGTGGCCAAGTCCAAGCGTGCCGATCGGCCGGTGGCCCAGTGAGGTGCCTATGAATTATAACAAAGCAACCTTTGATCGCGCCTTTGGCATCTCCGCCCAACTGCCCCCGGCAGACGGGATTGAGATTGCCTTTGCCGGGCGCTCCAATGTGGGCAAAAGCTCACTGCTCAACCGCCTGTTTAACCGCAAGTCCCTGGCCCGGGTCAGTTCCGTACCCGGCAAGACGGTAACCGTCAATTTCTATGATGTGGACGGCGTGCACTTTGTGGATCTGCCCGGTTACGGCTACGCCAAGATCTCTAAGGCGGAGAAAAAGCGGTTTGGTGAGTTGATGGAGGGCTATTTTCAAAGCGGACGGCCCATTCGCCTTGTGGTGCAGCTGATTGATATGCGCCACGCCCCCACGGCGGATGATCTGCAAATGATCGACTTTTTGCAGCAGATCGGACTGCCCTTTGTGGTGGTACTCACCAAGGCGGATAAATTAAAACCCACTCAGTATAAAAAAAGACTGGAAGAACTGGGCACGGAGCTGCCAAACCTGGGCACAGGCGTGCAGGTGATCCCGTTCTCTTCTGTGAAAGGGCAGGGGAGCGAACAGTTAAAGGCCGTGATCGAACAGGCCTGCCAGTCGGAATGATAGAAGCGGAGGATAGAAAAGATGGAGAAATTACCTTTTGTTACCAAGGAAAAGGCGGAGGAGATTGCAGCGCAGTTTCCCACCCCCTTTCATCTGTACGATGAGCGGGGCATTCGGGAAAATGCGGCTAAGCTGAAAGAGGCTTTTGCCTGGAACAAGGGCTACAAGGAGTTCTTTGCCGTCAAGGCAACGCCCAACCCCTTTCTGATTAACATTCTGCGGGAGTACGGCTGCGGCTGTGACTGCTCGTCCAAGACGGAGCTGATGCTCTCCAAAGCCATTGGCGCCGTGGGGGAAGATATTATGTTTTCTTCCAACGACACGCCCTTAGAGGAGTTCAAATACTGCAATGACCTGGGCGGTATCATCAACCTGGATGACATTACCCATATTGAAGCAGTGGAAAAAGCCTGCGGCAAGCTGCCCCGCAAAATGAGCTGCCGCTACAATCCCGGCGGTATGTTTAAGATCACCAATGATATTATGGACAACCCGGGTGACGCCAAGTACGGTATGACCACCGAGCAGCTGTTTGAGGCCTTCCGGATCATGAAGTCCAAGGGCGTAGAGGAGTTCGGTCTGCACGCATTCCTGTGCTCCAATACGGTGACCAACGAGTATTATCCGCTGCTGGCCAAGGTGCTGTTTGATGTAGCAGTGCGGCTGAAGAACGAGCTGGGTGTAAAAATCAGCTTTATCAATCTGTCCGGCGGCGTTGGCATTCCTTACCGTCCGGAGCAGGAGCCGAATGATATTTTGAAGATCGGCGCCGGCGTACATAAGGTGTATGATGAGGTGCTTACCGCCAACGGTATGGGCGATGTGGCGATCTATACCGAGCTTGGCCGCTTTATGATGGGCCCCTACGGCGGCTTGGTAACCCGCGCCATTAACGAAAAGCATACTTATAAGGAGTATGTGGGCGTAGACGCTTGCGCCGTGAACCTGATGCGCCCGGCCATCTACGGTGCGTATCACCATGTGACGGTGCTGGGCAAGGAGGATCAGCCCTGCGACCATAAGTACGATGTGACCGGCTCCCTTTGCGAGAACTGCGACAAATTCGCCGTGGACCGTATGCTGCCGGAAATTGAACGCGGCGATCTGCTGTTTATCCACGACGCCGGCGCCCACGGCTTCTCCATGGGCTACAACTATAACGGCAAGCTGAAAAGTGCGGAAATTCTATTAAAGACCGACGGCACTTTCCAGATGATCCGTCGGGCAGAGACTCCTAAGGATTACTTTGCCACCTTTGATTGCTTTGACTTTTACGACGACCTGATCAAAGGCTAAGGAAGATAAAAAAGAGCGACCGGACAATTCTGTCCGATCGCTTTTTTGCGTTTTGCTGTTGGTTATTTGGTATAGAACATGGCGCCGGTTTGCGATTTGCTGTATCGGTACACACTCATCTCGATCCCCAGAGCCAGGTAGATACAGAGTGACGAGGAGCCGCCGGCGGAGAACAGGGGCAGGGTGATGCCGATGCAGGGCAGCAGGCTCAGCTCCATGCCGATATTAACAAAGGTCTGGGCAAAGAGCATAACGGCAATGCCGCTGCACATGAGGTAGCCGCCGTTATCCCGGGCACGCAGGCCGGTTTGACCTACCCGCAAAATCAGTATCGTTAAAATTAAAATCACTGCCAGTGCGCCGATAAACCCAAATTCCTCACCGGCTACGGACAGAATCATATCGTTCTGATTTTCCGGCACGGCGCCGCTTTGGGTCATATCGCCCTTTAAGAAGCCTTGACCGAGAAAACCGCCGTTGCCCATGGCGATCTTGCCGTTATTTTGTTGATACATGGTGCTCTCGTATTGCTCCGGGTAAAACAGGGCAATGATCCGCTCCCGCTGCAAGCCGGAGATCAGCTTCAACTTCCAGGCGGCCACAAAACCCACGCTCAGCGCGCAAAACCCGGCTAAGAAGTAGCCGATGTTAATGCGGGCAAAGAACAGCATGCCGATAAACATGATCAGGAAGATCAAGGCAGACCCGGCGTCACCGGTCATCAGCACCAGCCCAATGGGGATCATGCCGTGGATCACCAAAGGAATGATGGTGCGTATTTTATTGATCTTGTCCCGTACCATATCCAGGTGGTAGGAAAAGGAGATGATAAAGCCTACTTTCAGCAGCTCAGAGGACTGGAAAGTCAGCACCTTCAGGTCGATCCAGCTGCGGGCGTCCTGCCGGGCATCCGGCGCAATGCCGAAGAAGAAAGTGTAGATCATCAAACCTACGCACCCGGCGGCGATCACCGGCCACAGCTTGGCTACCGCCTCATAGTTCACATTAGAAACCAGTAGGCAGATCACCACCCCCAGCGCCACGGACAGGAACATGGAGCGCACATCGCTGCTGATGATCTTGCCGTCCTTTAAGGCAGAGTGGGTAGCGCTGTACACCAGCGCCAAACCGTATAGAGAGCCAACCATGGCGGTTAGCAAAGTTACATAATCTAAACCGGAAAATAATTCCAACAGCGGCGATTGCTTTTGCCGACTGTGCACGATCTGCCTCCTCTCATTACAGGGTAGTCTTTATTATATTATGAATTTTGCCAGAATTCAAGAGAAGCGGGCAATTATTACTTGGATTATTTTATCCCTTGTGTTATAATAACTTGCGAGAAACGTTGCGCCCGCTGTGGCGCGTACAGGAGTATGTATATGCTGACAGATATTGAGATCGCCGCACAGGCGAAAATGAAAAGAATTACGGATGTGGCTGCGGCTATGGGTATTCGTCCGGAGGAGCTGGAGCCTTACGGTCATTATAAAGCTAAACTGTCCGATGATCTGCTGACTCGGCTGCAAGATCGTCCGGACGGCAAGCTGGTGCTGGTAACGGCGGTCAACCCTACCCCTGCCGGTGAGGGCAAGACCACTGTGAGCATCGGATTGGGTCAGGCTATGTGCAAACTGGGAAAAAATGCGGTGATCGCTCTGCGAGAGCCGTCCCTGGGTCCGGTGTTCGGCATTAAGGGCGGCGCTGCCGGCGGCGGTTACAGCCAGGTGGTGCCTATGGAGGACATTAACCTGCACTTTACCGGTGATCTGCATGCCATTACCAGTGCCAATAATCTGATGTGTGCGCTGCTGGATAACCATATTCAGCAGGGGAATGTGCTGGGGATTGATCCCCGCCGTGTGCAGGTGAAGCGGTGCCTGGATATGAACGATCGCGCCCTGCGCAATATTATCTGCTCTTTGGGCGGCACCCTGAATGGCGTGCCCCGGGAGGATCACTTTTGCATAACCGTTGCCAGTGAGGTAATGGCAATCCTGTGTCTTGCCGAAGATCTGCAAGATTTGAAAAAGCGGCTGGGTGATATTTTGGTAGCCTATACCTATGACGGCGCACCGGTGTATGCCCGGGATATTCAGGCAAACGGCGCCATGACCGTGCTGCTGAAGGATGCGATTAAGCCCAATTTGGTGCAGACCTTGGAAAATACGCCGGCCATTATGCACGGCGGTCCCTTTGCCAATATTGCCCACGGCTGCAACTCTGTACGGGCTACCAAAACCGCGTTGAAGCTGGGCGATTACGCCATTACCGAGGCGGGCTTTGGCTCTGACCTGGGGGCAGAGAAATTCTTTGACATTAAGTGCCGCTACGCGGGGCTGACACCCGCCTGCGTGGTGCTGGTGTCTACCGTGCGGTCTATGAAATATAACGGCGGCGTGCCCAAGGATCGGCTGAAAGAGGAGAATTTAGACGCGCTGCGCGCAGGCTCTGTCAATTTGCTGGCGCATATTGAGAACTTGAAGAAATTCGGTGTGCCGGTGGTCGTGGCGATCAACCACTTCTATGCGGACACCCAGGCGGAGATCGACTATGTAGAGCAAATCTGCAAGGCGGCAGGTGCGGATTTTGCCGTGACCAAGTGCTTTGCGGAGGGCGGCGCCGGCAGTTTGGAGCTGGCTGAGAAAGTGGCTGCCGCCTGTGAAAAGGAAAATCACTTCCATACCCTATACGACCTGGATCTGCCGGTGTATGAGAAGATCGAGAAAATTGCCAAAGAGGTCTACGGTGCCGACGGTGTGGACTACACGAAGGCGGCAAAAAAGGCCATTGACGGCTTTATTGCACTGGGGGCAGACAAACTCCCGGTGTGTATGGCAAAGACCCAGTACAGTTTGTCTGACGACCCCACAAAGCTAGGGCGCCCCAGCGGCTTTCGCATTACCGTCAGCAGTGCCAGTCTGTCTGCCGGCGCCGGGTTCCTGGTGTGCCAGACCGGCAATGTGATGACCATGCCCGGCCTGTCCAAATCACCGGCGGCCTACCGCATTGATGTGGACGATCAGGGCAACACCGTGGGGCTGTTCTGATGCAAGTATTTCATTCTCATAGTTATGCGGATACGGTGCGTATTGCTGCCGATCTGGCAAAGACCTTGCCAACCGGCACGGTGATTGCCTACTTGGGCGACTTGGGGGCGGGCAAAACCGCCTTTACCGCCGGACTGGCAAAAGGGCTGGGGTTGACGGTGGATGTGACTTCACCTACCTTTGCCATTTGCAATACGTATCGGCAGGGAGATGTGACCCTGCACCACTTTGATATGTACCGGGTAGACAGCTGGGACGATCTGTATTCCACCGGGTTCTTTGATTATTTGGACACCGGCGCTTACCTGGCCATCGAATGGAGCGAGAATGTGTACGGTGCGCTGCCGCCGGACACCCTGATGGTGGAAATCTCCAAAACAGGGGAGCAGGATCGCACCATTGAGATTTATAAAAAAGAGGAGGAGAAAGCATGATCCTTGCGGTAGATGCATCATCTGTTACCGCAGCCGCGGCTTTATGTAGTGGTGACGGCGCGGTCGTGCGCAGCGACTTTCTCCATAATGGCCTGACCCACAGCGAAACCCTGCTGCCTATGATTCGGCGGGTGCTGGGGGACACCTCGGTGGCAGACCTGGACGCCATTGCTGTTACTGCCGGTCCCGGTTCCTTTACCGGGGTGCGGATCGGCGTGGCCACCGTTAAAGGTCTTGCCTTTGACAGGGATATTCCTTGTATCGCTGTGTCTGCTCTGGAAGCGGTGGCGTACCAGTTCCCGGAGGAGAACGCAGTGATCTGCGTGGTGATGGACGCCCGCCGTGGGCAGTTCTATAACGCCCTTTTTCGTGTGGAGAACGGTGAGGTGGAGCGCCTTTGTCCGGACCGGGCTGTGGACGGCGCTGCACTGGCTGAAGAATTGGCCGCCTATGACCGAGTGATCGTGGCCGGTGACGGCGCCCAGTTGTTTGCGCCCTTGTTCCCGGCTGGGGAGGTAGCCCCTCCGCAGCGCCAGTATGTGACCGGGTCCGGCGTGGCCCTGGCCGCCCAAAAACAGAAAACCATGCCCGCCGCTGCGCTGATGCCTGTATATCTGCGGCTTAGCCAGGCGGAACGGCAATTAAAATTAAAAAAAGGAGAATCGTAATGAAGATTGCAATGGGTTCCGATCATGCGGGCTTCCCGCTGAAAGAGGAGATCAAAAAAGTGCTGCTGGAGCAGGGCTATGAAGTAGAAGATGTGGGCTGCTATTCCCCGGAACGCTTCGATTACGCCATCAGCGCCCAAAAGGCCTGTGATTTGGTGGTAGACGGTACTTGCGAAAAAGCCATTCTGTGCTGCGGTACCGGTATTGGCATCTCTATGGCTGCCAATAAGGTCAAGGGCATTCGGGCTGCCTGTTGCTCTGATTATTTTAGCGCCAAGTACACCCGCGCCCATAATGATGCCAATGTGCTGTGCATGGGCGATCGTGTAGTCGGCGCCGGGCTGGCACTGGAGCTGGTGCAGGTGTTCCTGACTACGCCCTTTGAGGGTGGCCGCCACCAGACACGTATTGACCAGATTATGGACATTGAGGCAGGAAAGAAGCTCTACTGAGATTAAGACAGAAAAAAGCGAACAGGCAATCGCCTGTGCGCTTTTTTATTGGAATTTATTTTTGAATTTAGGACCACTTCAGTGCCTTAATGGAGAAGCCCAGGTCCGTATCCAGGCGATTCTTTTGCACCACGGCGACCACCTTTTTGCAGCTCTTTTCGCCGCTGACGGAGCCGGTGACCTTGTAGTAGTTGTTGTTGCCCAGGGACTCTACCCGGTTGATCTTTACGGACTGCTGCTTAGCTTCGCCCTTGGTGATGGTGAACACGCTGTCCTTGTTGCTGTAACTGATGGGGGCGTTTTCTTTCTTGGCCGCTGCGTTGCAGTTGCTCTTAAAGTTGACCACCGTTTGGCCGTAGTATTTGAACAGATCCAGCACAATGGTGCCGGAGGGAAAACTGGTGCCCTTAATATCCTCACGGGCAGCCATCCAAACGGCAACATGGGTAGCCATTTCGGCGCTGACGCCGTCCTTGTTCTCATAACTGAACTTGTACAGACCGGGCACCTCCAGCATCGCTGCGATGCGCTCCAGATCCTGTTGGGAAAAAATCACCTTTTTGCCGCTGGCATTGGTGGAGGGCACTTTATCCTTGGACGCCTCAATGGTGGTCAGCTCTTTACCGGTGGTCTCGCCTTTATTGTCCGGCTCCTGCGGCGTTACGGGATTTGGCTTCAAATTTTCGTTGCCGTTGCCGCCGTTGTTATTGCCGCCGTTTCCGTTTTCCTTACCATTGTTGTTGTTACCGTTATTATTGTTATCGTCTTCAATCGGCACTTCTACATAGTCGCCGTTGCTATTGGTTACCTTTTCGCCGTTTTTGTTGATTTCGTAGGCGTGGTTTTTGCCCTTTTTGTCCTTTTCATAGACCACATCTACTTCTTTGCCGTCTTTATTGATCTCTGTGCCAAACTCGGTGTCTGCATTGGCCAAACCGGCTTGGGTGGTGTCGGCGGCAGAGTTCTGTCCGTCTGTCTTTTTGGAAGAGCAGGCAGCAAAGACGCCGCAGACCAGTACGCTCAGCGCCATGATCAATGCAATACTCTTTTTCAAAGGGAACACGCTCCTTTTGGTGCCCTGCACCGTAATATCTCCTACATTATAGTCTTTTTATGCATAAAAGGCAAGGGTTACGGCTGTAAGTCGCCAAATGTTTACCACTTATTCATAATCTTTACAGATTTAGCCAAATGGATTATAATGAATACAAACGGAAAGGGAGGTGGGGCGTATGCGCCCTGCGGCTAAGGTCGCCATGAGCGGTATTTGTACGGCGCTGAGCGTGCTGCTGCTGTTTTTCGGCGGTGTGGTGCCGGTGCTGGCCTATGTGTGCCCCATGCTCACCGGGGTACTGATGGTGGTGCTGGTGCGCACCTTCGGCTACGGCACAGCGTGGATCACCTATGTGTCTACGGGGCTGCTCAGCTTCTTTTTGGTGCCGGACAAGGAGTGTATGTTGATGTATGTGCTCTTTTTTGGCTATTATACCATCGTGCGCCAGTGGATCGGGCGGCTGCGGCCTCGGTCGGTGGCGCTGGCTGCCGAGTGCCTGCTGTTTAATGCGGCACTGGCGGCAGTGAATCTGCTGCTGGTGTATGTGTTTGCCATTCCTATGGACGCGGTGAGCAGTAACAAGTGGTTTTTGGTGGGCTTTTGGCTGGCGATGAATTTGCTGTTTTTCCTTTATGAGCGGCTGCTGGGTGTGGCGGAACTGTTGTATGCCCGTAAGATCGAAAAGCGCCTGCGCAGCGTGTTTAAGAAGTAAAAAGCGACTTGTATTTGTAAGATACAAGTCGCTTTTTGAATTATTCCGTATAAACGCGGGGTACGCGGGGATTTACCAGCAAGGGTGACAGGTCGCAGGTGGCAATATCGCCGGGCTGTACGCCGCTGCCGGTCACATCCACCGCCGTGTGGGACAGCCCTACCTCGCCGATCACCGGGTAGGTTTTGCCGTTAATGGTGACGGTCAAATGGGCTTTCTTGAGAAATTGCTTGAGGGCAGAGAGCACACTGTGGAAGTTGTGATTCTCTTTCTCCTTGGTCAGGCCGAAGCCGTCATAATGCCCCATTGGCACAATGGCAATGGTGGTGGGGCGCTTGGTAACAAAGGTGCCGTTGTAGCCCACCGCATAACCGGCGGGCACTTCCTTTATGTCCACCACTTCCGCCTCCAGTCGACCTAAGCGGTGCAGAGGTGTCTCACTATGGGTGATCACCCGTCCGGTAAAGGCGGAGCCGATGCGTACAGCGTCCAGCGCCACATGCTCCACATTCAACAATGCGGGGGAGTTGGCTGCATGGCGGGTGCCTACGGTCTTGCCGGCCTTTTCAACCTGCGCCAGCGTGTCCTTGAACACTTCCAGCTGGGCAATGGTTTTGGCCTTATCGTGAAAGGCGCTGCTAAAATGGGTGTATGCGCCGGTGAATTCCAAATTAGGCAGGTCGTAGCAGGCAATGGCCTCCGCTACCTGCGCAGGCAAAAAACCGTAGCGACCCATGCCGGTGTCGATCTTTAAATGGCACGGAACCTTAACACCCAAATCGGCAGCCGCCGCTTGCATCGCCTGTGCTGCCCGGGTGCTGCCGATGGTGGCAATACAGCCGGTGTCCGCAATATGGCGCGCCTCGCTGTCCACGCAGGTGGAGCGCATCACTAAAATATCCGTGTTCGGTTGCAGCACCGCCCGCAGGGGGGCAATGTCCGTCACTTCCGTTACTGCCAAAGTGGTGATGCCGCAGTGTTCCAGGATCAGCGCCAGTTCCGTTAGGCCAAAGCCGTAGCCGTTGCCCTTAACCACGCCGATAATAGGCACGGCCGCTTTCTTTTGCAGGTAATGCACATTCTCGATTAATGCGGTTTTATCAATTACATATCTGCTCATTTTCTTACTTTTTCCAGTACCTTTGTTGCCAAGTTATACAGGTGGTACACCGGCTTGTTGATCACATAGTCAAATTCGCCGATAAATTCTTTCATATACCCGCCAAAGCCGTGCTTAAACCGCCACAGACCATAGTGGGGGTTGTCCGGGTTTTGGCAGTCACCGCTGATGCCGCCAAAGTCATAGACCTTACAGCCGCACTCCATACCCCACTGCATCATGGCCCATTGCAGGGCATAGTTGGGGTACACATTGCGGTGGGCGTTGGAGGAGGCGCCGTACTGGTATTTCATCACATTCTGCCCCCACTTAATCGCCAAGGTGCCAGCAATGGCTTTGCCCTCATAGTAGGCCATATACAGGCGGCAGTCCTCGCCCATGCAGTTCATAATTTGCTCAAAATAGCTTTTCGGTCGGGTGGAAAAGTTGTCCCGCTCCCCGGTCTCCCGCATAATGCGAACAAAGTCGTCCAGCGCCTCGGTGCCCATCACTTTTACTTCCACGCCTTTCTTTGGCGCTTTGCGGATCCGGTTTCTGTAATCCGGCTTAAAGGTGAGCATCAGCTCCTGCTCGTTCAGGCCGTTGTAGTCAAAGCAGTAAACAAACCGGGGCTGCACATTCTCAAAATCCATACACCCCGGGTTCAGTTCTACAAAGCCCTTGTTCAGCAAATGCTGCTTGTAGGCCTTGTTCTCCACGGTGATCTCCGGGTCGATTTTAATACAGTAGCCGTGGTATTCCTTTGCAATATCCAAAAGTGCGGCAAAGAGCGCGTCAAAGGTGGCAAAATCATCTTCGTCCGCCACAAAGCCGCGGCAGCAGTAAAGCAGGGAGGCTTTGATCACTGGCACGGTACGAATCAGCACATCGGCGCTGCCCTTAATGTTGCCGTCCTCGTCCCTCAACATCACGGCTTCCCACTTCCAGGCGGACTTGACCTTAGCCCACTTGGAGGAGTGCTGGAACAGGCCCTTGGGGTGCTTTTTGATAAACGCTTCATATTGGTCTAAATTCTCTTTTGTTACACGCTCGATCATAACAGACTCCTTTATATTTCTGCTTTTTATTATACCAACATTCTGCCCGCTTGTCCACCCACTCCGGCGGTTTTCTGCATTTTGCCATGTTGACAAGCGGCGGGCGTTCCTTTATTATTATCTATATAGTATGAATCGGGGGCAGACCTATGCAAAAACCAAGATATGCCGATCCCAGTGTGATCGCAGTAAATAAAGAAGACGGCCACGCCATCTCCATGCCGTATGATACGGCGGCGCAGGCGCTGGCAGGGGAGAACAGCCCATACAAACGGAGCCTGAACGGGCTTTGGAAGTTCAGCTGGTGCCGAGGCGTTAAAAACGAACTGGAGGGTTTTGAGGCACCGGATTATGATGACGGCACCTGGCGGGAAATTCCCGTGCCCTCCGTGTGGCAGACCCAGGGCTATTCCGTGCCTTACTATTATGCCAGCACATTTCCAAGAGCGCTCAGCCGCAGCAAGGGCAAGATTCCAAAAATTGACCCTGCTATGCAGGAGGTGGGCTACTATCGCCGCACCTTTACCATTGATCCGGAGTGGAAGGGGCGTCAGGTGTTCTTGCACTTTGGTGCAGCCAAGGCGGCGCTGGAGGTGTATGTGAACGGCCAATTCGTAGGCTATTCCCAGGGCTCTATGACACCCCACGAATTCGATGTGACCCGGTATCTTTTGAATGGCGAAAATCTGGTGTGCGCCAAGGTGTACCGGTACAGTGACGGTAGCTATCTGGAAGATCAAGATATGTGGTGGCTGTGCGGCATTTACCGAGAGGTGTATTTGTTCGCTGAGCCAAAGGCTTGCCTGCGGGATTTTTATTTCCGTACGGAGCCGGACGCGGATTTTCGTGACTGGACGGTACGCCTGGACGGCTATTTGCATCTGTACGCCCCCACAAAAGAAGATTTGACCCTGTGTGCCGCTTTGTATCGGGACGGCCAAAAGGTCTATGACCTAGGCAGTGCTGCCTGCAAGGGGGACCAGCCCCGTCAGACCTTGCAGTTGGAAGCTGCGGCCAAGGCTCCGCTGTTGTGGTCCGCAGAGCAGCCAAACACCTATACGCTGGTGATGGAGTTGCTGTGCGGAAAATGCGTGCTTTGCGCTAAGCGTTACACCGTGGGCTTTAAGAAAGTGGAAATTCGGGGCGAAAAAATCTATTTTAACGGCATGCCCCTGTTTGTGCGCGGGGTGAATCGCCACGATTTTGACCCGGACAATGGCTGGGCTGTGCCGGAGGAACGGTATCGGCAGGATATGGACCTGATGAAACAGGCCAACATTAATGCCGTGCGCACATCCCATTACCCGGACGACCCTCAGTTTTATGACTACTGCAATCGCTACGGCTTTTACGTAATGGACGAGTGCGAGGTGGAGAGCCACGGCGTGCGCCGCAAGGGCGTACCGGGGAACAACCCGGTGTGGACGGCGGCCTGCGTGGATCGTATGGAGCGTATGGTGCTGCGTGACCGGAATCATCCATGTGTGTTTATGTGGAGCCTGGGCAATGAGGCCGGGGACGGTACCGCCTTTTCTGCAATGAAGCAGGCGGCACTGGCGCTGGACGACACGCGCCAATTCCACTACGAGGGGGATTTTGATTTAACCAAAAGCGATGTGATCTCCCGTATGTATCCCACCGCCGATGTGATGGAAAAGTTGGGCAAGAAAGAGCCCATTACCATTTCCCTCTATGACAATATCGCCAATCAGCTGGCAGCGGACAGCAAGCCCATTACTGCCGAGATGTATGAAGGCAAGCCGGTGCTGCTGTGCGAGTATGCCCATTCTATGGAGAATTCTCTGGGCAACTTTGCCGACTATATGGCGGATTTTGAAAAGTATGACAATATGTGCGGCGGCTTTATCTGGGACTTTGTGGACCAGGCGTTGCACCGCAAGGCCCAGGACGGCACGGACTTGTGGCTTTACGGCACGGATTTTGAAAAGGAAGAGCCGCGGCACTGGTATTCGCTGCCAAACACCACGGCCATTACCGGGTCCAATACCTATTTTTGTGCCAACGGGATTATCGGTGCGGACCGCACGGTGCATCCTCAGTATTACGAGGTGCAAAAGGTATATGCCCCGGTGCAGACCCTGGCTGTGAACCCGGACAGCGGCTCCTTTACCGTAAAGAACAAAATGCTCTTTACCAATATAAATGCGCTGGAGTGCCGCTGGCAGATCGAAGTGGGCGGCCGGCTGCTGATGCACGGCAAGCTGGAGCCTATCGATTGCCCGCCTTTGTCGGAAGTGACGGTGTCTTTGCCTTACACGATGGATCAGGTCACTGGGGACGGTATGGCGGTGCTGACGGTGTCCTTTGCCACCACCCGGGAATTGCCGGGACTGGCAGCGGGCTTTACCTTTGCTTGGGACCAATTTGTGCTGCGGCCTATGCCTCAGCCTGTGGCGGAGAAAGATGGCGGCGATTTGCACTACGACCACCGGGGTAACCGGGTAGAGGTGCAGGGCGCCGACTTTGACCTGACCATCCAAAACGGGCGAGTGGTCAGCTGGGTGATCGACGGCAGTCAGCGACTGGTAGCGCCCTTGGAGCCTGCTTATTTCCGGGCGCTGACAGATAATGATATTGATTTTCTCAACTTTGTGCCGCCGCTGATCAAGTTCCATCCTCTGTACGGCTGGCGCCGTGCCCAGCGCCGCACCCACGCGCTGCGTACCGTGGTGCAGGCCGGGGCAGACAATACGGTGGAGGTGCACATTGCCATGTCCACGCCACGCTTGCGAGAGGACTTGATCACATATAAAATATATCCCAATGGGCGGCTGTATGTGTACCACAGTGCCGTGCCCAAGCAGGATATGCTGCGCTTCGGCTTCCAGATGACCTTGCCGGGCAGCTACGAGTATGTAAACTGGTACGGCAGAGGGCCGCACCCCAGCTATCGGGATCGAAAAACCGGGGCTGCGCTGGGTCGTTATCAATCTACGGTGACTGCGCTGGAGCACCGCTATATGCGTCCCCAGGAGAGCAGCAACCGCACGGATACTTACGACTTGTATTTGTGTGACAGTCACGGCGAGGGCTTCCGGGTGCAGGCGTACTATGAAACACCCTTTGCCTTTAGCGCTTATCACTACACCACTATGGGGCTGGACAAGGCTGCGCATATCCACGAGATTCCCTATGATTCGTCCTTGACCACATTGAATATTGACGGCGCCCAGTGCGGTGTTGGCGGCGATCTGCCGGGCCAAGGCGCAGTGCGTGCCCCATACCGGGTAACGGCAGGGGAGAAGTGCAGCTATGCCTTTATCTTGGAGCCGATGCATAAAAAGAAATGAAACGTGTGTTTGCCCATTTGGGATTTTCGGCGGCGGTAATGCTGCTGATCTTAAACTTCTTTTCCGTCACCTTTGCGTACGTTGCGTTAGGCGTGGTGTTGGCAGCGCTCTGTTTGGTGCTTTCCGTACCGCGATTGCGCCAAGGGGTGAGCGTGTGGCTGTGCCTGGTTGGAGCGGTGGTGGCTTGTGTGACCTTTATTGTAGGTGTTCACGCTGCCTATCTGCCACAGCAAAAGTTAGTCGGCCAAACGGCGCAGGTGCAGTTCTATGTGACCGATGTGCGCCGGGGTGCGGAGAAAAACTATTATACGGTCAAGACCACGGCTATTGATTTGCCTGGTGTGCCCCAGAATATCCGCAGCACCTTTTCTGCCCATGCGGATCTTGGCGATGTGCCGGACGGTATCTATACCGGCAAGGTGACTTTTGCCTCCACCGGTGAGAATGGTTACGCCGCCTGGGGCAAGTTCAGTGACGGCGAATTCCTTAGCGGCAAGGCTGCCCGGGTGCGTAAGACCAACCAGTCTGCACCCGGCAGCGCAGTGGCGCTTATTCAAATGCGCCACGCCATCAGCAGCCGCTTTGCTGCCGTGCTGCCCGGGGATCGCGGTGCGTTGGCAACGGCGCTGATCACCGGTAGTAAGACGGATTTGTCCGTGGGTGCGGTCAGTCACTTTCGCACCTGCGGTGCTACCCATTTGATGGCGGTGTCCGGACTGCATTTATCTGTGATCGTGGGCTCTCTTTACTGGCTGCTCCGCAAGCTGCGGTTGTCTGCTTGGCTGACTACGGTTTTGACAGGTGCGGTGCTTTTGGTGTATGATGGCGTAGCCGGATTTTCCGCCTCCGTGGTGCGTGCTTCTTTGATGATGGCTGTCTTGCTGGCTGCACGGCTGTTTGGCCGCAAGGCGGACGGCCTGAATTCACTTGGTCTGGCGGTATTCCTGCTGTGTACCGATCCCTTTGCGGTAACGGATGTGAGCTTGCAGCTGTCGGTGACTTCCGTTCTGTCGCTGTTGACTTTATCCCCGGTGCTGAACAAGAGCCTTGCTCGGCTGCATATTCCCAAATTTTTGCGCCAAAGCTTTAGTGCTACCGTGAGCGTGCTGCTTTATACGCTGCCGTTTATGTGGCTGTCCTTTGGGCAGACGGCGTTGTTATCTCTGCTTAGTAATTTGGTGCTGATTCCGCTGGCACAAGTGGCCATGATCGCTGCACTGCTCATGTTGTTCTTTACGCCGCTGCCGTATCTGGTGTATGCCTGTGCGGTGGTGGTGTCCGGCACCACCGGCGGTATGCTGTGGCTGGTGGAAAAGTTTAGCGCACTGGGCGCACCGATTTTAGATTTGACCGGGCCGTTGACCTGTGTTGCCATTGCCGGTGTGCTGTTGCTTTTCGGCGTGCACTTTCTGTTGCAACGGCAGCGGTTGGGTGTTACGGCGGCAGTGGCCTGCGCTTTTTATTTGTTGACTTCCTTTGCCGGGTTGGCAGTGGAGCAGGGGAACGCTTACCTTTGTATCGGCAGCAGCTCGGCGCTGCTGTATGACACGCATTACGCTTTGCTGGTAGGCACGCCGGATCAAAGCGCCTACTACGCCTACACGCGCATTCTGCAAAATCGGCGGCTGCAACTGTTGGCCGTGTACCTGCCCGATGATCGGGTGGGGTATTATACTCGGGCATTGACCACTGCGGTGCACCCGGTGAATGTACTGCTGCCCGGCGGTAATACCGCTTTGGCTGTGCAGCCGGAGTGCGAGCATTTGCTCACCGCCACGGCAATGGATACCACGCCTTGGCAAGGGGTGCAGGTGCAATACAGATATAATAAAAAGCGCTACACCGTCTCCATTACCTGCAAGGGCAAGCGGCTCGTGCTGGGCAACGGCACCGACCTGAACGGCGGCGACTTAACGGTAGCGTTTGGTAAGCAAAGCACCGCTGTCGGTACACTGGTGTGCGCCAGGCTACTGGCGGAGGACGAACTGCTGACAGTTACGCTGCGGCAGGACAGCGCTTTGCGGATAAGGAGGAACGATCCATGGCTGTGATCGGCGAAAAGGAGCTGCGCGCCCAGTTGAAAAGCGGCACGCTGTCCCACGCCTATTTTATCTATGGCGACGAGGGGTACTTAAAGGAACACTATATTGGCCAAATCAAGAAAAAGGCGGTGGACCCGGCCTTTGCGGATTTTAATATACATATTTATGAAAAGGACGGCACGCTGCTGTCCGATGTGCTCCACGACGCAGATACCTTCCCTATGATGGGCGGCAGTAATCTGGTGCTGGTCTATGACTTTCCCTTTGACAAAAAGGCGGACGTGGAGGATATTAAGGCATATCTCAAGGATGTGCCGGACACCACGGTCCTGGTATTTACCTACCAGTCTTTGCCGGTGGACACAAAAAAAGAAAAGCGCTGGAACAGCATTATTAAAGCTTTTGCTAAGGCCGGGGACGCGGTGGAGCTGAACACCCGCACTCAGGGCGACCTGGTAAAAATGCTGGTCAGTGGCGCCAAAAAGCGGGGCGCTGCGCTGCAAACGGACCAGGCGCGATATTTGATCTCTGTGGTGGGTACGGATATGCAGACCCTGCTGCACGAATTGGACAAGCTGTCTGCCTTTTGCAAGGACGGCGAGATCACGGCGACGGTCATTGACAATATGGCCACCAAGTGCCTGCAAGCGCGTGTATATGACCTGTCCAAATTCATTTTGAAGGGCGACACCGGCGGCGCCTGTAAGGTGCTGCATACCCTGTTTGAACTGGGCGAGGAACCTATACCGATTGCGGCAGTGCTTATCAATCATTATGTGGATATGTACCGAGTGAAGTGCGCCAAGATTGACGGCCGCAGAGCGGACGATATAGCCGGGTATTATAACTACAAAGGGCGGGACTTTGTGCTGAACAACGCCATGCGGGACACAGCCAAGCTGTCCGTAGGCGCGCTGCGCCGCTCTATGCAGGTGCTGGACGATCTGGACCGAGCGCTGAAGAGCACCGCGGTGGACGCAAAAATCTTACTGGAGGAGGCGATCGTCAAATTGTCCGTGATCGCCGTCAGCGGCCAATGATTCATATTGAGGAAGCAGTGATCGTGGAGGGCAAGTATGACAAGATCAAGCTGTCTAACTTCCTGGACGCCATGATCGTAGAAACCGGCGGGTTCGCTATATATAAGGATAAAAAGCGGTTGCAGTTCATTCGCCGCCTGGCAATGGAGCGGGGGATCATCATTCTCACCGACTCGGATCACAGCGGGTTCCAAATTCGCAATTACATTGCCAAGGGATTGCCCCCGCAGCAGGTGAAGCACCTGTATATCCCGGATGTGTACGGCAAAGAGCACCGCAAGCAAAAGCCCTCAAAGGAGGGCAAGCTGGGTGTGGAGGGGATCGACGACAGCGTGCTGACGGCGCTGTTTGATCGGCTGCAAGTGCGCTATACTACCCAGCTGCCCAAGGATCCCATCACCAGCTATGATCTATACGCCGCCGGACTGGCGGGTACCCCCGGCAGCAAACAAAAAAAGAAGAAACTCCTGGCAGCACTGGACTTGCCGGAGTTCCTCTCTACTTCCGCTTTGTTGGCGTATCTCAACAGCCGTATGCAGCGGGACGAATTCTTAACTTATGTGGATACGATTTGAAGCCTTTGCTCGGCGCCGCCGGGCAGGGGCTTTTTTGCGCCCAGGGCGTACAGGTCCGTGCACCGGCTCTCCAGCCGGAACAGCGCCTGCCCCTCCGGGGAAAGGCCTTTTACATCTGCCATACGAGTTACGGTGGGCAAAGTGGCGCTGTGCTGCATTTTCGCCAGCAGCGCCTTGCCGGCAGCGTTAAAGCCCAGCACCCGCAGGTACGGCGGCGTAGCCGGGTAGTCTCCTTTGCCAATGCCCAGGTAGGCACGCAGCACAATGCGGCGAATGCGAGCGTGGGTGTACCGCTTTGTCTTTATGGTCGTGTACAGTTCCTCCAGGCTGGTGGCGCTTTGAGCAGCCCGAGCCAGTCGGTTCTCCAGTCCGTCGGTCACATCATCAATGGCGGCCCAGTCCGCTGCTTCCATACGGCGCAGTACCGCCAGCACCCCCCGCTGGCAGTGCTCTATACTGTAAATTGCCTCTGCCGGGAGAGTGGCGCGAATCGCTGAGGCACTGTACAGCGGGTCCGCTGTGTCGTGACCCAGCCCCAGCCGCTGCACACAGGTGCAGGGTAGTTGGGTGCATTCCATATATTCCAGTGCCAAAATGTTATTGGGCGTGTCCAGCAGCGGGCTGTCGATGACTTTGCGCCGCGCTGCCGGGTAGGAGCACCCGGTTTTCATCACTTGTGCGATCTCTCCTTGGTGGGCCTTGATTTCTCCGGCCAGTGCCGTCAACGCTTGCAAATCGGCACATTCGGTGCCAAAGGCCAGTCGCTCCACCACACCGGTGGCCTCCAGCAGCTGCACCCCCGCCCGGGCAAAGCCCTCGGCAGAGCGGGTGGCGTAGGCGGTGGGCAGCTCCAGCACCAGGTCGGCGCCACCCTTTAGCGCTGTTTCCGTGCGGGTGCGCTTGTCATACACCGCAAAGGTGCCCCGCTGCACAAAGTTGCCGCTCATGACGCAAACCACAGCATCGCCGGGGTGGCACTTCACTTGGTCAATTAAGTGTTTATGCCCGGCGTGAAAGGGGTTAAATTCACAAATTATACCGCTGATCATAAAAAAATCCCGTTTTCCCTTGACAATATTATAATATATATATTATTATAATTAATGTCATATTTAACACCTCTTTTAATGTCTTGTTATTAGAGAAATTTTCTAAAATTACAAATACATTACAATTATAGCATATATTACTTAAAAATGCAAATTA
>OOIG01000732.1_pt1 | contig 26654 bp, 22 predicted proteins | sample 1692091 | NCBI WGS metagenome assembly OOIG01 (sample SAMN06348188, study PRJEB24527) | human gut metagenome | biome: human gut; feature: ankylosing spondylitis patient; material: feces | host: Homo sapiens | place: China | collected 2015-10 | reverse complement strand
CGAAGAAAGTGACCCTTCTGCCATTCTGAATGGCTTTTGGGTCACCCTCTTTTTTTATCCACAACCGTCCAACATCGCCCAGCTTCATGATTCCATTATAGCGGCTCATGTCTACTGCTTTCGCCTCGTCATCCGTACCGTTCATCACCACAATCACACGGCTGTAAACAAACAACACTGACATATAGGAAAATTGCAAAAGCATAAAAATCTAACTGACAAATATTTTACGGGCAAATACAGCTTCACAACCGATATTTTTTATAACTTTGCATTGGTTCATGCGAAATGGAGAGCCACTACTCTTGAACCATACTTTTTATAAAATAAAGGTGTTATTGAAATTATCTTCCGTTCTTAAACTTGGCGGTTTACAATGCGATGAAGATGATTGGCAATAGCACCTGCATCGTTTGTTCATATTCTGCTGCAAAAGGCAGTCTGTGATAATATCGGTGTGGGGCTGTTGCTTTATCTATCGCATGGGTACGCCAAGACCTAAGAACGAGATAAAGCAGATATGATCTCCACACCTTTTTTATACCCGTTTATTAACCGTTCTACTGGGGGATCGAAGAACACAAAGAACGAATTATGAATGAAAATAATTATTTAGTTCAGTTTGTTTATGCCGGGAAAGAATATCAGACTCATATGCTAAGTCATAATGAGCTTGAGAAGAATGTATTGGCGTTGGAAAATTCTGCTGTTATAGCCGCCAGAAATCATATTAAATCCAACGGATTGGAAGAAACTGGTGGTAGAATATCGAGAGTCGCTGTGTTTTTTAAAGGTGGAAAATTAATTTATTCAAAATCGTATGGAAAATAAAGAATTGGAAGGTTGTAGATTTTTCCGCTTGGAAAATAGTTGTCCTACTGAATTGTGTATCTGTGTAAATGATAGTTGGGAAAATAGCTTTATTGTTGTTTCTGTTCATGAGAATGACCCTTTTGTATTTAAATTAAAAAAGAGTAGTGTAGAAAATAAGGATTTGTTTTCTGCATTGAATACTGCATCGATATTTACTATGGAGCAAAATAAAAGTAAAATTATCTTTACAGAAGAGCCAAAAGAGACAGTTGGACCTGCTATTAAAAATGCTGTTAATGAATTAATAAAAAACCAATCAAAATGAAACAGACAATTCAAAAACTGCTGGTCGTGACGGCAATGCTGTCAACCGGCATTACCGCATTTGCCGTTGATTTTAAGGTGGATGGCATTTATTACGACATTCTTTCCGAAGAGGAAAGAACGGTTGAAGTAACAAGATACAACAACTGGAGTCCTTCTTATAGTGGCGATATCATTATTCCGGAGCGCATAATTTATAATTCTACAACATATAAGGTTGTGTCAATCGGGGATAATGCTTTTAAGTATAGTGACGACTTGACATCAGTTTCGATACCGAACAGTGTTACGACAATCGGGAGTGAAGCTTTTTACGGCAGTGACGGCTTAACCTCGGTTAAGATACCGAACAGTGTTACGTCAATCGGGAGTCGTGCTTTTTCCGAATGTAAAGGTCTGATAGAAATTAATGTCGATGATAATAATAAGGAATATAGTTCAATAGATGGCGTACTTTATAATAAGGATGTCTCTGAATTGATTTGCTATCCTTGTGGTATGCCATTAAATTCTTTTTCTATACCAAACAGTGTAACGAAAATCGGGAATTCTGCTTTTTCTGGTTGTGACGGCTTGACCTCGGTTACGATACCGAACAGTGTAATGACAATCGGGGAGTATGCTTTTTTTTCCTGTACCTGCTTGACCTCGGTTACAATAGGCAACAATGTTACGACAATCGGGGGTTCTGCTTTTTCCCGTTGTAAGAGCTTGACATCGGTTACGATACCGAACAGTGTTACGACAATCGAGTATGAAGCTTTTCAATACTGTGAAGGTTTGACCTCAGTTACGATAGGCAACAGTGTTACGACAATCGGGAGTCGTGCTTTTTATAACTGTAACGGCTTAACCTCGGTTACAATACCGAACAGTGTTACAACAATCATGCATTCCACTTTTGCTGGTTGTACTGGCTTGACCTCGGTTACGATACCGAACAGTGTTACGACAATCGAGGATTCTGCTTTTTCCAGTTGTAAGGACTTGACCTCAGTTACAATACCGAACAGTGTTACGACAATCGGGAATGATGTTTTTTCTGGTTGTGACGGCTTGACCTCGGTTACAATAGGCTACAGTGTTACGACAATCGGGAATAATGCTTTTTTAAATTGTGACGGTTTGACTTCGGTTACGATAGGCTACAGCGTTACAACAATCGGGGAGGATGCTTTTTCTGGTTGTGGTAATATAAAAGAAATATATTGCCAGCCTGTTATTCCTCCTTCCGGAGACATTGCTATATTCGCTGATGAAGCATTGATGAATGCCACGCTTTATGTGCCGACAGGGAGCAAAGAGGAATATGAACAGGTCGATCCATGGCGAAATTTCTGGAATATAGAGGAGCATTACTTCGCAGGGGTTGAGGATGTTGTCGGCAGCGATGTGGATGTAACGGCGGAGAACGGACGTATCATCGTGACAAGTGCTGAAGAAGGAACGCGCATCGAGGTTTACAGTGTTGCCGGTCAGCTGATTTACAGCGGTACGGACACGACTATAAATGCTCCGTCAGCCGGACTTTACATAGTTCAAGTGGCAGGTGAAGCGTTTAAGGTGATATTGCAGTGACGGCACCAGATGCAAAAACGGTGTGCGTTTGTCAATAGAATGCAAGTTTAAAGTAAGGGGCTGTGTCAAAATTGGCGCAGCCCCTATTATCAAAATTTCAATATTGACTTATTCCAATACATATACGGCGCGTGGAGCAAAATCCATCGTCTCGCCGATAGTCACTTTCTTGCCTGTAATAACATCCGTAAACACGTCACCCGGCTTCATGATTTCATAATAGCGGCTCATGTCAACGGCTTTAGCCTCTTCGTCAGTACCGTTCATCAGCACTACCACACGGCTGTCTCCGGCCTTACGTTCATAGACATAAAAACCGTTCGACGGCATGTAGTGAAGCGTCTTACCTTCCGAAACGGCCTTGTTGCCCTTACGCCAGTTCAACAGGCGGCTCATGAAGTTCCATGCCTCGTTTTGCTGAGCCGTACGTCCTTCGGCCACAAATTCGCTATGGTTGTCACCTGGGAATCCTCCCGGCATATCAAGACGGATATGGCCGTCAGTCACTTTTTTGTTTCCAAACATCAGCAACTCTGTACCATAATAAATCTGAGGAATACCGCGTGAAGTCAGCAAGAATGTCTGAGCCTGTTTCCACGAACCGAGATTTTCCGGCTTTTCAAGCAGGAAGCGGTCTGTATCGTGGTTATCGAGGAAAATCAGCAAATTTCTCGGATTGCTATAGACAAAATCCAAAGCAAGATGGTCATACAGACGGTTCAATCCCTCACCCCAAGGCAAAGTTTTTTCCGTAAATGCAGGACGGCAAAGATTAAGGAACGGGAAGTCCATTACAGTTTTCAATTCTGTATCCATCGGGTTGAACTTATTACCGCTCTGCATGTAGGCTATACTCATCTCCGAATGCAGCCAGCTTTCGCCCACAATATTGAAATTCGGATACTCCTTGGCTACACGGCGGTTCCATTCGGCCATAGCCGCCATGTCGGCATACGGATATGTATCCATGCGGATACCGTTCACCTTTGCATATTCAATCCACCAGATAGAATTCTGGATAAGGTAAGTCATCAAGTGGTGATTACGCTGATTTAAATCAGGCATGCCAAGAGAGAACCATCCATCAACAGTCATTCCCAAATCATACTTGCTTCCATACGGGTCATGATTCGTGTTCAGACGGAAATTGGTCTGCTTGTAACCTTTCGGCATTTTTGAAAAATCACTTTTCAGTTTTTCAAGTTCCGACAGTTCAACTGGAGAATTGAACCAGTCCTTGCTCGGCATATCAGCCATCCACGGGTGTGCTATTCCGCAATGGTTGAAAATCATATCCATCACCACTCGGATACCGCGACGATGGCATTCCTCAATCAGCTGCTTGTATTCCTCGTTGGTTCCGAAACGCGGGTCTACGCGATAGTAGTTTGTCGTGGCATATCCATGGTAAGAACCGCCAGGCATGTCGTTCTCCAATACCGGAGTCAGCCAAATGGCAGTAATGCCCAGTTCCTGAAGATAGTCAAGATGGTTCAGAATACCTTTCAAGTCACCTCCGTGACGGCCGTTAGGGTCATTTCGGTCAGCCTTTACATTATACTGAAGGCTTTCGTTCTCATTGTTCGAAGGGTCACCGTCAGAAAAACGGTCGGGCATCATCAGATACAGCGCATCGCTTGAATCAAAGCCCACATACTCCTCAGCCTTACGGTCGCGAGCCAACAGCTCATAGTTCTTTTTGATTTTCTTCTTTCCGGCTTTAAAGGTAATCTCCATTGTGCCCGGTTTCGCTTCATCGCCCACCGTCACATAAATAAACTGATAGTTCGGACTGTCAAGGCGAGCCACCGAATCTATACGCACTCCCGGATAATTGATTTCGGGCACGGCATCGCGTATCCCTTCACCACTGACTGCAATCTGAAGTTGCTTTTCATTCATTCCTGTCCACCACATCGGGGGATTCATGGTCTCAACGGTTGCCGAAAATGCAGGCATCACACCCAGCATTGCTGCCGACAACCCCAAAAATGTCTTTCGTTTCATAGGTTCTTGTAAAATAGTTTTTTTCGCCGGCAAAGTAACGAATTTTATTTCCCCACTCCTCATTTAAGACCCCTGTTATTAAATAATGCTGAAAAAATATGTTATAAAACACATTTTTCTTCAATTTTTCTTGCATAGAACAAAAATAGGCATTATCTTTGCAGTGTAAAAAAGATTGTTAGCAGACCGGAAAACAAATTATAGGTTACAAACTCCAATAGGTTAGCAACCCCGGTCGATGGTTTTAAGTTAGGTTTTAGGTTTTCAGACGGGCAAGAGAGCACGTCAATTAAAAAATGAGCATTATGAATACTTTTGAATTGAACGCAATGAGAGTGAAAAGTATGCCTTCACACAGTTTTCACCCGAACGCATCATTAAGAGTAATGCGTCAGGGATATGTGGCAAACTTTAAAAAGGCACAATAATTCACTCCGCCCTTGCCAAAGTGGCAAGAATTGCAAAAAGCGGAAAATCGGATTCATTCCGATTCTTATTTTTGATTTCTCATAATTATATAATATTTCAGCCTTGCAAAAGGCAAAAGCACAAAAGCGAAGCAACCAACTCGGTTACTTCGCTTTATTTTTTCATCGTTTCTTTATCTTCAAATCAGTCTGGATGACTTCGCCGTTATCGGTCACGCCTTCAATTTTAACATCATATACAGTATTGTCGGAATCTGAAGCATAGAAAAAATCCGCCACACAACCGGCGGCTATATGGCGGACAAATCAAATTCTATCTTTTCATTAAATATAGTACAAACAAATATTGCCCTGTAGTTCTATCGGTTCCTCTCCATCAGCCTTGAGTTCGACCACTGCCGTGAAACTCTTCTTTTCTTTGTCAAGATTGCTGAATGTGACGCTGCCCGATGCCGTTGTCGCCCAAAGCGAATTGACGACGTCCAGCTTTTTCTGCAAGACAGCTATATTGATATTTTCTCTCCACATTCTTTCAAATGGCAGCGTGTGGGATTCCCCATACAGATTGTCCATCGACGTAACAGAGAAATTGAATGTCTGGCCGTTAGAAATGTCTTCAATGTCTAAATGCTTTATAAAGAGGTCCAGTTCATAGTAGGTCTCATCCTTTTTTTTTGCATTTACCGGCTTAAGAGGTGTAAATATGTGCAACACCGGAGTTACATCGATGACTTCTTCACCGACATAAAAATCATTGTAATATGATTCCACGCTCGGGTAGTGACCAAACCTTGGCAAATAAAGGGATCTTTCCCTGTAAATATATTCTTCACCGTTTATAGTTGCCGTGGCATAGTTAGGACTCAGATAGTAACCTTCTTCATCCTTCTCACCACAGCCCGTAAAGCAGAATGCACAGAGAGACAGCAATACCCCTAATAAAAATTTGGCGTTCATAGAACGATATTTTCAAATAAATACCAACTAAATGCGCAGTTCGTGCTGGCAGGCCTGCACCTCGGTGATGCTGCCCATGTGCTTGCCCATATCGTCGGACAATTTCACGCATTCGCGCCACTGCTGGTTGACATTCATCTTGCACTGCGACAGCTTCATCACAATGTTAGCCGGCTTGAAACCGGTGTCGTTGGTCAGATTCGTACCCACGCCGAACGAACATTTGATTTTGCCCTTGCAATAGTTGAATATGCGCAGGCACTTTTCAAAGTCAAGCGCGTTGCTGAATATGATGGTCTTGCTCATCGGGTCAATACCGAATTCACGGTAACGTGCCACCAGCAAATCAACAAATCCGATTTCGTCGCCAGAGTCGCAACGTACGCCGTCGAACAGCTTCGCCTGCTTGCGGCTGAGGTTGCTGAGGAACGATTCCGAAGTATAGGTATCGGCCAGTGCCGTACCGAGGTCACCGTCGTAGACGTTCACCCAGTTTTCCAATGCCATATAGTTGGCATGCTTGTATCCGAACTGTGCGCCATGGAACATGAACCATTCATGCGGGTGCGTACCCATCATCTTCATGCCGTATTTCATTGCCAGGTGGCAGTTAGATGTTCCGGTACAGTATTTTGAATGTTCCTTGAGGTAGCGGACCACGAAATCCTGAACTTCATACGAGAAACGGCGGCGGGTGCCGAATTCCGAGAACGGCATGGCATTGCTGTCGGAAATTTCAATCTTATGGTCGAGCCGTTTCTGCATTTCCACATAATCGGGCTGATGACCGTAGAACGTGTTGCTCAACTCCGAAACGATGGCAAGCAGACACACTTCATAAAGCGTCACTTTATAAAGATAGTCGGTCACCTCCATCTGCAAATGCCCCTCTTCGTCCAAATGCACCAACACCTTTTCCGGTTCAAACCGGAACGACGACAGCCATTCCCAATAAACCAACGGGAGGAAACGGCAGTGTTTCGACATATAGTCAAGTTCCTCCGGCGTGAGCTTCAATTCCGCCATTTCAGCGATTTCGCGCTTCAACGCTGCAAGAAACGCATCGTCGTACACTTTCCTGTCACGGTCGGTAAAAACAAAGGTTCCCATGGCATAAGGGAACAATTTTATATAGGCATACGAAGTGGTGAACTTATACAGGTCCGAATCCAGTATAGATTTGATTGTCATAAAGTCCTTTTTTTAATTTTTCTAAAGATAGTGAAAGGTGAGTGAAGAGACAAATGAAAACGCAGTTTTCAAATTTGCCTATCCCGAACCGCATCCTATCATCTTCAAAGATACGAATAAAATTCAAACTGCCTGCATTTTCCGACAGAAAAACGGACAGCATGGCCATATTCCCCCTTTTCGCGACATACGTCATGCAACGCCAACAAAAAAACGCAGGGCCGACAGACCACGCCTGCCCAGCCCTGCGCATATATCCAATTGCGGAAGTTCCGCTATTTCACAGCAACTTTATAAACAGCTTCACCGGCACGGACTACATACAGTCCGGCAGCGACCGGAATACGGAGTTCATTGCCGTTTTCTTCTGCTACAAGCTGTCCGCCAACATTGTAGACAGCCACCTTCAACGGTTCTACGGCAGAAACAACCACTTCGCCGTCACCGCCACGAACACTGATGCCCGACAACTCTACGCTGCCGACACCACCCTGTCCGCCTTCAGCAACAGTGATGTTGTCCAAATGGATATTGTTGACCTTTCCGGCAATACCCTTGAAGCTCAGACGAAGGTTCTTTTCGCCCTTGAATGCAGCCAAAGAAACAGTGTGCTTCATCCAGCCGTCGGCTTCTGCTCCGGAAACCTTGATAGCCTCGCTCACTTCCTCAAAAGCTCCATTGTTTTTCGAAGCCTCAACGATCAAGGCATCGTCGGAAGCAGCACCGGAAGTATGGTAAACATAGAAGGAAAGTTCCGGTTCGTTCAGCGGGCTGACATCAATCTTCTCGCTGGTGAAACGAACGATGTCACCGGCATTGTCCACCATTTCATTCATGAACGAAGCCATACCGCCGTCGTTGTCCTGCGGAAGAGCATCAGGAGTATAGCCTTTTTCACCGATACCCCATGCGGATTCCAGACCGACAACCTTTTCATTCATCCACCAGTGAGCCATACCGCCACCTACAAACGATTCGGCAAAAGGAACAGGGCTTGACGGACCGACAAACATCAGTTCCGAATAAGCACTTGCACCGATACCGGCTTCATAGGAAGGAGTTATCACATAGAACACATAAGTTTGTCCGGCACTTGTGTCAATCGTGTTGTCGACAAATGTCGTTTCCTTGATGTTTTCAGCTACGACCGTTTCATTGTTGCGGATAATGGTATAGGTCATCGTTCCGTCGTAAAGTTCACCGCCTTCTTCGGCAGCGTCTGGAGCTTCCCAAGTCATTACACAGTTGTGGGCATCATCCTCAACAACCGTGAAATTCTTCACAGCACCCGGACGAGAGTATCCGACAATAACAGAAACTTCCGACGGGTCGCTCTTCAATCCGTTGGAATAAGCGTAAATCACATAAGTGTTTTCACCCTTGACAGGTTCATTGTCAATCCATTCAGCACGGAGTGAACCGGCAACTTCACCGGTCGTATAGACTGGCTCTGTTCCACCTTTGCGGTACACTTCCATTTTGTCGACCTTGTTCATGTAAGAACCGTCGATGCAATAAAGCGGAGCATACCATTCCAAACGCACAATCAGCGCACCGGCATTGCCCGGAGTAGCCGTAAGGTTGTAAGGCGATTGCGGAGTCTTGGCAGAACGGTAGTTTTTCACTTCCAAATCATCGATTATCAATTCTGTACCGGTCTGGTTATTGTCAGCCGTAAGACCTACACAATAGTTGCCTTCCGACGGTACAATGATATAGCCTTCAATTTCGACATATTCCGTATTGTCGATAACGCGGATATCGCCGATTGGGCCCAGCGGTGTATGCTGTTCGTCGTTAGAGCAAAGAATCAGCATGATTTGTGCCAGTTTCGATGCGTCGGCCACACGTGCCTTCAACGAAACTCTCACTTCCTGTTCCGGCGACATGTGCAGACCGGGAGTATAGAGAATGTCCGGAGCTTCCGACTTTTCGGAAGATGTCCACTTCAGACAACCACCGTCCAAGGCAAACACATTGCCGTCGGCATTTCCGTCTTCCACGACACAGCCTTCGAGAGCCGTTTCAGTGTCAAACGTATTGACATAAGGCAATTCCAGACGCTCGCCCGAAACGTAATGGTTTTCATAGGTCAGCGAATTTGTCAGCTCATAGCTTTCCGACCAGTCACGCCAGGTCCATTCCGTCATTGACAGCTTGTTGCCCTTGTCATCATAAGTAAACTCACGTTTGTATTTATACATCAGGCTCAACGATTCGGAATATTCAGCCTCTTCGATAATACCGCCATGGTCGTCGTAGGCGTATGTCGTTTTACCTGTCATTTTCCAGGTGTATTCGCCCGAACTGTAATCTATCGTATAGTTGTACGGAATTTCCTCAACCACACGATTGTTCTCATCATAGACACGCTCGATTTTCTTTACCGTCTTTTGCGAGCCGTCGGGATAAGTGCGCAACTGTTCTTCTGTTGACACATTCCCTTCGTAAGTGAACACACTTGTAGTTTTAGGAGTTTCATCCCATTGTCCGGTTCCACGGTTCCAGCTATAGTAGCTGCGACCCTGTTCCTTACCGTCGTCACCATAGACAGAATTGTACTTACTGTCTTCGCGCAAATAATTGCCGATAAATTTCCACGCAGCGTTGTCCCAAATCCAATCTTCATAACTGATCTGACGCGACATGTCGTCATATCCGAACAATTCCTTCTCATTGTAGGTAAGTTCATCATCCACCAGTTTGTAAGTCCAACGTTCCGTCATTCTCGACAAATCGTCATAAACATAGGCAGTTTTTTCAACAACTTTACCACCGCCGTCATAAGTCAACACGTAATCCAATTGCGTATTTTCACCACTGACCGACAGCGAACTGCCAAATAAGCATAATAAAGATACAACTGATAAAAAAGTCTTTTTCATAAGCATTACTAAAATCATTGGTTTTGCAAATGTATATATTTTCTCACAAATGTCTGAGGTAAAACAATATTTTATAATTTTGTGCAACTTTTGCGATGGCAAAAGACGTCTAATGGTAAAAAAGATATTCTACAATGCGACCGATACAATCTTCCTTTTTATTAATCATTGCCTGTTTGTGCTCTGTGGTTTCTGCTTTTGCGGCAAATTTTTCCGGGAAAGTAGTCAATGGCACAGACTTGCAGCCTGTTGAATTTGCCAGCATCGCAGCATTCAGTCTGCCCGACTCTACATTGCTGGCCAGCACCCTGACAGATGAAAAAGGCGAATTCACCCTTGCCTCGCCCACAGCAAAAGCAGTTGTAAGAATTTCAGCGATAGGTTTCACTCCGACATATATACCGTTTTCCGACAACGGCACCTGCACCATTCGTCTGAACCCCGACGGCCGACTGCTTGACGAGGTTACGGTAACAGCCTCACGACCGACAACACGTATCGTGGGCAATGCGCTCGTCACCGACATTGCCAATTCCCTTCTGGCAAAAATAGGAACGGCAGCCGACGCGCTTGCCAATGTGCCGGGAATCGTCAAGGACAAAGACGGATTCAACGTTCTTGGAAAAGGCACTCCCCTCATCTATCTGAACGGTCGGCAGCTCCGCGACCTTTCGGAACTCGACCGCATCCGCTCGGAAGAAATAAAGTCGGTGGAAGTGATTACCAATCCGGGGGCAAGATATGACGCAACGGTCAAAGCCGTCGTAAAAATCCACACACTTCCGCGAAAAGGCGACGGCATCAGCCTCGACCTCAACTCCACCTACTCGCAATCGCAGAACGTAGACCTGCTGGAAAATGCGGGCATCAACTACCGCCACAAAAATCTCGACGTATTCGGACGTGTTTCCTACAACCGCTACGCCTACCTGCAAGACAGCGAAATCAACCAGGACAACTATAACGACAGCCATTGGCATCAGTCGAACGACTACTACACTCACGGCGTGAGCCACAATCTTTTTGCCGAAGCCGGTTTCAACTACCAGTTCAACGAATCCCATTCGACCGGCTTGCGCTATCAGCTTTCCGCAACGCCTTCCGACAAGATGTGGAACGAATCGGCAAGCACGGTAGAAAAGGACGGAATGCCCTACGACAAGCTGCTGACATCCAATTTCACACAAATCGACAGCCGCCCCACCCATGCCCTCAACGGCTACTATTGGGGAAAAATTGGCATTGCCGAAATCGACTTCAACGCTGACCTCTTTTTTGAGAAGCGCACCACTCTCACCGACAACAACGAGACAAGCTCTGAAGGAAATGACCGCCTGCTTCATTCCACCAACGACGCAGAAAAACGCCTGTTGGCCGAAAAGCTTGTCGTCACCCTTCCTCTTGGAGGCGGAAATCTTCAGTTCGGAAACGAAACCTCGCACACGTTCAGCAACGACAACTATTGGATGAACGATGCAACGGTAGTTCCATCGTCCTTTTCCAAAATCACGGAACTGAACGCCGGCACGTTTGCCGAATACACTTATTCTTTCCAGAAAATATCGCTGACAGGAGGCGTACGCCACGAATTTGTCAACTTCAACTACTACGAAAACGGAATAAAAAAAGAAGAACAGTGCCGCCACTTCAACAACTTCTACCCCAATGCCTCGCTGACATTCCAGAACGGACAATTCCAGACACTTCTGAGCTACAACACGAAGACACAACGCCCGTCGTACACGCAGTTGAGCAACAACGTAAGTTATGTCAACCGTCTGACCATGCAGACCGGTAATCCTACGCTGGAGCCTACTACCGTTCACGACCTCTCACTCACCGCTGTGTGGAAATTCCTGCAAGCATCGTTGGACTATCAGCTTTATCGCAACGCCGTAGTCTATTCCAGCCGCCCGTTCGCCAACGACCCGTCAGCCGTGCTGCTTTCCTATGAGAATCTGGACCGCCTGCCGGTGCTGAGCGCAACGGTTTCTGCCAGTCCAACCGTCGGTTTCTGGAATCCGACCGGCATTGTAAATATCCGCAAACAGTATCTTTCCGTAGAACATCTCGGCACGAAAACCGACATGAGCCGTCCCATGTTTACGGCAATTCTTAACAATGCGTTCCGACTACCGAAAGGCTTCACTGCTTTCCTGAACTTCAGATGGCAGAGCAAGGGCGACTATCAGAATGTGGCAATGACTCAAAACATCTATTGTCTGGACATCGCTGTCACCAAATCATTTTTCAACGATGCACTCACTGTCGAGCTGAAAGGCAACGACCTGCTGAACCGTAGCGGCGACTGCAATCTCCTTCGGACCGCCAATTTCCAGATTGCGCAGAACAACCGTTACGACCGACGGGAATTTGTGGCAACCGTACGCTACAAATTCAACGCCACCCCATCAAAATACAAAGGCTCCGGCGCCGGACAATCGGAAAAAGACCGCCTGTAAAAAAATGTCCCGGCACATACATCTGTGCCGAGACAAATATACGAATGTTGCGAAAAATTCAGTTTACAGGCAAAGCATCAGTGTGGCATAAATCGGATAGCACACCAGCCAGACAATGGCAGAGGCGAGCGACCAGTAGGCGGCACGGTCGGATGCCTGCTTAGCTTTAAGATATTCGCCGCTGTTGTAAAGGTTACGCACACGGCTGGCATATACAACAGCCACAATACCCAACGGCATACAGCAAAGCACCAACGTAAGAATAGCCCATACAAGATTTGTGGGCGGACATACGCTTGTGTCATCATCCTTTTCCAATTGCCGGTTTTCTTCCAAGCCCTTGCGATAGCCTGCCAAATAAGCGTTCTGCACTTCGAAAGGCGAAGCCGCATTATGTTGCGCATGAAAAGCGGCACCGTCGAAACGTGGCGGAACAGCCTCGGAATGGTTGCTTTCCGGCGTTTCCTCATGGATTTCTTCAGCGACTGGATTGTCAGCATTCTCTGCTGTTTCTTCCGGGGTAGTCTTTTCTTCGGCTTCTTCCGCTGCGGGTTCCGCCTGCACGTCTTCAGCCTGCGGTTCTTGTTCCGGCGTTGCGGCAAACAGACTGTCGAACAGCGACAGCTCCCCTGCCGGAGTCCAGTCCTTCAGGTCAACAAACCACACTTTTGTATCAGGAGTAATGCCCATTCCGCGCAGTTCGTCCATCGTAAACGGGCCCAAACTCTCCCCATTGCGTATAATCCAATATTGCCTTTCCATAACTAAAATGCTTTACCAAATGCAAACTTACGGAAAATCCCCGGAAATTCAACGTAAAAACATGTAAACATTGATTTATTCTGGAATCCTTCAAAATGTACAATGTATTTTGACGATTTTTTATTGCGTATGTTTTCTTTAAAATCTATCTTTGCCTGAAACTTACCACAAACCCAACAATGAAATCTACAATGAAAACAAAATTCCTTAGCATCGTCGGTTCTGTTTGTCTGTTGGCAGGGACTATGGGCTTCGTTTCATGCAGCGAAGAGGATGAACCTAAAATGCCCGTTGAACTGACGCTGTCCACCAACGAAAAATCGGTTACAACCGACCAGCTCACCTACGAATTCGACGTCATTTCCGGCAACGGCGACTATCAGGTCGAGGTTGCAAACAGCACGGGCTATTCACAGGGAAAAGCGACTGTCAACGGCAACCACATAACCGTAGAACTGGTTGACCGTGACACGTACCTGACCATCACGGACAAGGAAGGCAAGCAAAAGGACCTTACTATCCTAACCACACATCCGTCGCTCGAATGCAATTGGTATCAGGTTCTCGCTATATATGGATGCACTTACAATATGGACTGTGAATATGGCACCGGCGAATATAGCATCACAGAATACGGTTCGAAGCATGCCGTGTCGCTGACATTGGACGAGAAACACAAGATAGGCATTAAAACCCTTCTTCCCAATACGAGCGAAAAATGGATTCTGAACGACAGCCGCGGCTCGGTGCTTTATCTCGATGTGGCAGTCAGCAACGGCCGTGACATAACTTCCAGCGAACCGGTTGAATTCAAGGCTAAGAAAGCAGAGCAAATCCACTTTCCACTGAAATTTGGAGAAGGCCATTGGTCTTTTGTCTCTCAGGCTGAGAAGAATCCGTTTATTCTGATAATGAAAAAAACCGAAGGAATGGATGCCGATGTGCTTCAAGTCAGAGTATGGGAAAAGGACGAACCGATGCCGTTCGTTCTGGAAGACACCGCAGGTAACCGCGCTAACATTACCATCATTCCGCAATAATTCAGCAAAGACAACATACAGAAAGCCGGCCTCTCAGAAGCCGGCTTTTTCATTTCGTACCAGTACGGTTTCGGGAAAAATGTTCCATTGGTTTCTTTTTCTGTTCCCCTACAGCCACCCTCGGATTGAAAAGCCGAAACGAAACTCGCCGTTATTCAAAAATAATTGTAACTTTGTAATTTGGAATTAATTCACGAACATACAGAAATGGACCAAAATAGAAAAATACGTGTCGGTATTACGCACGGCGACATCAATGGCATCGGCTATGAAGTCATTTTAAAAACACTTTCCGAACCTCGCATGGTGGAGCTCTGCACTCCCATTGTCTACGGTTCGTCGAAAGCTCTATCCTACCACCGCAAAGCGTTGGAGCTGCCCAACGTGAACTTCAACATGGTGCCACGTGCCGAAGAAGCGCTGGAAAATGCCAACAACCTCGTTGAAGTGCTCGACGGCGAAGTGAAAATCGAATTGGGCAACGCCACAGAAATAGCAGGAAAAGCCGCACTGGCTTCGCTGAAACGTGCAGCCGACGACTTGCGCAACGGCATCATTGACGTGCTCGTTACAGCCCCTATCAACAAAAACACCACACAAAGCGACGAATTCCACTTCCCGGGACATACGGAATATCTGGAATCACGCATCGGTGAAGGCAACAAGTCGCTGATGATTCTCTGCAACGATGACCTGCGCGTGGCACTTGTCACCACCCATCTGCCCATTGCAGAAGTTCCACAGGCCATCACAAAAGAAGCCATCGTCGAAAAACTCGGCATCTTCAACGAATCGCTCGCCCGCGACTTCGGCATCATCAAGCCGCGTATCGCAGTGCTTGCCCTGAATCCACACGCCGGCGAAAACGGCATGCTCGGAAAGGAAGAGAACGAAATCATCACTCCTGCCATCGAAGAAGCCTATGCCAACCGCATTCTCTGTTTCGGTCCGTATGCAGCCGACGGATTTTTCGGAAGCGGACAGTACCGCCACTTCGACGGCGTACTCGCCATGTACCACGACCAGGGACTGGCTCCGTTCAAGACTATCGCTATGGAAAGCGGCATCAACTTTACTGCCGGACTGCCCTACGTGCGCACATCGCCTGACCACGGCACAGGATACGACATCGCCGGAAAGAACATGGCTGACGAACAGTCGTTCCGCCAGGCCATCTACAAGGCTATCGACATTTTCCGCTGCCGCGAAAACTACTACGAAATGCGCAGCAACCCGCTCCGCAAGCAGTATTTCGACAAGAGCGGCGACAAGGAAGTGCTCGACCTCACGAAAGAGGACAACGACACTCCGGAAATCCTGAACGATTAATTATTTTTCGAGAATTACGATATGAACTATGCAATAATCGCTGCCGGCGAAGGTTCACGTCTGGCACAAGAAGGAGTTGCCAAGCCCAAACCGCTTGTCGACATCAACGGCGAGCCGATGATCGGACGGCTCATCCACCTGTTTACACGCTGCAATGCCGAAAGCATCAGCGTGATTGTCAACGAAGAGATGCATGAAGTGCGCGAATATCTGGAAAGCCTGAAGCTCGACGTGCCGTTCCGTCTGGTAGTGAAATCCACCCCCAGCTCGATGCACAGTTTCTACGAGCTGTCGCGCGTCATGAAGCCGGGACGCTTCTGCCTGACCACCGTCGACACCATTTTCCGCGAAGACGACTTCCGCCGCTACATCGAAGCCATGGAAGCCGCTACCGACTACGACGGCATGATGGCAGTTACCTCCTACATCGACGACGAAAAGCCACTCTACGTTGAAACCGACAGCGACCTGAACATCACAGCTTTCCGCGACGAGGCCTACGAAGGTGCCACCTACATTTCCGGCGGAATCTACGCCCTCAACGAAAAGGCAGTCCGCATCCTTGAACAATGTATGGAACAGGGCATCGCACGCATGCGCAACTTCCAGCGCGCTCTCGTAGCCGGCGGACTGAAACTGAAAGCCTATCCGCTCGGAAAAATCCTCGATGTGGACCACGCCGGTGACATCGAAAAGGCGGAAGCCTTTCTTAATGGAAAAGATTGAATTCGAAAAGAGATAAACCAACAAGTTATGGCAGAAATAGTTATCGCCGGCATTATGAGAGCCGGAGCCTACTCTCCCAACCACATTGGCAACGATGCAGCCATCTTCAACGCGACAGCCGACCAGCTGAGAAAGCGCGGCTGCACGGTAAACATCTATAGCGAGGAGCAATTCATCAGCGGAAAGGTTTCGGAACGCATCATTCTGAACATGTGCCGCGAACAGGAATCCATCCGCCTGCTCCAGAAAATGGAAGATGAAGGACGAATCGTCATCAACTCCGGATACGGCATTGAGAACTGTACGCGCGAGCGTATGACACGTATCCTTATGGGCAACAACATCCCGTATCCCGACAGCATCATCGTCAACACCAACGAAGCCGTCATCGACGAACTGAAAAAAGCCGGTATCAACAATTGCTGGATCAAGCGCGGCGACTTCCACGCCATGCACAAGGAAGACGTGAGCTACGTGCGCCATGCAGAAGAAGCGCAGGAAGTGCTGCAAGAATACTTCTACCGCGGCATTTCGAGAGCCGTCATCAACCGTCACCTCGTAGGCGACCTCATCAAGTTCTACGGCATCCACAATTCGCCGTTCTTCTTCTGGTTCTACCCGTTTGACGACGGACACAGCAAATACGGCCTTGAAGCCATCAACGGAAAATCGAAAGGCATCGATTTCGACATCGACGAGCTGAAAGACATCTGCCACCGTGCGGCCGAAGCACTCGACGTGCGCATCTACGGCGGCGACTGCATCGTTTCTCCGGAAGGTAAAATCGAAATCATTGACTTCAACGACTGGCCCAGCTTCGCGCCCTGCCGCAACGAGGCAGCGCCGTTCATCGCCAAAAGCGTTTTGGGCATCATTAAAGACAAACTCAAAAACAACGACAAATGAAAATAAACGGTAAAGAGGTGTCCTACAAGGACTCCTTAAAGTCGATGGACACGGAGGAGACCATCGACCTGATGTTCTATCGCCCCATCGGCTTCGCCTGGGCGGTGCTTTTTGCCAAGCTCGGCATCAAGCCGAACGCTGTCACCATCGCTTCCATTTTTCTTGGAGTAGGTGCCGGCGTAATGTTCTACTTCAGCAACATCTGGATGAACGTCATCGGCATGCTGCTGCTGATTTGGGCCAACTCCTACGACAGTGCCGACGGACAGCTTGCACGTCTTACTCAACAATATTCACGCATCGGACGCATACTCGACGGACTGAGCGGTGACTTCTGGTTTGTTACCATCTATGTGTCCATCTGTCTCCGCGTAGGAACAACCAGCGAATTCTTCATCAACAACACATGGCTTATCTGGACGCTGGCTGTCGTAGCCGGTGCCTGCCACGGCATACAAGCAGCCGCTGCCGACTACTACCGCAACTTCCACCTCTTCTTCCTGAAAGGGAAGGAAGGCAGCGAGCTCGACACGGCTTCAGTGGTACGCGCCAACTATCGCGCACTGCCCTGGAAAGGAAACATCTGGAAAAAGCTCACCCTGTTCTTCTATGCCAACTACACAGAAAATCAGGAAAAGCGCACCCCTCACATGCAGACGTTGCGCGGCGAGCTGAAAGCCCGTTTCGGCGAAAATATTCCACAGAATTTCCGCGACGCATTCCGCGCCAAGAGCAAGCCGCTGATGAAATATACGAACATGCTGTCGTTCAACACGCGTGTCATCGCCCTTTTCGTTTCGCTGTTCCTGCAAATGCCGTGGCTGTACTTCGCATTCGAACTGACTGTGCTCAACCTGATGCTCGTCTACATGATTGCCCGCCACGAACGTATCTGTAAAAACTTTACCAAAGAACTGAAAGATGGAAAATACTAATATAATAAAAGGAGTGATTTTCGACTACGGCGGTACAATCGACAGCCGTGGCGACCACTGGAGCGAAATTATCTGGGACGGCTACAGCCTCAGCCATGTGCCGGTCAGCAAGGAAGAGTTCCGTGAATGCTACGTTTTTGCAGAACGCGAACTGGCAAAAGTGCGCCACATCCTGCCGGAACACAATTTCCACGACCTGCTTCTCATCAAGATGCGCATCGAGTTGGGAAATCTGGTGGAAAACGGCAAACTTCCCGCCGACTTCGACATCGAGGCCAACGCCAAAGCCATTGCCGACTACTGCTATGGCAAGGCCAAAGAATCCATCGAAGAGGCACGCCCGACACTTGAGTACGTTCATGCCCGCTATCCGATGGTGCTTGTCAGCAACTTCTACGGCAATGTGGAAGCCGTGCTGAAAGACTTCGACCTCCGCAAGTATTTCCAGGCCATTATCGAAAGTGCCGTTGTCGGTGTACGCAAGCCCGACCCGAAAATCTTCGCGCTCGGAGTGGAAGCCCTCGGACTGAAGCCGGAAGAAGTGCTCGTCGTAGGCGACAGCTATAAAAAAGATATCGTTCCGGCGGAAAGTCTCGGATGCAAAGTGGCATGGCTGAAAGGCAAAGGCTGGACAGCCGACGAAGACGCCGTACAGCACCCTGCCATAATAAAGAAATTGGAAGACATAAAACCAAGCCTCATTTAAAACAATTAACTATTCAGACTGTATAAATACATATATTAACAAAATATTCACAAAAAGGGCAATTATCACCAATAATTTGCCCTTTTTGACTATTTATTTAATTAGAATATTTTTTGTTTTATCGGAAAACACTGTACTTTTACGCCTACCAAAATAACGAAATAATAACAATAATCGCAATAACTATTAATTAAGACAAATGGAAAACTGTAATGTTAAAAAGGCCGAGGGCAAATTAGGTGTTCTCGTAGTTGGCTTGGGAGCAGTTTCATCTACTTTCATGACTGGAGTATTGATGGCCCGCAAAGGTTTGGCAAAACCTGTCGGCTCAATGACACAATACGACAAAATCCGTGTAGGACGTGGTGAGAACAAAAAATATTTGCACTACAACGAAATCGTTCCGATGGCATCGCTCAACGATATCGTTTTCGGAGCATGGGACGTTTACCCTGCTAATGCCTACGAATCTGCAATCAATTGCGAAGTTCTTAAAGAAAAAGATATCGAGCCGGTTAAGGACGAATTGGTAAAAATCGTTCCGATGAAAGCGGCATTCGACAAAAACTATGCAAAACGTCTTGACGGCAACAACGTTAAAAACTGCAAGGACCGTTGGGACATGATGGAACAAATTCGCGAAGACATCCGCAACTTTAAGAAAGAAAACAACGTTAACCGCGTTGTTGTACTTTGGGCAGCTTCAACTGAAATCTATGTTCCGGTTGACGAAAAAGTACACGGCACATTGGCAGCTTTGGAAGCAGCCATGAAAGCTGACGACAAGGAACACGTTGCTCCTTCTATGTGCTACGCTTACGCAGCATTGGTAGAAGGCTGTCCGTTCATCATGGGCGCACCTAACACAACTGTCGACATCCCGGCTATGTGGGAATTGGCAGAAAAGACTAAAATGCCTATCGCAGGTAAGGACTTCAAGACAGGCCAAACATTGGTTAAATCAGGTTTCGCTCCGATTATCGGAACACGTTGCCTCGGCTTGTCAGGCTGGTTCTCAACTAACATCCTCGGAAACCGCGACGGTCTTGTACTCGACGAACCGGCTAACTTCCACACAAAAGAAGTCAGCAAGCTTTCCACTTTGGAATCTATTCTCGTTCCGGAACAGCAACCGGATTTGTACAACGACTACTACCACAAAGTACGTATCAACTACTATCCGCCGCGCAACGACAACAAGGAAGGTTGGGACAACATCGACATCTTCGGATGGATGGGCTACCCGATGCAAATCAAAATCAACTTCCTCTGCCGCGACTCTATCCTCGCAGCTCCGTTGTGCCTCGACCTCGTATTGTTGAGCGACTTGGCTGCACGTGCAGGACGCTACGGAACACAACGCTTCCTCAGCTTCTTCCTCAAGAGCCCGATGCACGACTACACTCAGAACGAAGTGCCGGTTAACCACCTCTTCCAACAATATGTTATGTTGAAGAACGCACTCCGCGAAATGGGCGGCTACGAAGCAGACGAAGAAATCGATTAATCCGATTTTCCAGTTATAACAGAAAAGAGGGGCAAAGCAATTTGTCCCTCTTTTTCATTATATATCAATAAAAAAGCAATGCTCCCGAAAGAACATTGCTTTCTACGCAACACTAATTCAAATGACCCTATTTTTTTGTTCGGCTAATTGTATGAATCACATTTCCCTTTTTATCTATCATGAACAGCTTCAACGATTTTTTATCGGCCGACACGACTGAGAATCCCGGTTCTCCACTGCAGAACACGGTGCCTTCCACCGGCTTGACATCGCGAGCGAGCGAACCTGCCGAGTTTACCACATAGTCAATGTCGCTGCCTTTCACGCGGAGATGCTGGAAGTTGTGGATATGTCCGCAAATATACATGTCAACATGATGCTTGCGCATAATGGCATCCAAGCGATTCTGCATGTCTACACGCTCCTTTTCCGATTTATAGGTATCGGCATACACCGGATGATGTCCGGCAACGATTACCCAATCCTCCGTTGCAGATGTCAGCACTGAATCCACCCATTGCAACTGCCGTTGATAATCCTGCTTCGAAGCGTCGGGATAATCCTCCGTATCCTTACGGTACTTGTCAATCATTGGAGTGGTGTCCACCCAAACGACACGGACCGTTGCTCCTTCTTCTTCAAAACTTTTTGTATAGTACAGTGACGGCATTACCCAACGGCGGCTCACGTTCGAATAGTCGATGACAGCCTGCGTATTGCCGCGGTATTCGTGATTTCCACAAACCGGATACCAGTCAATCATCAAATCCGGATGACTGTAAATCAGCTCATAGTTTGTCATCCACAGCGGGTCGTTGACACTCTGCACACCTTCAAAATGGTGGACGTCGCCTGTAGCCAGAACAAATTCCGGATCGACTACCTCGGCCATCTCTCCCATCAGCTCTGCAATAGGCTTCTGGTCGTAATAGCCGTTACGGCCCAAATCGTTGGCTACATAAAAATTCAGTTTATCCTCAAACATTGCGGGGTTGTCGAGGCGCTGCTGTGCCATGACAGAAACAGCGCCCAACAACAATACCGCTACAATTCCTTTTCTCATTGAAAATTCTTTTTAACCTTATGCTTATATTATTTACCGAATGCACCGAACCAAGCCTGAGGAGCCGGAGATGAATATGTCTTGCCGTTGACAGTCAGGCCACCGCCGAAGTAAGGCTGCATTTTTTCGTCATTTCCGCTGTATGCGCCTTGCAATGCAGGAGAATCGGCTGCTACATGGAAATCCCAGTTTTCGTCATAAATGTAACCGGTCAGGTCATTTGTATTATACGGGAAGTTCACGAATTTCGGGTCTGTGTTTGCATCGCCGGCTGAAGCGCTTACCAAGCTGTGCAAATCAACGTTCGGGCTGTACTTTTCGTTTTCAAGCGTATAGCCAAGGTAAGAGTTGGTAGTACCGTCGGCCACATCCTGGTCCAAAGTGCTTTCCGGGCTTCCGGCAACATAGAAGTTGTAGTCGATTACAGAAGCATCGGCATAACCTTCCTCCGGGTTGTTAGGAATTTCCCAAGACGGAGTCATAGCCTTGAACTTACAGTTGACGAGCATATTGTTGAACACGCTTACCAAAGCATTCTTTTCTACGTAGATGCAACCGCCTTTCACACCGTCGCGACGCCATCCGGCATTGATGATAGTGTTGTTGTAAGCACGGATAAGAGCCTGTGCACGGCCGCCGTCATCATTCTGGCCGGAACTTGAAAGTTTCAAGCCGTTAGTGTTCGGGCTGTACATGATGTTTTGAGCCACATCCACTTTACAGCCTGCCTTCACGTTCACAGCCTCACCGCCGTCGTAACCGTTGCCGGCAAAGATATTGTTGGCAATGATACCGCTACCGCCCATCATGTAGATGGCATCAGAAGCACCATAGCGCAATACGGAGTTCGTCACAACATATTTACCGTTTACGTTCTTGGTTGTAATCTGTGGGTCAAAGTCCTCGCCTGCTTCATAGATACCTCTTACGGCTGACGGAGAATCCTTCAGGACAGCACCGCCTGTATATTCGATAATCGTATTGTCGATAACCATTTCAGCACATTTGTCAGTAGCGACGATACCGCCCCACAAGCCTGCGAAGGCGTTGCTTTCCGTGCGTTCGCTTTCTTCAACTGAGAAAAGCACCGGGTTTTCCTTTGTACCTTGAGTGTACAGATTACCGTCAACGATAAATTCAATCGGAGTGTGGCTTACACCTACACCGTTAGAGCTGAAAATCACTTTTACGCCTTCTTCCACAACCAGAGTTTTTCCTTCCGGAACTGTGATATGGCCACTGATTTTCACCACGCTATTTTTTTCCCAAACACCGGATACTTCACCGGCAACATTTTCAACGGTTGTTCCGCCAGGATTGCCCGGCTCTTCATCACAGGCTGTAAAAGTCATACCCACTACAGCCAAACTTGCAATCAATAATAATTTAGCTTTCATAATTCTATTGGTTAAAATGTATTTGATATTTTTTAAATTACAATTTGAATCGGAAACCTATGACGATTGTCTGTCCCGTGCGTTCCGTACGTTCCAGAATGCCGTTCTTACAGCGCTTGAGTTTTTCCGGGAAATTCTCATTCTGGCTGTTGAACGGAATGTAGCGCACCAACTCACTGTTCAGCAGGTTATTGGCTTTCAGGAAGAGGCAGTAACGCTTGTTGAATGTCTTTTCAACCGACAGGTCCAACTGAAAATATCCTGCTTCCCAAATATCGTCGTTGTAGTATTTCGAAACCTCCGAAAGGCGTTTGCCCGTATATCCTCCGGCAATCTGCGCATCCCAACCGTATTTGCTGTCGCGCAAAAGGAGCGAAAGGTTAGCCATGTGGGCTGCCTGTCCTGCCAACGGACGGGTCTGCTGCACTTCGCGGGTTACGGTTGTCACATCGCCGTTGGCATCCGTCTGTTCCACCATTGCCGTTTTCTGTGTTGTGATTCTTGAATTGGTAAACGTATAGTTGGCCTTTACTCCAAACCATCTGAAATACTTCATCACATCAATTTCCACACCCAGGTTTCTTGCCGTTCCGTAGTTGTTCGGCGTGAAATACAAGTCCTGACCGCTTGAATCAAAACCATACTCAATCGGGTTTTTGATGGACTTGTAGAAAAGTCCTACCATGAATTGTTCGGAAGAACCGGGGAAGTATTCATAGCGCAAGTCAAAGTTGTCGGCCACCGTATGTTTCAAGTCCGGATTACCGCGTTCGCTATAGTCCTCATTGATGATTTTGTAAGGAACAATTTCAAAGAAGCTCGGACGGTTGATGCCGCGATAGTAGGAAGCATGAAGTTTTGCATTCTTGTGGACATCGTATTTGAAATGCACATCCGGCAGAACGTCGTAATAAATCTGACTGCCTTCGTTGCGGGCACCGTCAGTAGCGTAGTGCAGATAGTAGCCCTGGTCGGTATGCTCCACTCTCAGTCCGGCCACTGCCTCCATCTTTCCGGAAATGAATTTCACAGAACCGTAGCCGGCACCGATTTGCTCGGAAGCGTCATAGTTGAGAGGGTCGCTCAACGAACCGTAACGGCGCACATCCCACTGAATTTCGTCGAAGTTATTCCAGTCACGGCCCCTCATCTGCGACAGGTTGGAAGCGCTCGGACTGAAGAAATATTCATTAAAGAAACTTGTACGCTGCTTGTCGCGGAACATTCCGCCCACGGCAAAGTTGAACGAAGAAGCGGATGTCAGTTTCCAGAGATAAGACAAATCCACATAGCCGGCAAAGTCGCGGTCGGAGTTGTGTTCCCAACGGCGGGTTGTGCCGCTTCTCGAAACAGTCTGCATGCCGTTGCTCGCCGTTGTCAGATTGATTTCCGCATTGTCAGGCGTTTCGTTGTAGGCTTTCGATGCCACAGCCGACCATTTCAATTTCAGAGCATGATTGTAGAGAAATCCGTGCTCGCCCTTCATGGTTGAATTGAAAATGTACTGACGGTTCCAGCGCATTCTGATTTTTTCCCATTCCGGATTGGCTGCATCACGCACCTGAGCGTTGCGCATATCCATATAACCGCCATAGAGCGTAAATTTATGGTCGCGCGAAAGATTGTAGTCCAGTTTCAGGTGAGTGCCCAGACGCATCTGCTGTTCAGAGTAGAAACGATGAGTCACACCCGTGTAAGTCGAACCCGGCTGATAGTGGAGTTCACTGTCCTTGCCGCGGCTGCTATTGTTGAAACTTGCAGCCACCATCACTCCCAGATGATCGTCCAAAAAGCGGTCACCATAGGAGAATCCTGCCACCATGTCGGGCAATGCCGTCTTGTTAGTCATATGAAGGTTGGAGGTTGTAAAGTCGCTCATGCTGACAGGAGCGTCCATACCTTTGATTTCATTCGGCGATTTGCGGTTGATATCCGATATGCGGAATGACTGGAAATCATTGTCGAAAAACAACGCACTGTAGCCCGTTGCCACATTGAACGTCAGCTGACGCTCTCTCGGCGCATCCTTCATTTCCAGATTGACAGCTCCGCCAATACCGTCGCCTTCCAAATTGGCGGTCAACGACTTGTGCACTTCCAGACGGTCGAGCAGCTCTGAAGGGAAGATATCGAGCGGCACAAAGCGGTTTTTATTGTCAGGGCTCGGAATCTTCACCCCGTTGACCAGCGTATAGTTATACCGCTTGTCCATACCACGAAGAATGGCATACTGTCCTTCACCTGTATTGTTTCTTTCAATTGTCACACCCGACATGCGGCGAATCACATTACCCACCGTCTGGTCAGGCGACAATTCCATGGCTTTCGAGCTGAGCACATTAACTACGTTCATTGATTCCTTTTCAATGCCTCGTGCAGCTGCCTCCGTACGGCCGCTGTTCTGCCCTACGACCACAACTTCCGCCAACTGATTGGCTTCGCTGACCAAGTCTATTTCTACGTAATCCTCATTGTCAGCTATCTTTTTCTCAAATTTCTTGTAACCGATATAAGAACAGACAATCGTACATCCCGAACGATGTACCTCAAAAGAGTAGCTGCCGTCCAAACCTGAAATGCCACCATCCTGTGGAGCTTCCTTCACGGCCACATAAGCGCCGATGATTTCTTCGCCCGTTGATGCATCCTTAATTTTTCCTTTTATCACTTTGGCATCTACGCCAACAGCCACCAACAACATTAATAATGTCAAAAACTTTCGCATAACCATTAACTTTTTTCCGCGGCAAAATTAGTCAGCAGCATTCGAACAAATATTTCAAAACGGTAAACATAAAATTACAATCCTGTAACAATCCAAAAGAGTTTTGCATTTCTCCACAAAGTATAACATATTAATATTCAAATAAATGCAGAACATAAACACATTTCAGCAAAATCTTTTCCCGAAGTTTGAATCAAAAAAACCGCTGTAACAACTGCTCAAGAACCGACTTTTTTTCATAAATTTGATAGTGGAAAAAACATTCACAGCTATGATAGAAAACGAACGGAATCTACGCCACGAACTTGTGGTGGAAGCGGCACGCCGGATGATGACGGCAGCACGCACTGCACCGAAAGGAAAAGGTATCGACATCATTGAGATTGCCTTAGTTTCAGAACGGCAGGACCTGGAAATGCTCGCCACTGCCATGCGCCGGAAAGCGGAAGAATCGGGAATGAAATTTCTTCTGCGCGATGCCGACAACATCCTGCAAGGTGAAGCCGTGGTTCTGATTGGCACGCGCCGCCAGACACAAGGCCTCAACTGCGGATATTGCGGTTATGCCACTTGTGCCGAAAATCCCTGCAACAACCCGTGTGCCATCAACAGCATCGATGTGGGTATCGCTGTCGGTTCTGCCTGCGCAACAGCCGCCGACCTGCGTGTCGACACCCGCGTCATGTTCTCTGCCGGCTGGGCTTCGGAAACACTCAACTGGTTGCCTGAATGCCACCAGACCATTGCCATTGCTGTCAGCGCATCCTCGAAAAACCCGTATTTCGACCGCAAACCGAAAGAAGAGAAAAAGTAACGGGATATTCACCTTATACCCATCATTATGGGGTTAATAAACACGAGGCCGACCCAAAAGATTTTTTTGAGGTCGGCTTCGTTTTTATTGGCATAATAA
>OOIG01000729.1_pt1 | contig 26730 bp, 19 predicted proteins | sample 1692091 | NCBI WGS metagenome assembly OOIG01 (sample SAMN06348188, study PRJEB24527) | human gut metagenome | biome: human gut; feature: ankylosing spondylitis patient; material: feces | host: Homo sapiens | place: China | collected 2015-10 | reverse complement strand
TACCATATTTACGTAAAAAAGCCCAGCTTTTGCTGGACTTTTTCGACAGACTGAACAGACCGGATTTTACCGGTCTGTTTTCCGTATCATCAGTTTTTCAGCAGATCCTTTCTTAAATAGACAAGGTCCTGAGCATCTATTTTGCCGTCAAGGTTATAGTCAGCTTTTTCGGCATTTATTCCGACAGAAGCGGTATCCGCCGAATATTTTTTCATTCTTACAAGATCAATAACGTTAACCTCATAATCGTTATTGGCGTCACCGAGCATTTTTGAGGAATCGTATTCCCAATCACTGTCAGCTGCGGCGGTCATATATCCGGGCGTATCGGAACCGATAATTCCCATTTCCGTAAGCTTATCAAAAAGGCAATCCGCGGCTCCCCTGTTTGCGGCAATGTCGGGGTGCCAGCCCTTTCCGAAGCCGTCAGAAAACTCGCTCAGATACGGCAGAGGGATAAAGCATATTCTGCTGTCTGCGGCAGAAAGCTCGGAAACCGCGTTTTCAAGAGCGGGGGTAAGATTTGAATTCATAAGTCCGTATGTCCATACGATATACGCCTTGGGATGAACTTCTCTTAAATGAACCATAAAATTCTTTGCCGCATCTGTTATATTTTCCTCTGTGATTTCGGAATGATCTTTCATGACAAAGGAATCGTTCGTTCCGAGGTTGACTATTATTATATCCGGATTAACGGACGAATGGTCAAACGCCGCATCGTCAACTCCGGGTAAAAGTTTATCGTAAAGCGTGGGCATAGCGTCCTTGGTGCTGCCGTCGGAATTGGCATATATGCCGCGTCCGCTGTTTGCAATAAGGTTTACCTGTGCTCCCATTTTGTCGGCAAGGATTTTCACGTAGCTGTATGTCGCGTCGGTATTAACATCATCCGCGGCGGCGTTATCGGACGTTAAAATTCCGTAGCCCGCGCTTATTGAGTCGCCTACAACCTCAATGAGTCTGCTTTTTGCGGGAGTAGGCGCTACAACCTCACCCGAAACCGAAAGTTTTGTGATTTTTGCAGCCATCCATCTCTCGTTTGTTTTTACAAGACGGATATTCGTCACTTTTGAGGCAGAAATTCCCGAAGCTAAGGTGTACCAGCTTTCTCCCTGCTTAACCTCAAGCTTCTGAGAGAATTTCCCGTTTATATATACCGCAAAGTACGGTGCCTGCGTTTCCCCGTTACCGGTTGAAATAAAGCATTTTACCCCGCTTGCTTTTACATTGAAATTAAGCTCTGTAAGTCCGTAACCGACGCTTACCGAATTATCCTCGCCTACGGCGCAGCGACCTATACGGTTTATTTTGCCGTCATTCGGGTAAAGCTCCATATCGTCAGCCGCTACCGAAACAGCTACCGTGCATATTAAAATTACAAAGGATATTATAAAGCTAATATATTTTTTCACAATTAACCTCTCCTTTCTCCGTATAAATATCAGTCGGCATAAGAAGCCGTCATATACTTTCGCTCACCGCCTGCTATAAGCGTGTCTGCTCCTATTCTGATAATCTTTACCTCTTTTTTATCGGTATCGATTATATAGGTGTTAAAGCAGTCCTCCGTATAGCCGTCTCTCCTTCTTATAAGGTCAACGCTTTCTGCAAGCGCATTTCCATTTAAAACGCCCTTTGACGCCGTCATACAGGAAACGTTAAGCATAAGCTGAGTATGTGTTGTGGGCAGATACGCTATTCCGTCAATATGCTGATGACCGGTCATATGCGCCACAAAGGTTGATTTTGCGTTGCTGAAATCCGCTTTTGCGTGAATATCACGCGCGTAAGTACTATTTTCGTCATATTTTTTGTCGATTGAGGTTCTGCCTATAAACGCGTCGATTATATCGGCAATAACCGCAGGAACGCCGTCGCCGGAGGTTTCAAGTTTCTGATAAAATGTATCATCAACGACTTTACGGGTGGCTCTTGCATTTTCGGGAGAATGATATGCCAGCACAACGCTGTAGCCCACGGGCGTGCTGTTAAGCGTATTTATAAGGAAATCCACCTGTGACTGATTCATATGCATTTCCCAGAATTCCGCGGTGCTTCCGCCCTCGCGCTCATACTGGTCAAGAGTTATCACACGCAGCTTATGCACGGTGTCATCCTTATAATAGTAGCCTTTATTTTCGCTGTTCTGATAGCCGTATTCATTATAAAGCTTTGAAAACAACTGATTGAATTTTTTAACATCGGAATCAGCCCCCACCGGCATAAAGCCTATATCGTGATTGCCGGCTGTTGCTATAACGTTTGTTTTTCTTCCGAGCATGGCATTAACGAACGCCGAAAATCCCGTGCGGTCGGCATATGCGGTTATATCGCCGGTAACGGCGGCGAAGTCGGCATGAATCGCTTCGGAAAAATTCATCATATTATGAAGTCTTACAATATCGCCGTGTATATCCGAGCCGTGGGTTATAACCGCATAATTTCCTCTTTCAACGGCTATTTTTCCCATTTTGGCGAGATTATCGGTTTCGATATTCGCAGAGCTGATATAACGGAGCTTTAAGCCTGTTTTCTTTATATCCGTAACCTTTTTGGTTTCTATAATATTTCCTTCGGGGTCGATATTGTCCTTATGAGTTACAAACACGCGCACATACAGGTATAAATAATGCAGTCTGTATTTATCGCCGTTTTTAAACCATTTTACTATTCCCTTTGTTATATTAACGCCATCGTCGGAATTAAGCGTTGAGCCGGGTCCCGCAATAAAGCCTACGCGGTAGTCGCTGTTAAGCTCAATATCAAACACCGTGTTTTCAACTGGCAGCTGAACAAGGCTTTCGGTTGTAAGAACGTAACTGTTATCCTCTGTAAGCTCCAGCTTTGTGGGAGTTTTGTTCACAAAATCGCCGAGCGTCATTGTTTTGTAATCCGCAGAGCGGCTTGTAACCTGCTCGCCGTAATATGTTACATTTTCATTTTTAATGTTATCAAAGTAAACAACATACGGGCGCGCGGCATATTCCGTATTTTTATAGCCCTTGCTGCAGCCGTTTTCGGTCGCATTCGGATCGGTTAAAACGGCTGTGTATTTCTCGGGAAGAGTATCACCGTTATTTACCGAATAGTATGCCTTTTTAACGCCCTCTGTGGCTGTTTTAAGCTCATTTCCGCCCAAAAGTGCGGCGCGGTGGAACAAAACACCGTATTCCTTCATTTCGTAGCGCGTTCTGGTCTGAGGAACAAGCGCCTCTACCTTGAGCTGACCATCGGCGTCAATTGTCTTTTCCGAAAGAATAGGAGTATAAGCCTCTGTATAGCACGGACCCGTTACCGTTTCCATACGTATTACGTTGCCGGAATCGTCTTTTTTGCTCTTATTGGCATACTGGTCAATATAAATACCCTTACTGTCTGTAAGAAGACTGTCATCTTCAAAGCCGCCGTTTCCTTTACAAAGATCTGCATCGCCTGTACGGCTGCTTTTAACCACAAGGTTATCTATTTATTGCATAATCATATGCGGTTGTGGCATCAGACTTCTTCATATCCTCACCCAGTATAATACGGGTTATTGCAAGCTTCTTTGAACTATCAAGGTCAACCTTAACTGTTCCGGTATATTCAACCCAATCTCCCTTTAAGCCGGTAACCTCGCCTTCAAACGGAACAGGATCTTTAAATGACTCATCGTTATAGCAGTAATAAAGCCAAGCGTTCAGCTTCATCGGTTTATCCCCGTAGTTGTAATATGCCACCGAGACCGTAAAATCAATTGAATCAAGTTCCTGCTGATGAATTTTTCCGTCCCAAAAATCAAAGCACAAATTTGTATCCCAAAAGCGGTTATACCTGTAAATCCGCAGCGCTCTGCTTCCCTCATATACGGTTTGCGCGTCGGCGGCTACGGCGCTTATATTCTCGGTTGCCTCTCCGAGCCTTACAAAATCAATTGCGGCTTTAAATCCGTTATCGCCCTCAATCTTATTTTTAACAAAGGTTACGGATGAATCGTAAAGTCCCTCAAAGCCCTCGCTGATAATAGTATTGTGCGTACCGTCCTCTGAAACCTGTTCAACCTTTACCTCGTCGATATATAAATCCGAAAGCACTTCCCTGCTGCCTACGCCGTGGAACAGCAGCGCCGCCGCATAAAGTGAATTATCATCGTCTAATGATTTTATTTCGCTTGCGTCAACAACGCCCGAAACAGTCGTCCATTTTTCCGAGGTGACGGTTGCCGTTTCACTCAGCGTATAGTCCTGACTGTAATATTTATCGTTGTAAAACAGTCTTAGTATCGGTTTTATTCCGTTGTCGCTTAAATTTTCGCCGCCCAGCCTGTATGTGGCGGATATAAAGAATTTATAGCTTCCGTCGGGGTATTTAACATTTGAGAGATCGGAAAGATTCAGCTTTACCGTATTTTTTGTATTTTGTCCATCGGTATATTTGCCGATTTTAAGAGCAAATTCACCCTTATATGCCGAAAAATCGGCCGGTTTTTCCGCTTCCTTCTCACCTAAAAGTACTACCGACTTCACACCATTTATCTCTTTTTCCCAACCAACTGAGCCTGCGTCTCCGCTTTCAAAACTTTCGTTGATAGTCACATCGCCGGTTTTTACTATTATCGAATCAACATACAAATCGGATTGTAATTGACGTCCGTTTGCGCCGTGCAATATCAGCGCCGCAGAATAAAGAGAGTCATCTCCGGTTATTCTGTCCGCAATATCCGTATATTGATCACCGTTATCCCAGCTCTCGTGTCCTATGGTTTCGGTCGCGTCAATAGTGGCAGACATTGTAGTCCATTCACCGGAGGTTACCGTTGATGTAACCGGCAGTTCATACGAATCTGCCCACCAGCCGGAATTATAGAATAATTTGAGCGACGGCTTTATTCCGCTGTCGCTTAAATTCTCTCCGCCCAGCCTGTATGTTACCGAAACAAAAATTTCAAACTTACCGTCGGGATATTTAAGTCAGTTAAGTCCTGACAGATTGATCTTAGGACTTGCAGTTTCCTTAATATCATCCGTATACTTTTCAATTTTCAGAGCGTATTTTCCGTCATACGCGGTGAACGGCGCGCCCTCCTCAAGCTCTGCCGAAACGCCGAGCATTGCGGAAAAGCAGGCGAATGAAAGTATCAGCGCCAAAAAAATGGATAATAACTTTTTCATAACAAGCTCCATTCTGCCGTTTATTAACGGCTTATTTGTTTTTTGCCGAAAGGGGTTTTTACTGTTCAGGGCTTACGGAACGCTTTTTGTTTGCCTTTTTTACGGATATTATCACGATAACCGCCGCTGCCGCGGCAACGATTACTGCCGCAATAGAAATTATCAGCACTGCGGGTATGCCGCCCTTGGTTTCCTCCGCAGGCTTAACATCGCTGTCTGATTGCTTGTTTCCGCTGTTGTCCTTGCCCTGTGAACCGTTTGCCGTGTTATTGTTCACGGTGTCGGTGCCGGGAACAGAGTCAATATCCGTATTAGTACTTAAAAGGCGGAATTTACTGCCGTCGCGGTCCGACGCCGCAGCTCCCTTGCCCTCAACAATAGCCATTTTATGTTGAAAAGCACTATAATGAGGATATAAGCCTTGACGAGGTTGCAAATCTCGTTAATTATTCGCCGCAGTATTTCTGCCGCATTTTCAAGGACACAACCGATAAAACATTTATCGACTATCTTAACTGCTTTCGGATAAACGTCGCTAAAAAAATGATAATCAACACAAATGAATCAATATACAACATTTATATCAAAACAGGATTTTCGAGCTTCAGCTATTTTAACCGGATATTTAAAAAATACAGCAAGTTCAGCCCTACCGAGTACAGGCAGGTATTTTTAGACAGGCAAAGTGCGGCAGACTGATATGCGGCAGATAAATACTGCCGCGACAGCACTGCGTATTTCAAAATGTCCTGACAAAAACGGCGAAGTCGAATCACATTGTTATTGACAGCTACCGCCGAATCGTAGCGTAATGCACCGACAGCAAGACAGCCGGGCGGTATATGGACGCGATGATGGTTTAACACTTCGGCGGCTGGGATGCGTTTTTCGAGTCTGTAAATAAATCACGGGAGGAAAAGTAATATGAAATACAACGGTTTTTATTTCTGGATGTTCAAAAGCCCGATGAAAAAGGTTCTGGCAGAGAAATACGGCAAGGAATATGCCGCCGACAACCGTGCAGGAAATGATGCGCCGCCCGCTCTATCATATCAAGTGGTATTTTGCAAAGACCGACTTAAATACCGACAAGGGCAAGGCGGAGAACAAAAAGAGTGTCGTCAAATACGCCAAATGGTACACACCGGAAAAGGAGAAGCAATACCCTAAAGCCGTATTTTTACAATAAAACAAAGGCGATGGCTTCCAGACGGTTGCTATCACCTTTGTTTCCGTATTTTCTCGGTTTCACATAATATTATTAAAGTGCAGGTATTAAAAGCATTTTGCCCTCGGGCAGACACTCGCTTTCCAGCTCGTTTATTTTCATTATTTCGTTAACGCTGGCATTATAGTGCTTTGCAATATCCCAGACGCATTCTCCCTCACCTGTGAAATAAATTGTCATTGCACATTTTGCGGTTTGCTGCGCGGGTGTGTTTTCGTCAATTTCAATATCCGTTATGATTGACATTTTCCTACATTCATATATTGCGGCGTTTATTCCTATATCAATCCTCAGTTCTATATTCTGCGCGCCGGTTATGGTGTAGCCGCAGGAGAGCATTTCAATTTCCGGCTCGCTGCGCAGCGACTCCGGGCTGCATTTTATGGGATATCTGTATTCAAAATCAATCGCCTTTTCGGAATATGCGCTTTTGTTATCATCGTCCCCCGTTATAAGGCACACAACTGCGGTTCCGCATATAACCATATTTCCCGGTTCAAATTTCGTACTTACCGACTGCATATCGCACCACAGGTCAAAAACCTGCGACAACGGTTCGTCAAGATCAATATTTTTTTTACAGTGATACGTTTCCCGTACGTTATCGCATATCCTTTCAAAGCATATATTTTCCTTTTTAATGTCGGCACGGTGCTTGCGTGAGTAAGCGTCGGTAATAACCGCCAGGTCATTGCCACAATAGGCGCTGCAGGAAAGCAGCAGCTTGGCAGTCAGCGCAAAGCTCTTGGTTTCCCCTTCGGATATGCGCGGTTTTATTTCCAGAAATGCCATATCTGCGCGCGTATCGCATTCGCAGGAATCGTTTACGCCATCCATATCAACAATCTGACTGAACGGAATAACCGTTTTAACCGTCTGCGGAGCGTTTCCCTCCTCAGTGCAGTAGAGAATGCGCACCGCCATATCGCCCTTTACCACAATTTTATCGTTTATAATCTTGCTTTCCCTGATACATGGGTTAGCGTCATAACGCAGGATCCTGCAAACAGCCGGCTGCCCCTGCCCTATCGGTATATCCTCCTCTATCATGAGGTATTTTTCGGAATATCCCATAGGCACGGTTGCGGGCGCGCTTTCGCATTTCTGCTCTATTCCGCAGCCGTCCGCGTCGGACACAATATCGGTTGATTTACGCCTGAAAACCTTTACCGTAATGCCCACCGCGCCGTGAATATCTACCTTTCTGCCCGTAACTGCGCGGCAGTTTATGTATTCGCACTTAGCCTTAACCGAGAGGTTCCCGCCGTTACATTCCTCGCTCATTTCAAGATTTTTGCTGAACGGATACTGATATTCATAAGAACAAAGCTGCCCTCCGTCGTCAGAGTACAGCACGGTAATACAAACGCTGCCGTCTATCGTGATGTTTTTACCGTTTATGCTTTTAGCCGAAATTCCGGCAAAAGCCCTGCACTTGAAAATTTTTGAAATATCGGGGCAATAATCGGGCAGAGTCAGATCCACGTCTATCGGCTGCTCGGCGCTTTCGTTGAATAAGGTATCATTGTAAAAAATACTTGTTCTGATCATTTTTTCTTCCATATTTCTTTCCTCTCTCTGTGCGTTATTTAGTAAATAGTATTCGGCGCGGCGGCGAATTATTCCGCCCCGAACCCGTTTTTTCTGAAATATTTCAAAACTTTGTACTTTTTACTTGACATTTACGTTTGAAATAAATATAATAATATAGCTGTCTGTTTTTAAAATGACAGTGCTATTTATACGGAGACGTATCGAAGTGGTCATAACGGACATGCCTCGAAATCTCCTTCGGCTAACGGAAGCCCATCTTCCGAAAAGCCTTTAACCGTGCGGATTTCGGGCATTCGCCCGCCGCAGGCACACCGTGAGTTCTAATGAGAATTCTAACACAACTGAATATTTGCGTTAATCTCGGTTTTCCGGGTTAACATATATGGAGACGTATCGAAGTGGTCATAACGGACATGACTCGAAATCATGATGCCCCTTGAGGGACGAGGGTTCGAATCCCTCCGTCTCCGCCAACGGAACCCGCATAAACCCAGTGTTTATGCGGGTTTTTATACATATATTGCTGTTACAAAAAAGTACGCATCATCTATATTGGGGAGCAAATCTCGATGTAAATTGCACATTTTGCTCCCCAATGGTATATCCGCATTTTTGAATTGTCAAAAAATGAGAGGGCGCCAAAAAGCGGATAGCGCAAAGGCAAAACTTCCTTATTTCTTGCCGTAATGTAATCGCATCTTTGAAAAACAAGGTTTTTATGATATAATAATCACGCTACTTAAACACAAAGAGGTGTTTTGATGGAAATTACATCTTATTTAGAGCTATTGAAAAAGCAGCGCAGACTAATGACGCAACAGCAAATAAGTGCAATACAGGAGCAAGCAAGACTTCATGCAATTGCTTCTGAAAAGATGCAAATCAGAGATCGTCTGGAAGAACGCTACCGTGAAGTATTTGCTAAGGGGTTTGAAAAGCTTTCGACAACCTCAAATGTGCTTGAATTACTGCTTGATTGCGATACGGATGCAGACAGGCTGAAAGCGTTGATTGATTGCACACAGGACGGCACCGCACCAATTCACGATATAACGGCTGCAATGAAAAACATTCCTGAATTTGCGGAATGTGAAAAACTGAATGTCGAAGTGGGCAAAGCGTATTATGAATTCTTTTGCGCAAATGATGCATTGAACAGACGGATTGACAGCGACAGAAGTATTTTATTTACGCCGCCGTACCGTAAAAGAATGTGCCAATTGGCTGACGACGGTGTCTTGCTGTATTTTCTTGAAACGCCGGATCTGCCACTGCTGGAAGAAGAATGCACTTCGGATTATATCTTGGAATCGTTTTCTTGCGCAGAATACTTGAGTGCAAGAGAGTTGCTATCAACATTTTATCAAGTGCCGAATCCCGGGATTCCGCTGCAAAGGAAACTGGAAGATGCCCATGCGGCACTCGAGATGATGTACAACGGTTGCTATCGCAGTGCCGCAAGAAACTGGTTTGCGCTTATCGAGCATGAGCACAAGCGCTGCGCAGATATTTTAGAAGGGTATTGGGAAGTAAAGAAAGAATACAAAAACGGCGGTCAGCGCTCTGAAAAAATATATATGATCGTTAATGATATGATGGGCGAATGGGATACAGAGGCATGGAACAAGATTGATTCCTACTATAAAAAACTTACAACAAACCACAAAAACTCTGATATAACATTAAACCGCAATCTAATCATTCACGGAGATTATTACAGCGATGCAATTGATGTATCGGAAAAAGACGCCCTGCGGCTATTTCTTCTTTGGATAAACCTCAGAGTAATGACAGATCAGTTTGCCTTTATCGAGGACTTTATAAGAAACAGGGTACTGCTTCTGCCTTATTTTTGCGAGATAATTCCTTCAGATTGACTTTATAGAATTCTTGTGGTATCATATCCGTAGCAACTTTCGGCCAAGCAACGGCGAAAGCCAGGAGGTTGCTGATATGGAATCTAACCGAAAGAAAGATCCCGAATTGGCCGATTTTCTCCGCAACAGTATCCAAAAATCCGGATTGACCTATGAGAAGGTTGCCGAGCAGCTTAACATAAGCGTTCGGGCGGTCGGTTACTATTGCAGCGGAGAAAGAAAACCAGGTCAAAAAACATTGCTCCGTTTTGTGCGGACGATGAACATCCAAGCGAAAGATATCCCTTTCTGAGGGGTATCTTTTATTTTTTGAACCATGCGGTTCATCGAAAGTTATCGGTTTTGATTATAAAATATGAGTAACAACTGAAAAGGAGGTACTCAAAATGTCAAAGTATAAGACCATAGATGTATGGAACCGGGTTTTCGGTGCGAAGCAGGAGGCTTATGATTACGCGGGACGGCTGATGAAAAAATCCGCCTGCGGCGATCCGAAAAACCCTTATCACCCGACGCTTGACCACATCCGCCCGCTTTCCGCCGGCGGCTGCGATGTCCTCGAAAACATCATCATTTGCCATCGTGATACCAACGAGGAAAAAGCAGATCACTTCCCGCACTGGAAAGCGAACGGAACACACTACCACGCCCGCAGAGTCAAAGGCTCCCGTGTGAAATACGAGATTATTGAAGATTGAGGAGGCAAATCTATGAGCAAGCATTTCTTCGACTATGACGACGGTGATTTTGCGTATGCCGTTTCCGACAATATGGCAATCGACTCCGACGGCAATATGATGATGCGCATGGGCGATAATATGGCTATGGACATGGACAGCGGAGAGCTTCATATTATTTCGTCATGGGATGATGAGGACGATGACGATTAAAAAATCGTTATAAATGAGCATCGCAGCCCCGACCTTTCAAATGAGGTTCGGGGCTGCGGTTTTGACACTGCAAAAACCTACCCCAATAAAGGAATTCCCTTATTTCCATTTCGTTTCCCTTAAAATACGTTGCAAAATAAGGGAATCTTATTTTGCTGTTCTCATAGTTCGCCCCGTCAGAAACAAAAAAATGCTGCCCCACCGTTTCCGGTGAGGCATAGATTATGTACTCTCTTTCATCATTTTTCTTTTCTGCCGCCGCTGTTCGTTTTCACGTTCACGGCGCTGTATGTATTTGAATTCCCGAATGAGTTCCTTATATTTTTCCGTGCGCGGGTGCGCCAGCCTTTGCGGTGATGCCATAAAGCCGATAAATTCCGCTTTGGCGCAGTACTGTATGGTGCCGAGCCTGATACCGACCAGCACTTCTTCCCGTATCCATTCGTGAATGCGCTGCGGGCTGTGGCCGACAAGCTCCGCCGCCGTCTGCGTGGGCAGAGCCTCCGGCAGCTCTGCCCACTGCGAGTCCAGCCACCGCCGAAAGGCTTCGCAGTTTTCCGGGGTGGCTTCAAACATCGGGAGCGGATGCCATTCGGTGCGGTTGGAGAACATCCCGCTCAGCTCAGATAAGAATCCCGGCTCGGTATCCATACGAGTTTTGAACCGCACCGCGTCCTCTGTCCGCACCCGATATTTATGGGTCGTGTGTCCTGTGTTTTCGTGCGGGATATAGTTGTTGTCCATCAGATATTTCATTTTCCGCGTGGAGATGTGCAGGTACTGCCGAAGCTCACTCCCGCTCATAAATTGTTTTTCAGTCATATATAAAATCATCCTTTCCGTTAGCATTAATGCGCCCCCGACAGAGCGCATCATTCTTTTGCTTTATTAAAGATATTGCTGATAATATCAGCGCTTTCCTGTTTCTTGGATTTGTCCAGATGGGCATAGATATTTGCCGTTGTGGACAGATCGGAGTGTCCGAGGAAGGTCGATACATTCAGCAGCGGGACATCCTGATTGATAAGGATGCTGGCGAAGGTGTGGCGCAGATCGTGGAACCGAATCTTGCGCAGACCGTATTGCCTGATAAGGTCGGCGAACCGCTGTGTGATCCGATTCGGGCGTATCAGCCCGCCGAACTGATCAACACAGATATAATCATCGTATTTGCGGTTGTAGCTGCCCTTGAACATTCGGCGGTACAGGTCCTGCTTTTCCCGCTCCTCGCACAGCATTTCATACACCGGGTCCGGCAGCGGCAGCGTGCGGCGGCTGGATTTGTTTTTCATTTCCTCCACGGGTTCGACGATGACCTTGCCGTTTTCCTTATACTCAATGATTTTGGTGTCGAGCAGTATGGTTTTCTTTTCCCAGTCTACCCTCGACCACCGTGCACCCAACGCCTCGCTGCGGCGCAGCCCCAAGCCGCCCGCCAGCATGACCGCCGGATAGATAATATTCCCGCGGATAAGCCCGAGCATGGCAATCAGCTCCTCCTCGGAATAGTTTTCACCCGTGAACTTGTTTTTCTTCGGGCGGTCGATGCGGTCAAAGGGATTGGAGTCAATGAGGCCATCTTTGAAAGCCCGCTTGAAGGCGCTGTGCAGGACGGTGTGGTAGTGGATAACGGTGTTGGCGACAACACCCGATTCGAACATCCAATCATAAAAATCCTCAATGTCCTTTGCGGTGATGCTGCCGACCGTCAGTTCCCTGCGGGCAGTAAAATACCGCCGAATTCTACCGTTTATCATTCCGCGGTAGCTTTCGGCGGTACTCTTTTGAATGTTTTTCTCGATCTTTTTAAAGTAGGCGCACATATAATCGTAGATCGGAATATCCGAGGCAGGCTTTTTGTTTTGCGCGATCTGCTCAGCATAGGTCTGTTCAAAGGCTTGCACCACCTCTCGGTAGGCTTTGTTCACCTTTGATTTGTTGGCGCTCTCGGGCAATCCCAGTGCGCGCCATACGGGCTTTGTCCTGCCGTTCTCTCTGACCTGTATCACGGCATAGAGACGGCCTTTCTTAGCCTGTACGCTGGCTGCAAGTGTGGTTGCGGCATTCATTTGTTTTCACTCCTTTTTTGTTTTTGCCGACACGAACAATATCACAACTCACCGCACAAGTCCAGACTTTTTCGGAAGTTTTCTCAAGAAAACAGACCTTTGGGTTCGAACTTGGGACTTCTCTTTGCCGCAGATAGTCAATGAGCTGCGATTTGGCAATGCGGTTTTCTCTGCCGACCTTCACCGCCGGAAGATATTTTTCTTTTATCAGCTTGTATACGGTCTTGGTGCTGACCCGCAGGATCTCCGCGACCTCGGCGGCAGTCAGCGCCGCCGGATAGCAGCGCAATTCTTTTTCATGTTCTTTTTTCGTCATAGGCAATTCCTTTCTCCTACATCATTATAGTAGGCTCATCGTTTTCCTCGGCGGTCATATCTTCCTCGCTGTCGGCTGCGGCGGTGAGAATTCCGACCGCAAGCCCGATAACGGCACCGAGGTTGGAGGCGTTTTCCTGCGCCTCAATGCGTTTTCGGCGCTCCTCCGGATCCTCGGCAGTGCCGTCGATTATACTGCCAGCTTCCAGAATACCGCGCAGACCAACAGCGACATAGCCACCGCCGATACCGCCGTGGCTATCATAATTTTCAATATTTTTCGGTGAAGTTTCTCTATCGTGCTGTCCAGTGCCGCTGTACTCTTTGAAAGGGTTTCGGAGCAATTCAAAATAAACTGCTCTTGATTCTTCCCAGCCTGTTCGACGAGTTTCTGCATCTGCGCCGTCGTTTCTTTGTTGGCGGTCACTACCTCCCGCACTGTCGTATCCATATATTCCGCCTCGATATTCTGTATCCGGGTGCAGTGGTCGCTCAGCTCCTCCGCCGTTGCCAGCCGTTCGATCATCTGATACAGCTTCGGCTGAAACTCCACCGCGTCCGCCAGCAGCTTGCTCTCCCGCTTGCGCTGCTCTATCGGAATCGCATACACCTGCGGCTGATACGGGATCTGTTCCAGCTCGGACAGTGTCCGTGTGTTTTTCTTCCTCAGCATATCCATTGCCGAGTTCTGCTGTGTGCTGTTTTCTGATTGTGAATTCATATTCCAATACCTCTTTCAAATATTTTTCGTCGTGCAGGCGTATATCCCTGCACTTCATTCCGTTCGGACAGGTGAAAGTAATATATTTTCGCTCGTCCGTCCATGTGACCTTGTAGCCGAGCCGCTGCATCTCCCTCATAAAATCCGCGCGGCTGCCGCTGCGGTTCATCACAAAATCAATATCGGACATCAGCTTGAACTTCCAGCTGTCGCCTTTTACAGCAGCGCGGTACTCGCGGCTTGAAATGTTTGCGCCGTCTTTTTTATATGGTTCCAGAACACTCAGCCCATGCTGCTGACAGATACCGTCGCTGAGTGAGCGCAGCTTTGTCAGCGTTCCGGGGTTTTGGCGGAGCTTCTTTCCGTTTTCGTAATGCACGGAGTTGATGACAAAGTGGTTGTGCAGATGTGCAACATCGGTGTGGGTGGTTACCAGCACCTCATGCCCCGGCCACGCTTTTTTCGCAAACGCCAATCCGATTTCGTGTACCTGCTCGGCGGTCACGCTTTCGCTCGGCGAAAAGGACTGCACATAATGATAAAAATTCATTCCGCCCTTTTTGTGATGTGCGGTCTTGGTCGCCATAAATTCCGTGAAAGCATTTTCGCCGTTGCAGTTTACGCCACTCACCAATCGGCGTCCGCTGTCCGCGTCCGCAACCTTTTTCTGCTGCAAACAGTATTCGATCACCGCTTTCATTGCGCTGATGCTTTGATGTGATTCGGGAATAAAACTTACCGTTGCCATTATCCTTTCCTCGCAATCTCCAGCAGCTGTTCGTAAATTTTCATCTGCCCGTCGATCATATCTTCGAAGTTGTATGACCGAAACGCGCCGGCATTGATCTTCGCCGTGATTTGATTCAGATTGTTGCCGATGCGTTTGAGCTCGATCAGCAAGGGCTTTACATCTTCCGCAACATGGATGGGCATTTCCAGCGACAGCAAAACGAGATAGTCGGTGATGCTGCGCCCGGCGCGTTTGGCGTTGCGCTCGATGCGTTCTTTTTCGGCTTTGGTCAGCCGAATCGTCAGCGTGGTGTCACGCCGTCTTTGTTTACTCATAAATATCACTCTCCGTTTCTAAATTCAGTGGGTTCGGGCTGCCGCCCGAGAATAAGGGGTGTTCCGGCGAGGACAGCCGGACGCTCTGCTTGCCCCGGACGAAGTCCGGGAAATCGGTAAAACCGACGCTCCCGCAAACGCCCCGAATTCGCGTTGTTTCCTTCGCATCGGCGGTTTATCCCTACTCCCCGCCGAAAGCGGCACAAACCGCCTGTAAACCGCCGACAGGGACGAAAGGAACGCTTGGGACGAATGCCTTGGGGGTACACCGATTTAACCGTCACCAACGGCACTTTCGTCACCGGCAGAAAAGGAATATTCGATTTCCAGCAGTCGGGCGCCGTTGCTGCGGTGGCTGCGAAAGCGCAAGCCGAAATCGGCAAGGCGGTATTCCCATAGATTCATCAGCCGTTTGAGTCCCCTTGCCGATACCGCCTGCCCTGCGTATTCGTTATACCGCTCGCAAAACTCCGTGTTGCTGCCGCTGTATTTTTTCTGCACTTTCATAAATTCGACCAACTGTTCCATCTCCTTCGGCAGCAACATTTCCCGGTTCTCCATACTGTCGCCGAGCATTTTCCAAACAAATTCCTCTTTGGAAAACCGCAATTCAAGCTGGCGGTCCTCCACATCACGGCCGGTGCAGTAGAGGGTGGCGCTGTCGGCATTGCGGCGGCTCTTGTCCAGCACGAAAGCGGTATCCACTGCGCCTACGATTCCGGTGGTGCCGGTCAGCTTGTTGAACGGATCGCTGTCGCCCTGTTTGCGCAGGTGATGCACCAGCAGAAGACAGATATCGAGCTCGTCCGCTAACTGTTTTAATATCCGTATTTCCTCATAGTCGTTTGCGTAAGAGGTGTCGATGCTGTTGTTGCGCACGATCTGAAAGGTATCCACGGCAACAAAAACCGTGTCGGGATGCTCTTTCACAAAATACCGTATCTGTTCGCACAGACCGTCGGACAGCGTTCCGGCAGAGGTAGAAAAAAACGCATTGGGCAGCACTTCGTCGGTGATGCAAAGCAGACGGTTCTGCACACGGCGCAGAGTATCTTCAAGACAAAGATACAGCGTTGTTCCTTTTGTTGTTTTCAGATCCCACATCAGTTCGCCCTTTGCGATACGAATACACAGATCCAGCACCCACCACGATTTACCGATTTTTGACGCGCCGCCGAGGATGCACAATCCCTGCGGCAGCAGCGTGTCGACGCAAAACTTTGTCGGCGGAAGTTTCATGTCCATTAAGGTTTCGCCGTCGATAACGGCGAGTTTTGTTTTTTCTTCAACCATACTGAAATCTCCTTATAAAAAAGTAAGAGCGAAAACAGCGGCGGCGGAACCGATGCTTTCGCTCTCCTATCTATCTAATGGCTGAAAACAGAAAAATCACATAAAATGCTGCGAGCGCCAAAATTCGTTTCTGAATTTTTTGTAATTTCCGATGACAGCGAAACGGTTTTATGGTATACTGATTACAGAAACGAGGTGGCGCGCATGAATCTGATTGAAACAAAACCTGTGGGCGAAACACATTTGAGCCATTTTGCCGTTGATTTCGGCGACGCTGATATTCGGCTTAACGGAAAGCAATATCCCACCGGGAAGATCACGCACGAGATTCTTTGCCTCTCGCCCGAATGGGTAAAGACGCTTTTTTATAAGGGCGACGCTTTGTATGAGCTTTGCCTCCGCTGGTCAGGCGAAGGATATTCCGTTGAACTGTTCTCCGAAATACAGAACAGCCTTTTTGATATACTGAACTACGTCAAGGATGTCCCGCCGTTTTGTCATTTTGACACCGACGGAGAATATGCGGCTCTGAACAGATTTTTCTGTAAGGATGCGCTGCAAAGCTATGAAGAGGCTTTCCGAAAATGCGGCACGGTCTTTTATGATCAATTGCCCCGAGAGAACAGGCTCCGCGCACACATGACGGCGTTTTCCTGGATCGCGTTCTCTTATATTTACCTTGCCGGAGATACGCTCAACTTTTTAAGCGTGGCAAACATGTATTTTGTCAATCTCACGGAAAACGATAAACGAACCAAACGCGAGTTGGCGGAGCTTGCGCGGGAAATGTTCGGCGATCCCGAAATAATCGAAAAAATAGAGCAAAGCAACCATACGGAAGCCTTCAACAATTTCACCCTGCACCCGACCGTGGAATACGCTCCCGTGATCATGGAAAACGAAAGCGGCAGCGTTCTCGGCAGGAGGATAATGTTTAACCGGATGCTCAATTTTTATATCACCGATATGTTTGCCGGACTTGCCGCCGGGCATTACTCCCGTCAGTGCGGAATCTGTCACCGATTTTTCTTTATGGAAACCGCGCATAAGCAGCTGTATTGCAGCACCGTCAATCCGGAGTACGGCGTTCCCTGCGCATACGTTGCAAAAAACAAACTGAATATGCCGAAGCAAAAGAAAAAGGACGGTTTCGGCTATGCGATTTGGAAAAAGAGATACGATTCTCTGCGCAACGAAAAGCACAAAACCAATAAAAATCTGCCGTCCGCCAAATATGATGTGGATGTGTGCGATAAGGCTATCGAACTTGCCAAACGGCATTACGAGGAAGCGCAGATTGATTTTGATTACGCGCAAAATCAGTATGAGCAGGATATGGTTTTACGGAACCTGATCAACGAGGCAAAAGCGGCACTGGGCAAAAAATAAATTCATTTTTCTTTGGGAAGGGGGTGCGCGTATGAACGCCGAATACAAAAAGGCTGCCGAAAACCTGCTTTGCGACATTACGGATAAGCGGCTGCACGAGCCGACGATATGGAACGATATTCTTTCTTCTGCCCGTTCGGGTAAGCTGCGGATTTGGGAAATCAACAATGAAATTCTGCGTATCAAATATTTCTGCAAAGAAAAAATCGAACGCGCATCTGCCTTTACCGAAAGCGATAAAAGCGGCGTGCGGTTCGATGATCTGAACGCATATTTTGTTGAGGCAATCAAGAGCCGGGATAAAGGATATTTTGAGGCATTTATCCGTGCGTATGAGCCAGTGCTGCAAAGCCGCGCCGAACGGTTTGTTTCGCATTATAATCTGTCTGCGGACGATACAGAGGACATCAAGCAAATCTTTTTGGAAACATTGTGGTTTGCTTTTCTCGGCTACAATGCCGCCGATCCCATTCCGCTTTTGCAGTATGTGAAAAAAGCGGCACACCATAAACAACTTGATTATATCCGCACAACAAAAAACGCCTGCACCGTGCCGACGCAAAACGGATATGCCGAACTGCGAAAGGTCATGCGCATTTATAACAGCACTCCCGAGTTTTCCTCCTATAAGCGCATTGCGCTTGTCGTAAAAGAAACCGGATTTGCCGAGAAAAAAGTTACCGAGCTTGTTGCTGTCGGCAAGGCTTGCGAATATCCTGTCGGCATTGTACCGACAGAGGAAAACGAAAACGCGGCGGACGGCACCGTTTCGGACGAGCTTATTGAAGATCCGTCTATATCTCTGTTCGGGGAGGTGCTGCGCAGTATTTACCGCACATATTTCCGCGATGCCGCCGACAAAATCTCCCCGAAGGATAAGCAGATTTTATCCCTTTCCCTCGGCGTATGCTCCTTTAGTTTCTTACTCGGAACTTATGATTGTTCGGTCCTTCCCCAAAAAAAACTTTTTTTTTGGTACTATGACCTCTGCTGACTTCTTGCAGTTCGTTGTTACTGCGAAAATTATTTCGCCTGCAAGACCTCCTCGGGTAAGCGTAATCACTTTCACCTCATATATCTGCTGCATTTACACCTTGAAATTTGGGCAGTATTGGACTTCGTTTTGTCATGGAAACTCGTCCGTTTCAAGTATGCCTTATATGCAGTTTCTGCTCGTCAGACCGAGGTTTTGCCTCCGACTTCTTTCAGACTCCGCCTCACGACGGACGCCCTTGTCTTCGGCTAACAGTTCCTACTGCCAAGTCTGTAGTGGACTTTCACCACCAAGTGATAATGCGTGCCGAGCACACAAAAAGAGCAGACAGACTGAATGTTAATTACAGTCTGTCTGCTCTAAGAGTCTATAAATCCGATACTCACTTGACAGTAATGCTGTTCAGCCGCTTGCAGTCGGCAAAGCAAATGAGATGTGTCACTTCAACACGCTCAATCAAGTACATTCTTTTGGATCGCATTGCATAAGCAGAGTATGCCAAATAAAGTATCATTCCTTTCGCTCTGTTTTTCACTTCAATCTCTTCTTATATTGACAGAACAGCCGGACAGCAAAAGGCACTGTCCGGCTGTTTGACATACATAAAAGATAGCCTCACCTGCAAACCGGAATCTGTTTTCAGCATCTCAGCGCAAAGCCGCTAAATTACAGCAACTTTTCAATGATCGGGGCAAGCTTCTGAGCCATACGGTAGAACCCTAAGTCATTGGGATGAATTGTATCGATGGTGCAGGCGTGGACCTCCTCCGGTGAAAAGAAAGTACCGCCGTCCACAAAGTAAACATTTTTGTCACCTGCCGCGACCGCGTTATCGTAGGTTTTTCGAATCACCTGCCGCCGTTGCTGTGCGGTTTTCTCTGTACCAAAGTCAGGCATAGTCATCATAACCACGGGCAGGTCGGGAGACACCGCGCGTATCCGTTTAAAAAACGGCTCGTGAGTCTGCTCCAAATATTTCACAGTAGGCGCGTTGTGGTCGTAGTCCAGTACAAAAACGCTCTTTTCAACGGTATTGATATAATCCGCCATTTCAGGCTCACCCTTTGCGTTTCCGGAAAAGCCGAAATTGTAATAATCCACATCCAGCCAGCGTGAAATCAGTGCGCTATACGCATTGGAAGTCTTTGAGCAGCAGCCGCACTCGGTGATAGAAGAACCGTAGTATACAATCGGCAGAGAATGCTTGTAAGGGGTCGGCGGCAAAAGCCGTGCGCCATCGTCCAGTCCAACCGTGATATCGGCGATGATTTCATTCCGCGGGAGAAAGACGGTAACATCCTCTATCTCCCCCGACTTTTCAAAGTTGCACACTGCTACCTTTGCGTTGTAGTCGGAGGGATTTACCAGCCCCGCATAATACGATGTACTGTGCGGACCAAAATAGATATATGCCGACTGACAGGAATAAATAGACATACCGGCGTCCATGGAAAGCGTTTCAAAGGTCAGCTTAATCTGTACGTTTTTGGAATCGGTGCGGAAGCATAGCCGTGCACCGGGGCATCTGCGTCCAAGAAAGCTTAGATCGGGCAGCTGCTGCCGCAGCTCCTCTGGAAGCCGTTCCAGCCGACCGTTTTTTTCAAAAAAGGGAACCCCGAAAACACGGAAAGGCTCCTGCCGAAAACTAAATTCTTTCATATACAACAACCCTTTGCATAATTTTCTTAATTAAAACTTCACCTTGCCGTGACATCCGATATTGCAGTCACTGTCATGAGCCATCCAGACATCAAATTCGCTGACATCGGTTATATATTCGGCTTCAATGTTAAAGTATCCCAATATATCGCGCGGAACGGTAATCTCAACTTCCTTGCTTTCTCCGGGTTGTAAAAACACCTTGGCATAGCCCTTTAATTCTTTTACCGGACGTACTCTTGTTGCTTTACAGCGGTGAACATACAGCTGTACGGTTTCTTCACCTGCTGTCTTGCCTGTATTGCTTACGGTTACGGTTGCTTTTAATTCATCATCAGAGGTTTCTAACTTTAAATTTGAATACTCAAACTCAGTATAGCTTAAACCGTAGCCGAAGCAATAAAGCGGAAACAGAGGAGCATCCCTGTATTTGCAGGTCCACTCGCTCTCGTTAGTGGGTCTACCGGTATTCGTGTGACTGTAATATACCGGCCACTGACCAGAATGATACTGGAAGGTTGCGGTAAGCCGTCCGCTCGGATTATAGTCACCGAACAGCACATCGCAAACCGCATCGCCTGTTTCACTGCCGAGATGCCATGCCTCAACAAGCGCGTCGGTATTCGGTACAAGATTTCCGAGTGCAAGCGGTCTGCCGTTAAACAGTACGGTAACCACCTTTTTACCCATCCGTCTCAGTTCCTCAAGCATAAGAACCTGCTCACCCTTAACCTCAAGCATACAGTCCGAATGAGCCTCGCCTGCATCATGATAAGAAATTGCGGCAATTACAACATCTGCATCTTTGACTGTTTCGGCAAGCAATTCTTTATCAAGCGGTTCCTTTTCACCTACACATTTTTCATATACAAAATCAACACCGGCATTTTTGAGACCGTCAACCAATGAAACCGCTGTTCCGAAGTCCGGGCAAACCGCCCATGCGCCGAACATCTCGTCACGGTTAGAAGCTATTTCGCCTACAACAGCTATTTTTGCATCTTTTTTAAGCGGTAGAATATTTTTTTCGTTTTTCAAAAGCACAATGGATTTTTTCGCGATTTTACGTGCAGCCTCTCGGTGTTCTTTGCAAAGCTTTGAAGATTTTTCGGGAATCTGTGTATACGGATTATCAAAAAGTCCGCACAAATACTTAACCCTTAAAATACGGCGTACAGCAGTATCAAGCGTTTCCATACTCACCTCGCCGCTTTTAATCAGGTCGTTCATGTGGGTAGCATACACATTTGAATTAAGGTCCATATCAAGCCCTGCTTCAAATGCCTGCTTTGCCGCCTCGCGTATATCCTTTGCCGTTCCGTGATTAACACATTCCTGTATAGCGTAGGCGTCACTTATAACAAAGCCTTCAAATCCCATTTTATCACGCAAAAGGTCGCTTAAAAGCCACTTATTTGATGTGCAGGGCGTACCGTTCAAATCGTTAAACGCCGCCATAGCGGTAACTGCCCCTGCCTTTATAGCTCCTGCATAGGGCGGCAGATAGCTCTCGTAGAATTTGGCGAGACTCATATCAACCGTATCGTAATCGCGTCCGCCCTCGGCAGCGCCGTAAGCGGCAAAATGCTTAAAACAAGCCGCTATATGCTCAGGCTTTTTAAGCTCGTCAATAGTTTCACCCTGAAATCCCTTTACCATAGCAGCCGCATATCTGTAACCAAGGTACGGATCTTCTCCGACACCCTCTGTAATTCTTCCCCATCTTGAATCGCGCGCAATATCTACCATAGGAGCATAAGTCCAGTGAATACCGTCTTCTGCCGCCTCTTTAGCAGCGATAGAGGTTGACTCAGTAAAGGTTTCATCGTCAAAGCTGCACGCCTGAGCAAGCGGTACAGGGAATATAGTTTTATGTCCGTGAATAACATCGAGACCCATTATAAGCGGTATTCCCAGTCTTGATTCCTCGACTGCTATTTTTTGAAGATGGTTTGTAGTTTCCGCATCTTTAATGCCTATAAATGAGCCTACCTTTCCCGCGCGTACATCGTCTTCTCTGCTGTCCATCATAGTATGATTTATAATTGCCTCGTAGGTTGCCTGCGAAATGCTGCGGTCTTTTAATAACTGTGCCGCCTGCTCCTCGCTTATTTCAAATCCGCCTACGGGTGACGGACCTATCTGGCAAATCTGACCTATCTTTTCTTCCAGTGTCATTTTTGCCATTAAGTCATCGATTTTCTTTTCAATTTCAGGTTTTACTAACATAAAAATCCTCCGTAAAAAAATTTAATATTCACTCTCTGTAAGCGTAAGCTGCTCACGCAGAGCTAAAATCGTATTATATGCAGACGGACATTCATAAAAAAGTCTGCATATTTTTTCGTGTATAGAGACATTCTCCATTTTTATAATATCAAATATCTTTTGTTTATCGGTTGCGTACATATTAGTGCGCATAAGAATTTCCTCACAGCGGTCAAGTACATCATAATTATCATGTATAAGATTTTCCGCTGTAATTACAATCTGAATTTCAGAAGACGCATACGCTTTAAGGATCACACAGACAGAATTGCTTTCTCTGTCGGTTTTTATTTCCGCCGTTATTTCTTTTCCGTCAATAAATGCTTTTATTACTGCTTTGCGATTAAATCCCCTCAGCGTAATCCTCCATTCGCGCATCTCGGGAATCAACTTTGTCATACCTTCGGCGGGGTGTATCGTAAATATAGCTTTTGTTTCGCTCCATTCAAGCGCCATTAAGGTTTTACAGTACTCACCGCTTTGGTATTCAAAGCCTTCGCCTGCGTCCTCATAAAGTTCAAAACTGTTGCAGGCTCCCGGAAATACCAGTACCTGCATTTTATCTGAACTTGCGCATCTATATTCATTATTAACAGAAATCATCAAAGGCACAATCGCTCCGCTTTTTGCAAATACCGGATATTGCTCTATTGTGCGGAACAGCTTTCTTTTTTGGCTTTTTCCGTCTGAAAAATAGTGTGCACCGGTAAAAAAGTCAAACCAGTCGCCTTGCGGTAGCCATACCTCAGTCTGCGACAGCTGATTCTCCGTGTCTGCCGGACTGCTTACCGGCATCACCATCAATTCGCTTCCGAACATAAACTGTTCGGGCGAGCTATATGCGCCGCTCTGTTTAGGATAATCATAATACATAGGCTGTACTATCGGCTGAAAATCATTATGACATCGGTAATTCATTGTATACAAATAAGGGAAAAGTCTGTGTCTCAGCCGTAAGCTTCCAATCACTGTGATGCGATATTTTTTATCAAAATACCATGGCTCCTTGTGCATAAAATCGCTTTGACCTGTATGTATGCGGTTTATCGGAGAAAATACGCCTAACTGAAACCATCTTGCTATCAGTTCCTGATCTCCCGAACCGCAATGACCGCCTATATCGTGGCTCCACCAACAATATCCTATATTTGAAGCGGTTGCGGTAAAATAGGGCTGGAATTTAAGTGCATCCCAGGTAATACAGGTATCGCCGGAGAATCCTATCGGATAACGGTGACTTCCCGCGCCGCTGTACCGTGAAAAAAACATAGGCCTTTTTCCGCTGCGCGAAATATCTTTGATATGCAAATGATTAAGCATCCACAGCGGATCAAGCTTTTCGCGCGGGTCAACTGTTTTGCCGTTTTCGTTTGCTGTATGTATCCAGCGGTAATCCGTACCCTGCTGCCAGTCCATCCACCAAAAATCAACACCGTCTTCTTCATAAGGGTGATGCAGTATATCAAAATAATTTGCCATAAACTTCGGTGACAGAATATCAAAAGGTATTCTTTTTTTAGAGGCAGGGTCACTCCCCATAGCCTTTGCCATAGCATTATACTGACATTCGTGAGGGCATACTCCGCCGGCAGGATGCAGATTGATTGAAACCTTTTTATTTTGTTTATGCAGAAAATTTAAAAAAGCTTTATAATCGGGAAACAGCTCTTTATTCCACGTATATCCTGTCCAGCCGGGGCGCAGATTATTTTGTTTTTCAAAATCGGATTCCGCAGGCTTTAAATCATCTGGCACATCCGTAATGTGCCAGTCCATATCTATAACCGCTACCGAAAACGGTATATCCTCTTTTTCAAAACGCTCCATAAGCTCCGTATACTCCTGCTGAGTATACGCGTAATATCTGCTCCACCAGTTTCCCAATGCGTATGCCGGTAATAAAGGCGGTGCTCCCGTAAGACGGTAAAAATCCCTTATAGCATCGCGGTAATCAAATCCGTAACCGAAAAAATATATATCTGTACTGTTTTCCGGTCTCAGTTCTACCCATCCGTCATCGTTTAAAAGCATGCTTTCGGTATCGTCTAAAACCGCATATCCGTTACGGGAACAAATACCGTCCTCTAACGGGATAAAATCGTTTACTGAATCTAATGTTTGCGCAGTACCGCCAAGCGTCTCAATTTTATCTCCGTAGTTCCAGCATGACGCAGGCTCGTTTTTAAGGCGCACCGATAAACTCTCTCCCGAAAATTCAGCACCTGCACGGTAAGAAAGCTTTAACGATACCGTTTCAATAATCACACTGCCTTCGTTTTCGGTCACACTGTATTCTGCTGCAGGAAAATCTCTGTAAAACACAGACTGACTTGCACGGTCGGCAAAGCTTTCATCTTCGCTGTATTCAATTCTTATAAGACGGTCGGTCAAAACCGTAAATCTTGCCTTTTCAATTTTTACTGTATTATCCGGCAATGCAACAGGTCTTGTCTGCCAGACAAATCGTTTATTATCCAAAATTATATCCCCAATTATTATTTCATCTCATATATTTTATAAAGCATTAAATCAGTATTTCACCAAAACAGCATCATATTGTTTCAGCTTTGTATCCTCAGTCAAAGCCTCACCGTTAAGCATGTTTTTTCTGCCAATAAAAGCTTTTGGCAGCATCTGCTCTTTGGCTGTAAAATTTATGATGAAATAATATTTATTATTTCCGTTTTCACGGCATGTTATCTCTAAGCAGCTTTCTTCATCTATAACAGCTTTAACACCCGACTGTGCGGAAATTTTTTCAAGCAGACTGCTAAGCCCGTCCTTTGAGGGCTGCGTACCCAAGTAAAAGACCTTACCTTTGCCGAAATTATTAACCGTAACAGCAGGTGTTCCGGCATAAAAATCACTTCCGTAGCACGCAAGGGCTTCCGCACCCTCTGTATGGAGTATATCGCAAAGCATATTGCATGAATATTCTTCGCCGCTGTTAAATTTCAGTATATTCGTTTGCTCTGGTGCCAAAGCGTCAATTTCCTCCGCCCAAACACCGCACAGTTTGCGCAGAGGACCCGGATAACCGCCGGTGTAGACGTTATCGTTTTCGTCAACTATGCCGCTCATAAAACCGGTTACAAGTATACCTCCGTTATTCACATACTGCTCGAGCCTGACTGAAAGCCCTTCCTTTACCATATATAAAACAGGCGCTATAATTAATTTATACTTTGAAAGGTCACTTTCAACCGAAACAAAATCAACCGAAATATTATTTTCATAAAAATAGTTATAAAATTTTTGTATTTGGCTTAAATAACGCAAATCGCGTGTAGGTCCTACCGTGTGCTCAAGCGCCCAGAAATTTTCCCAGTCGAAAATAATACCTACCTGTGATTTTTTATCTGAACCGATTATTTCACTTAAATTTTCAAGCTCTGAGCCAAGATGCGCCACCTCACGGAACACCCGAGTTTGATCGGTTCCCGCGTGAGATATGACCGCACCGTGAAATTTCTCGCATCCTCCTGTCGACTGTCTCAGCTGAAAGAACAAAACAGAGTCGCCGCCGTGCGCCATGCACTGATAGCTTTGCGCACGCATTTGCCCGGGCTTTTTAAGTGAATTATACGGTTGCCAATTTTGCTGACTCGGAGTTTGCTCCATAAGCAAAAACGGCTGATTTTTCAAGCTACGCATTAAATCATGATTCATCGCCACTTCACTCCACGGCGTATCATAAGACGGATAACAATCCCATGATACTATATCCATTTCCTTTGCCCATTTAAAATAGTCAAGCGGTTTATACGGTCCCATTAAGTTTGTGGTTATAACAGCATTCGGTATTACACTGCGTACAGCGTCTCTTTCTGATTTAAAACAATTAAGAAGCGACTCAGAATTAAACCTGTTGTAATCAATCGAAAGTCCGGCAAAAAAGGCAATTCCCGCTTCCCCGTCTCCTAAATTATCGGGTAATACAATTTCATCCCAATCATAAAACGTATGTCCCCAAAATTCCGTATTCCACGCCTTATTCAGTGTCTCAATCGTACCGTATTTATTTTTTAGCCATACCCTGAAAGCTTTTTCACAGTTTTCACAGTAGCATTCGCCCTCATATTCGTTGCCGATATGCCAGCATACGATATTAGCATTGTCCTTATAACGTTCCGCTAACTTGTATGCCAGCTTTGCGGAAAGCGTTTTGAAAACATTACTGTTAGGGCAGAAATTATGCCTTTTTCCGAATTTTTTCGCGCGTTGTAAAATGAAGTTGAAATAAAATAAAAAAATA
>OOIG01000724.1_pt1 | contig 26998 bp, 11 predicted proteins | sample 1692091 | NCBI WGS metagenome assembly OOIG01 (sample SAMN06348188, study PRJEB24527) | human gut metagenome | biome: human gut; feature: ankylosing spondylitis patient; material: feces | host: Homo sapiens | place: China | collected 2015-10 | reverse complement strand
TGCCCTTTAGGGTCACTTTTACGGTGTATTTGCCCACATTCTTCATGCCCTTGGGATAGCTGATTTTGTAATCCGTACCATTCTTCAGAGTCTTACCCTTACTGTCCTTCACGGTCACAGACGGTTTTTGCACCTTGCCGTTATAGGTATAGGCGGTTTTGCTCAGCTTAATATTGCTGACCTTGTAGTAGGTCTGCGCTGTCTTGGTATACTGCTTACCGCACACGGAACAGCGATAAGTATACACTCGTTTGCCGTCCTTCGTGGTGGTGGCTCGGGTCAAGGCACGGCTTTTTTCTTTGTAATTATGGCCCAGTGCCGGCACAATATCCCGGTGCACCTCATCTGCGCAAATGGTGCAGAAGTAGGGCGTATAGCCCGCAGTGGTGCAGGTGGGCAGTACCGAATCCCCCGCCTCGTAATTATGCTCGTGACTGCGGATTTCAAATTTCGCCTCGGCTCGATAGCCTTGGTAGTACACCGCCATGGTATTCATACCCTCGGCGCCGCAGCCGGACATATCCACGATCACATCAACACCGTTAATGCTCAGCACACCGCCGGCATTTTTATAATACCATTCCAAAGGCTGGGTGGCGTTCTTAAATCCCACCAGCAGTTTCAATTCATTGAGCACCGCTTGGGGGTTGTAGCCGTTAAACACTGTCTTGCCCTGCAAATAAGCACGCAGCCCCAGTTCCTCCGTCAGCGCGCCGCTTGCACCACTGATAAATGTAATATCTACATCGGAACCCTCACTGAAAGGCGACCAGCCCCAAACATGGTAGGTATATGTTTTGCCCTTTTCCAAGGTGGCAGTTATATAAGGTCTGCTATAATCCTTGGCGTTGGGACGGTATGGATACTCCCCTTCCTGCACCTTTCCGCCCGGGAAAGTCAAACTTGCGTGCGCATTGCGTCCGCTTTCGCCGTTCGGATTGTGTACAAAAAAGCTCAGAGTATACTCCGCCGTGTACTGCGGGGTAAAGGTCAGCGTGGCCTTTTCGCCTTTTGCATAGGAAACTACATTTTTTTGGGTCTCAGCAGAACGAAACAAGGCACGGCTTAAATCATATGATGTTGACGCTGCCCACGCCGTCACCGGCAGGGTGCACACCAGCAGTAGAAACGCCAGCAGAAAACTGCCCAGGCGTATAGTTTTTTTCATAATCGCACTCCTTTGCTGCCCTTATTGTAGCACAGGCCGGGCAGATTGTAAACAGGAAAGGTCTGTCAATAAGTATAACGCAGCACGGCGGAATACACCGTGTGCAGGGCGCCGTCTGCGTCTGCATAAGTCAGGTACGCCCGTGCGGCGGCAGTGCCCACATGGGCGGAAATACCGTAGTACAGCACAAACTGGCCTTCCGGCTCCGTAGAGCGGTTTTGCGCGCAGCGCACCGTGCCGGCGTCCGTACCGGTGCCCGGCTTACCGGCCATCTCCAGCACCAGGTCATCGTCTGCCAAATTCTTGCCGTACAGGAAGCCGGAGGTCACCAGACGATTTCCCTCCCCGGCCATGGACCGGGTGGCAGCAAACATCACCCGCCCGGTATCCGACTGCAACTGGGCGGAAAGCAGCGACACAGAGGGCACCGGAGTCAGATCGTCGGTGCGCTTCTCCAGCGCCAAATCGGCAACGGCGTAGAAGCTGTACCGGCTGCCATAACCCAGCACCCGCCCATCGGCTGAAAAGCCCTTGGCATCTGCCGCAGACACAGTAACCCGCGCCCCATAGGCAACAGTCAGATTGTCCCGGGCAGTTTGGCTGCCGCACTGCAAGGTGCAGCCGGGGGCGGTGATGGTCAGCTGCTTGGCTCCACCGGCGCGGTACAGCGCCTGCACAGTCAGGGAGCCGGTGGCGCTGTGGATCTGCGTCGGCGTGTAGGACCAGCCGACAAAAGTATAGCCGGTGTAGGTAGGCGGCGTGGGGATTTTTACATCCGCGGCACTGTCCACCTGTTGATAAGACAGCACATTGGAAAACGGGTCAATAAACAAAAAGGTCAGCCGGTCGCTGTCGTCCAAAAACAGCGGCGTGTAGGTGGCGCTGGCCACCGGGGTAAAGGTATAACTGGCATCGCCGGACAGAATCTTATTCCCCTGCTGCCAACCGGCAAAACGGCAGCCGCTATTGGGCAGAGCCAGCAGCGTGCAGTCCTTGCCCCGATCTACATAAATCCGGCCGCCGGCGGTCACGTCCGTATCGTTAAACAGCAGTGCGCCCATATCCGCACCGGGGGTAGCAATGCAAAAGCCGTCGTAATCTACAAAATTCGCCCGTGTGGTAGCGCTGCACCGGCTGCACCCCAGCAGGTCATAACCGCGGGCAGTGGGCGTAGCCGCCACCCGTTCCAGCAGCACAGAATAGTCGTGGGCCAAATTAAAATCCGCCGTGGCGGTGTAGCCCATATAGTGCACCTGCACCGTGTTCTTGCCGCAGGCACCGCAAGCGGACAGATCCACGATCACATCGGCGCCGCCCACCAACAGGCTGCCCATCGCATCCTTATACTTCCATTCCAAGTGGGCGCCGGAGCGATCCACAATCAGCAGCTTCATTGCATTCAGCACCGCCTGCTGGCTGTAGGCAGTAAATTCCGTTTGGTCCAGATACAGCCGCAGCCCTACCTCCTTGGAAAGGGTGCCGCTTTCGCCGCTGGTAAAGTCCACGTCTACCGTTGCGCCGGTACTGGTTGCCGTCCAGCCCCAAACCGAGTAGGTATAGGTTTTGCCCTGCTCCAAGGTAGCGGTCAGGTACGGATGGCTATAATCCTTAACGGTAGAGCCGGTACGGTTAGGGTATTCAAAGTTCGTGACCGTGCCGTCCGGGTTCGTCAGGCTGGCACGGATATTCCGCCCGCCTGTCACATGACCGTACAGCTTTAAGGTGTATTCCGCCGTGTACTGGGGCGTAAAGGTCAGGTTTGCCGTCTCACCGGCGCCAAAGGAAAAGGCATTCGTCCGGGTACGGAACAGGTAGTTCTGGTTCAGATCTACCGAGGTGGTGGCACCGTAAGTGACCCCCGGCAGGGCACAGCAGGCCATTACCAACACAAGCACCAGGCACGCCAAGCGCTTTGTCATTTTTTTCATACCGCCGCCTCCAATTCGTTTCGTCTGCTTTCATTGTACCATAAGTGCCGCTCCATTGCCATAGAAAAACAAAAAAAGCCGACGGTCATCCCGCCGATCCGTACAATACCGACCCGGTGCACCCAACCGGCCGCACCGATAAAGCAAAAAAAAGCCGAGGGATTGCTCCCTCGGCTCTTTTCGCTCGAGCAATTATTTTACTAATTGCAATTAGTCGTCTTCGCCACCAATAATTTCAGGACCGCTTGCGGTCATCACATTGATCTGCTGAAATTCCTTGACGTCGACAACAGGCTTAGAATAAGCTTCTTTCATGAAGACATTCCTCCTATTCCTAAATTGCCTTATATCGCTGCCGGCAGTTGCCCGCCGGCAGGAGCGATAAATAGGTGTTTACGCGATTAAGCGTAAGTGTGGTTCATCACATCAGAGTACACGGTCTGCACTTTGCCATTCTGATCCTTGTAGGTCAAGAATGCCTTAGCGGAGGCAGTGCCGTTCTGAGCGGAGAGACCATAGCTCAGGATGAACTGGGTGCTGCCCTCGGTGCTGTTGGCATAAGCAGCCTTCACAACGCCGGAGTTATCAGCGGAACCCTTCTTGCCAACGTTGGCCAGAGTCAGGTCAGCATCGGACAGGTTCTTACCATACACAAAACCGGACTTCAGGTAAGTGCAGCCATCCACCATAGCGCGGGTAGCAACGAACTCAACCTTGTAAGAACCGGCAACCTGGTTGGCAGAAACAGCAGCCACAACGGGAGCCTGGGTGGTAGCGGAAGCAGCCTTCACAGTTACATCAGAAGCAACATAGAAGGTGTAGCTGTCGCCGTAAGCAACGATCTTGCCGTCGATAGCCCAAGCGGTAGCGCCGTCCTTAGACACGGTTACCTGGGTGCCGTAAGGAATGTCAGCCAGAGTGCCCTGTGCGGAGTTGCTGCCGTAAGCAACGGTAGCGTCAGCGTCAGTGGTTACAGTGTAGGTAGCGGCAGCGTCCTTCTCATACTGTGCATAAACAGTCATGGAGGAGGTAGCGGCCTTAATGGTAGCCTCATCTGCGGACCAACCGGTGAAAGTGTAGCCGGTGTAGGTGGGCGCCTGCGGGATCTTCACATCTGCGCCGGAAGCAACAGACTGAGAAGAGATCACGTTGTTGAACATATCAACAAAGGTGAACTGAACGGGCTTAGCGGACTCAGCGAACACAGGCGTGTAGGTGATGTCAGCGATAGCCACGGTGCTGTAGGTAGCATCGGTGGAAACGATCTTGTTACCGGTCTGCCAGCCTACGAAGGTGCAGTTCTCATTGGGAGTCGCAACCAGGGTGTAAGTGCCGTTCTCAGCGAACTTCTTGGAACCGCCGGCGGTCACATCCTGACCAGCCAGGGTTACAGAGCCGTTCTCCACAGCATTTACAGTTACGGTCACACCAGCCAGAGCCGGAGCAGTCTCCTTGGTGTAGGAGTAGCCGCAGTCCTTACAGGTGTAAGTGGTGATCTCGGCCTGATCCAGAGTTGCCTCCTGGGTCACCTTAGCGGTGAAGTCGCAGGCCTTGGTCTCCTTGTGAGAAGCGTCGTTTGCACATACACGGCTGTGCTGTGCATCAGCACCCTCGGTGCCCTCAACATGCTTCCACTCGCCCCAGTTATGATCGGTAGCCGGGATAGCTACAGTGTAGGTGCCGCCGCACTCGGTGCAGGTGAAGGTCTTCACGCCGTCCTCGGTGCAGGTAGCAGCCTTGGTCTCCACACCATTATCGAAGGTGCACTTGTCAGTCTTAGTAGGCTGGCTGCAGGTACCCTCGCCGGTGCAGGTAGCAGTGTGGGTGTAATTCTTACCCTCAACGAAGGCCTGACCGCTGGCGTAATCAGCAGCGGGAGCACCGTAGTTGTGGGTATGGCCCAGAGCAGGCTTGGTCTCCTCAGTGTAGGAGTAGCCGCAATCCTTACAGGTGTAAGTGGTGATCTCAGGCTGATCAGCAGTCTGGTTCTGGGTTACCTGAGAAGTAAAGTTACAAGCTGCGCTATCGGTATGAGTAGCGTCATTCGCGCAGGTGCGGGTGTGCTTGGACTCAGCCTTAGCGGTAGAGTCGTCATGCTTCCACTCGCCCCACTTGTGACCGGTAGCGGGGATAACCACGTTATTCTCGCTGATCACATAGCCGCAATCAGAGCAGCTGGTGGTCACGGTCTTAGAACCGTCCTTATCGCAGGTGGCATCCACAATGTTGCTTTCCAGAGTCTGCGGATTATGCGGCGTGGTGGTCAGCTTAGCAGTGAAGGTGGTGTCTGCGGAGATGGTCGCCGTGGTGGGATCGGTATCCCAAGCATAGCTGTAGTGGCCGGCAGCATCGGGATCCTTAGTGGGCAGAGCCGGTACAGAAGCGGGGCTCTTGCCCTGTTCCACAGTCTCGGTGCCCAGAGAAGCGCCGTCCTCGGTCACATAATTAACGGTGTAAGACTTGGTCTCAGGCGTGCTGGTGCCACCGATCTTCAGAGTACCCATAGCCGGAGTGGTGCCCTCATACTCGGTCATACCGGTTACAGTGTACATACGATCGGGGTCAACGGAACCCATGTGCAGGTTGCACAGACCGGGGTCGTTGGCCGGCCAATCATTCACGCCAAACTTCAGCAGGTCGTCGGAAATCACAGTGCCTTCAGCAACCTGGAAACCAACGGTACCCAAATACAAGCCCTGCAGCTTAACGCCCAGCCCATCATCGCCGCCCAAGGGGCCATCGGTCTCAAAAGTGTAGTCGTCGCCAACATACACAACGGAACCGGTCTCCGGCAGATGCGGAGTAGCGATAGACAGAGCATAATAAGTGTCATTGAACTTTGATGCAGCATCGATCAGATAAGCGTTGCCGTCCGCATCAGATACATTGGAAAAAGAGGGAACCATCATACCGCTGTCGCCGGCGGTGAAGCCCTTAGCGGTTCTCTTACCCATGGTCAAAGCATCATCCCAACCGAAGGACAGGGTGCAGTCACCAAACTGGCCGCCGTAGTTCTTCAGGATGAAGGAAGCGGCTACATAATATTTACCGCTACGGATTGCAGCAGCCGGGAAATCGGTGCTGTTCGCAGTCTTACCGGTCAGGTCAACCTTAGAAAGATCTGCATAGGTGTCGTTATTTGCAGAGTTTTCCCACTCTGCGTCACCATTCGTGATAAAAGATTTGTTCAGACCGGTGTAAGCCGTCCATACGATATCTACCTCAGGAGCAATATCAGCCGCTGTTACATAATCTTCTTTTGCAACAACATCGCCGGGCTCATAAGAGTTAGCAGCCAGTGCAGAGATGGGAGCCATGGAGACTACCATCAAACCAGCCATCACACCGGAAAGAAGCTTCTTTGCGCTTTTACGCATACGTTCTTTTCCTCCCTAAATCGTTATCAATAACTTAGCTTAGATAAATTACAGTTACTAAACGCATAATAGATTGCATAATCCGTAGCATTCACATAGCCATCATGGTTAAAGTCGCAATCCGCATTGTAATTCGCTGCGCCTTGCTTCGCGTTAGCGGACGAATAGTAAATTGCGTAGTCTGCGGCGTTGATATAGTCATCCTTGCTAAAGTTGCAGACAACCATACCTAAATCGCCTAAGCCCAAATCGCTGTCTGCTACCGTAAAGGTAACCGTGCGATCATAACCATGGGCATAGCGCAATGTAGCGGTGTACTCCCCTGCCGGGAGTGAGGAAATGGTAAAGCAACCGTCATTATTGGTGGTTGCAACCACTTCATCTGCGATCACTACATCGCAGTTGCGAACTGTAAAAGTATCTCCCGCCAAATCCCCATTGGTATTGGCCAGCGCCAGCACTCTGCCGGTAACGGCATGACCGGTGGCCGGTGACAGATCTGCTGTCATGGGATACAGCGTTGCGGCATAGCCGTCAAAGGCGGTGACCAGCGCATAACAGTCCTGGTCAGCCGTGCCATAATCGGCATAATCCGCATAATCTGCCTCAATGAAGGTTTGGTTCGGGTCCGTATCCAAGGTCACAATCTTTGCAAAGTCCACAGGCGCTTCCGTAGCAACGGTGACCTGCAACTTCAAAAGGAGCTGACCCGCCGCATCAATGGCGGTGGTGGTGGCGGTCTGGTCCACCCTGGTGATAAAACCAAAGTTGATGGTCCCATTCTGCACCAGCACACCGGCGGCGCCAAGGCCCCGCAGCTGATCCGGCAAACTGTCCGACAACAAATCACTGTGTCCGTTGACCGTCAGCACAGCCGCGTCATAAGACATGGTGTACTGCATCACGGCAAAGGACTGCATACCGGAAAGCGTAAAGGATACGGTGTAATCCCCGGCAGACAGTGCATTGCCGTCTACCGCCCGGCCCTGGCTGTCCGTAAAGGTACAGGAGAGGTGGGGCTGCTCGGTGCCCAAGGTACCCTGGGCAGCCAGCGGGGTTATAGAGGTTAAGGTCAAAATCAATACAAACGATAAGAAAGCAGCAAGTGTTCTCTTCAGTTTGTTCAATTTCATAATCAAAATCAGTGTGACCCAAGCGGTGCCGAAGCACCGCCAGGGTACTTTAAGTTAGGATTTAGCCGTAGATTGCGTTGCTCAGTCTTGCATTGGAGAATGCATAGTAAACAGCGTAGTCTGTAGCATTGATATAGCCATCGTGGTTGAAGTCGCAAGAAGCGTTGTACTTCGCAGCACCCAGCTTGGTGTTAGAAGCAGCCAAATAGGTAGCATAGTCAGAAGCATTGACATAGCCATCCTTATTGAAGTTGCAAACAAGCATACCCAGGTTGCCCAGATCCACATTACCGTCCTTCACCGTGATGGTGATATTACGGTCATAGCCATATTTATAGTTCAGGGTTGCGGTGTAAGTACCGTTTGCCAGAGCCGGAATGGTGAAAGTACCATCCTGACCGGTGGTAGCCACGGTCTCGCCGTTGATCACAACATCACAACCGATAACGGTGAACTTTTCGCTTGCCAGCTCGCCCTTGGTGTTCGCCAGAGCAAGTACCTTACCGGTTACAGCGTAGCCCTCAGAAGGAGCAGTTGTGCCCTCTTCAAGAGAGTTCTCTGCATCAATCAGGTTCTTGTAAGCGGTGAAGCAAGCAGACAGATTGGCGGTGTAGTTGTCCTTATCAGCCGGAACATAGGTGGCAGCGTCCTTATGGGCGTAGTCGCCGTTACCGGTGGTCGCAACATCTACAGCAGCAGCCAGTGCGTTCACATAGTTGGTCCAGGACTCGTCGGTGTAAACCTTCTCGCCCTTGTTAACCAGCTTGCCGCCCTCAACAGCACCGTACTTCGCGGAAGTCGCGGTGGTGGCGATTGCAGCATTCTTGATGGCATTGCCGTCTGCATCGACATTACCGGAATCTGTCCAGGTGGTGGTCATTGCGCTGTAAGCGCTGCCGCTGGCGTGAGAAACCTCAGCCTCCACCTTGTCGCCGATATAGCCGCGCTCGGTCACAGTGCCCATGTACAGTTTAAACATACGAACAGCCTCTTCAATCAGCAAAGAAGAAGTGCTGGTGGAGAATGCATAGGTATAATCCGCAGCGTCATTACCGTTGGTGTTTGCCAGGTCAGCAATGGTCTGGTCGATCTGGTTCCAACCGCAGGTGGCAAGCACCGTCTTGGACTCGTCACTCTTCAGGTAGATATCTGCAGCGTACATCTTTTCAGCATCCTTCGCCACGGATACCATCTTCTGGTACTCGGGCAGATCGAAGTTGGCGTCCGTCATACCGTCACGAATGGAAGAAACATCCGTGAAGATCTGACCGGCAACGGTAACGCTCAGCATCTGCGCACACTGATCCACAGCATAGCGCATCTTGTCTCTTGCCTGCATGGCAAGTGCACGGGTTTCCGCATCACCATTGTTGACAATGGACTTCTCGGTCACCATGTGCTTCACAGTGAAGTCCTTGCTCACGGCAACGCCATTGGCATTGTAGCAAACGAACTTCGCCTGATTGTAGGTGCCTTCCTTTGCAGCACCGTTGATCGCATAGGGAGCAGCCTTATAAGTGGTGGTATCCCATGCGGTGGCATAAGCCTGGGCGTTCAGGAAGTACCAGGAAGAACCGCTCTTCACAACAGTCTGGCCGGTGGGATCGGTAGCCGTGGTGTAAGCCTGACCACCCACATTGGTGGAAGCCGCACCGGTTACATCAGCATCAGTCAGAGCCTCCGTGGTGTAATAAGGCTGGCTCATCGCGCTGTCAGCATAGTAATAAGTGCCGTCAGTGGTTGCATAAGCAGCCAGAGCTGCAGGCAGCTGATCCAAGGAAGTTACGGGCTTGGTTGCGGGCTCGCCGATCACGGTCTTTACCTCAGAGGTAACAGCCGTCTTAGCGAACGCACTGGACAGAGTGCCGGCAGTGGACAGATTCAGCGGAGACTGGCGGGCCTCAAAGCCGGCAGCCAAAGCAGCGGTTGCTGCATCATAGGTTGCGGAAGAGCCGCTGGCCTTATCGTAATCCTTAAAGTCAGAAGGTCTGTAGTTCTTAATGTAGCTGTTCAAAGAATCGTATGCACTATTGAACTGGCCACGGTTACCATCGTCAGCAACAGTTACTTTCAAGCTACCGGTTGCCGGGTTCTTGTCGCAGAAGAAGCTCAACTTCACTTCTTTCTTGGATACCTGAGAAATATCCGTAGAACCATCATATTTGAACAGATCCAGGGAAGAGGAGCTGTCCTTAGACAGAGTCACGGAACCGGTCTGGATGTACAGACCGTCAATGCCGGTTGCGCCGGAAACCTTGCCCAGCAAGTTGCTGTAAGCGAAGTCGCCGGAACCGCTCTTCAGATAAACAGCGGTGTAATAACCGTTGCTATCCTTAACAGCTGCAGCCAGCGCTTTGCCGCCGTTCAGCTCGCTCAGCGTGTAAGCGTGGTTCACACGAGATACGCCGTTGGAGGGAACCTGGCTTGCGGCAACGCCCTTGACCCAAGTCTGACCGCCATCGGTGGTGTAGTCTACCTTTTCGTAGTTCAGCACATCACCGGTGAACTTATCAAACGCAGCCATCATGTTGGAATTGTTTACAGTTACGGTCTTGTTGCTAAAGGAATCCTTAACAGAACCGGTGCTGTAAGCAAAAACGCCGTCCAAAGTCTTGTCGGGAGAACCGGCAAGGTTACGGTCATAGCCAAGACGAATCTTGTAGTTCTTCACTGCATCCAGGTTAGAGCTTGCCAGAACAATATCGGTAGGATAGCTTACACGGAACGGCTTCTGGTTCATGTAGGGGTTACCAAAGTAACCGGTGTTGTTCACGGTAGCCTGACCATCGGAGGTCTTACCGGAAGAACCATTGGAGAATCTGCCGTCCTGAGAACCGCCCGGATACACAGAATCGGACCAGTTCTTCAGCGGAGTCACAAACTGATAAGTCTTGCAGGTCAGGCCGGTATAGATGGCCTGGTTGGTGTTGGTGTCGATAATGTTGTAAGTAACGGTGTATGTTACTACAGTATCTTCATCAAAACCGCCGTTGGTAACAGTGAAGGAAGCGGACTTCTCAGGAACAACTGTCTTGCTGGAGAAGTCTACGGTGCAAGCACTGTTATCGGAGGCCACATTCGTGATCTCAATGTTGTAACGGCCACGAGCAACGAAGTTACCCTCGGCGTTCTTTACCGCACGGTTCAGACCGTAGCAGTTATTGGTAACCGTCAGCGTTGTGGTGGTGGTGTTACCGCCATAGCTGAGGGTCAAGTTGCTGTCTGCCACACGAGCGGAAGCCAGCTTCATGTTATGATCCGCCAAAGTGGTGATCAGGCCGCCGATCAGATTGTTCACAGCCTGTACGGTGTACATAGCGCCGGGCAGGATCGTATCGGTCTTGCCGCTGTCGCCGCCTACACCGCCGGAGGCTTCATACACATTGTATACCAGGGTACCCAGTACGCCGTAACTGCTGTTGCTGGAAGTACCGGCAAAGGTATCCTTCTGCAGCAGATCGTCGAAGGGATGATTGTTGGTCGCAGCAGCGGGAACCACATTACGGGCTGTGCCGTAGCGGCCGCCGAATACAACGTTCACCAAATCAGCCAATACATTGTAAACGGTGCGGATAATGCCTTCGCTCTTGATAGGCGGTGCGGAAACCATGGTCAGCAGACGGGTTACAAACCCGGTTGCGCCATACTGGCCGTTCGCATCTGCCACACCAATATTCAGCATACCCTGGATCACATCGGTGTAGATCAGCTCTTCGGAATTCAAAGCGCCTTTCTTTGCAGAATCGCCATACTGCAGCACGCCTGCAACAGGCAGCAGCTTGTTGGCGATCACATTGATGTTCTCCCACAGGGAGTTGGACAGCTTCACCAGGCAATTGCCGTTGGTGTCGCAAACGCCCAGAAGATTGGCAAGGCCCTTGCCATGCTCGCCGTCCTTAAAGGTGTCAGTGCCGGCATAGTAAACAACAACGGAATTCAGCAGATCAAACAGAGAAACGCCGTCATTCAGAGTAGCGGTCTCCGGATTCCACAGGTTGCCGTCCTTGTCGTGCATGATAATATAGGGGCTCATTACATAACCCACAGCATCACGAGCCATCAGCAGCAGATTGTCAATAGTTACATCGTACTTACCGTCTGCGCCCTTCTGCACCAGAGAAGAGTAGTCGTGATCCGGCAGCACATAGCCCAGATACAGCTGCAACGCCAGAGCAGCTACGCCCTCTGCGTCGTCGCAAGCGTCCAGGTCCTCATTGTGGATGCCCTTCTTGAAGTCGGGGATATTCCGCAGTGCAGAAATTGCAAACGGAATCATCGCGCTCTCCAAATTGGCCTCGGTCAGAGCAGTGCCCTCGCCGTTCTTATTATAGAAGGCGCCGAGAATGTTCGCATCCGTTTGATCACAGATGTACTGCAGCACCTTCAGCATATTGCCAACCAGGGTCTGCGCTACATTGCCGGGATCATCGGAATTCACCTTCGTCAGAACGCTGGCATCATAACTCGGCAGGAAGTCCTTTACTGCGGCAACCAGGAAATCATTCAGCGCTGCCAGCATGGAACTGTAGCTGCTGTAATCATTTGCCATGAATGCCTCAATGTTCTTCATACCGGTCTCAGCAAAGCTGCAGTTCAGGGGACCGGTGGCCTGCTTAAAGTAGTAAACAGACATGGGGCTGTAACGCAGTTTGTTGAACAGGGTGGTGGAGTCAATATCTCTCCAGGTGTAGGTAGGATCCTTCACCAGGTCACGGCTGTTGTACTTCTCCAGATCCGCCTTGATGTAAGCCAGATAGGAAGCCGCATCCTTGTACTCTTCGCCAAGGGTCTGGCCGGGTTTCAGGCCCTTTGCAGCCTTCTGGCACTCATAAGCGGCCCAAGCCTGCACATCGGCAGCGCCGTAGTTGTTGGCTACATTGCTGTAGTCCCAAGCCGTGTTGTGGGTCGTGGCACCGGTGTACCACATATAGTAGTTGTAGTCGTAACCGCCCACACCGGAATTCAACTGGCCCAGCGTATCCTTCAAGGCGGTGTTCCACACCATCTCAAAGGCTTGGAAGCCAAAGTCAAACAGCGTATCTGTGGGCTTCAGCACCAGCTTCTGATCCTTGTAGCGGAACAGATATACATTACCGATGGCCTCGCCGTTCTTGTCATGATCCTCCTGCGTTACATAATGCAGGTTGGTCGTGTCAATATACGGTGCGGAACCCTTCTCCAGATACTCTGCGTATCTGTCTCGAGAATTGGTACCGTCGGCGTATGTAATCTGTGCGGTAATGTTGCTGAGCAACTGGGTGGAGAGCTTATCAAGCAGGATGGAATCCAGCTTGCTGGTCTCCAGACTGGGATTGTTCCGGATCTGAGCCTTCTCTTCCGCAGTAAACCAACCGGTATTCTCCAGAACCAGCTGCTGAACAATATTATATACCATATTTTTCTGATAGCCGCTGGGCATACCGATCAGGTCGCCGATGGTCTTGTAAACATCCAAGAAGCTGCTTACGATACCAAGGCCAAGATCGCCGCGCAGCAACTTCTTTACGATATTGCCGTTGGCGCCTTCAGGACCCGCGTCGGAAGAAATGTTCCGAACCAGCTTCACAATACCGCGTACAATATCGGTAGAGGAAGTTTTGCTGCGGGACATTCCGTCAACTGCGCTCAAATCTACATAGCGGGCATCGCCGGCCAGCAGAAGCAGTGCGGACTTGCTGTTCAGGAAAGAATCCAGATCTTGAACAGTTTTAAGCACCTCATCCACGCTGCCCAGTTTGATGGTGATGCTACCAAGAACGCTCAGGTCGATATTCATCGGTGCGATGTTTGCCTGAGCAAGAGTCAGATCCACAAAGTCCAAAAGGGCTGTGCAGGCCTGCTCATCATTCAGGATGGGCCAACCCAGTGAGTTGAAGTCCAAGTCCTGGTCATGGTACTTCGTGTTTGCCGAAGCATTAGCCGCGGAAGCGACCATAGCACCGGAGAAACAGCTCATCGCCATCAAGACCGCCAAAAAGAGCGCAAGCAACTTGCGGGAAAACTTTTTAGCTTTCACTAATTTTTACCTCCATAGTAATTTGTAATTCTTACGAATAAATGGTTGCGTGTACGCGCCGTCCCATCCTCTGACCATCGGGCAATCCGATATTCAGGATGAAGGCATTGCAGCCGGACGCCATACATATGAAAATGCGCATAGAAACACATTTATCGCATTCTTATTAAAACACGATGGTCACCAAAAATCAATAAAGAGCCGTGATTTTTCTGATTTTCGGAATGTTGCACAATTTGAGCCGCCGTTTTTTGTGCGAACGGACAAATTTAATTTACACGAAATTAACAATTTGTTCATATTTTATCGCTTAGTTAAAAGACAATGTCCATTATTTTGCAAGTTTCGACTTGTAAAGGTCATGTGCTTTACGCGAGATTTTCACACGCAAAGGCGTGCCCCTTTACACCATCGATTTTTTGGCGTAACGGCGGGAAGCTTTCACAAGTTCCACAGGATTTTCCACATTTTTTCCTCCAAAAACGGTGGAATTTCTGTCAGCAGTTGTCGAATGCAGCAATAACGATAAACGCGCCCTGATTCTCCACGCAAATTCAAGATAAGAATGCAGCGCAGATCCATCGGCCGGACCAAACATGGCTTGATATATAAGTACACAAAAAAATATTGCGCCGGAATTTCGCTATAAATCGGGAAATTTCGCCCACCCGTTCACATTTTGTTAAAAAGTTTTCGGAAACCTATTGACTTGCCGTTCTATATTTGGTATAAATATACTGTATTTGTTGTACGCGTGGGTATCCTGCGCCCTTTTAGCAGAGGAATTGTGAACAAATTGTGAACGCAACTTGTAAGCACATCCTCCGCTAAAAGGGTGCGCTGCCCAGGCGAATCCAAAACGACAAGTTCGTCAACATATCAGAAGGAGAGATGAATTATGAAGACGGGCAAAAAGTTACTCAGCCTATTTTTGGCTGTAGTAATGATGGTCACCACCTGCTCTGTCGGGTTCACTGCATTTGCAGCGGACAAAGACAAGGGCATCTGGAAGAACTCCACAAGTGCCGATTCCACCTTTGACGCACTGACGGAACTGGTAGACACCTATGTTCCGGCATTGCTCAATCAGCCGAATATCAAAAAGGCGCTTGAGGAGAAGTTGGGGATGACCGTCACCGACACCACCTCGATCAGTGATCTGATCATGGGTGTGTCTCCCACGCTGCTTAATCTTTTGAGCAGCCCCATGAATAAGGCAGACATCATTGACGGTTACCGGAAAGGGTATTCCGATGTGGCGTATGCCTACCTGGACGAGAAAGATGCAAAGATGAGCTTTTATCAGCTGTTTTCTTTTTGCGTCAACAACATTTCGTCCAGCGACGCAGAACTGGCCAAATGGTGCGAGGACACGCTGAGCGATCTGTCCGCCCTGCTGGAGCAGTTCCCCGAGAAACAGGCTAAGCAGCAGGAAGACCTGAGCGCTGCCTATGACGCACTGAACAAAGTGCTCGAGGTGCTGGGTACTGCTGAAGGCAGCCTGGACACCCTGGAAGACATCCAGAAAGCTACCGTTACCTACAAGGACAAATCGTACAAAGTAGACGACTTGATTGCTCTGGACGATTTCAAGGATGTAGCTAAGTGCTTTGGCACCTTCACCGCCTACTTCGAAGAAGCCGGCAGCAAGAAGAAAGTCAGCACCATGAGCGAAGCGATTTGGTATGTGTTGCTCCAGTATCAGTCCGACAAGGCAAGCAGTGAACTGGCAGAGGCCGCCAAGGCTTATCTGTGCAAGCTGGCCAAAAAGGACTACAACACCATCAAGGATGACGATGCTGCACTGGCAGCCGCTTGCAAGATCGGTGCTGCCGTACTGGCCAACAACGGCGATGACGCCTTTGTTAGCGAGTACTATGCTGCGCAGCTGGATGACGCTACCGTAGCTGCCCTGCGTGCGGACATGAACAAGAATGTGCCCGACGGCAACGCAAAAATCGGTTCCAGCCGTGACACCTTCCAGGCTTACCTGAACGGCGACTATGCAGACAAGGGCATCGCTCCTGTAACCAAGCCGGCAATGGCCACTTACTGGAGCAGTGAGGATCTGGATACGCGTACTGAGGGTATTTACCGCAGAGCGTTGATGGAGAACAGAACTGTCGGCGGCATGTCCCCCGAAGAAGTGATCGCCACCATCAACCAAGATCTGTTAAAGACCTTCTACAGTGGTGAACTGAAAGAGAGCGTTGACGAGGCCGTTGATTTCTACTTTGAGATTACCGACGCCAAGGTTATCTCTAATTCTTGCAGAAAGTATTCTTTCGCGAAATACGGCTTTAAGGATTCCTTTGCTGTTGCTGCTGTAAACAACGCCATCAATCAGTACATGGTACTGCTGGATCCTGAGGATCAGGAAGGCGTAACCATCGCAGGCTTGCACCTCACCGGTAATGCGGTTATGAACGAAGTGGTCTACAAACTGGTAGAGTCCAAGGTTGACCTGAAGGGTGCGCTCACCGATATATGGATGAACCTGTACGAGCACCCGGTTGAAACCATTATGCAGTTGCTGCCTGTTTTGACCGTTGTGATTGACGAAGTGCTGATCCCCATGGTATTCAACCAGGAGGGTGATCCCTTTAATGGTTTCCTGGGCGGTTTGCTGAGCGGTCTGATGGATCAATACGGCCAGAGCGTTGGCAGCCCCGTCGGTTTGGGCGGCGGCCTGAGCTGGGATTTGAACGAGGTTCTGCCCACCCTGATGCACTGGCTGATCGGCGACAAGAACTATGACTTTACATACTACAACATCAGCGGTGTTGAGTATGGCAAGGATGCCGACGGCAAAGATGTGATCGTCAGCCAGGTGTATGGTGACCCCACCACCGGCAAGTACGATGACACCAAGACCCCGGTAATCCTGAACATCTATGCAGCCGATAAGGCGCTGCAGGGTGCCAAGGCATCCGGCATTGCCGATGCACTGAAGCTCACCGGCGACGCTGCTACTGCCGTGAATGAGGCTGTGTCCGAGCTGGCCACCTTCTTTACCGCTGCTGTGGATCAGTATGTGGCTGCCTATGGTGAAAAAGACGCCAAGAGCGGCGCCATGACCAAGGAAGAGGGCACCGTTTACAACCACGGCGTCAACAACCTCTTCGTTGCCCTGCCCAGAATTCTGGACATTATGGGCAAGAACTTCATTGCCAAGTATGATGTAAAGAGCGCTGACAACACCAAGAAGGCTTCCGACTGGTCTTATAGCGGTTATAAGATTAAGAGCGATACCGCTGACGGCAAAGCGTTCTTCTACAACCAGTCTTTGGTTAACTTTAAGAACCTGGCAGACGGCGGCAAGCCGGCCAAGATTCTGGACTGCTTTGTAAACATCTTTGTGAACGACTGGTTCAACGCCATCATTGACCTGCTCAATGATGTGACCGCCACCGACAACAAGATCACCACCAACCTGCCCATCATCACCGGTCTGATCCGCGCTATGGGCGGTCTGGGCGAAAAGAGCACCATCAGCGATGTACTCAACGGTGTATTCCAGCTGAAGTACAACGACAAGGCCTCTTTCGTAATGGGCGTGTATAACAAGGAATCCAAGTTTGTGGGTCTGAGCACCGAAAGTGCTTACTTCCTGTTGTCTAACATCGGTCAGCTGGTGAATGTGATCCAGGCCATGGACACAAAGACCAAGAACACCATCGACGTGAGCTTCCCGAAAGTGAACGGCAAGATGGCAAAGATCGAGACCCAGCCCAAGTGGGCAAAGGTACCCAAGACCTCCAGTAAGAGCGGCGCTTCTCTGCTGTCCAATCTGGACTCCGCACTGTCCAAGGTGCTGGAGAACTCCACACTGAACAACTTCAACCTGAACACCACCCCCGGCATCCTGTGCGGTCTGGTGAGCCTTGGTTCTTACATCTTGGGCAGCGACAACACCAACCCGATGCTGAAGATGCTCAATAAGACCTTAAACTTCCTGAACGACGGGGACAAGAAGTCCACCGATACCTCAGACAAGAAGGTTTACACTGAGGATCATCTGACCAATCTGGTGGTTCAGATGTATGTTGCACTGGAGAATGTAATTGATTACTATCTGGTGAACGAGGACGCTCTGGGCCTGAATGTTTTCTACGACGGCAACCAGAAGCTGTACAAGAAGAAGAATAAGGCCGGCAAGCCGGTGTACTACACCAGCAAGACCGGCGCTTACCACTACAACATTTTGGCTGCTGCGCTGAAGGGTCTGATTTCTCCCCACGCAGTGAGCAATCACCTGACCAACAAGTCCGCCGCCAAGAAGCTGGCAAGCCTGCCTACCTGGCACAACGCCATTCGCTTGGACAAGAGCACCAGCGGCTGGACCGGCGCCACCAACATTAAGATCAACTGGGGCTTCCGCGCAGGCAACAACACCAAGTTCTTCCAGAACTTCGGCGAGAGCCTGGGCATCATCACCGATCTGATCGGCGTGCTGACCAAGGATGCCGGTTACTATGACGGTGTACTGTACCCCATCTTTAAGGATCTGGAAAAAGCACAGGGCTTTAGCCTGGGCGTGTATGCAAAGGGCAGCGTAAAGGACGGCGCAACCGGCCTGCTGGCCATCATCACCCCCATCAGCAAGCTGCTGGACGGCTTCTACAGCAAGCCCGTCTCCGTGCTGACCAACCTGCTTAAGGGCCTGTCCATTGTGATGAACAAGGACCTGAACAATGTGGCGACTGCCGCCATCTACCCGCTGTACAAAGAGATCCACGGCGTATCCACCATTCTGAGCGCAAAGGTGTCCAACCTGATGCCCTCTATGGCAAAGAACGACGCATGGTTCTCCGCGATACTGGGCCTGATCTTTAAGACCAATACGGACGACAAGGATCAAAACGCGCAGAATAAGCAGACGATTGCTCTTGTAACCGGCCTGCTGAAGAAGAGCGCAACCAAGGCTGGCTTGGGCATCAACGATGTGACCGTGATCAACGCTGTAAACAGCCAGCTGGCTAACTTTGGCTTTGAGCTGCCCACCACCCTGTTTAAGGACATTGCAAACTGCAAGAATGCAGAGGCTGTTCTGAAGTACCTGATCACCCTGGTGGTCGATGTACTGCAAATTCGCCAGATCATTGATCTGCTGAAAGTCGTGATCGACAATCCTTCCATAAGCCAAGTGCTGGATATGATCAGCCGCCTGACCAAGAAGGATCTGCTGAACATCATTAACGCTGTGATCGCCAAGACCACGGATCCCACCACTGCTTACTGGACCTTCCTCCAGTATGTACAGGAAAAGACCACCGGCTTCTATTATCCCGCCGGTGTGACCGCACAGGACGCCAGCGACGCTGTTGGCGATCTGGACACCATGGTCACCTCCGTGATCGGCCTGCTGGCCGGCCTGGATGTGGTGAAGCAGGATAACCTGAAAGACCTGGTTAGCTCCCTGATCTTCACCAACGCCAACCTGACCAAGCTGGCTTCCACACTATACGGCGCCATTGATCCTTACAAGGATTACCTGGGCTATGCCGGCATTGATGTGAGCAAGAAGGGCGTAGCTAAACTCCTGACGGACGGCAGCTACGGCAAGACCTACTCCTCCGCAGCTAAGGCGATCAAAAAAGCCAAGAGCTGGAAGAAGCTGGGCAACATCAACTGGGGCTTCACCGATGGCTCCGCAAAGGCACAGCAGGGCTTTGTAAACGGCCTGGCTGCGATCCTGCGTCCGCTGGACGGCGTACTGTCTCTGCTGCTGGCAGGCGACGACTTGGCCGTTGGCCAGATCCTTACCGATTTGGTGAAGAACCTGAACTTCGGTTCCTCTAAGGACACCGTACAGCTGAAGAATGGCAAACTGCGCATTCGCATCAAGGGCTCTGACAAGTATTCCAAGACCTCTGTACTGGAGATCAACCTGTACAAAGTGATCGAGGATGTGAAGTCCCTGAGCATCTATGGCGGCAATGGTTACGAAAGTGCCATCGTTCCGCTGCTGGAGGCACTGGAGTGCCCCAACGTGAAGACCTACAAGCAGTACAAGGCAGACATTAAGAAGTCTACCGACAGTGTACTGACGGATGTGTTGAATCCCATCGTAGGCTTCCTGAACAAGGTACTGGACGCTCCGTTCGATACCCTCACCGCAGTACTGCCCAATGTGGCATACTACATTGATAATAATGGCCTGGCACAGCTCGTCAACAATCTTCTGTCGCCGGTAACATCTCTCCTTCCGGTACTGAAGAAGAACGGCGTAGATGTTGAGGTCATTATCAAGGCTCTGGCCGGCAAGTCACTGAACGGTCTGGTTAAGGACGCACTGGGTGTGAACATTCACCTGAATCTGAACAACCTGAACAAGTGCGAGATCCAAAACGCCATCGTTCCGCTGGTGAACAAGCTGCTCAAGTCTAAGAAAATCAACATTCAGTTGCCCAAGATCGACTGGGGTACCCTGGCAAGCCACGGCACAGTCAGCACGGTCAAGAGCGCTGCAAAGAACAGCGAAGGCTATTATAATAGAAAGCACGTTACTGCAAACCAGGGCGAAACGCTGATCGCCGTGCTCCGCTATGTAGCCAACCTGCTGACTAAGAACATCAGCGGTTTGAAGTCCATTTTGGGCGGTATCGACGCGATCAAGGATTACAAGTCCATCATCAACGCGGTACTTGACCAGATCGGCACCTCCTCCGCAGACCAGATCATCCGTGCGCTGTTCTATCTGCTCCAGGAGAATCCCACCAACGCGTTCTGGAATTACAGCGAATACCAGACCAAGGACTACAAGTTCTCTTATCCCTCCACTGTGGATCAAGACTTCTTGAAGAACATTCCGCCTATGCTGGATGGCCTGATCGGTAGCTTTGCTGATCTGAACAAGCTGATCTCTGACGCTGCCTTTAAGGACAGCACCATCAACGGCATGATCACCGGCATCGGCAAGGCACTGGACGGTGTGAAGATCAACGACTCCACCAACCTGACCGCCCTGCTGTCCCAGACCGGCATTGACTATTCTACCAAGACCGTTGCCAAGCTGCTCACCGATGAGTCCTATGGCAAGACCTTCGCGAATGCGGCTGCCGTAATCGGCTCCGCCTCCTCCTGGTCCAAGGTCAACACCTCCGCTCTTAAGTGGGGCGTAAAGGATAAGGATAGCTTCTTTAATGCACTGGCTGCTGTAATGCGTCCGTTCTACGGCGTATTGGATGTACTGCTGAATGATGCCTCTCTGGGCATCTTCAACATCGTTCATATCCCCGGCTCCAACGGCTACTCTTCCGTGGTCGTTCCGCTGCTGGAGGCATTCGGCTGCTACAACATTAAGACCCAGTATCAGTACAGAGAGGACATCAACAAGGCCTATGACAACATCCTGTTGGATATTGTCAACTCCCTGTGGGATAAGGTAGAGGACATTCTGAATGCACCGCTGCAGACCCTGATGTCCATGCTGCCCAACCTGGCACTGTTCATTGCCAACGACGGCCTGCTGCAGCTGATCGAGAACCTGTTTACACCGGTTTCCGCTCTGCTGGATGCTTTGAAGCCCATCGTGAATGTGAACACCGTACTGACTCAGGTATTCAAGGCCTTCAAAGTGGATCTGAATGGCTTACTGGCTAAGGTTGGCCTGAAATTGGATCTGAACATTGACCTGTACGATCTGACCGCCATGCTGAAGCCCATCATCGGCGTGGACAACATTGTTCCCCTGCTGAATCAGGTGCTTGGCATGATCAAGATCAAGGGTAAACCCCTGGGTCTGGAACTGATGGATATTGACTGGTTCCAGCTGGCAAGCCACGGCAAGGTGATGACCGATGCTTCTCAGGCTGCCACCTACGGCACGCGCGTGTTTGTAAAGGGCGACGCCTCTGAGACCTTGATTGCCGTGCTGCGGTACCTGGTTGAAGTTGTCAACTACAAGGACAACTACAACACGGTAGCCAGCTTGGTAGGCTCCCTGATCGGTGGATCTGACAACAGCTCCATTACCGATGTGGTAGGCACCGTGCTGAATATGCTGAAAGGCGACACCGACGATGTAATCGGCGAACTGTGTAACCTGCTTCAGCAGTTGGGTGGTTAATCCCCCATTCCTAAATGAAAATGGCGTACCTTCGGGTACGCCATTTTTGTTACCCGCCGCCGGACAGGCTCCTGTATATCCGGTATATAATGTATATAATATAGAGCGCCCTTTGGGTGCAGGCTCTCACCTGCCCCGGAGGGCTGCTTTTTTTCGCCAAGTTTTACGGCTTTTTGAATTTTCTTTGCGAAAGCCTTGTATTGCTTTTGCAATTTATATATAATAAGTGCATAGTAACTTTTATCTCGGTGGTGAATACAAATTGCTCGGTAAATACGCCAGAGTCAAGGTCGTTATGCCTATTGGCTCTACGGACGGTACGGGCTATCGGTATCCGCTGAACTACGGCACAGTATACGGTGAAAAGGACCAGACTGCCTACATTATGGGCATCCACCACCCTGTGCGTAACTTTGACGGGCGTGTGATAGCCGTCCTCCGAAACAAAAAAGAAAAGAAATCCATTTGGATTGTGGCGCCCAAGAGCACACGATTCATTGTCAACGACATTTTGGAATATCTGGACCCGGAGCGGGACTTTCCCGGCTACCGGCTGGAATGCCTTTACGAGAGCAGCTGCGGCGCGGTCATCTTCCATGATATTAAGGGGGAGGTGCGCTACCTGCTGATCAAGAACAAGCGCTCCGCCCACTGGGGTTTCCCCAAAGGGCATATTGAAAGGGGCGAGACCAAGGAGCAGACCGCCCTACGGGAGGTACAGGAGGAAACGGGCTTGCGGGTTAAGCTGATTGAGGGGTTCTCCTGCCTGTCCAAGTATCGGATTCGGGATCGGGTTGAAAAGACGGTAACCATCTTTGCCGCCACCACCCCGAACACGGTGATCCACATGCAAAAGGAAGAAATTGAGGACTACATTTGGCTCACCTATGACCGGGCGCTGTCGCTGCTGCGGTTTGACAATGACAAGAGTATTCTCATTGCCGCCCACGATTTTTTGGACCAAAACAACATTATTTAACGATGGAATCCATGTGTGCTGAAACTGCCTATTTAATTGAACTGACCGCCGCCTTTTTGCGGGACGAGCCGGTAACCTTGCGCCCGGATATTGATTATCACAAGCTGTGCGGCATTGCCAAGGCGCATAATCTGATCGCTGTGGTGTACGCAGTGTGCAACAAAGCACCCAATACCGAGGTGATCCCGGAGGACTGCCGACTGGCACTCAGCGAGCACTTCTTTAGCAGCGTGTTCCTGTACGAGCACCAAAAGCAGAGTGTGGAGCGGGTGTACCGCGTCCTCAGCGACGCCGGCATCCCCCATGTATTTTTTAAGGGCGCGATCTTAAAAGAACTGTACCCGGTGCCGGAATGCCGCCTAATGGGCGACATTGACCTGCTCATTAACCCGGCGAACCGCCAGGCAGCCAAAAAAGCGCTAATGAGCAGCGGCTTTGCCTGCACTGCCCAGAACGGCCCGGTATACGACTACCGCAAGGGCGATGTGTTGCTGGAGGTGCACACAGCACTGATCAGCGATGATCCCCGGTGTGAGACTGCCTTTGCAAACGCCATGGATCAAGCCCAATTTGAAGGCTGCTGCGGCAAATTGGAGGACAATTACCACTTTGCCTATCTAATCGCCCACTTGGCCCACCACTTTCGCTTTTACGGCGCCGGAATCAAGCTGATCCTGGATCTTGCCGTGATGCTGCAAAGGTGCCGGATCGACGAAAAAGCAGTGCTGACCTTGTGCGAAAAAGCCGGTTTGGCACAATTTGCCAAGATTGTGCTCACCGTGTGTTATCGCTGGTACGGCGTGGGTACGCCTTATGTGGATGACACAGCGGACTGTGAATCGTTTTTGGTCAGCTACGGTGCCTTTGGTAACGCGGACCGGAACAAAAGTGCCGTCATTGCCCGCCGCCAAATGGAGCAGGGCGAGAAAGCAAGCCCCCTGCGCAGCAAGCTGCGCCTGGCGTTTCCGGCATACAGCCAAATGCGCCGCATACCCTATATTCGATTTTTGGACGGCCACCCCTGGCTGACCCCGTACGCCTGGTGCTACCGTCTGATTTACAACACCCGGCACCGCAAGGACTTTATGGTGCGCACTGCCCGGGGACTGGACAGCGACGACGCCTACGCCGCTGCCAAGGAAGAACTGGAATTCTTTAAGGAGATGGGATTGTTATGATTTTTGGTATCATTTTGCTGGCTATCGCAGCCATTTTACTGGTGTGGTTCATGGCCTGGTTTATCATCACCCGCGTCAACGGCAACTGCCCGCTGTGCGCCATGGAAAAGATTGCACGCCCCTCTAAGCTGACCATAGACACCACGGACGCACCGAATTACGGCGGCGCTACCGTGCCCCCTATGGGCTGGTCCAGCTGGAACACCTTTCGCCAAAACATCAACCAGGATCTGATTCTGGAGGTGGCAGAGGCCATGGAGGCCAGCGGTCTGGCGGAAGCGGGCTACAACTATATCAACCTGGACGACTGCTGGCACAGCTCCGTGCGGGACGAAATGGGTCGCCTGCAAGGGGATCTGGGCACCTTCTCTATGGGGATCCCGGCGCTGATCAAGCAACTGAACAGCCGGGGCTTTAAGGTGGGTCTGTACTCCTCTAACGGGACCCTCACCTGCGAGGATCTACCGGCCAGTTTGGGTCACGAGCGGCTGGATGCCAAAACCTTGGCCAGCTGGGGCTGCGAATTCTTCAAGTATGACTTTTGTCATCACCATGTATTAAAGGGCGATGTGCCCATTATTGAAAACCTGCAACTGAACCTGCCGGGTACCACAGAACCGGCACTGATCCTGCTGCCCGGCGAAGCAGAATTTACCGGCAAAGGCCGGGTAGTCAAGTGCAGCGATCTGCCCTCCGGTCAAGGCATCGGTATGATCGGTTACGGCTCCGGCACCGCCGGATTCCGCTTTAGCGTAGAAGCAGGCGGCACCTATGCCCTGACCCTGGCCTATAACAAATCTCTGTGCCTCCACCAGCGCTACCTGCGCATTCGGGTCAACAACGGCAAGGAACATGAGCTGCTGTTCCCCACCACCAAGGGCGCCAGCCCCACCGGCCGTATCCAGCTGACGGTTGAGCTGCAACCGGGCGAGAACCACCTGTTGCTCTACAACCCGGTGGTTACCCGGGCTGACTCCTCTTACCTGCAATACGCCCGCATGGGTCGAGAACTGCAAGAGGCCACCAAGGAATGGGCTGTCATCACCGGCGAGGAGGAGCGCCCAATCATCTATTCCATCTGCGAATGGGGCTTTGCTTATCCCTACAAATGGGGAGCCAAGGCAGGCAATATGTGGCGCACCACGCCGGACATCATGCCCAAGTGGCTAAGCATTAAGACGATTTATGAGCACAATGTACGCCTGTATGACCACGCCGGTCCCGGGGCCTGGAATGACCCGGATATGCTGGAAGTTGGCAACGGCAAGCTGACAGAGAACGAGAACAGGGCACACTTCTCCCTGTGGTGCATGATGGCCGCGCCGCTGATTCTTGGCAACGATGTGCGCAAGTTTGTGGACGGCAACAACGAGCAGGTGCGGGAGAACCCCACCTTAAAAATTGTCACCAACAAAAACCTGATCAACATTGACCAGGACCCGCTGTGTAAGCCCTGCAAGCGCATTCGTCGCCAGGCCGGGCTGGATATTCTGGCCCGCCCGCTGCAAAACGGCGATGTGGCCCTGTGCCTGTTTAACAAGGGCACCTCCCGCCGCACGGTCACCTACGACATTAACGCTTTGGCGGACGATGCGTACCTGAACTTCCGCAAAACGCCGGGCAAGTACGAGGTGCATGAGCTGTGGAGCGACGAGTGGTTCAACGACAACACCATTAACGCCACCGTACCCCACCACGGCGTAAAAGTCTATCGTATTCATAATTCCTAATAACATACAAAACAGGCTAAGCAATGTAGATTGCTTAGCCTGTTTTTTGCGTCTGTATTGGTGTATGCTTATTCGTAAATCTGGTGCTCGCCGGTCATCATATCCGTTAAGTGCGTCTCCACCAGCGCCACCGCCCGGGCGGTATCGCCGTTGAGCAGCTGCACCAGCAGTTGCTGCAGGTAATGGTACAGGGACGCCTTGCCATAACGCTGCACATAACGAGCACCCAACTGCACATTGGCAGTCTTAAAAGAATTATAGATCAGCGGCGCAAAGGTGTTGCCGCTAAGGAAACTCAGTTCCTGATTATACGCATAAGCCAGCTCTGACACCCGCTGCGGGTCATCCGTCTCGGCCATTTGGTCCACAAAATCCTCCAGCTTTTGCACCTCTGCCTCCGTAATGGTGCGGGCAGTGAGTTTGCGCACGGAAAAACAGTCAATCAGGATCTTAAACTCCAGCAGGGAGCGAATTTCCTGCTCCGGAAGAATACCACCGTTATAGTGCATAATGGACAGAAAAATATCCGACTTGCCCACCCGGCGATAATCTGCCACAAAGGTGCCCACCCGGGGCCGTACCTCTAAAAAACCTTTGTGCGCCATCTCCGCAATGCCGCTATTCACCACACCCCGGCTTACATCCATCATCTCCGCCAACTCCCGCTCCGTGGGCAGCTGCGCGCCGATGGGCAGCTCGCCGGACAAAATCTTGTCCTCCACAGACGAAATAAACAATTCCTTCAAACTGGCGGTCTGCAGCTTTTCAAATTCCATAGGTTCCCCTCCTGTGGTTCTTGGTAATACCAGTGACATTGTATCATCTTTGCTACTCAATTTCAACAAAAAACCGCCCCGGTTTTTGCCAATATGTAGAAATGTGCAGCCGGGCTTGTTAAAAGATTGACAATCTGCAAAAACAGGTCTAAACTGAACATTGAAGCGGGCGGAAAACCGCCCACGGAAGGGTTGCGCTGCGGCGCAAGATGATTTATTTTTTGGAGGAAAAACACAATAAAAATCTGATTATCCGCTAAAACACAGTATCTATCAGCATTTTCAAGAAAACAAACACATCAATTTACTACTTATTTACTACTAAAGAATGAGCCTTGATACGCAAGTTTTCTTAGATATGCAAAGATATGGTACAGCACATCCGTATTGAAACAACAAAAAATTGAATATTTCATAGACTATGGAACGCCTAAAATGACGTTCCTTTTCTATTTCCAGCCGTTCTTATTGGACGGCTATTTTATTACCCAAAATGAAAGGAGCATTAGATTTATGAAAAAGACATGGAAACGATTGTGTACGGGCTTCTTAGCTCTTGCAACTGTCGTTACTGCTTTACCGACTACACCCGTCCATGCAGAAAGTAAGCAATACTGGACGGAAAGTGCAGAGCGTGTCGGT